>CENT01096477.1_pt1 | contig 28849 bp, 23 predicted proteins | sample 530141 | NCBI WGS metagenome assembly CENT01 (sample SAMEA2591074, study PRJEB7988) | marine metagenome | isolation source: saline water (ENVO:00002010), including | reverse complement strand
GGCTGCCATGATAGCGGCTATCGATAAATCAAAATCAGGTGACGTCGTCTTTAAAAAATCGAAAAGCGTACTGTTTAAAAATATGAAAATTCGCCGCATTTTCGACCCCCAAAACCAAACGCTGATGTACCTGGCCTACTCCACCAAGGAAACTTCGGGCAGTTTTAAACACAGCTTATCGACCGTGCCATTGTGGGGTACAGGCGCCTATCAGACTACGCCTGTTCCAACCAACTAAAACCCAGGGGGCACAAACCCCCTTTTAATCAGGGCGTAGTATTTTTAAGTGATATGGCGTCCTCATTGATAACACGCACTTCACGTTGCGGGAATGGAATTTCGATACCATGTTCACGCAGTGTTTCAAACACAATCAGCAACAGGTCGCCGCCTACCCTGTTTTTACCGTCATCCACGCCTTCCATCCAAAACTCCACAAACATATTAACGCCGGAGTCGCCAAAGCTGTCTATTTCGCAATCAGGGCGTTCTTCAAATGGAATATCCGGGCCGCTTATTACCTGAGGATGTTCGCTTACGGCCTCTTTGATAATTTCGACCATGGCGCGGATGTCGGTTTTATAAGCCACAGAAAAGTCGATGCGATAACGTTGTTTGGGATCTTTATGTGTCCAGTTAATTAACAGCGAACTGATAAACTTCTCGTTAGGAACGAGGATATCTTTACCGTCATAGGTTTCTAGCACCGCATAACGCATTTTAAATTCGCGCACAAACCCCTTGCTGCCGTCATCAAGTTCAACGAAATCGCCCACGGTTAATGAGCGATCCAGCAGAATAATAATGCCCGATATAAAGTTTGAGGCAATCGACTGTAACCCCAGGCCCAGTCCCACACCCAGCGCACCACCAAATACCGCAAGCGCCGTAAGATTGATCCCCATGATATTCAGCAAGAGCAGAAAAATAACGCAGAACAGTACCACCTCAAAGAGCTTGGAAAACACCTCTTTGGTGGTCACATCAAGCTTTTCATGATTACGGATAATGTCTTTACCCACGACGCTGGATGCCCGGCCAAGCCAGAACAGTAAAACCCCGAATATAGTCACTCTGGCGATGCCGTAGGCAGAGACGCTGACGTTGCCAATATTTATTGAGATTGACTCTAAGGCGGCAATGACAGACGGCAGCACATCAATCATGTGCAGAAAGACAATGGGCAAACCCACCCAGCGCAGAAAATTCGCTATTCCACGTCTTTCAACAAAGGCACGAATAAAAGAGTTGAGGAAAATCATAATCGCCAGCACTACCGCGACTTCCAACAGCCAGGCGTCTAACTGATACTGCTTGCCCAGTATGGAGGTAAGCTTTAGCAGGGTAATAGTAATAACCGGGAACAGCGTACCGCCAAGGCGGTACATTTTGAGTCGGAGAATATGCGTACCGCCAGCTGGCGCTTCTCTCGTCCAGCTAAATTGCCGACGCAAACTCGAGGATACCAGCCAGGCAACGGCATAAATCGAGACAATAACGATAGCCTGGTACAAAAATGTTGGACTGAGAATGGCGTCCTGAGCAACCAAAAAGGCTTTCTTCAGCTCAGCGATAAAGGCTTCCATAATTTACCCTGCAGAGGATGTGCTTCGGGCAAGTTTTATCGTTAATCACTCTGCGGGTAAAGAAATATATTTAGAATATATGTAAATAATTATCTATTGAAATTTGATTTAAACAGTTGAAAACCTGAATAATCAAACACAACTAGTTCGCACTTCCTCGTATTCCATTGATTCTCTCGTTTCATATACCCTATCCCGCCAGTGAGCCTGGAAATTTTGCGCAGAACTATAAGCTAACAATTTTTCACAACAGTTAAATGATGGTTCAGCCTGTTCATCCTTTATGTTCAATATCATCTCAGACACGCTCCTTTCATCTAACGAATCTAACAAATAACCAACATTGAAATTTTCAACCATGTATTTAAACCAGTGGTAATTTGGAACCAATACCGGAGTATTCGTTTTTATAGCTCGCATTACAATGCCTGACGGGCTGTAATGATGAGCATAAAGGGCACAGACCAAATCAGCGCAATTCGTAATATCCATTAATTCCTGGTCACTTAGGTACCTATTAATGACATGAAACCTATCCCGTTGTTCTTCGCCGAGATTGTCTATGTAAGTTTGAATCTCTTTCGAAAGTTTGCCGGCCAACACAAGCTTAACCTTATGTTTTGCTGATATTGCAGCTACAGACTTAATAAGCATGATTGCGTTTTTCCGCGGATGTGTATTCATCGCTCCGCATGCCAATAGGTAAAAAAAGCCTTTCTTGAGCCCAAACTGCTCATAAGCAGCTCGTTTGGTTATGGGTTCTTGTTTGTCAATAGGGTCAGGAATCAGTTTGAATCGACTACGGATAAAATAGCCTAACAAACCAGGATGATCATACGAAGCATTATCGATGGTGCTCAGGGTATTTTTCGGATGCAGACACAATAACAAGAGTTTGATCAGCTTCTCGCCATAAGATGCGTTAGTCAACAATCCGGGGCTTAGCATTAAAAAGTGATACTTCCATCGTCCAGAAAAATTGAAAATGGGCCATAGCCATGCTGCTGTAGTTCCTGTTGGAGCAATGATTTTCTTAACTGGAGTCTGGCGAGCCAACTCTGCAATTGACTTACACTCATAGTAACTCTGGATAAAACTATTCGATTTAAAGGTTTTCCGATAAAAAATCACTTTATCAACTTTCTTGCTGATCGCCTCGAAAACAGCGTTTGTCGCCGGGGTCAGTATCAACACCTTTTCATCTTTATCTAGTGCACTCAGAACTTTATCCAGATACGTAAGGTGGTGCCCGGTAACTGAGGGCAAGTAAATGCACAAATAGGAAGGGTTTGTTTGTCGCATAATATGGGCTCACTATTATTTTTTTAATCGGCCACAAAGGTCAATGCCGTGCGAAGTGTAAACCTAACGCACTTAGGTCAGTAATGCTTTTAAGCATTCTCTATCTTTCAGCCTGTATCGTCAGAGTTATTCAACTATTTTTTCGAAATCGGTTTTGACTTAACTATAGTTGAGAAAAACTGACGATGCAGACTGATAGATACTTAGCGAGGACTAATATTCTTTAATTCATATTGTTGAATCAGGCTATTCAGGCGCACAAATGAAGCGGGTTGCGAAAACCGCATACGTTCAAGTTTACGCTGAGCTATCGCTTTGCTGCCTTGTTTTAGCAGCGTTTCAACGTAATTCAGGCGGATGTGTTCGGCAATGCCGGGCTGCTCAATGATCGTTTCGTAAAGTACGATGGCTTCATCTGCCTCCCCTTGTTTGGTTAAAATTTCGGCATAGGTATCCACAACCCCGTCGTTGGTCGGCATAAATTCGTAGGCTTGCTCAATCAACTTTCTCGCTTCTTCTAGTTCGTCCTGATTCATTTTAAGGTACGCGAGATTATTCAGTGCTACGTAATTATAGGGATCTGCCGCGATGGCTTCTTTATAGCTCGTTACTGCCTCATCCGGGGCTAATACCATCTGAAACTCCGCCATCAACATCAGCGAACGAATGTCCTTGTCTGGCGTAGCGTTATGTTTCTGTAACAACGCTAACGCCTCGTTGCGCTTATCCTGTGCCGCGTATATTCGGGTGAGTAATGCGAGGTAATCAAAGCTTCGATTCGCCTTATAAGCTGCCAGCGCATCATCAAGGGCTTCTGCAGGACGTCTTTCCAGCAAACTGATATAGGCATTTATTCCCCGTACTTCTGGTTCATCGTATAGTCGTTCATCAATTTGCTGCCAGGCCGCTTTGGCTTCTTCAAGATTACCCAGCCTTGCATTAAACAACGCCTGAAGGATGCGAATTTCCTGATTATCTTCCAATTGTAAAAAGCGGTTTGCTTCGGCCAGCGCCGCCGGATAATTGCCACGGATATTATTCACTGCAATGACACCTATAGCCGCGTTTTCCTGATTTGGAAAAAATTCGGACCATTGCCTGAAGTGCTCTTCGGCAGCAATAACCTGATTGGTTTGTACTAATACATTACCTTTTAATTGCCACAGCGTTTGAGGGCTGTCAGCAGAGAGTGAAATACCTTCGATTAGCTTAAGCGCCTGCTCCTTTTGGTTGAACTCCAGAGCCTTTTGGGCAGCCAGCATTCTTAGTGGCGGATTCGTCAGGCCCGACTCGAGAGAATTAATGAGTGAGGATAGCTCCTGTTGCGCCTGCTCTTTGTCCTGTGAGAGTAGAAACTGCCATGCCCTAAAAGCGCTAGGGCTGTCTGCAACGATTTTTCTGGCCAGCGTCAATGCATTATCAACTTGCCCTTGCTGTTCAAGCACGCGCATTTTTAAAACCTGTGCAGGTACTGCAGTTGGTTGCTCGCTAAGTGCCTTCTCAACAGCCACCTCAGCCCCAGCTAAATCACCTTTCGCCAGTGCAGCTTCAGCATTGATTATGAAACTGCTGAACGCTGTCTTATCATTGCTATTTAACTCTCTGGCAATGGCTTTTGCTTCGTCATACTTACCATGTTTGATAAGCGCCATAGCAATCATCTGTTTAGCCTGGACCGGGACTTCCTGATCTTCGACGATCTCATCAACACCTATCAAACCGTCAATATCGTCTACCGATAACCGCAACAAATTCAATTGCACAATTTGCTCAGCGCTTTGTGACAAATCTTCCATTTGTTCAATCATTTCGCTGGCTGCCGCCTCATCATCCGCTTTCAACATTTCCAGTGCCGCTTTGGATAACAAGGGAACATCCGTGGATTGAAAGTTATCGAGGCGTTGAATTACGGATTTTACCTGAGCACTGGTACTTGAGTTTACCTGACTGGCAGCAAGCAAACGTAACACTCGGTGATCGTCTGGCAGTAAGCTGGCAACCGTTGATAAATGCTCCACGGCTTTATCGTAATTCTCGGTTTTGTAAGCGGCAAAGCCAGCAACCACTCTTAACGTTGGGTCCAGTCGACCGGTATTTATTGCTATTTCAGCATATTTAAGTGCCGCTTCGTGATCGTTGTCTACTGCCCGCGCAATGCTTTTGAGCTGATTTAAATACGGGCTTTTACTGTTTACCATCAATAGCTCATCCACGAGAGGCTCTGCCTGCTTAGCATCCCGCTGTTGAATCAGCAAACTGGCAAGAATAAATTTCACTCGTATATCAGTAGGTTCAACGCGAAGATAGTCTTTAAACGTTTCAGCAGCTTTCGCTCCCCGACCGGTAGACGTATACAGCCGCGCCAGTATTAATAATGCATCACTATTAAGTGGCGAGCGATCTCTGGCTTGTTCAGCCTTAGCCATCGCCTCCTCATATTTTTCGGCTGCCAGTAATGGAATGAGCTGAATCAGGTCGTGATAAACGCTGTTCACATTCAGCGCTGTTAAATTTTCTGACAGTAACACGGCCTGCTTATTTTGCTTGAGTGTCAGCAGTGATAAAGCTTTGCGATAACCTACAATTACTTTATCAACATTCGATAAACCACTGCTTTCCAGCGGCAATTCTGTCATCGCCACATCGGCGCGGGTCTGCTGAAAAGCCTTGGATAATAATGGCAACACATCGGCCGGTTTGTAGCCATAGTCGAATGCCCGGGAAAGTTCTTTTTCCGCCGACTCGTAATCCTGTTCCTGCAAATAAATTTTGCCCAGTTCAAATCGTGGCTGAGCTGCTTGTGGATCCAGTTGAATGGCATTCTTGAGCGCAATAATAGCGGCTTTATTATCGCCTTGTTCTAAATGCTGTTTTGCTTCACTTATATGCTCAACAGTGGTTTTCTGGCCACAGCCTGCAACCATTAGCAGCACAGCAGAAATCACGGCAATTCGGGTGGAGGTAGACTTGTTCATATCGTTAGAATCGTTACTGAGTGTTTTTATTATATCCAGTTTTCAGCATACCACCTTAATGTCAGTTTTTTTAACAGAATTGTTTGCTCGCACTGAAAGTGCACCGTTAAATATACATATAGTCATTAACTTTCAACAAGTTAAAGAAAAACACAACAGAGGCTCGATACTTGCATAAGAAAATTTCGAAAAAAACCATGTGGAAAAGCAAAATGAAAATAAAAAACAAAATGTTACAAACAGGGACTCTACTTTGTAGTCTCCTGACGGCAGGTCTGGTTACTGCATCACCAGTAACGTTAGAGGGCCATTCAGTTAGTCCTGCTATTGCAGCAGGTGACTCTAACCTGTACGGCAATGGCGGTGCTCCTTTCACGGCAGCAGGTGAATTTACCGGCGTAGTGAGCATTGAAATCTTCCGTGACGGTGGCTTCTACATTTGTACCGGTAGTGCGATTTCGCCACGACACATTATTACTGCAGCACACTGTATTGAACGTGATGACGGTTCAATTATGGACCTGTCTACAGGCACGGTGAGTGCAGTTTTCTCTGACGGCGGCAGTTTTGTTGACTACATCCCTAGCTCCAGCGTAGTCGCTCACCCTGATTACCTGGGTTTTGGCGTTTGCTCAGCTACTGAAGGGGCTGGTTTTTCTGGCGGCTGCCTTAACGATGACATCGCGATTTTAACGCTGGAAGAGGATATTCCTGCGGGCGTTGAAATTTATGATTTCTACACTGGCGACATTGACAATGGTGACCTTTTCACTATGGTTGGTTATGGCACCACGGGTAACGGATTAGATGGTTACACAGCTGGCCCTGACTGGACGAACAAACGTTATGGTTTCAATATCCCGGAGTTTTTCGACTGTGACGATGCCAGTGTGGCTGCTCCAGATCGTTCAGGCGGTTATTCATCTTCAGCTGCCTGCCCTGTAGCATTCGGCTCCGAAGCTGAAGTATGGTATGCCGACTTTGACGGTGTAGCCGACGGCACTAACTGGGATTATTTCTGTATCGTATTTGGTGTATGCGGCGACGCCTTCGGCAGCGATACAACTACCGGCTTGTTTGAAGCAAACATTGGTGGTGGTGATTCCGGTGGTCCTTCATTTGTTTATGATTCCACAAACGATAAGTTTTTGTTAGCGGGTAACAATACTTTTGGTATTGATAGCTCACCAGTCGCTAATGGCGGTTACGGTCACATCTTTGGTGGTAACCTGTACGCGCCTTATCTTGATTGGATTAACAGCATCACTAACGCAAACGCGCCTGCTACGCTGGCGATTTTGTTAAGTGGTCTTGGCATCATGGTTGTACGCCGCAGAAAAGCCAAATAAGCATCTCTGATCGTACTAATAAAGGGAGTTCAGTAGTGACTGAACTCCCTTTTTATTTACCTCAAAAAACGCCTTTCTTTGCAAACTACCTTATCACCGCCTCAGACTGTCGAACCGGCCATTGATTGAATTAAACGCGACATCAGGTGTTAGCAATATACCTAACAGGGAACGGCTACGTGGAATAAGCAAACTCTGGACAGAATTGTCGATACAGACGATCTTAAAGTCGTTATTTGTCTTCAATGCTAAGCGAACGAACCCGTGCTGCCACGATTTGCATATCGCCGATTACCTGATTTCAGGCTGAGCTAAACCGTCGATACTCAGCTCAATGGCTCTTTCAATGGTGTGCTGTTGCAACCTGATTGGCCAGTCAGCAGTATTAATGGAAGAGGGTTTATCCAGTATTGCTTTTAGCACCTCATCGCCCAGCTTGGGTCGATAATGGGCCGGCTCCCAGTACCAGGTCATAAGTTGCCTGTCCTGTGCATAGTTAAGCGGTTCCAACGTTTGCTCGCTGGGTAAACTGAAATCATAAATTGCGTATTCAGGATACCTATCTCCTACCCGGGCTAAATCCCGCTTCCATTGCAGGTAGCTTCCCCAGTGACCGCTCTTGTAAATAACCTGCCAGTAAGACTGATGGTATGGATTGATAAAGAAATGCAGTGCAACCTTCGGATGCGCTGTTTTCATCTCCTCCAGAAAGCTTGTTAGTAAGGCTATTGAATAAACCTGCCCGCCAGCCTGGTAAGTCAAATGTTTGCGCCCAAAACGCATAAATAGGCCATCAAACTGATGTTGAAAGAAGCGTCTTTTACCTTCAGCTTTAATTGCATCCAGGTAATAGCCGCCAGTATTACTGCCCAGGTGGGTAATATTATTATGAGTCCCTCCCTGCTGGGCGATGGTCCTCACCGAATCGAACAGCGTATCAAGTGAAAACACTGCAGGATAAATGCGCATTAGCCTGTCTACAGGGCTCTCAGGATGTTGAGTAATAGTGTCGAGTAACGCCTGCTGAGACCACGGCCCAGGACTATGCGAGTAATTATGCAGGAAATACCGGTAATCCAGGGCGATAATCAGTGTAGTCAGGTTGGGATTATAACGGGCCTGACTCAAGGCATGACGCAATGTTTCCGCCAGACCAGCGCCGGGCAGCGAGAGATTATAGGCGTGACGCCCTTTGAGTACCTCAGATTCAGCAGCAATGCCAAGCTGAACCCTTGAATTACCTATTAAAACAGTATCAGGCTGCAGAGCCTGTGCGCGGTAAGGAGTGACTTCCCTTACTCTTTCATCGGCCTGGGTCTTCTGCTGATTAAACCCTTTTAGCGCCGGGCTCCAATAAAAGCCGTAGGGATCCACCAGAAAGTTGAATCCGCCGACCAGGGCGAAGACAAGAACGATAAACAGTGCTAAACGCGTTAGATAATTCATAGGCTAAAACTGAAAATAAAGGAATTCACTCACCTGAGACAAAGTGAGAACCCCGGCCACAAAAAGTACCGCTGAAATCAAAGCCCAGCGCGTATTCGCTTTCCAGCCTATTCCGGTGACCAGGTTAAATCCGGGCCAGAAGGTATCGCGCCGGTTATAAGATAACTTGCTCAACGAGCCCGCCACCCGACTGAAAATATCCTGCGTATTCGGCATCATCAGCACCACCACCAATAAAAAGAAGTTCCACACCCAAACTTCAACAAAAGCGCTGCTTCCGGCGGAAGACTCGGTTATCCCTATCTGCGATAGCATCCCTGTTACGGTGTCGCCTAAGCGGGTCCAGATACCTTGAGGAATAGATACGCCGTAACCGCCAACCATTCCCTTTAACATAGTAATAGCACCGTCAAAAGTAACCGCCCGGAAAAAGACCCATCCAACGACTACGCCAACAAAGGTAACAGCCCAACCTATCATTCGGGCCCAGCCACTCTGCAACGCATGCAGTGCAGGACACAGGTAACGCCAGGCATGGAAAATAATCAGATAAGAACCATGCAGAGCCCCCCAGATTAAAAAGTTCCAGCCCGCGCCATGCCAGATCCCGCCAATGACCATAGTTAAAAATAAATTGCGGTATCGATTGAAGTTACCGGCCCGGTTCCCTCCCAAAGCTATGTACAAATAATCCCGAAGAAAACGCGATAATGTCATGTGCCAGCGGCGCCAAAATTCAGAAATATTGACGGATTTATAAGGCGAATAGAAATTTAATGGCAAAATGATGCCAAACATTCTGGCCAACCCAATGGCCATATCGGAATACCCGGAGAAATCAAAATAGAGCTGGAAGGTATAGGCCAGAGCTCCGGCCCAGGCAGCAAAAAAATCCAGTGTTACGCCATTATCCACGTTAGCAAAAGCAACATTGGCATAGCCTGCTACACCATCGGCGAGTACCGCCTTCTTAAATAACCCAAGAGCAAATATCGACAATCCCAGTCCCAGATTCCTGGCTGTGATAGAGGCATGGCCATTAGCAAACTGAGGCAGCATTTCTTTATGGTGGACTATAGGGCCTGCTATCAATTGCGGAAAAAACGTCACAAACAACGCATAATCCAATGGGTGTTTTTCTACAGTTTCGCCACGATAAGAATCCACCAGATAAGCAATTTGCTGGAAGGTAAAAAATGAAATAGCCAGAGGCAATACCACACCGGGAAGCGGCAAAGGGGTGTCCAGCAATAAATTGACGTTCTCCAGAACAAAATCGGTATATTTAAAGTAACCCAGCGACAATAAGTTCAGGAAAACACCAATATACAAAGTTATTTTTTTGCGGTTTTTACTGAGGCGCTTTCCTAACTGGTAGTTGAGCACCATGGAGACCAGGATGATAGCGAGGTAAGCCGGATTCCACCAGCCGTAGAAAAATAATGAGGCAAGCACCAGCACGCACACAACGGCTTGAAACGAGGCATACCGCCCAAACAACCACACCAGTAAAATGGTCAGCGGCAAAAACGCAAAAATAAATTCGTAGGAGTTAAACAGCATGCATTATCGCTTTTCGTTCTGTTTTTATAGGGTTACTGTTTTCTTTTGACATTACCCTAACTGGAAAAGGAGTTGAAGCCTTAATTGTACACTTTGTGTTCTCCCCATCTAAGCCATTGGCTTATTTAAGCTAATCACAAGTCGCGTTACACTGGTGCGGTAAAAAAGGACTTGCTGATGCATATTGTTATTATTGATGATCACGAATTAGTCAGGGACGGCATTAAAAACCTGGTTGAGCAGGAATTTGGCTGGCATGTTTTGTTTGATGTAGCCGCGATAGAAGAACTGCCGAATGTAGATGTTCTGGCAGATGTAGACGTAGCAATTATTGATATATCACTGCAGGAAGCCTCCGGTTTTGATGTACTGAATACCGTTAAAACCAACTACCCCGATGTTCGCTGCCTGATGGTAAGCATGTATGAGCATGTCGGCTATATTTCTAAGGCGCTGGAACTGGGTGCCGACGGTTACGTTACCAAAACAGCCGCAACCAAAGAGCTGATGTGCGCGTTGAATGCACTGGAAAACGGCGACAATTATCTCAGCACCGATTTAAGTAACAAGCTTGCTTTTGGCCACAATAACGCCTTTTCGGAACTCACTGAACGGGAAAGAGAGGTGTTTTTATTGTTAGCCAAAGGTTTGCAACCCAAACGTATTTCCAGCCAGCTCAAAACCATGCCAAAAACCATCATGGTGCACCGAACGAACATTTATCATAAGCTCGGGGTGACATCACAGTTCGAACTGCTGCGAATCGCTCTGAATGAAGGTATTCTGAGCCTGGATGACTTTATTCATGCACCCAGCGCATAAACTTTTCACCAGGATTTTTGTGTTACCAGCGCCGTTGTCTATGGTGTCGTCTTTCACTTCATCCTTACAACGTCTGTTCAGCTTTCGCTACCTGCTGATGGGGCTGGTCTATACCTTTGTATTTCATGCCTTCTGGCTGGTGAGCCGCGAATTTGAAACTGTGACAGCTACTGTCAGTTGGTATCTTCCCGCCGGCATCAGACTTGCCGCCTTTTTAGTTTGCCCTTACCGGGCCTGGCCGGCATTGGTTATCTCAGAAAAGCTTACTTTTTTTACTTTGTTTTCACCCGGTGCAGCGCTTGACGAAAGTGCTTTCATGAGTGGTAGCTTTGGCTGGCTGATTGCACACTCAGTACTGTCGCCAGCGGCTGTAATGGTATGCGTGTGGCTGTTCAGAAAGTATAACCGCAGGCCTTTTTTCAATAACGTCAATTCAGTGCTGAGCTTTTTGCTCTCTGGAGTTGCTTTAAGTGCTTTGCTGGGCCTGACTTTTCTGGGCCGGCGAGCAATGGAGAACACCGAATTTCGCGAAATACTCTGGCCTGTCTGGTTTGACTTTATCCTCGGAGATTTTGTTGGCATCCTGGTCCTTACCCCCATTGTTATTGTCCTTCTCCAAAGCAAACTGACCGCTACACGCAGCAAACTACTGTTGCTACTGGCACTATTGTGGGTAACTACCCTATTTTCAGTGATTCTGTCATTTCGTTCCGGATTCGATTTTACTTATCAGCTAAAATACATCGCCATACTGCCTGCCTTGTTTTTCGCCTACCGTTTTGGCATGCACGGCGGCGCGCTGGCCACACTGTTGATAGGGCTAACGGCTTTCGTTGCCTCGCTACATTCAAATGAGTCGCCGCTGGCGCATCAGTTTTACATTGTTGGCATGTCTATTACCGTATTAATTTTAGGCGCCGCTGTAGAGCAGTCGCAACAGATGACAAACCAATTACTGGCAGCCAACAAAAACATGGAAGAGAAGAATCGACTTCTACAAGAAGCTATTAACGATATTCAGGCACTGTCTAATCAATTGGTTGCCACCCAGGAAGCTGAACGCAAACGGCTGTCGCGGGATTTGCACGATGACTTTGGCCATCGAATCGTAGATTTACAACTTCAGCTTGGCCTGGTCGCGTCCCGAATGCCGGCCCAGAATAATGCGCTTAGCACCATTACCTGTAAGCTTGATGAACTGTATAGCGCTATGAAACAGAGTATCGGACGACTGCGACCAGCCGGTATCGACAACCTGCCTTTGGAACACGTACTGCGCAACAACGACACGCTTAAGTCAATGCAGCGGGCCGGTGTTCACTGTCAGTTGCATGGTCAGGGAACGCCGCCCTCGCTAAGCGATGAAGTGCGAATTAATGTGTACCGAATTATTCAGGAGGCCCTTGCCAACATCGCTAAGCATGCCGATGCCACTGAGGTTGAAATCAGTATTACTTATGCTGCCGAAGCCATTCACATCGAGATTGCTGACAACGGCATTGGTCTGATTCAACCCCAGGCTAAACCCTCCTCACTGGGGTTAATCTCCATGCGGGAAAGGGCGCGCTTTATTGGCGCGCAGCTCACCTTCGATTCAGGCCAGCAGCAAGGCACACGGGTCATAATCGATCTTCCTTTAACAGTGCGGCCTAAGTAACTGGCTTAGTCTGACTAGGAGTAATACCAATGGCGGCCTGAGCAGAAACGGTTAATAACTATCTTCGAGGTATAATTAAGGAGGTAGTATGAAAAGTAACACTATTTTATCCGCCCTGACGCTTTCAGCCGCTCTGCTGGCCGGGTGCTGCGCCACTGATCATGCGCAAACACAACCACCCCATCAGCACAGTGCGGGCTCAGACACCTATGCGGTAGTACCCGAACAACCGGTAACACCCACTAACACCGACCATTCTCAACCACCAACACAGCTCGTTCAGTACCGACCACATCAGGATCGCCTGCAAGCGGTGGATCCCTACATTCCCAGAGCCACGCCGGTTTCAGGCTGGGCGCCGCCAGCTCATACCTACAGGCCGGTGTTTACCCACAAATTATTGGGGGATTACGCCGAACAAATGACCATGAAGTTAATTGAGAATATGCGCTATGTTTCCACTAATACACCCGTTGCTGTCACATCACTGGTGGATCTGGATAGCTCACTTTCCCACACTAACATTCTGGGCAACCAGTTGGCGGAAAGCTTCATTACCGAATTGCAGGAGTTTGGCATTCCTGTTGTTGATTTTAAAACCACAGGTGTGATTCATGTTGGCGGCAGTGGCGACTTTGTGTTCAGCCGCAACTTAGGCGAACTGGAACGTAATCCCTACATAAAATACATTTTGTCCGGCACCATGACCTACAATGACCGAGGCATTATTCTTAATATCCGCATGGTCGACATCAACTCGAAAGTGGTGGTTGCCTCTTCCAAAGGTTTTATCCCTCAGTTTGTGGTTGATTCACTTTATCCGCGTAATTACGTCGACGGCATAGTGCTTGATACCACCAGCTAACATGCGCTGTTATCGACGCAACAACCCAGGCTCCGGCAACGGAGCCTGTTAAGGCTTAACCTGCCCGCTTAGCTACTGGTTTACTCGCGCCGCTAAGGACGTACTGTAACCACGTTCTTTTCACTATCAGTTCAAACAAGGTAAAGGCGATAGCCAGAGTAATAAGCGTAATACTGATTAATTTGACTAACCAATGCAGCGGCATTTCAGCAAAGGCCACCTGCAACCACACAACCAGTGGCAAATGAATCAGATACAGCCAGTAGGCCCGTGCCGACAGATAACTAATGGTCGCATTTGGCTGGCTGAATAACCGCTTACAAACAGTCATTAGTGCTGCCGTCAGCAACCACATTATGCTGGCATAACACAGTACAAACCCGGCTTTATAGTAAAGGTAGAACTCATGGCCGGGATGCATCTCGTAAGCAGAAAGAAAAATCGCTCCCATCACGGAAATTACCAACCAGGTAAGCAGAAACCAGCTAATCTGCATAAAGTCTGCCAGTAAAGGCTGGTGTTGGTACAAGCCCCACCCCAGCAGAAAAAAGCCACCATAAATGAGCAGCAATGGTATATGGGGCCACAGAGACTTATCCGGCGTATCGAGCCCCCAGTGCTCCATCCACCACAAGCAGCCAGCCACCAGCAAACATCGCAATACCAGCCCCAAACGGCTAGTACATAGCCAGGCCAGAAAACGCTTACCCGCAAGGGCCAGTGATTGCGAAGTCGCAGGCACTCGCTCAAGCAGTGAGCTCACCAGTACAGCAATGGCAGTAAATAGCATCAGATAATAAAGAAACCATAAGTGAGTGCCGGTAAACATTCCGGCAGGCAGCTCAGTCAGGCTATTCAGACCCTGCCACAAACCGTCGGGTATGTCGGCTTCACCACGCATACTCTGCCCACCCATTACCCAGCCAGAAACCAGTAATGGCCTGAGCAGGAACCAGCCGGCGATAAAAGGTATTCCCAAACGAACTGCCCGTGAAGTTGCTAATGCCTTAACGCCATACTTTTGCAGTGACATGCAGGTAAAGAACCCCGCAATCAGAAAAAACAGCGGCATCCGGAACGAATGACTCACCAGGCTAAAAATACTTACCACCGGGCTGGTATTAATATCCATCACGGCCCAGCCAATAAATACCGGCATAAACGATAATCCGGCGTGAAACACCACGCCCAGTATTAAGGCAAAAGCGCGTAATGCATCGAGGTATTCAATGCGTTCGGTAGACATTGTCATGTTGTTTTACCTGCGCTTAAGGTTAGTAAAAGCCGATTTCGTCTATCACAAAATCATAAGCCGACTGCTGCATGGCAAAAGCCACTATGCTCAGGCTATTCAGCGTACTGGCATCCAGTGTGGTCTGTTCTGACCAGGCGCGTTTTAAACTGGTAAATGGCAGCTTAACCTCATGAAATTTACCGTCGGCCTTAATCAGTACCGGCGCGGCATGATAATCAAAATTTTCAACCTCTGCGCTATTGGCTGACACTGACATAAGGCCCTGATTGATTTTGACCTTCAAACGAATCCCCTGATATCCGGAGGCGTCCATGGGCTTTCCTTTAGCATCGAGCAGCAGAATCGAACTGGCCCAGGCGGGTTGTCCTCGAGGAGGGATGAGATTGCCAGTGAGATGTATTTTCCCGTCCTGGACAGTCACTTCACTTTCACTGCTGCCACCGGCCACCGTATCGTTCATAAACTGGCGCTGCACACCCAGGCTGTTTTGACTCTGATGGCTGAAATCATCAACCAGTTCTGGTAGTTCATAGGCAAAAGCCCACACCGGAAGCAGTATCGCTGCTATCGTAAATACCCCAAAAAGGTAGCGCGCTATGTGACTAAGCATATTCATAATAGGTGTTCTCCGTTTAAACCGTTAAAGTAAGATTTTCCCCGACAACTAAAGCATTGCAGCGGGATTTAACGGATAAGAGCCAGGCGGCATGAGAAAGGTGACAAAAAATGCAAAAAATAATTTTTCATCTTTTTTGTCACCTTTTATTCCCAGGCAGGCACATACCCCCAAAGTAGCCAGGAATAGACACCATGAATTTTTTTAAAAAGCGCTCATCAGTTGCCGGGCAAGGCGATGCCACACTGGTTATGCTCTCGCTCGGTGGCAACCGGCAAGCCTATGGTGAGATTGTTAGTCGCTACCAGACTCTGCTCTGTTCGCTGGCTTACTCATCTACCGGCGATTTCAGGCACAGCGAAGATATCGCTCAGGAGGCTTTTGTTGAGGGCTGGCGTAAACTGGATACCCTGCACGATCCGGAAAAACTCAGGTCCTGGCTTTGTGGCATTTTGCGTTTTAAGGTCAGCCGGCACTATCGAAAAACAGCGAAAGAAACCCAGCATCAGGACATTTTGTTAACCACAGAACAAGACATAGCTGACGAGGCTGCGCTGGATCAAACCGCAATCAGTGAACAGCAGCAGACTTTATTATGGCAGGTACTTGATCAAATGGAGCCGCTGTATCGTGAACCGATGATCTTGTTTTACCGGGAAGAGCAGTCTGTGCAGCGGGTCGCCGAGGAACTGGAACTTAGTGAAGATGCTGTAAAACAGCGTATCTCGCGAGGCCGCAAACTGCTTAAAGAGGCCATGTCAGTCTTTGTTGAGGATGCGCTTAAACACAGTAAGCCCGGCGCCGCGTTTACCGTAGCCGTTATGACCATGATCAGTGGCATATCACCACCAGCGAAAGCAGCCGTTCTAGGCGGTAGTGCCTTAAAGACCGGTTCGCTGTTTAAATTTGCCTCGCTCGCCGCACTGCTGGCTTCGGTCTCGGGGCTGATTGGCTCCTGGTTCAGTCTCAAAGCCAGCCTGGCGCAATCACGTACCAAACGTGAACGGCATCTGGTGAAAAAATCGGTGACGTTGTTTTTTGTGTTCGCAGCCCTATACATTGCCGGTATGGCAGGACTCAAAGCGCTTTGCTACGTATTCCCGCATCACGCTGTCACTCTGAGTCTGCTCTCGCAAACCGTGGTTGCGGCGTTAGTGATCAGTTACGTGGTACTGGTAAAAAAAATGTTCAGCGCCATGAAAGACCTGCGCGCCCTTGAACGAATAACGCAGCCCGAGGCTTTTATTGCCAGCGCCCATCAGGCCGGCGCTAAACAACGGGAATATATCAGCGCCTTCAGGCTGCTGGGCGTGCCATTTTGTCATTTTCAGTTTGGCATGCCTGAACATACCGACACGCCAGCCTATGGCTGGATTGCCGCGGGTACCCACGCCAGAGGCCTGTTATTTGCCTGGGGCGGCGTGGCAGTAGCGCCGGTGAGTGTAGGGATCATTTCCTTTGGTCTTATCACTATTGGTGGCGTGGGTGTTGGCGTTATTGGTACCGGCACTGTTGCCTTTGGCGTGCTGGCATTTGGTGCCTCAGCCATTGGCTATCAGGCATTTGCTTCTTTGTCGGCAGTTGGCTGGCAAAGTGCTATTAGCGGTGGCATCTCAATGGCCCGTGAAGGGGCGTTAGGCGCAGTGGCTCTAGCGAAGCACGAGAACAACGAGATTGCCGCTGGCATTGCCGGGCTCTCTGAATTTCAATGGCTCTCAACATGGGTTCTTATGGCTATAGCATTATTGGTGATTGTGCCGGCTATCTGGCATGCCCGCGCCGTCACCCAACGAATGAAAGCAGATTAAATATGAGCCCCCATATAGTAGGCATTTTTATTCTTGTACATGTGCGCATCCGCTTTATCCAGCAATTCATTAAGGGTATGCGCATTGTCGGAGTATACCGCCCAGCCGATGCTCACACTGAGGTTCAGTAAGCATGCTGCCATCCACCCTGTGACCGAATTCGTTATTAACGGCTTTAAAATCATTTATATCGATAATAAAAAAAACCGAACTTCCGCCCCGGATAGGACTCACTCAAAGCGTAATCTCGATTTAGCGGAGCGATTTAACAGGTTAGTCATTGAATCATGCGAGGCCTGATACACCAGATTGTCGGCGACAAAGCGATGCCCATTATAAAGGAGGCAGCCTGATTGGCCCGGCGGTTTACGGTAATATCATTGCACAATTGTACCTTACCGGTTTGCAAACAAAACCCGGCACAATGTTTAACGATAATTTGCATCACGGAGGTCAGGTCCATTCCCACTTTAGCAATGGAGGTTTGCATATCCATAATCGTGGTCAGTTTCCGAGATCGGCCCTGCCAGCTATCTGCGATATATTCGATTTCGGCTAAGGTCACCTGTCGCCTTGCGAGTGATATTGAGCACCGCTAACATGCGCCTGCTTCGTCAGAAAACACGACCACTTGTTTATACAACCACTACACAGATATCAGTAATTTATCTGTCGAAAAAGTTACCAGTTTGACGCCTCTCAGAAATTCTCATAGTGTGTTGGGTTTGCAACTTAAAAGTAACAATCCACATGCCTAAGTCCATTTCACTGTTGTTTACCATGGCGTTGTTTACCATGGCGTTGTTTTCAATGAGTTTTAAGGGGATTGCCCAGTCTCCGGAAACGCCCGTCAAGGCGCTGTTTAACGCTATGCGTGCACATGATGGCGAGCAACTGGCAGCGCAGTTCACCAACAGCGCGCTACTGCAACGCGCTGAGCCAGGCGGTAACATAAAAAGCAACGACCTAAGCCAGTTTGCCGGGTTCGTTAGTCAGACCAGCAAACACCTGGATGAAAAGCTGTTAGCTGTTAGCGGTTACCGTGCAACAAAGCGATAACCTGGCCGCAATATGGACGCCCTATGTGTTTTATCTGGATGGCAAACTAAGTCACTGCGGGGTAAATAGCTTCCAACTGGTCAAAACGGGCCCGGACTGGAAGATTCACTATTTAATAGACAATCTGCACGGCGGCGATTGTGAGCAATTTATCAAGCAATATAGTACAGATGGGTAGCTGCGGCGTAACAACCGCCGCAGCGGGAATAGCTGAAAAGTCTTAGTCGTCGCGAGTAAGGACTTCTAACAACTCAATTTCAAAGGTTAAATCGCTGTTCGGCGGAATAATTTCACCAATCTGGCGCTCTGAGTAGGCCAGTTCTGATGGTACCCAAAGTTTTCGCTTGCCGCCCACCTTCATACCCTGCAAGCCAATAAACCAGCCCTGGATAACCTTGTTTTTTGATAACACGGTCTGAAACGGGCGGCCTTTATTATGCGACGAGTCAAACTCGGTGCCACTGGCCAGCCAGCCCCGGTAATGAGCCGTAATTAACGCGCCTTTTTCCGCGGTTTTGCCGTCGCCAACCACCAGGTCTTCAATCTTTACTTCACGAGTCATATTGCACCCGGCCTAGTGCTTATCGGCGCGGCTTTGGAATTTGCGCTCTTCGGTATTAATTTTTACCCACTCCCCGGTGCTGATATATTCAGGCACCTGCACCACCAGGCCGGTCGACAACGTGGCCGGTTTGGTACGGGAAGTGGCTGAGGCCCCTTTAATCGACGGGTCGGTTTCAGTGACTTCCAGTTCCACACTCATCGGTAAATCGAGGGCTACCGGTACGTCACTGACGATAACGACCAGCAGACCATCGGTATCTTCGTTGATAAACAATACCTCGTCAGCAATACTTTCTTTATTAAGGTGATACGGCGTGTAGTCTTCCTTATCCAGAAAAACATATTCGTCACCGTCAATGTAAGAAAACATAGCCGGCCGGCGAACTAAGTCAGCCATTTCGAGCATGTCAGAGTCTTTAAAGGTTTCATCAAACTTAGCACCACTTACCACGTCGTACATCCGCATTCGATAAATACTGCCTCCGGCTCGCCCCTGGGGAACAGAACGGTCAATGTCCCGCACAATGCAGGTTTTCCCGTTAAATACGATGGTGTTATTCTTTTTAATTTCACTCGCCTTTGGCATGATCACTTCCGCTCTTAATGGCCTGCCTGCTGGCATATGCCGGATTAGAAAACCTTATTTTCCGCGATTTTTGCTCCGGTGGAAAGCCTTATCCGGCGGAAAACCTGACAGCTCCGTTTTGTTTACGTTGCAAAAGACCCGCTTTAATGACAACGCTAAGCGTATTTTACTTCTGTGTGAAATGTGTCCATACTTCCCCGCATAAGAATAATAAGTGGTTGTAGTGAGACTCACCCTTGAATACCTGCTCCTGAGCGGACAGGTTGCTTCGCTGTTTGTTCCCCCCCCGCTATACAAAACAAAATACCTTTGTATGGGTAATCATCACGTATTTTGTTAATCGAAAGTTACAATGCATATCACCAAGACTCATGTTGTAGCCGTATTATGAGCCTGCTAATGCACCGTAATACCCCAAAAAACGCTGCGTATTCGTACGTACTTCCTGCTTTAATGATGATTGCACCAGCTACCCTGCTGGCTGCACCAAAGTCAACGGATGACGTTCGCCCTGGTACCGTTTTATATAAAAAACTGAGCGGTGCCTCAGCGAGTGAATTAAAAGGCCTCAATAGTTTGCTCAATAGTCAGGGCTTACTCGCAGAAAAAACATTGCCTAATTCCGGCATTACCATTGCCACGTTCAACGGTAAAGGACGTGAAAAAGCGATTGCCAAAATATTAAAACACAGCGGTTTGGTTGAATTTGCTGAGGCTGATCAGGCCATGGCACCTACCGTTCAGCCTAACGACCCGAGCTTCTCTGGTCAGTGGCATCATAATAACATCAACAGCCAGCGGGCCTGGGATGTCACTACGGGTAGCAACAGCGTGTTAGTAGCAGTTTGTGATACCGGTTTTGATGCGGATCACCCGGATCTGGCGGCTAACCTGCGCACCGACCTGGCTTACAATGCCGAAGAAGGCACCAGTTACATCGAAGACGCCAACGGTCACGGCACCGGCACCGCAGGCACCATCGGTGCGGTGGGCAACAATGGTACCGGCCTTGCCGGGGTAAACTGGAATGTTGATATCATTCCGGTCAGAATTGCCATTAGTGATACCAATAGCTCAGCTTATATTTCTACCATGGCAAAATGTATTGAGTACGCAGCCGACAACGGTGCCCGTGTGGTTAACCTGAGCTATGGCGGTATTCAGTCAGCCACCATCGATGCTGCCGCAAAGTACCTGCGCGATCGCAACGGCCTGCTGTTTATGTCGGCGGGTAATTCCGGCACTGAATACCCCACTTTTCCTGACTACACCAGCTTCGTTGGCGTAGGTGCCACCGATCAAAACGACAATAAAGCTTATTTTTCTGACTGGGGCACTTATGTAGACTTAACTGCACCGGGCGTCAGCATTGGCACCACCTATCTGAATGGTCAGTATATTAATTACAGCGGTACGTCTTTTTCTTCTCCCGTGGTAGCTGGTGTTGCCGCACTAATGGTAGCAGCCAATCCTGGGATTTCGGCGGATGAGATTGAAAATGGTCTTTTCAGCACCGCCAAAGACATCGGCGCCAACGGCGACGATATTGTGTTTGGTCATGGTCTCATAGATGCCCAGGCAGCAGTAAACTATGCGATGAACCTGGGTAATTACACCGCGCCAGTGGCAAGCATCAGCCAAACTTCCAGCTCCGTTACCTTTGGCTCTGCAGTAACTTTCAGCGGCGCAGGATCAACCGATGGCGATGGTAGTATTGTGGCGTATCAGTGGAACCTGGGAGACGGTACCACGTCATCTCAGGCTGAGGTTTCGCATATATATGACGCCGCCGGCACTTATCAGGTTAGCCTGACTGTCACCGATAATGACGGCCTGACCAACTCTGCAACCACACTGCTTCAGGTAACTAACGAAGTACCGGTTGCAGTGATTGATTCGATGGTCACCAGTTATAACATTGGTGATACAGCCTTCTTCAGTGCCTCAGGTTCTTATGACAATGATGGCAAAATCATGCAGTACGCATGGGACTTCGGTAATGGCGACAGTGCTTCCGGCCAGTCGGTCAATTATGCTTACCCAACCGGGGGAAGCTACACCGTTACGCTGACAGTAACAGATGACGCCGGCGCGCTTAACAGCACCAGCATTAATGTTACTGTAGATGACCCTATGGCACTTACTGCTCCACAAAATTTATCAGCAGCGGCCAACGGTCTTGACGTGACCTTAAACTGGACCAATATGAACAATAATGCCGACTACTTCTTTATTGAGCGTGCTGTGAAGTTCCGTGGTAAAACACGTTATGAATCGGTGGGTACCGCAGTTGCAGGTAGCACTGAATATACTGATTCAGTACCGTTTGCCGACAACTACTGGTATCGGGTAACTGCGGTGAATGCCAGCTATGAAGCTACCTCAGCAAGCATTCAGGTATCAGTCTCTGAGACATCTGATCAACCTGCACCACAGCCAGGCACAATGGCAGCGCCGGGTAACCTGTCAGCTTCTCAGAGTGGCAACACTGTTTATCTTAGTTGGGCCGACAACAGCGGTGATGAGCTCGGCTTTTACCTGGAAAGAGGCGTTAAGCAGAAAGGTAAAATCCAGTTTGAACGCATCGCCGTGGTAGGCCAAAACATTACCACAATAACCGACGATGCAAACGTGTTAGCCAGTGGCAATTACGCCTACCGTGTGCAGGCCTACAAAGACGGCGAAGTATCAGCTTACAGCAATACCTTCGAATTGCGCTTAAAGTAAGCCGGTAAAGCCACATCAAAAAAAGCCTGATAAGGTAGCCTTATCAGGCTTTTTCTTTGCCCGGACTGCGGGCTTGCTATAGAGGCTTTATAGTGACTATCTTAAAGGGTCGCCACAAAATCATCTAGTAGTACCAGCTGTGGCAATGCACCTTCCATTGCACCGTTAACCGCAATAGCAGTATACACATTGCTGGCACCTGCACTAAGTCGGTGGCATCGGTAAACTCAGCAGTGGCCAAAGGCTGCTCGTCAGCCAGCATCGCATCAGGGGCCGAGACATAGATACCAACGGTGGGCGCCGCTGACGCTGCGTGGACAATCCGGACCTGAGTATTACCAGCGGTTACCGGCGTTTCGGCACTGGTTACCGGCAACAGCATGAGCGAATCATCGGCTACACCTGCCTACGGCTAAAACGTCATAGTAGGTATCGGCTTCCAGCGCCACAGCGGCCTACAGAACATCCGCGTCGTCTGTTGGCAGGATAGCGATTACGCCAATATCGTAGGTGCCGGTTTCAACCTCAAAGCGGCCTGATAATCAACGCCTTTAAGATTATTGAGGATAGCATCATTGCCCGTAATGCTAACCAACGGCGCATCACAAGAGCCGTGAATGACCCTCACATTGGCAAATTCGGGTTCCGGTTGTGCTATCTCATCATCGTCATCGTCGAATAAGCAACCCGTTAAAAAAATGGCAGACTGCATGCTACAAGGAGCGACATGGTCCTGCTCATCGTTAAGTCCTCGCTGTTGTGTTGTGACGAATACGATTACGAGGTCTTTTTGTGGGAGCATGCTCCTTGCAACTTTTGGCTAACATCATTTGCATTTTGCAAATAGCGTTTAGCCAACTGTCTGAACAGAGCAATTTTCAGATCCAGAAGCCTGTTACCAGCCTCATACTCCATTGCAGCGCCCTTTGGTTCTGATAATACAATGCCAGAACTGAGCCAGGTGAAGATATTACGGCGAAATGATGTACTCAGCTAGAGCCCTGTCAGAAATGCACAGGGCTTTACAGGCTAGCGCTGGCTTCAGGCTTCCACCGCTTTCCGCTTTACCTGAGTATTGACTCTGCGGCGACGCGGTGGGCGTGACTGACTGTTGTTATCAGCCGCTTTATCAGAGCGTGGTTGGTTGTTACCGGTGCGTTGAGGCTTACCGGCCGCTTCTGACGAACTGGACTTAGGCTTCTTCGGCTTTTTAATTTTCTTTGGAGGTAACAGTTTGGTTTCTGGTAAAGACTGATTAGGTTCAAACCCAGCCAGACTCTCGCGCGGAATCAGCAACTGAATAAGTCGTTCAATATCCTGCAATTGTTCAATTTCATCGGCGCTTACCAATGACCACGCCTGACCCGCAGAACCGGCCCGGCCTGTTCTGCCAATACGGTGCACATAGTCGGCAGCAGTGTTGGGCAAGTCAAGGTTTATCACAACAGGCAGCTCACTAATATCAATACCACGAGCGGCTATATCCGTCGCAACCAGCACTTTTACACGGCCATCCTTAAACGCTTTGAGTGCCGTTGTTCGCGCTCCCTGGCTTTTGTTGCCATGGATGGCTGCGCTGGGCAGACCGGCACTCTCGAGTTTGGCTGCAATTCGGTTGGCGCCATGTTTAGTGCGACTGAATACCAGCACCTGTTGCCAGCCCTGAGTCTTAATCAGTTTGGTCAGTGCCGCAATCTTGCGTGATTTATCCACCGGCACCAGTTGCTGCTCAATCTTCTCAACCGTTGTATTAGCCGGCGTGACCGCCAGTTTAATCGGATTACGGGTAATCGACTCAGCCAACGACATCACATTGTCGGCAAAGGTGGCCGAGAATAACAGCGACTGGCGCTGCGCAGGCAGTAACTTAAGAATACGCTTAATGTCGTGGATAAAGCCCATATCGAGCATGCGGTCGGCTTCGTCCAGTACCAGGATTTCCAGTTGCTCAAACTTCACTGCATTTTGCTGATACAAATCCAGTAAACGGCCCGGTGTTGCCACCAGCACATCCACGCTGGAACGCAGTATCTTCATTTGCGGATTTATACCCACACCACCAAACACCACCGCACTTTTTAACCGCAGGTGGGTTTTGTATTCACGAATATTGGTTTCAACCTGCGCCGCAAGCTCGCGGGTTGGCGTAAGAATAAGCGCACGCACATGATTAGCTTTGGGTTTCGGACCCGCCGCCAGACGTTGCAGAACCGGCAGGGCAAAGCCTGCGGTTTTACCGGTACCGGTTTGCGCTGCGGCCAGCACATCACGGCCGGTCAAAATAGCCGGGATCGCCTCTTGCTGAATCGGCGAAGGCGAACTGTAGCCCTTCTCTTTAATTGCTTTAAGAAGTGGGTCACACAGCCCTAATTGACTAAAAGACATAATACCTCGGTGTATTAGTTAGTACGAAATAATGAGTCCATGCACGACTCGCAGTTGCACGAAAGAAAAAGGCTATCGGTGTTTACCTGGCTCATATCAGACGGTCAGAATGTGAATCTCTAAGGGGACTTACTCGGACTAACGGAAGAAGCGTGAAGCAAATTGAAATAGTATCTTTCAAAGGCGCACGAATAGTACCATCCTTTGGGTGCGCCCGCCAGATTATTTTTTAAACAACCACTGTAAACGGAAAACGCCCACCCATTAAAAAAGCGGCCCACAGGCCGCTTATGCAAAAGAATCCGGATTAGCGAAATTAAAAGCTAACGGTTACGCCAGCCCAGAAGTTTCTGGCTCTGTCTTTAACGTTGTAATCGTCGGTAAAGTTAACTTCACTCACTACACCGCGCCCGGTGAGGTATTCAAACTGACCATCATTGTTCAGGTCGTCGTAGGTAACCGAATAAGTAGTAAAGTCTCTGTCGAGCAGGTTGTTAACCCGTAAATTCAGGATCACGCTGTCGTTTAACTGCCAGCGTGCGCCTAAGTGCAGCATGGCGAAGTTTTTAAAATACAGCTCACGATCCAGGGTTGAATCGTAACCTCGATAGCGATCTGAACGGTACTCACCCTGCAAATATACGTTTAAGTCGGCATTCACCTGCCAGGTGATATTACCGTTAGCCATGTGCTCTGCGGTGTTAGTGAGAGGCAAGCCGGCCTCCGGGCCACTTTTTTGTTCACTGTCGGTCCAGGTATAGTTAAGGTAAACAGACCAGTCTTCGCTAATACCGTGACGGCCGGCCATTTCGATCCCCTGCAACTCAACTTCGTCGATATTAATACGCTGGCTGTAGGTATCGTAACCGAGTTCGTCATATTCACCCAGGTTTACACAAGGGCGAACACCACCGGTAGTATTGCAGCTCTGCACCGTATCACCTTGGGCAATCTTGTCTTCAAAATCTGTTTTAAAGTATGTGATGTTGAAGTTGTGCGCATCGCGGCTCCAGTAAACCGCGATTTCAGAGTTTACACTGGTTTCAGGTGTCAGATCTGGGTTTCCGGCAAAGGGGCTGGTGCCCTGACCACCAAAACCAATAATACCGTCGTACAAATCGGTCGTTTGCGGGGTTTTGTAGCCAGTGCTCACACCGCCTTTTACAGTCCAGTAATCAGTTATGTTATACACCGCATAAACTCGCGGCGAAGTCTGGCTACCAAAAACATCGTGCTCGTCGTAGCGGAAACCAGCAGTCAGGGTCATGTTATCAATAATGCCCCAGTTATCCTCGGCAAACAGGGAATACATTTTTTGTTCCTGCACGGCACCGGGTTCGCCGGACTCAAGACCAAATACGCCGTCTTTAAGCTCGCCGTCGATGACCTGCGCGCCAAGCACAAAATTATGATCGCCAGCTAAGTCTTCAACCGGAATATCAAAGCGTAAATCAAAGGTATACTGACTGCTGTCGAGCGGACGTGCCGGACGCGGCAGAAACGTTTGTTCGGCCAGATCCCGCCGGTCTTCTTCACTCATGCCTTCGTATTCACCGGTACCGTCGTACATGGCTTGTAGCAACTGACGTTCCGCCACACTCAGCGGTAACGTACGGCCATTGTTCTGAGTATCAACGTAGGCCAGTGAGGCAGCAACGGTACCAAAGTTCAGCTTACCATCGTAAGTTAATGACCACCACTGACGGTCAAATTCCTGCTCTGCGGCATATCCGGCACGCGGATTTACCTGCCCACGGCGGTCCTGCCATAAACTTTCAATGCTATCGCGGGTCCCCAGCGGATAAAGAATTTCACCGGTATCCAGGTTAAATTCAGGCGTGTTATCATACTGCTGATGTGAATCATCAAAATCGAAACCAATTTCGTGGCCGTCAGCAGGCGTGTAATTAAGGCTGAAACCATAATGTTTGCTGTCGTTATCCACCGTGCGACCACCGCCACCAAAACCCAGTGAACGCATATGCACAACGCCATTCGGGTCGATTGCCGGTGCCAGTTGTGGCGTAGACGCCTGCTGCTCATAAACACTACCGCGAATACCGACGCTTAACAGGTTTTCAATTAACGGGCCGGTTACTGAAAAGTCGGTAGTGATGTCATCACCAAAATCGTCGTTGGTTTGCAGACTGCGGCCAAAGGTAATGTTGCCGCCCCACTCAATGCGGTGCTTTTTAGTGATCACGTTAATGACACCACCTAGCGCGTCTGCACCGTAAAGCGTTGACGCTGGTCCACGAATGACTTCGATTCGTTCAATGGTGTCGAGCGGTGGCATATGATTGAATGCGTTGCCACCAAAGTTGTTTGGATAAATATCACCATGGTTATTCTGACGACGCCCGTCGATCAATAGTAGTGTGTACTCGCCGGTAAGACCACGCATACTCACGCTGCCTTTGCCGGTTTTATCACGGGTCGTGCCAATATCAATACCTTCCTGAAACTGCACCGCATCGAGTAAAGAGGTAAACGAACGGGTTTTAAGATCCTCTGCGGTGATCACAGAAATACTGGCCGGTGCTTCGGTAATTTTTTGTTCAAAGCCGGTTGCCGATACTACAACGTGTTCAATATCTTCGCTATCTGGTACTGCATTAGCCAGAGCGGCGGGTATCATTCCTAACTGGATGGCGAGTGCCAAACAAGAATATCCAAAACGAGATTTCATGAGTTTCCTATGTGTGTATGCATTGTTCAGTGTGTGTTTTTATGGGGCTTATAGTAAACAACCAAAAAGCAAAGTCAATACAAACGATAGTTATTCTCATTTAGATTTTTAAATAATTCGTATTTGGTTAATTGAGATCAATGAAGTCGGCCTTATTCAAGTAGTCTAAGGCCAACTTTGCAGGCGATGAATAAATAGCAACTCAAGCAAGCCAAAGCTTACTCAGGGTGCTATTGCAGTTACCGCTTATTCGCCAGTTAAATTGGTCAACGCAAAGTCCCAGTTAACCAGTTGCCAGAAGGCATCCAGATAGGCCGGCCTGGCATTGCGGTGATCAATATAATAAGCATGCTCCCAGACATCCACGGTAAGTAAAGGCTTGAGACCCTCATGGGCAATCGGTGTATCGGCATTAGCGGTGTTAACAATCACCAACTCGCCGGACGAGTTAAGCGCCAGCCAGGCCCAGCCGGAACCAAAATTGTTAATAGCTTGCTGAGTGAACACGGTTTTAAAGGCATCAACCGACGCCCAGTTTTCCTCAATAACCGCTTTCAGAGTTTCTGGCGGCTCTCCACCACCGACAGGTGACAGGCATTGCCAGAAGAAAGTATGATTCCACACCTGAGCGGCGTTATTAAAAACCGGCCCTGTGCTGGCTGCAATAATGTCTTCCATCGACTGGCTGGCGTAATCAGTACCGGCGACCAAATCATTAAGTTTATTGACGTAGGTCGCATGATGCTTGCCATAGTGATATTCCAGCGTTTCCCGGGACATCGCTGGTGCTAGGGCATCTTTTGCATAAGGTAAATCGGGTAAAGTAAAACTCATCTTTGTCTCCTGACTCAAATAGTGGATAGCGCAAATTTGACTAGTCGACACAAATACTAAAACCTCATGTCTACTTGAGGTCAATAACTTTTTTGGGGATGATGATGGATAACACACTAAGTGTTGGTGATGTCGCCAGGCGCAGCGGCGTGGCCGTTTCTACGCTTCATTACTATGAAGAAAAAGGATTAATTCAGAGCCTGCGCACGCAGGGCAAGCAACGCCGCTACCACCGCAGTATTCTGCGCAGGGTGGCGATTATTCGTATCGCTAAACAGGCCGGTATTTCGTTAAGGATCATAAAATCACATCTGGAAAAATTCCCCACCCGCGAAGTCTCTCCTTCTGACTGGCAGCAGATGAGCAGTGAATGGCGGGCGATGCTGAACGAGCGCATTCTGAGCCTGACCCAGCTCAGGGATAAGCTCGACAGCTGCATTGGTTGTGGTTGTCTCTCTTTACGTGACTGTCCACTAAGAAACCCAGAGGATAAGCTGGGCGAAGAGGGGCCGGGGGCAAGAATCCTCGAGGAAGAGAGACAGAGTTAAACCATAGGTGTAAAAATTGGTTCAGTTAATATCTGCGATGCCCAGTTCCTGCCGCTTACGTTTGCTCAGGCCTAGCGCCACGATTCGATAGGACTCGCTGAGATAATATTTTAAGTCGTCATCAAGGGAGCCGGATGTACCGGTTTGCTGGATCCACTTCATACCGCGACTCGCCAGGTAAGGCGCCGGAATGTAGCCCTCAGCCTGACATAA
>CENT01058295.1_pt1 | contig 29070 bp, 30 predicted proteins | sample 530141 | NCBI WGS metagenome assembly CENT01 (sample SAMEA2591074, study PRJEB7988) | marine metagenome | isolation source: saline water (ENVO:00002010), including | reverse complement strand
CGCACGGCCTGCCATAACACTTTTTTAAGTTCAATCTTTACCTGCCATTTCAACGTATACTGTTCCTCTGCTCCCGCTTATTAAGGAAACACCATGTGTGATAATTCAACAGAACAGGATATTCAGCGTTTTACCGAGGAAGGCGGCAAGTTAAATCGCCGGCAGTTTAATCAGCTACTGGCACTGGGCACGTTAAGTACTGTATTACCTCAGTTTGCTGTGGCTGACGAAAGCATTGTGCAACAGGAAATAAGTGTGAAGACCCCGCACGGTAGCGCAGACTGTTTATTTACGGCACCAAAAACCGGGCGCCATCCGGCCGTGGTAATGTGGCCCGACATCAAGGGTCGCAGAGCAGCCTTTGATCTGATGGGACAGCGCCTGGCTGCACAGGGTTATGCAGTATTGGTGGTCAATCCTTTCTATCGGGATGTCAGCGGAGCGGCATTACCTGATGGGGTTGAATTTCCTTCTCAGGAGGCCTGGCAGATTCTCTCCCCTATGCGTGAAAAACTCACTCAGTCAGCGGTAGTCAGCGATGCCGAGGCATTCTTTGCTTTTCTTGATCAGCAGTCTGCGGTGGATACCAAACGTCAGGGCGCATTAATGGGTTATTGCATGAGCGGTTCGTTTACCATGTTTGCTGCCGCAGCCATGCCCAAGCGTATTGGCGCCATTGCCAGTTTCCATGGCGGCGGACTGGCAACAGATAAACCGGATAGCCCTCACCACACTATTATTGAGTCAGATGCACTTGCCCTGCACGCTATTGCAGAAAATGACAATGAGCGTTCACCGCAAATGCAACCCATGCTTAAAGAGGCATATCAGGCAGCCGGACTGACCGCGCATATTGAGGTCTACCCTGACACCCTGCATGGCTGGACGCCGCCGGACTCCAGAGTCTACAACGAAAAACAGGCCGAGCGCGCCTGGCAACAAACCCTGGCATTATTTAAACAGGCGCTTTGATTGAAACGCGGCCAGCAGACGCTGGCCGATACAAAACAGGATAGAAGACTTAAGCGTCTTCGCTGGCAGTTAGCTGTTCAGGCGAGGACGACCAGGCAGTAACCACCGCTTTCACCAGCGTTGCCAGTGGAATAGCAAAGAATACCCCCCAGAAGCCCCATAGACCACCAAAGAACAACACGGCGATAATGATGTATAAGGGATGCAGACTTACCGCTTCGGAGAATAAAATAGGCACCAGCAGGTTACCATCCAGCGCCTGAATAATGCCGTAGGCGATCATCAGGTACCAGAATTCCGGCGAAATGCCCCACTGAAACATTGCCACCACACCAACCGGGATGGTTACCACTGCAGCCCCAATATAGGGGATAAGGACTGAAAGGCCTACCAGTACCCCCAGCAACAAGGCGTACCGCAGATCCATAATCGCAAATGTCACGCATGACACCGCACCCACAATGATAATCTCAATCACTTTACCGCGAATGTAGTTGGCAATCTGTACATTCATCTCGTTACCCACCTGAGCAATCAAGCGACGCTCCTTGGGCAGAATACGGGAGATGCTGTCGGTGAAATACTGTTTGTCTTTCAGCATAAAAAACACCATCAGCGGCACCAGAATAAAGTAGATTAATAAGGCTGCCACACTGGTAATTGAGCCTATAGACGCCGATAACGCTTGCTCACCAAAATCTACCAGGCGCTGATTAGCCCCTTCCATCATTTCGTAGATATGCGAAAACTGAACATATTCTGGATATTTATCCGGTAGCGTCAGTAACCAGGACTGGGCGTTTTGCCAGATGGTCGGTAATTCCTGGGCCAGGCTGACACTTTGTTTGGTAACCACCGGGACCAGGCCAACGGCCAGCAACACCATGATCAATATAAAACACAACAACACCAGCCCTACCGAAGGTGAACGTCCCAGCCCCATGCGGTTTAACTGTGTTACCGGCCAGTCGAGCAGATAAGCGATCACCGCTGCCACAATAACCGGCATCAGCATGTCGCCCCACAGCAGCAACAATGCACTACTGATTAAAATAAGGATAAGCAGCATGGCTGCATCAGGGTCGGAAAACTTGCGTTTGTACCAGCGCCCAAAAACACTAAACATTCATCATTCCTTCACGCATTTTCGCCAACAGTATGGTTACTGCCCGACGCCAAAGCTAACTACCGGCACTCAACAATAAAGAGCGTTACTATACCGACAAACACTTGAATTGTAACGCATAGAACTTGCACCCAAACCCACCATGTGGTGTGATCAGACCATCTGCACCATTGCTGTTTTGCCTTGCCAGGCATGCAAGCAAGCAATGGCATTAAAAGGGTGTAATCTGAAATATATTATTAAATTCAGGGAACTGAATGCTGTCAGATTGTCGTATATATAGCAGTATCAGGCTTTATTTGAGGGAAAATGAGACAATTTTTTCGATCCGGTATCCTGGGTGTGTCGATGGGCATAGCTTCGGCTTTGTTGCCGGTTTCCTCTGTTGGCCAGTCAATCGGTAGCGATAAAAACACGCTGCCAGATATCGGCGTGGTAGCGTCAGAAGTCCTTACTCTGGATAAAGAAATGCTGGTTGGTGATGCCATTATGCGGCAAATGCGTGGCCAGGCTCCGGTCATTGACGATCCGGTTCTCACCGAATACATTCAGGATTTGGGTAACCGACTGGTACTACAGGCCGAAAACACCAAATTCCCCTTTGAGTTTTTTATTATCAACAACAGCGTAATGAATGCATTTGCTTTTTATGGCGGCCACGTTGGCGTGCATTCCGGCATTATTACCCGGGCTGATACAGAAAGTGAGGTAGCCTCCGTGCTCGCCCACGAGGTAACTCACGTTACCCAGCGCCATCTGGCCCGCAGAGCATTATCGCAACAGCGCAGTTCACCGTTACAGATTGCCTCTATGTTAGGCAGTATCCTGCTGGCCATGGCTAACCCGGAAGCCGGTATTGCCGCCATGCAAACCTCCTCGGCAATGGCCAGTCAGTTGAACATTGATTACACCCGCTCTAATGAGCAGGAAGCCGACCGCATTGGTATTGATATTTTGTATCAGGCCGGTTTCGACCCGAAAGCTGCCTCGACCTTTTTTGGTAAAATGGCCGAGGAGTACCGCACCAGTTCCAGACCACCCGAACGGTTACTCACCCACCCTCTAACCGAAAAACGGATTGCCGATGCCCGCAACCGCATGCGCCGCTATCCGGACGTGAGACTGCGCCCCAGCTTGTCGTTTAATCTGGCCAAGGCCCGCTTGCTGGCCCGTTATCAGTTTGAACCAGACTACGCACTGGAACACTTTAAAGCGGTTGTAGAAAATGACACCTTTGCCATTCGCGACGCCGGCCTTTATGGTCTTGCCATTGCCTACCTGGCTAACGAGGAAAACCTCAAAGCCAAACAAATCAACGATCAGTTACTGGCCAGAACGCCCGGCAATCTGTTTTACGTTGATTTGGCCACCGACATTGCGCTGGCCATGGGTAAAGCGGATGAAGCCATTACTATGCTGCAAAAAGAGCTGGAGCATAAACCGCGTAACAGCGTGGTAGTGCTTAACCTGGCCAATGCCTACATGGCCAGTGACAACAATGACGCTGCCATTGAGCTTATCCGTGATTATTTGCTGGTTCACCCCCACGATCAACTGGCTTATCAGCTGTTGAGTAATGCTTATAAGGCGGAAAAGTCTTACAAGGGCATGCATCAGAGCAAGGCTGAATTACTTGCTCTGTATGGTGCGTATCCTAACGCTATCGACGAATTGCAACATGCGTACAACTATACTGGTGACGATCACCTGGAAAAACAGCGGATCCGGGCACGGATCCAGCAATTCAGAGACGAACAGGAAAAGCTAAAGCAGTTCTGATTGGGCCTGTTTAATGGCTTTTTGCAGCTTCTGTTGCGTTACTTCACCGCGAATGGTCATGGTTACCTCACCGGCGGGAGAGACAATATAGGTAGTGGGCAACACAATGGGCATGGATACCGGTAAATCCGCTACCGCCTCGCTTATAACTACCGGAAAGCGGATACTTTGTCGTGCTACAACCCCACTAAGCGCTTCGTTATCGAGTTCGTCAAAGCTTACACCCAGCACTCTGAATTGTTGGTCATTATAAACGTGGTTGAGTTCGGGAATTTCCCGCAGGCAAGGCTGACACCATTCAGCAAAAAAGTTGACCACGGTCCACTGCTCGCTCTGCCAGTTGAAAGGCTGGCCCTGAACCGTGTTAACAGTTAAAGGCTGCAGGCTTCTCAGGGCAATACCGCCCGCCAGCGCCAGCAAACCAACCAACACCATAATAACAACACGGAAAGATCCACGTTGTTGTGTAATTCGTTTATAATCTGCGACAATTTTCAATCTGTTCAACCCGATAACCGTAAGTACAACAACTGGCGCTATCATAACAACACAATGAATAAGTAGAACACTATGTCTGAAATAAAAATACTGCATAACCCGCGTTGTTCAAAAAGCCGTGAAACGCTAAAACTCCTCGAAGAAAAAGGCATTGCAGCCGACGTGGTCGAATATTTAAAAGAGCCATTAAGTGAAGCTGAGTTAAAATCCCTGTTCGCGAAACTCGGCCTGGACGACGTGAAAAAAATGATGCGGGTAAAAGAAGCAGAATATAAAGAAGCTGGCCTCAATGGCGCCGACGTTACCGATGAACAGCGGTTTGCGGCCATGGCAGAATACCCGAAACTGCTGGAACGCCCGGTAGTCATTAACGGTGATAAAGCCCGCATTGGTCGCCCACCGGAAGCCGTACTGGACATTCTCTGATAATGGCACCGGTACTGATCCTGTACTACAGCCGTCACGGTGGCACAGAACAACTGGCCAGGGCTATTGGTGTGGGCGTTGAGGCAGGCGGCGCGACGGCGAAGATTCGCACTGTACCGCCTATCTCATCGGATCCGGGTGCAGAGCAACCCGACGACCCGGCGGCCGGCCCGCCTTTTGTCACCCTCGACGATTTAACCGGTTGCAGCGCGCTGGCGCTTGGCAGCCCTACCCGCTTTGGTAATATGGCCGCGCCGGTAAAACACTTTCTCGATTCTACCAGTGGACTGTGGTTAAACGGTGCGCTGATCAACAAACCCGCCTGCGTGTTTACCTCCACATCAAGCATGCACGGTGGTCAGGAGTCGACATTGTTGTCGATGATGCTGCCACTGATTCACCACGGTATGGTGATCGCAGGTTTGCCGTATTCTGAACCGGCACTTCACAACACCACAACCGGCGGTACGCCCTATGGTGTAACGCACCTGGCGGCCAATAATGTCACCACATTAAGCAGCGAAGAAAAGCAGCTCTGCCACGCCCAGGGCAAGCGACTGGCACAACTGGCCAGCGCGCTGGCATCAATGAACACAGAAAAAGGTAATGCAGTATGATCCCTATGTCAGCAAAGACACAACGGTTTCGCGTTTTAGCCCTGGCCAGCCATCTTGGCTTACTTGTCTGGATCTCTGTGTGGCAACTTTTTTTAACAACTGACCAGCAGTATTCACTGGCCTTTATCTTTCTGTTGTACGTTTTACCCTTATTATTGCCGTTGCATGGCATCATCAAGGCTAAGCCTTACACCCATGCCTGGGCGAATTTTATTGCGTTGTACTATTTACTACACGGACTCACTGTATTTTACGCCGTCGACAGCGAACGTTGGCTGGCCGCAGTGGAAGTTGTGCTGGTGGTCGGCATGTTTACCGGCTGCAGCGTGTTTGCCCGTTTACGGGGCCGGGAGCTGGGCCTGGGGCTGAAAAAGCTTAAAGAGGAGATGAAAGAGGAATGCGAGAGGTTTTCAAAGCGTTCTTAACCACCCGCACCGCTGCTGCATTATCGGCTGCGTTACTGATCGGTGGTTGTGGCGGTGGTGGCGATAGCGGTGGCAGCACCGTAACCCCAACACCCGGTACTCCAACGCCTGGATTCACGGCAGTCGAACCGGCCCTCACTGCAGATAACCTGCGCCTGTTTGGCGAGCTGAATGCCAGCGTCGGCGCATCGGTTGGATTTGTTGTATTAAGCAACGATAGCCAATCCCTCGACACTATTGACTGGCAGCAAACCAGCGGCCCTACGGTTGATTTACTGGCAGCTCATACCCAGGCCGTTGGCTTTGATATCCCGGCCGCCGGCACCTATGAATTTACGGTAACGACCATTACTACAAGTGGTCAGCAGCGCTCGTTAAATTTCACTCTAAATGCCCAAGCCTCAACCGCGGAAAACCAGGCTAATATTCGCCTCGACCATATGGCAACCGAGCGCGGCCGGGTATCTCTGCGAGTTGACTCACCCACCGGCAAAATTATTACTGGTGCTCAGTGGGAGCAACTTGCCGGACCAGAGGCCGAAGACATTGCGTATCAGGAAGACAGCACCGGCGGACCGCTGCAAAGTGCCTTCTTTGCCGCACCGGAAGTAACACAAGACGAAGTCATAGAATTTTCGGTAACCCTGACGTTTGATGATGGCACCACCGCCAGGGATACCGTATTAGTGGGGATAAACGATGCCCCGGTCAGCAACAACGGCATTTTTACCCAGAACGATATGTACCTGACCACCGATCTCATTCCGTACAGGGCCGATACGCCCTGGGCAGATGGGCTGAAAGAGTGTGTGTACACAAATCAATTGGTCAACAGCTGTACCTTTAATGATTTGCCATTAATTGGTATGCAAACCGGTAACCCCACCATTGAAACCATTTTGAATAAAACCCTGGTGTCGCACCCGTGGATGGGCGATCGCTTTGCTGAGTTCCTGCAAAGTTCTGCTACCTCAGAAGATATGCTGAATTTGCTGCGTGGCGTTACGGCAGTGGTCATTTCCTACGACGTGCGCCCGTCTTTTTACTGGGTGCGTACCGGCGCTATTTACCTTGATGCCCGGAACTTCTGGCGAACGCCCGAGGAACGGGATACATTAAATACAGCGCCTGACTACCGCAGTGATTTTGGTAACGATTTGCAGTTTGGTATTTACTGGCGCTACGTTAAGAACGACAGCTATTACTACCCGCAGGCCTCACTGGCTGCGAGCAACCGCAACAGCCGAAATCTGGAACAATTGGAAGCTGCCCTGTCATGGTTGATGTACCACGAGCTGGCCCATGCCAATGACTTCTTCCCTTCAACCTCCTGGGCCAGCATTGCCGATACGCAAACGCCACTTAGTTTCTTCCAGAACAATGCGCCTCAGTCTACTTTGCTGAACAACCAGTACCCGTTGAGCTCGACTGTACTGGACGCTCTGGCAGATGTTTCCTTTGGCGGCGAAACGGCCACTACCGCGCAACGCAATTACACGGCCAGCGAAGCCGCTGATGAATTCAGCGCTGATACTGCTCCGGCGTTTTATGCTTACTATACCGAGCGTGAGGATTATGCGACCTTATTTGAACGGTTTATGATGCTGCATCGTTTGGGAGTCAGTGCCGATGTGGGCGTCATTGGCAACAATAACAATCCCGATGCCCTAATCACCTGGGGCCAGCGCAACCGGATAAATCAGGATACCCTGCAAGCCAGAACGGCGTTCACGGTTGAACGGGTATTACCCAGCCTGAATGTGGCGCAGATCCAGGCGGAATTACCGGCCACTGTTCAACTGCGGGCCAATACGTCGTGGTTTGATTTTGAGTCGCTGACCAATTCGCAACGGGTTTCACCATTGCGTCTGGAGGATTCAGACAAGTCTTATCGCCCGGCCCTGCAAATGAGGCACTGGGATAATCACCTGAGATATTAAGACGCGGAGGGATCCGTGTCCTCAGCCAGCTCTCGTTTAACCAGAGCGACTGAGATTTTCTTTTGCTCTTGTAATGAGCGCTGGTCGAGTCGGTCGAGCAGCGCCATTAAACTTGGCAGATCCCGCTGACTGTGGTTGAGCAAGTAATGCAGCGCCTGGGCCGACAAGGATAACCCCCGCTGCTGTGCCCGCGAGCTTAACACTTCACCGCGCTGTTCATCATTAAGCGATACTAACTGGTAAGTTAATCCGGCACTGATACGCGAACGCAGGTCCGGCAGCCGCACATTACTGGCATTCGGACCAGACTGCGCTGCCACAATCAACAGGCCAATACGCGTTTCGCTTACGCGGTTAATCAGATCAAACACTGCTTCTTCCCATGCTGCATGGCCGGCAATGGCTTCCAGATTATCCAGACAAATCACCGGCAATTGTTCGAGCGCTTCGAGCAGCTTGGGCGATAAATTAACCACATCCGTAAAATTCACATAGGCATGGGGAATTTCCCGGGCCGCCAGCTGATGGCACGTGGCGTAAAGCAAATGGCTTTTACCACGCCCGGAACTGCCTACCAGATTAATAAGTGGAATGGATGCCGCATCCAGTAATGCCAGAGCCGGTTCGCCACGCCAGTCGGGCGAATGGCTGGCCACACAACTTAATAACGACACCACCTCATCATTCCCGCCGGAAATAAAGCTGTCGAAGGTCTCGTCATCAGGAAGCGTAACCGGTAAGGGCAGCTGCATGGCTACTGACTCCAGAAGTAATGCATGCCTTTCAGAGGCTGACCAAAGGCATCGGTCAACGGCTGTAACTGGCTATCGAGTGATAACACTGAGCGCAGGTCCTGCTCAGTACCCAGCAGATTAAGGCGGAACGTACTCACCATCCCCTGCTGTTTAACCAGCATGACTTTGTCGGTCACGCTAAGGTTCTTTAAATAGTTTTGTACCGCAACCACACCCGCCAGGCTCGACAGATTACCTACTGAAATTTCAATTGCCTGCGCGGCATTACCATCGGTAGGTAAAATCGAAAAGTTCTGACCGAGGTAATTAGCGTAGTCGTTAATAAAAGTGGTTAGCAGCGCTTCGGGTTCATCGCCGATAAGCGTGTCGTGGGTGATCTGATAAGCGCCCTGATTGGCGGCCAGATACAAATAATCCAATGAATAGCGGCCTTTTTTAGCACGCGCGGCAACCGTGGAAAACTCTTCCTGGGTAAACACCGGTCCGCTGGCAGATTCTTTTTCTACCCAAGACATTTCAATTGCGTCCATTTCCGCCGGTAAGGGTAGGATAACCTCGCCGAATTCATTGACTCGCAGTGCAGGCACATTAAAAGGTTCAGGAATAAACCGGGTGGATACCGGGCGTTCTGGTTCGCGATATACAATTTCGCGTGTGCGGTTTGGATATAGCCGCGCGGCCAGCACGTAATCTACGTTATAGCGACTGGCTGCATTAACGAGCTGTTCGGGAAACAAGCCCCACACGTCGTAGCCATTAATGGTAAGCGTGTCGTCCAGATCCATCAGCGGTAAGGCTAAAGGCACGCCGCGGGTTTCGGCCTGGCGACGGGTCATCCTTGCCAGTTCACTCTGATTGCCGTCGTCGACAATACGGCGCTCACCGTCGGCATCTTCGATGGCGAGCCATAACAATGCATCCGGGCGTCGGCTTCCCCAGATAGGCAAGCCTTGCTTAACCAGTTCGGTTTCAATAAGTTCGCGGTCGAATTCTGCAACTAAGAACAACTCGCCCTGTTCTTCGGTAAAGCGGTAAGCCCGCAGATAACGGTTGGCATTACGGCGAATGGCATCAACGGTTTGATAATCACTGATATCCTGTTGCCCGGTGATTTTTACCAGCAACTGTTCAAGCGCGGCGCGGGTGCCGTTGCTGAGTGCGCGGCTGGACTTGTTGTCTACCGATACCTTGCCGGTACCGAGTTCAACAGTGGAACTGGCGTGGGCCATGCCGAGCCAGGCACTACCTACCAGTAAGGTAATGGCGGCCGTCAACTGCGAGAGTTTTCTCGGTAAATTAAGTAATTCTGCTACGGGCAAAAGCTTCGCAAACTCCATGTTAATCGCAATAAAGGTGCACGCCCTTCGGGCGGTTTATTGTTATCTATTTAAACACGTTTTTCATCTTAATTATTGGCTTATCTGCGTTCTGTTAAACAATAAGCAGACTAACTGGCGACAATTTATACAGACTGATGATTAAACTTATACAGACTCAAGATTAAACACTGGTGCAATTTACCAGGTAAACCCTGCATACACGTTGGACTTACCCCCGGATACTGGTAGAATCCGCGCATTCAAACCAGTCCATGCAACAAGGCTTACCCGTGTCTGAAAAAAATACATCATTAAGTTACAAAGATGCCGGTGTCGATATCGACGCTGGAAACCAACTCGTTGAACGCATCAAGTCCGTTACCAAACGCACTCATCGCCCCGAAGTACGCGGTGGTTTAGGGGGATTTGGCGCGCTGTGTTCACTGCCGGAAAAATACAAAAATCCGCTGTTGGTATCCGGAACAGATGGGGTTGGTACTAAGTTACGCTTAGCCATGGACTTTGAGCGTCACGACAGCGTGGGTATCGATCTGGTGGCAATGTGCGTAAATGATCTGATTGTGCAGGGTGCTGAGCCATTGTTTTTCCTCGACTATTACGCCACTGGTAAATTGAATGTCGATACTGCCGCAGCAGTAGTATCGGGCATTGGCACCGGTTGTGAACAAGCAGGTTGCGCATTGATTGGTGGTGAAACAGCAGAAATGCCCGGCATGTATCACGGTGACGATTACGATATCGCGGGTTTCTGTGTTGGTGTGGTAGAAGCCGATGATGTGATTGATGGCAGCACGGTTAAAGCGGGTCAGAAAATTCTGGCGCTGGGCTCATCCGGCCCACACTCTAATGGTTACTCGTTAATCCGTAAAATTATCGAAGTCAGTGGTGCCGATGTTAACGCCGACCTCAACGGCTCTCCGGTTATTGACCAGCTGCTAGCTCCAACACGCATTTACGTAAAATCGGTACTTAAGTTACTCGACAGCGTGAAAGTTGCAGCCATCTCACACATCACCGGTGGCGGTTTCTGGGAAAATATCCCGCGCGTATTGCCTGACGACAAAAAAGCCGTCGTAGATGCCAACAGCTGGCAATGGCCTTCGGTATTCAACTGGTTACAGGATAACGGCAATGTAGAAACTCACGAAATGTACCGTACCTTTAACTGCGGTGTTGGCCTTATCCTGGTAGTAGACGAGCAGGATGTGGATGTGGCCCTGGCGGTGCTAAACGACGCCGGTGAAAAAGCCTGGCTGTTAGGTGAAATTGCCGACCTGGACGGCGAAAATCAGGTTGAGATCAATTAGTCACATGAGTACAACACCTAACATTTGCGTCATGATCTCGGGTAATGGCTCTAACCTCCAGGCCATTATCGACTGGGTAGAGGCCGGCAAAATCAATGCGAATATCGCCTGTGTTATCTCTAACCGTCCTGACGCTTATGGTCTGGAACGGGCCCGCAATGCGGGTATCGAAGCCATTTGTTTGGATCACAAACAGTATGATGATCGCGAATCCTATGATCAGGCATTACTGACCACCCTGGACAGTTATCAGCCTGATTGCGTTGTGCTGGCCGGCTTTATGCGCATTCTCACCAGCGAGTTTGTCGAACATTTTAGCGGCCGCCTATTGAACATTCACCCATCTTTGTTGCCCAAGTACAAAGGGTTAAATACTCATCAGCGTGCACTGGACAATGGTGACGATGAACACGGCCTGAGTGTTCATTTTGTTACGCCCGAGCTTGACGGCGGGCCTGTCATCATTCAATGTAAAGTCCCGGTGTTTGAAGGTGATAACGCCGATGCCCTCGCCCAACGGGTGCAGGAGCAGGAACGTAGTATTTACCCGCTAGTGGTTCACTGGTATTGCAGTGGCCGGCTTAAAATGAACAACAATAAGGCATTATTAGATGGTAAAGTTCTTCCGGATAACGGTTACGCGAACGACTAAATCTCTGGCCCTGACGCTCCTGTCAGGTTTTATATGTGTGTCGGCGCTGGCCGACACCCCCCCATCAGACTCCACCAAACTGATTACCCCCTTTGAAGCCGTTTATTACGCTTACAAATGGGACGATAATCTGGGCTCCGCCAAAATTTCACTGGAAGAATTATCTGAGGGCCTGTATTCACTGACTTACCAGTCTAAAGTCTCTAAGTTCTTCTTGTCGGATAAACGCTTTGAGCACTCCATATTCATGGTTGAGGGCGATCACCTCGTTCCCCAACAGTATAATTACTCACGCACCGGTACCGGCCCGGATAAAAGCCTGAAAGTGGAGTTTCCCAGCGATGATGGCGGGCAGATCCAAATTGAGAATGATGACGAAGCTTTCGCGCTGCCCTGGCAGGGCGAGCTGGATAATCAGCTTTACCGCCTTGATGCGCCCATTCGCCTGTCCCGTGGAGTGGAAAGCTTAAGCTATGACTTTATTAACTACCGGGGGCAGCAGCGCCATTACGGTATGCGCGTATTGGGTAAAGAAACCGTAGACTTACCCTATGGCAAAATTGAAGCTATCAAGGTGGAGATTGTTCGCGACTCGAAAAGCCGCTATACGCTGGCCTGGTTTGCGCCGGATTTAAACTACCAGCTGGTGCGTTTACAGCAATTTAAAGACGGTGACGAACAAGGCGACTTACGCTTGAAAGCCTTTTCTACCAAACGCAGCGATTAATCTTTTAGTGGCATGCCATAACGCATGCCACCTTCATACCTTACGGATATTCTAGCTTGTCATGCCATTCGTCATTATTTAATGACACTGCCATAGCCAGTTGGCATCGTACTATAACTTGATTTTTCGCCGCAGCGAGGATAGCTTTAAGATATCTGGTCAGACCTCAAAAACAGAGTACTTGGACGAGGAGAACAAATGTCTGATTTTATTTGGGTGTTACTGGTAATACTGTCACTGTGTGTGGCCGCCTATCAACGCCTGCCTTTAATGAATGCCATTATTGTTGCAGGCGGCGTACTGTTAATTGGTACTATTTTTGGTTCTTTAGGGCTACTTAGCTGGCTCGTGTTTATTGTTGTTATGGCCCCTTTTGCGGTGCCATCCATCCGTATCCCTTACCTCACCAAGCCGATGCTGGCCTTTTATCGCAAGGTCATGCCGGAGATGTCAACCACCGAGCAGGAAGCCATCGATGCCGGTACCGTGTGGTGGGACGGCGAGATCTTCTCCGGCCGCCCTGACTGGCAGAAACTGCATGCCATTCCCATGGGTCGCCTGACTCCAGAAGAACAGGCATTTCTCGACGGACCGGTAGACAAAGTCTGTAGCATGATTGACGAATGGCAGGTTAATCATAAAGACGCCGATTTGCCACCGGAGGTCTGGGCTTACCTGAAAGAACACAAGTTCTTCGCCATGATCATCAAAAAGGAATACGGTGGTCTGGAGTTTTCTGCGTTTGCCCAGTCCCGTGTTATTCAAAAGCTGGCTGGCACCAGTGCCGTGCTTTCAAGTACGGTTGGGGTACCTAACTCGTTAGGGCCGGGTGAACTCCTTCAGCATTACGGTACCGAAGCGCAGAAGAATCATTATCTGCCGCGCCTGGCCAGTGGCGATGAAATCCCCTGCTTTGCCTTAACCAGCCCCGAAGCGGGCTCTGATGCCGGCGCAATTCCTGATCAGGGGATTGTGTGCAAAGGCGAATGGGAAGGTGAAGAAGTACTGGGCATGCGCCTGACATTCGACAAGCGTTACATTACCCTGGCACCGGTTGCAACAGTAATTGGTCTGGCCTTTAAGCTATACGATCCGGATGGCCTTTTAGGCAGCAAAAAAGAGCTGGGAATCACCTGCGCGTTGATTCCCCACGATACCAAAGGGCTTGACGTTGGCCGACGCCACTTCCCCCTTAACACACCGTTTCAGAACGGTCCGGTACGGGGTAACGATATTTTTGTACCGCTGGATTACATCATTGGTGGCGCAGACATGGCCGGTAAAGGCTGGCGGATGCTGATGGAGTGTTTGTCGGTAGGCCGCTGTATTACCCTGCCCTCAACCTCTGCTGGCGGCGCCAAATCCTGCGCAATGTCTACCGGCGCTTATGCGCGTATCAGACGGCAGTTTAAGCTCCCTATCGGGCATATGGAAGGCGTGGAAGAGATGCTCGCTCGTATCGGCGGTAATGCCTACATGATGGATGCGGTAACCCGCTTCTCCACCGTGGGCGTAGACCTGGGTGAAAAGCCCTCGGTGATCTCGGCCATTTGCAAATATCATCTCACCGAACGGTCGCGAGTTACCGTGAACGACGCCATGGATGTGCATGGTGGTAAAGGTATTATGCTTGGGCCAAATAACTATCTTGGCCGCGGTTATCAGGGGATGCCTATTTCTATCACGGTAGAAGGCGCTAACATCCTGACCCGTAACATGATGATTTTTGGTCAGGGTGCCATGCGTTGTCACCCCTTTGTGCTGGACGAAATTAAGGCCGCCGCGCTTTCTGATGACCAGGAAGCAATAAAGGCATTTGATAAAGCAGTATTTGGCCATATTGGCTTTGCACTTGCCAATGCTTACCGCAGTATCTGGTTTACGCTGACCGGCGGTTACTTCCACCAGTCGCCGTTCAAAGACAGCACAGCCCGTTATTATCAGTTGTTACAAGGCTACAGTGCTAACCTGGCATTGCTCACCGACTTATCTATGGGCATTCTTGGTGGCACGCTAAAACGTCGTGAACGCTTATCAGCACGCCTTGGCGACCTGTTAAGTTACATTTACCTGGCCAGTGCTACCCTTAAACGTTTCGACGAAGAGGGCCGTCAACATGAAGACCTGCCGTTACTTCACTGGGCAATGCAGGATCTGATTTATAACCTGGAAACCGCGCTGATGGACTTCCTGGATAACTTCCCGGTTAAGTGGCTGGGACTGGTATTAAAGTTAAAACTGATCCCCTTTGGTCATCGGGTATCCAGGCCGAGCGATGCCACTGAGCATGCAATAGCCAGATTGTTACAGCAACCCGGCACTGCCAGAACCCGCCTTGGACAGGGTCAGTATCTCACCCGAGAGCCTGGCAGCCTGCCGGGAGAGCTGGAGCAAACGCTGGAAGATGTACTGGCAGCAGAGCCGGTGTTCGACAATATCTGCCGTGCTCTGGGCGAAAAACGCAGCTTTACCCAGCTAGATAAACTGGCCGACGAAGCCCTGTCGAAGGATTTAATCAGCGAAGCAGAAGCAGAGTTGCTCAAGCGCACCGAAAAAGGCCGCGCCAAGATTATCGCTGTCGATGATTTTGCGCCAGAAGAGCTGGTTGCCGCAATCAGATAGCCCGGCATTGCCCGATACTAAAAAAGGCACCAGATGGTGCCTTTTTCGATTCTATCTGCACTAAAAAATAGTGCTCCAAAGCTTAGCGCTTTAAAGCCATTTCGAATAATTGCTGTTTTTCTGTGGCGGAGATAAACGACTGGTTAACGCCATTGATCTGAATTTGCCGCAGCTGTTCATCACTCAACTGAATAACGTCTCTGGCCACTTGGTATTCATCGCCAATATCAATAGCCGATACCCCCGGGTCATCGGTGTTTAGCGTAACTTCTACGCCCGCCTCTAAAAAGGCTTTCATAGGATGGTTGGCGATATCCACCACGGTCGCGGTTTGGTAATTGGACGTTGGGCAACTTTCCACGCCAATGTTGTGCTCTACCAGATACTCAAGCAGCTTGACATCGTCTTTAGCTGCCACACAGTGCCCTATCCGGCTGGCTCCGAGCAACTCAATGGCATTCCAGATACTCTGCGGTCCATCGGCTTCTCCGGCATGCACCGTAATCTGCCAGCCGGCATCCCGGGCTTGTTTAAAGTGTTCGGTAAACAAGGGCGCCGGGTAACCCAGTTCATCGCCTGCGAGATCCAGTGCCGTAATATGGTCTTTATGTGCCAGCAAACCGTTGAGCTCCCGGGTGCAGGCATCCGTACCAAAAGTACGACTCAGGATACCGATCAAATTATGCTTAATCGTAAAATCGCGACTGCCGTCGGCGCAGCCTGCTATGGTGGCTTCCACCACATCCGCTACGTTTAACTGATGTGATTGCGCCATGTAAAAAGGGGAAAACCTTAACTCAACGTAGTCGAGCCCGGCTCGTTTGGCATCTTGCATATTTTCGTAAGCGATGCGGTAACAGGCGTCGGTATCTGCAAGTACAGAAATGCCATAATCCAGCCGTGAAAGAAACGCCAGTAAGTCGGCAGTCTTATCCTGGATTTGGCATAACGGACGAAGTTCGTCGAGGTCTTTAGCAGGAAGTGCAATGTTATGCCTGGTGGCAAGATCCCATATTGTTTCCGGGCGGATATTACCGTCGAGGTGACGGTGGATATCCACCAGAGGAAGCCGTGGGTCTATCACCGTAGATCAGTTAATCTGCAGCTTGTCCATCAACAGCACCGCTTGCGTGCGGGTATTGATATCCAGTTTTTTAAGCGCCGCACTGATATGTGCTTTTACCGTTGCCTCGGTAACATTCATTTCGTGCGCTATTTGTTTGTTCATCATGCCTGCACGCACATATTTCAGCACTAATACCTGTTTAGGGGTAAGTTCTTTGAAACGCTCGAGCATGTCATTCATGTTGCCGCTGTTGAACGTCATTTTCTCGGCAATATCGGCTGGCAGCCACTGTTCACCGCTTAGCACGATATCAATGGCTTCAGCAATGGTTTTAGTTGGTGTGGCTTTAGTGATATAACCTTTCGCACCCAGGGTAATTGCCTGTGAAATAACATCAATATCGTCATTGGCTGAGACCATCACAATAGGTAACGCCGGATAACGTTCTTTCACTGTAGTGAGCGTTTCGAACCAGTTGGCGCCCGGCATGGATAAATCCAGTAGCAGCAGGTCAACATCTTTGCTGCGAGCCAAGAGTTCAATTAATGCAACCGTCGATTCAGCTTCAAGAACTTCCAGTCCTTCAAACAGCGGGGTTAACGCGCCTGATAAAGCTTCCCTGAAAAGCGGATGATCGTCGGCAATTATAAACTTCATTAAATCGGTGCCTCGGTGGCTGTCATTATTATTAATGAGTATAGGTTAATACTAAAGATTAAACGATTGAAGTAAAGAATGCCGTATTACCGAATTTTTTTATATACAGACTTGGTTTTCTGCTGCCACCGGGTAAAATTGCCGCCCAAACTGCTACTGAAGAAGAATTTATCGTGTCGAATAAAGACAATCTGTTTGCTACACCTTTAAAACAGGTTAGTGATTTTCAGTTTGATGATGCCGTTGCGGATGTATTTCCCGACATGATTAGCCGCTCTATTCCCGGTTACCAAACCATTATCGAAACCATAGGTCAGCTGGCAGCCAGCCACGTAAAAGCGAATACTAATGTGTATGATCTGGGCTGTTCTTTGGGCGCCGCGTCATTTTCGGTGTCACGCCATTGCCCCGAAGACCACTGCAATATTATTGCCGTCGACAGCTCAGCGGCCATGGTTGCGCGTTGTCAGCGCAAAGTTGAAGCCTTCCAGTTGCCCAACCCTATCACCGTAAAACAGGGGTTTGCACAATCAGAAGATATTACCAATGCGTCGATGGCGGTGATGAATTTTACCCTGCAGTTTATTCCCCCACCGGAACGCAGTGCTATTATTAAGCAAATCTTCGATGGCCTGCTACCGGGCGGCATTTTTGTTATCTCTGAAAAAATTCGCCACGATGATGACCGCGGCAACGATGTGATCAATGATTTGCACCTGCAGTTTAAACGCCAGAACGGTTACAGCGAGCTTGAAATAAGCCAGAAACGGGCGGCGCTGGAAAATGTAATGCTTATCGACACCTTTGATATTCATCAGGCACGACTCAAAGAAGCCGGCTTTGCTGATGTGGTAATGTGGTATCGCTGTTTTAACTTTATGTCACTGGTGGCAATTAAATAACCCGGGTTAACTATCTATGTCTGCATCTGAACTCTTTCACAGCTGTTATAAGGACCTGCTCAACGGGCCCTTGTCGCACTGGCTCAATACCCTGCCCCGACAAATGGAGGAGTGGCACAGCACTGCGCTGCACGGTGAGTTTAAAAAGTGGCAAAAGCTGCTCGACAAATTGCCGGCCACTAAGGCCAGTGCACTCGACGTTAAAGCGTCCGTCACCATAGGTGCGGCAACAGATATCGATACCTATACTCAAAAACAGATTGAAGGGTTACTCCGCCAGTTTATGCCATGGCGTAAAGGGCCTTATCACGTTCACGGCATTCACATTGATACCGAGTGGCGTTCCGACTGGAAATGGGCTCGGGTATTGCCTCATCTCGCACCGCTGGCAGGCCGACAGGTACTGGATGTAGGCTGTGGCAGTGGTTATCACCTGTGGCGCATGTATGGCGAAGACGCCGCTGGCGTTTACGGTATCGACCCTACCCAGTTATTCCTTATTCAGTTCTTAGCGATTAAGCATTTTATCGGCCAGGCACCCGTGCATTTTTTACCACTGGGTATCGAACAGATGCAGCCGGTGGGCGCATTCGATACGGTATTTTCGATGGGCGTGCTTTATCACCGCCGTGACCCCATGGAGTTTTTACAACAACTTAAGTCACAATTACGCAAAGGCGGCCAGCTAGTACTGGAAACCCTTGTGGTTGATGGTGACGAACAAACCGTATTGATGGCGGGCGAGCGTTACGCGCAAATGCGCAATGTCTGGTTCCTGCCCAGCTCAAAAGCATTGTTAGTGTGGTTGCAGCGGCTCGGCTTTAACGACTGCCAGGTGGTGGATGAGTGCGTCACCAGCACCGAAGAGCAGCGCGCTACCCGTTGGATGACTAATCATTCCCTGGTGGATTTTCTTGACCCGGATGACCCTTCTAAAACGATTGAGGGTTACCCCGCCCCTAAACGGGCTGTGATTATAGCGAATAAGGGATAAACCGCTTCTTAAAGCATGCTGACACCTGCATTCGATCGCTTTTTGTGCAATCATAACCAAAAGGGATCGTTAAGCAGTAATTATCGACTGAATTGGCACAAATGTTGTAACTAAATTACAAGTATGCTGTGCGAATCATCAATAACTAAGGCAGCTTTATGGACATTTCTACATTTCTTGCGGCGCATCAACTTCCAGAGAGCTACCGCGACATTGCACAAAAATGGTTCATCCCACTAGCAGATGAAATCCATGAGCACCAAAATAGTGCAAAGAAGCCATTTTTCGTTGGTGTGAATGGTTGCCAGGGCTCGGGAAAATCAACGCTGTGTGACTTATTAGTGTTCTATCTGAGCGAGTTTAAAAAGCTCAATGTGGTGTCGTTATCACTCGATGATTTTTATCTGGATAAATCGAGTCGCAACGCGCTGGCCATAAAAGTCCACCCGTTACTGGCTACCCGGGGCGTGCCCGGCACCCACGATGTGTCACTGGCCCAGACTACCTTCGACCGCCTACGAGGCTATGGCACTGTCTCGATTCCACGCTTTAATAAAGCCATCGACAACCCTTTTCCGGTGGTTGACTGGCCGGTTATCCATTCGCCGCCAGACATTGTGTTGGTAGAAGGTTGGTGTTGGGGCGTAAAACCACAAACCAAAGCCCAGCTGGCTGAGCCGGTTAATGCACTGGAGCGTGATGAAGATCCATTAGGTACCTGGCGTAATTACGTTAATAAACAGTTGGCAGATTCATACCAGGCCCTGTTTGAACAAATGTCTTTCTGGGTAATGCTCAAAGCGCCCTCTTTTGATCAGGTATCTAACTGGCGAAAAGAGCAGGAACACAAACTGGCTGCTAAACTGGGTTCATCTGAAGCGCACAGTGGCATTATGACCGACCTGGAAATCGAACGGTTTATACAGCATTATCAACGCTTAACAGAGCAGAGTCTGGAAACATTGCCGCAGCAGTGTAATTACGTTTACCATCTGGACGAAACCCGTCAAATCACTCATGTAGAAAAGGCTGTTTAATGGATCAATCAAGTACTGTGATCTTTACTGACATGGACGGCACGTTGCTGGATCATCATACCTATAGTTTTGCCGCCGCCCAGCCCACCCTGGATGCACTGGCGGAGCGCGGAATACCGGTGATACCCAATACCAGTAAAACCTTTGCAGAGATGACCGAGCTACGGGAAAAGATCGGTTTGAACGGCCCCTTTGTAGTGGAGAACGGCGCAGCGGCTTATATTCCACACGGCTTTTTTAAACAAAAACCGGCCGGTACCATCTGGCAGGACGGTTTTTGGTGTAAGTCCTTTATTTCGTCAAAGGGCTACTGGTTAAAATTACTTGAAATTGTTAAAGCTGATTTCGCTGGTGAATTTACTCACTTCAGCGAAATGAGCACCGAAGATTTAATGGCTGCCACCGGTTTGAGCGAGGATGAAGCCCGCTTAGCAGCCAAACGCCAATTTGGCGAACCGGTAATGTGGCTTGGTAGTGATATTCGCAAAGCCGAATTTATCGAGTCAGTCAGAGAACGTGGCGCGACACCGCTGGAAGGCGGGCGTTTCATCCATATTTCCGGAGACTGTACTAAAGGTAAGGCACTAAGCTGGTTTATGGAGGAGTATCGGCGTCAATCGGCGGTTACTGCAACGTCTATTGCATTAGGTGATGGCAAGAATGACATCGCCATGATGGAAGCTGCCGATATTGCCGTGCGCATAGCGTCACCCACGCATGAGCCTCCCCCACTGGATAAAAAAGATAACGTATATACCAGCACAAAACTTGGCCCTGAGGGCTGGACAGAAACGCTTACACAATTGCTTTCATTGAAAGATTAGGAGGACACATGGCCGATTTTTACCAAAATGGTGTCGTGACAACGCTACACAATCTCGCCAGCCGCTCGACTGAAGCACTCGAAGCTGAGCTGTTACGCTTTTCTCAGAAACGTCCGATGGCACTTATCCTGCCATCACTGTTTTCAGAACTTGAAGGACCGGCATTGGGCCACATCGTTGACGAACTAACGAATGTCCCTTACCTGTCTGAAATTGTTATCGGACTGGACCGGGCCAACCTGGACCAGTACCGCCATGCCCAGGGCTTTTTCAGCCGCCTGCCGCAACACCACCGTATTTTGTGGAATGATGGCCCACGTTTAAAAGCCATTGACGAAGAGCTTCAGGCGCTTGACCTGGCGCCTAAGGAATTGGGTAAAGGCCGCAATGTCTGGTATTGCATGGGCTATATCCTGGCCTCAAACAAAGCCGAATCCGTGGCGCTACACGATTGCGATATTATTACCTATAACCGCGACTTACTAGCGCGCCTGATATACCCGGTTGCCAACCCACAGTTTAACTATGAGTTTTGTAAGGGCTATTACGCCCGGGTCGCCGACGGGAAAATCAACGGCCGTGTATCACGCTTACTGGTAACGCCACTGCTGCGCGCACTTAAACGTACGCTGGGTGACAACGAATACATCGAATTTATGGACAGCTTCCGCTACCCGTTAGCCGGTGAGTTCTCCTTCCGTCGCGATGTACTTAATGATATTCGCATCCCGAGTGACTGGGGTCTGGAAATTGGCGTGCTTTCAGAAATGCACCGTAATTATTCGCACAACCGTTTGTGTCAGGCCGATATCGCCGAAACCTACGACCATAAACACCAGGATCTGTCGCTGAATAACGAACAAGGCGGCTTGTCTAAAATGTCTATCGACATTACCAAAGCCCTGTTCCGTAAGTTAGCGACCCAGGGGCAATCATTCAGCAATGAAATGTTCCGTTCAATTAAAGCCACTTACTATCGGATCGCACTGGACTTTATTGAGACTTATCACAACGATGCGGTTATGAATGGCCTGACACTGGATATTCATAGCGAAGAAAAAGCGGTGGAGATGTTTGCCAGTAATATTATGAAAGCCGGTCAGCATTTCCTGGAAAATCCAATGGAAACGCCATTTATTCCAAGCTGGAACCGAGTAACCAGTGCGGTACCCGACATTCTTGATCGCCTGCTCGAAGCGGTTGAAGCTGACACAGAAGAATTTAAAGGATAATCAATGACAAAACGCTGGGATTACTTACACGAAAAAATTAGTCATCATCTTCAGTTTATTTATGCAGATGTGGTCACCAACACGCCAATTGGCGTGCTGGCCACAGAGCTGATGAATACGATCGGTCTGAACCAGGAAGATGACATAGTGATCCCCGAGCCGCACCAAAACTACTGGGATGAGCAGGATATCGTGATGATCACCTACGGCGACAGCGTGATCAATGAACACGAGTCACCCTTGTTTACGCTGTTCAGGTTTTTACATACCTACTGCAAAAACACGGTTAACAAGGTCCATATCCTGCCCTTCTTCCCGTTTAGCTCTGATGACGGCTTTTCGGTAATAAACTACTCAAGTGTCAACGAGTCACTAGGCACCTGGTCAGATGTACACCGCATCGCGGCAGAATACGGCTTGATGTTTGACTTGGTGATTAACCACTGCTCCTCGCGCAGTATGTGGTTTGACAACTTTATTAAAGGCGAAGGCCCGGGCAGCGACTTCTTTTTAACAGCCGATCCCACGGCAGATTTAACCGATGTGACCCGCCCGCGCACCAGCCCGTTACTGCGTGAAACAGAAACGGCAAACGGCACCCAGCACGTATGGTGTACATTCAGCCACGACCAGGTGGATTTTGACTTTAAAAATCCCAAGGTACTGATCACCTTTATTCAAATCATCAAACATTACATTGATAATGGCGCCAAGTTATTCCGCCTGGATGCAGTGGCCTTCTTATGGAAGATCATCGGCACCAAGTGCATTAACCTGCCACAAACCCATGAAGTAATACGCCTGATGAGAACGCTGATTGAACATGTGGATCCCAGTATTATTATTATTACTGAGACCAACATTCCCAATCGCGAGAACCTGACCTATTTTGGTAACGCTAACGAAGCCCATGCGATTTATAACTTCTCGCTACCGCCGCTGTTGGTGAATACCATGGTCACCGGTGACTGTACTTATCTTAAAAGTTGGATGATGAGTATGCCGCCGGCACAAAACGGCACCACCTACTTTAACTTTATTGCCTCCCACGACGGCATTGGGTTACGCCCTGCAGAAGGCCTGCTGAGTGACGAGGAAATAGGGACACTGGTACAGTCGATGCAAAACTTTGGCGGCCGCATTTCGTGGCGTTCCAGTGAGCATGGCCAACAAAAGCCTTACGAAATCAACATTACGTTGTTTGATGCCATGCAAGGTACGGTAAAGGGCCCGGATAAATTCCAGGTCGACCGTTTCTTGTGTGCACATGCCATGATGCTTGGTATGGAAGGTATACCAGGGCTTTATATTCACAGCTTATTGGGTACGTCCAACGACTACGATAAAGTGGCCAATACCGGCCAGAATCGTTCAATTAATCGCAAACGCTGGGATTACTCAGAATTGGAATCACAGCTGGACTCACCTTATTCGCAACATCACAAGGTGCTGACGCGGTTATCGCAGTTGATCCGCATTCGTAAGGCTCAGGAAGCTTTTCACCCTAACGCTACGCAGTTTACCTTACAGTTGGGTCCGTCACTGTTTGGTTACTGGCGTCAAAGCCTGAATCGCAGACAAAGCATTTTCTGTATTTCTAACGTGACTGATGAAGAACAATCTATTTTGTTATCCGATCTGAATCTGATTGGCACCGACAACTGGATTGATTTGATCACTCGCGACCAGATAGAAGATGTACTGGGCTTTGTGCAATTAAAGCCATACCAAACGGTTTGGCTCAGCAACATGGATTACGAAGAATACCGTAAAAGCCAATAGATAACGTAAAGGCTCCTCAGGGAGCCTTTATAATGTCTGGGATCGGCACTCCAATATCCTATTCCGGCTGATGCGACTCCAGTGCATCGAAAGTGCGGCCAATAATTTTATATAAATCCTGCTGGTTGAACGTATACGCCTGCTCGGTTTGCACCCGGTGAACAAACACCAGATCAGAGGCTGGATAAACACCTAACATATGAATGCCTACCCCGGTATGAAAAAATGCTTTATCGGGTCTGTTGTCGTTTGCATTAATCACGTTCCATAACATGCCGTACCCGAAGTCCATAAACCGGTTGGTCACGGAATAGGACATGGTGCTGGCTTCTATCCATTCTCTGGACAAGATTTTATGCCCGTTCCACATACCGTAGTTTTCATAAAGCTGGCCAAATAACGCCATATCGTAAGCTGACATCCGAAAATGATAAGCCGGAAACTCAGACTTATCCGCTTCCAGTTGATAAAAGCCGTCTGCCTGTAGCGCTGAGAACTCTGTATCCGCAGTAGCTTGGACATAGTCGCCTTTAAACTGCTGCATGCCTAATGGCTTAGCGATTTCGCGGTAAAAGACAGTATACAGACTCTCACCGGCGAGCTTCTCAAAGATTGCTCCCGCTACGTTAAAGTCCCAGTTGTTATAGGCATATTTTTCACCGGGCTTAAACTGGCCGCGCTCTGGCAACATATCGAGCATAGCCTGATTGGTCGCCGCCGATGGCAGGTAGATACCAGAACGGGACTGCAACAATTGCCTTACCGTTGCCGACTTTTCAACATCAGACAGCGCTGTAAGGTCGGATATTCCAAGCTCACCCAGGGTTATATCCAAATCGATAATGCCTTTATCAACATATATGCCGTACAGCGCATTTAACATGGGCTTGCGGATAGAGTGAATGGTGTGCCTGTGATGAATATCTCCGTACTGAAATACCACTTCACCACCTCGCATCAACACTAATGACGATGTATTGGTCGTTTTCAGAAAGGCTTTAAGTCGGGCTAATTTTTGCGGGTTAAATCCGGCTGAGCTGCTGTAACAGATCGGCGACTTAAGCGTTGCGACGATTGTTTTGAGCGCTTCAGTCTGAGCTAACTGATTCGCTGTCGGCGTGCCGCCCAGTAATATGGTTTGTCCCTTTTGAATGTCGGTTTGAGTAAGATTATCCGGTAAGCCCGGACTTATCACATGACCTGCCCCCTCATAAAGCTGTTTGTTTACTCTGTGCTTAACTCCCTGGCTGGCGATAGAATTGCGTAATGTTTCTGCCATGATAGCTGATGGCCAGAGCTTATCGTCGGTGCCCGCCAGCAGCAGAACCTGGCCGCGAATGTTAGCCGCATCAATACGAGCCTTATTTGCGTCGGGGTGGTTTAAATCCTGTATAAAGTAATTACGCCCGGCAAACTCAGTTACCGTATAATCCGGGTTAGAATGTCTCGGTACAAAAGGAACTGGCTCACCCTGGTAGGTCCATGCCGCGCTATCTGAATCGCCCAGGGCACCCCAGGTATGAGAGCTGGGTGAAAGCGCCACAACCGGTCCGTAATCCTGATTATAGGAAGCTGCCAGCAACGCCAGTTCAGCCCCCCGCGAAGAACCAATCAGTGCTACTTGTTTACAATGATTACGAGTCAGTGCCGGGGACGCATCAATGTAGGCTACAGCAGCATCCACTACTTCTACTGGCACCTGTTTTAATGTGGCAGGGAGCCCCTCGACACCAAAATACCCAACAGCTAACGCAGCAATTCCGTTTTCTGCCAGAGCTACGGCGGTGGCAGATGCCCCCGCTAAACCGCCCTCAGAGCCGCCCAGAACAATGGCGGTAGTTAGTGGTGTTTGGGATACTTCATCAATGTGATTAGGCACAACCAACAATGCTTGCAAGCTGTCAGTGTTGATCCTTTTAACTTTAACATTATCAGGATAACCCGGTTCATTGCAGCCAAAGAGCAGTAAGGCCAGTGATATAACGGCAGTAGTTCTTATTAACGTCATGAAAAAACTCGTTTTATTTTATTAAACGGGTTATAACCGGATGACGCAAGGGCAAGTTGTAAACGAGTGTTTCAGCTGTGATTGAGCACAGTTAAAACAAGCTGCTCACCGAACAAAAATCAAATTATGTGGCTCTTGGAAACTAACCAGTGCAGATAGCAACTGGTAAATATGAATTACGACAGACACAACGCCAAACGTTTAATGTCAGCCATACACTCTCTGCCCACTTTTATAGATAATCACGGTTTTGAAAGCCACCGGGATTTGATTACAGCGTAGACAGGCATCACTACCAACAGAAGATCGACAGACAGCAAAAATAAAAACATCATTGGCGAGGACTCATAAGTGTATTCTCTGCCTCTTCGGCCACTTATAGAACCGGTCTGTATTGCACTGAATGCAAACCATGAAAAGAGAATAGCAACCAGCACCGCTACAATCTGTGATATCGGCCCTAAGGGCTTTTGTTCCTCCTCAGGCTGCTCTAACGCTTCATCAACAGGTTTTACAGGCTCGGAATAGCCCTTAAGTTTTAATTCGGCCTTTATCGATTCTACCCGCTCCGGATATGCCTGTTTATCAATAGAGTCAAGCGATTCACAGAGTTCATCTACACTATAATTTTTATAATCCGGTTCCATATGCTCTGTTTTTTATTGCTTCTGGCGGCTTAGGGTTTTTCACGAGATTTAACACCTGGCATTAGTGATCACCATATTGGTGATCATGCTTACCCGGCTTTGGCTGTCGCCATCCCGCAAGTCTATGTCGATTTTTCGCCCTTTTTGTAACTGCTTTCGCAGGTCATCATGAACACAAACCAGATTGAGAATAGTGGCTTTCCACCCGGCTTTGAGTGTTGCTTTATTCGGGCGCTGATAATTTGTGAGTGCGAGATCAGCACCCTCAGAATAAGTAAAAATCAGCTTGATCACCGGTTGCGAAGTGCTGATGCCATTAAAGGTAATATGTTGTAATTCCGGCTCAAAATACTGCTTTAAGGCATCGTGGTACGCCTCATCCTGCCATTGTGGGTAGTTACCAAAAAACAGCGTAAATAAAAAAGAAAAGACAAACACACCAACAACTATGTAGCCGTACTGGTTAACAAAAACAGCAACTCCCCCCCCTGCTTTCTGTTTAAACTGGCGAGTTTTCACAACAACCTACTCTGCAAAATAAACCGACTTTTTTCCTCCTAGGCAGCGCCCGTTGGCAGCAAAGCATCATCAAGTGCTTTGCTCAGTATCACTCTGCTTTTGCAATGCTTTTTGATATTGCCGCTCCGTAACAAACCACAAAAAAGCACCAAAAAAACAGCCGCCAATGGCCCACACCACTGCCCCAATAAACACCTGGGCCCACTCGATTATGCCTTGCTCGTTAATCACGTCGTTTACCACAAAGGTCATAATGATAAACATTGGGATACCCCAGCATAGCAGCCCCTGAACAAAGGTGAATTTTAATGCACCCTGCTGTCTTTTTTGTTGCCAGTTTTTAAAATCCTTTTCTTTCATATTCTTACGTCCTTTTTAGACTTCAACCTGTGAGTATACTGCTTAAATCGGATGGTAGCTTCCAGCCCAATAAGCTCGCTGCAAGGCGATAAACCCGTGAAGTTAGCGATAATATCAGGCGTCCCGACGGCTACGCCCATAAAAGTAACCTGACAATGCAATCAATACCATTTGCATCGCAAAGGCCGGGATCACAATAAACAGATCCAGCCTTATATTTACTCTCTCAGGCAAAGAGAATTCCATTACCAGCCAGGCACAAAGCATCAGCATAAACAAGCCACCAGAAAAAACGAAAAGTGGTTTACGATGGCGGATAAAAGTGGGTTTTGTAAGCCTAACCACAAAGAGTGTGATCAATGTGATAACTGGCACCAGACAGACAACAAAAAACGCAATAAGGTAAATGGTTCTACATGGCATTAGATACTGCCTTTTTCAGATTCCCGAAAATCTCTTCGCCTGACTCCCTTTTGGGATCACAAAGGCTGTCGCTGGGGTGTTATAGATGAACAGATAACTTTCGTTATATTCAACTTTATCAATCGCATCCCAATTAAAGTGGCAGTTACTATTTTGTGTAGATTCGCTTACGCCTTTTTCAGAGACAGTCACTTTGTGTTCGCAGAATGCTTCTTTTTGAAGTGTGCCTGCGCATTTTTTTGCATATCTTCTATAAGAAATAAGTGCCCACATATATGAGACAAACGCACCTAATATGCCGCCTACGTAAAACCCCACAGAATCAGAGAGGTAGCCATAAATTGAGAAGTGGACACTATAATGCGAAGCAGCCCACGTGTTTGCGTCCCAGCGAACGAAGTGAGAGACTTAATTTTTTGTTATACGCTACCTTTGGCCTTGATAATAGCAGCCTGATGCTTCTGTGAAATAGGCAGTTTTTTAAAAGGACTAATATTAGAGCCACCAGTATTACCCTCAGGAACCAAACCGATAGCAGTTTTAGTCGCTGCACCGAAAACACGAATAATTTGACCAATGCATTCTTTAATATCTCTTTGACGAATTGCCCAAAGAAACATGAGGACATGAACTTTGACATGCCACCAAGTAGATTCTTGCCCTAATACGTGTGCATTCTCCAAACGACGAAAGGATTCTGAGAGTTTACCCTCTGCTTCCAGTTCACTTGCCAAAGCGATTTCCGACTGCACATCGGAGGCAATATTTTTAGAGAACTTGCTAATCATATTTTCATCCTTTCAACGGCGTATAACGTTTAGCTTTGGGCACAAACACGTGGGCTATACTGCGAAGCAGAGCCCGCGTGTTTATGTCCCCAACATTTGTTTGTTAGGCGGCATGCAGATCTATTGGCTGCACGTTATCCAAGTTAATCTTTTGCTTGGCCTGCCAAAGCTCGTAATTGTCTTGCATGCTAAGCCAACTTTCAGGGCTTCGGCCTAATACTTTAGATAGCCTCAATGCCATTTCTGGCGTTACTGCACTTTTGCCCTTCACTACACGATTTAATGTTGAAGCGGCAACACCAAGATGGGTAGCAAGAGTCCTGCAACTTATGCCGTGTGGTTCCATGTAAATGGACTCAATAAATTCACCAGGATGTGGTGGGTTGTGCATATTCATTAGTGATAATCCTCATAATTTAAGATGTAAGCATTACCATCCGTGAACTCGAAAGTTACTCTCCAATTACCGTTGACTGATATCGACCAAATATTAGACCTCTCTCCTTTGAGTTGGTGAAGAGAGAAGCCGGGTAAATTAATGTCATCGATATCTTGTGCAGTGTGGATAGCAGCTAACTGCATGCGAAGTTTTTTCGCATGCTTAGTCTGTATGCCTGAAGTTTTCCCTTTTTCGAAAAACAGCTT
>CENT01026469.1_pt1 | contig 29332 bp, 22 predicted proteins | sample 530141 | NCBI WGS metagenome assembly CENT01 (sample SAMEA2591074, study PRJEB7988) | marine metagenome | isolation source: saline water (ENVO:00002010), including | reverse complement strand
CTATTGATGGCAGCGGCAACTGGAGCCTGGATTTAACTGGCACACCGTTACCTGCGGGTACCTATGCCGTAGTGGCAACCGTCACTGATGAGGCAGGAAATACTGCGAGTACCGCTAGCCAAAATGTGGTTATACAAGCGCTTGATGCCATAAACGACGGCAACGCCGTTGATATGGGTGAGCCTGTGGTCACGGTGAACCCGCCAGAGACCACCAGCAACGTAGATGTTATCGGCTTGGCCGAGTCTACAGGCGGTGTCGATGCAAGTGCTTCCTTTACCGTTTCCCCTAACCATGTAGGTGAAGTATTAGTAGAGGTTGACCAAATAGCACTGGTTGCTGTTGCCGATGCCTACATTGTTGAGGTGTATGACGAGAGCGGTCAACTTGTTTACCAAGGAGTAAGCGCAGATTCACAACTTGCAGATGTCGGTGGACTGGACATTTTTGATGTTACCGGCGACGAGACCATTTCGTTCACCTTAGCAGGCCTTGATGCTGGCAACTACAGTGTGGTGGTCCGCAATGATGAGAACTTACTTGAAGACTTGTTAGACAATGACAATAGTAACGATGTTGACCTTGATGAACTTGGTACCGCTGGCGTTGTACTTGGGCCCGACAATCAAACAGTCGTTCTTGATACAATTGAAACAACGTTAAATACCGGCGTTTTAGGTATTCCACTTGGTACGGTCGGTACGCAAGTAAGGGGAGTATTAGAAACACTTCTAGATACAACCACAGTAATTGGCGCAGGTCAGCTTGTTAATTTGCTTACCGCGCCTCTTGATGCAATTGGTTTAACCGGCTTCCTTGATGACATTTTAAGCGTCGTTGCCGATGCATTGCTCAGCAATACATTAACCTTATTGCAAGACACTGACATCACCACCACGTTAACAGAATACACCTATACGGGTGATTTAGTAGCCCAAGGCAACCTAATCGACGGTGATATTAGTGGTGTAGGTGCCGACACTATTTTAGACGGTGCCCAAGTAACGCTTGTTACCAACGCCTCTGGTGATAGTGTGGCTGTGCCTGCTACCGGTACCGTTACTATTCAAGGTAACTATGGCGTGCTGGAAATTGCTGCAGACGGTACGTACACCTATACCGCCGATGGTGACCGCAGTGCAATTGGTCAGGACGAAGTGTTTAATTACACCCTATCAGATGGCGAAACATCAGATATCGCGGCACTTACCATCACCATATCTGGCAGCGACTTCCCGCCGGTAGTAGCCCAAACCGATAACAATGACATGGAGCTAGGTGCACAAACGGCCATTGTGAATGCTCCAGTTAGCGACAGTGACTTCCAAGTGCTGGGCTTAGCCGAAGGCTCACCAGCAGCAGGCTCGCCAGAGGCTAGCACAACGCTTACCGTTGATGCTGGTTTCTTTGGTGAAGTGGTAGTTGAGGTCAGCCAAACAGCGTTAGTCGCAGTCGCTGATGCGTATCGTGTTGATATTATTGATGCAGATGGCAACGTGGTCGCCACAGCAATGACGCCAGACAACCCCTTAATAGGTGATGTGGCAGGTGTAAACCTTATCGGAGTAACCGGCGACGACACGCTAGTGGCGAAATTCTCAGGGCTACCTGCGGGTGATTACACCGTAGTGGTTCGCAACGACGAAAGCGCTCTTGAAACCTTATTCGATCAAGACAACGATGGCTCAGTTACCTTAACGGAATTAGGCGATGGTGGCGTCGTCCTTGGCGAGGAGAATCAAGACGTTGTTTTGACTGCTGTAGAAGATGCACTAAACGGCACTAATGCCAGCGTATTAAGCGGGCTTGGTTTAGGTACGGTTGTACGTAACTTCATTCTAGAACCCGCTTTAGGCGCAGCTGATACCATAGGCGCAGGCGACTTGGTAAGCACTATAACTAACGGACTAAACGCTCTTGGATTGGGCCTTCTAGCTGATAGTGTGTTAGATGCTGTCGCAGCTGCACTGCTAAGTAATACACTCACATTGCTACAGTCTACGGATGTGACCTCAACGCTTACTGAATACGCTTTTGAGGGAAGCACTACTACCTCTGGTAATGTTATTGATGCAGCCAACAGTGGTGACGTAGCAGATAGCATTGCTGAGGGCGGCGTAGTTACGCAAGTTACTCACTCCAATGGTGAGTCTGTTACCGTATTAGGTACTGGTTTATCTGGCATTACCATTGAGGGTGATTATGGCGATTTAACTATCTTTGAAGACGGCAGCTACACCTATGTAGCCAACGGCGTGCGCGACGGCTTGGGTAGTACTGATAGCTTCAGCTACACCATTTCAGATGGCACTAACACCTCTACCGCAAACTTAAACTTTAATCTATCAGGGCAAGGGATATCTGCGGACTCAGCGCGGGCAGAGCTAACCTATGATTTTGCCAGTAGCGCAGGTTACGCTGAAGCCGAAGCACTTGAATACACTTGGCTGATTGGCGCCCTTGGTATTGTTATCCCTACCACTGATGATACCCAAAGTAACTCGTTTACAGTAGCAACTGATACCACTATGGATCTTACCTTAACAGTGGATGGCGGGGATCTATTATCATTGGGCTCAGGACTGGACCTATTCATAGAGAGAGACAATAACGGCACGTGGGAAGTTGTTGAAACCTTCTCCAGTGACCAGTTGATAGGCCTGCTTGGCCTTGATGGAAATGGTAGCTTTACTTCATTTGGTCTTACAGCAGGTGAATACCGAGTTACCATGGACGTGGATACAGGCTTAGCCAGTGCTTTTGGCGGCGTCAGTGTTGATTTGAGCTCTACTATTCATTTCCTAGACCAATTTGTGGTTGACGAAGTACAAACTGCCACTGGCAATCTTTTCGACAACGATGTGCTGTTTGGTCCAACGTACGACGTAACCGTCTCTACTGATGGAACAACCTTCCAAGATGCTACAGGCGGCATTACGTTAGTGGGTGATTTCGGCACGCTGCAGATTAACGAAACTGGCGCGTACACTTATACCCCAGACAACACGCAGGCCGTATTTAGCGGCACCTTAACGGATACCTTTACTTACCGTATTGAATATCCAGACGGTACTGTCGAGCAAGCAGAATTTAATGTATTTGTGACAGTATCCGGAGAAGGTGTATCAACAGTACAAGCTATTAATACGTCCGATTCTGTAAGTACTTCGGGAATTGTGGAGGCTGCGGTGATGGAGACTGCGTGGGTGGAAGACACAGTGACTACCGAGCCTTTCCCCCTCAATGAGATGGCTTTCATTGCAATAACGCCTGAGATGCTCATACCGGAAGATACAATTACGCTTCCAAAAGATGAGCAGTTAGCAACAGTGGGGCGTGTAACAGAAGTCAATGACGAGGTGGTAACCATCGATTTGCCGCGGGATACAGCAGTTTCACTATCGACTATTCCTACGATGGAAGATAAGGCTGATATTTTAGCTAATGTAAACGAGCCCTTATCCCCGCTTAGTTCAAAAGCATTAAGCCCAGAGATACTTATACCGGAGGATACAATTACGCTTCCGGAGGATGAGCAGCTAACAGCAGTGGGGCCTGTTACAGAAGTCAAAGACGACGTGGTCAATATTGATTTGCCCAAGAATACTGTCGTTTCACTATCGACTATCCCTTCGTTGGAAGATAAGGCTGATATTTTAGCTAATGTAAACGAGCCCTTATCTCCGCTTAGTTCAAAAGCATTAAGCCCTGAGATACTTATACCGGAAGATACAATTACGCTTCCGGAGGAAGAGCAGCTAATGGCGGTGGGACGTGAACCAGAAATGACTGACGAACCGGTATACATTGATTTGCCAGAGGATAACTCAGTAGCAATGTCGACTATTCCTGCATCGGAGAATAATGCTGATGCGTTAGCTGATCTTAATGAGACCATAATTCCGCTTAGCTCAAAGGCATTATCCCCCGAGATACTTATACCGGAAGATACAATTACTCTACCGGACGAGGAGCAGCTAACAGCAGCGGGGCCTGTTACAGAAGTTGAAAGCGACGTGGTAAACATTGATTTGCCGCAGGATGACTTAATTTTACCGTCAACGTCGTTTGAAGCTGCAGAAATGGACGGCAATAGTGAATCGAACGCTATATCAGGTGAGCCTGTTCATACTGTGCCTAATGAGAGTACTAGCGATATTGGAGTCGCCTCTCAAGTAGAGTCTGAAATATTAAGGACGGCAATTGATAAACTTCCGCCTACCGATATTTAGAGAAGAAGTCATAAAAAGGCGATTATTAACAACCAGTAGTATTGCTCTCAATATGTTCAAGCACTGACGCTAAAACCTGTTGAGGGCTTTCTATTTGAGGGTAATGACCAATGTTTTCTAATTCAACAATACTGGGGGTCGGCATCAGCTCCCTATATCGGGCGGCCATATGAGCACCTGAAATAGGATCTGCTGCTCCAATCGTTAAACGAATAGGAACGGTGGCATTTTGAAGTGCCGTTACCCAGCGCTCTCTGTGCTTTTTGCGTTGATTCATGTAATCCAGCAGTAGGTGCATATATTTATGACCGTTGTTGGTGCTGATCAACGTCCAAAAATCATCAATGTCTTGTTCAGTTGGCGGTGTGTTTTCGCCAAATATACCCCGCATACTTTTTCTCACCGCGTTTTTATTTAAGAGGTGAATTAGCACCCCACCTAAAGGTGACAGAAGAAGCTTTTGAATAGGCAGTGCTCGATGCGTTTCGGGAAAGAGGCCACCATTTAAAAGGTGTAGCGTCTGGATGCTAAATGGCAGTATGCCGTCGGCCTTTTGGGCCATAAGCTCTTGAGCAACGGTGTCACCATAGTCGTGTGAAAGTACATGGGCATTGGATACCTCTAGGTGTTTCAGTAGTGCGCAAATAGCACTTACTTGTTCAGTGATTTGATATTTAGTGGGTGCCTTACTACTGAATCCGAACCCCAGCATGTCCAAGGTGATACAGCGAAAGTGTTGAGTTAGCGTGGGCCATAGCTTAACCCAATCGTAACTTGCTGTTGGGTAACCGTGGATAAGCAGCAAAACAGGGCCTTCGCCATCAGTTCGGTAAAATAGCGCTTGTTGGTCATAAGTAAAATACTCGCCGTCGCTCTGCCATTTTGCTAACTGCATGTTCGAATGCCCTGTTCAGTTATTGGTTTGCTTCCCTATTGCTTTATTACCTTGCTACTGAGCAAATGGTAACGGAATTTCGGCGCCGTTAAGGTTAGCCTTGCCGTCTTTTAATACAAATTCTGCGTCGTAGCCATTTTCAGTTTGCTTGATAAAACCTTGTTCTACAAAGGTGTTTAACACCATGGGAACCTGTTGCGATGCAAGGCTTTGCAGCTCTTCAGCTGTCATGCCTTGAGTTTGCGGGTTAGCAGCAAGTTCAGCAATCATATACCCTGAAGCCATGCTTTCAACAAAGGCTTTGTCGGCCTTAATTTGTGCATTAGCGAGTAAGTGGGACACCCAGTAGCTTGGATCTTCAAGAGTGTCAGGCAGCGCAGTAACACCCACTAGCTTGGAATTAGCCGTCCCAGTAAAACTGCCTTCAGGTAAGGTCATGGCAAGCTTGGTAATGTTAATTTCAGGCTCAGCTTGTAGCTGTTTCAATAAATTGTCTTTGATAAACGTCTGAAGCTTTTCTGGCAATTCGTCGGCAGGCGTTGATAGCGTAGAGTTGCTGAAATCCTGATAGGCTTTGATGAAGTCTACATCAAGGTTGTTGATGGCAACGCCAATCACCATGTCAGAAGCATCTTGTGCAGCACCCTCAATTTTACCAACGGCATATTCAACATACACACTCGCCGTATTGGTGTCTTCGTCAATATCCGTGTTGGTAATGACACGCAGCGCTTCAACGAGAATGTTAGTTCCTGTTTCATCTGAAAATACCATTTCTTCAATGGCAATAGCTGCATCACCCTCAAACAGTTCACCGTTCATAGCCGCAAGCATATCAACGTCGTCGCTGTAGGTAATATCAGCGGTGGTGTTCAACATTTCAAATGAGAAAGCGCCATCGCTCATAGCGAGCGACTTGGCCTGTCCCTGATAGTGAATGCCATCACCTTCATGCTTCGCTTCACCATTAAAGCCTGAAAAATTTAGGGTTAGCTCGTCATCCACACCTTGTAGTGCTGGAATCGCGTCGGAGTAATGTAGATTATTGAAAAGGCCTAACGTACCTTCGTTAAAATACAGCGGCACGTCGTCGGGCCAGGCTACATACTCGCGAAGCGCTTCGCCTTGAACGGCGATGTTGTATTTTACTTTTGCAATACCCACACCGTCACCAAAATAGATGGGGCCATGATATGCGTGTACGTCAGCTATTATGGTGGGGTTCTCCATGCTAGCGTCTTCATTGCTAACGTCTTGAGTGTTGCCCACTTGCTGCGCGGCTAATATACCGTTGATATCTATAGCGATTTCTATTTTTGCGCTGCTGCTAAACCAGCCTTTGTCATAAGACACTATTGATGCAGAATACAGCGGCTGTTCATTTAACGCAGCAAGGGTGCTGCGTGCTTTTGTTTCAATGCTATTGCCGATAAAAGTGGGGGCAATTAAAAGCGCTGCAAGGGTAACGCCGCCGCCTAAAATGAATGCTTTATTCAAAGTACAGTCCTTTGTTCGTGTAATTAAAAATCAAAATTTAACGCTTACTATTTCAAGCTTACTAATTAAAGCTTAATTTGGGTGTAGCCATTGGCGTCAGGTGCCCCGAAAAGGCGCGCCGCTTGGTGCACTTCATTGGGCAAACTGTCATCGGGCTTAAATTTTCCAGCGACTTGGAATTTTTGCATGTCTGCTTGAACGGTTGCATCAATAGACAGCCCGAGCAGGTTTGGCTCGCTCACGGTAATGCCAATATCGTCACCTTCGCAGCGAAGCTTAGCCGAATAGGTACCAAAATCGATAGGACCTTGGGTGCCAGCCACTGTTGCGTTTAGCCAGTCTCCTGTGCCAGAGAGTGCGCGGCATGTTGGCCCATAGTGCAACTCGTCTAACGTTACTTTAAAGCGACCGCCTGCGTTAACTGGCAGCGGTAGCTGAACTTGTGCTAGCACTCTATCGACAGGCAAATACAGTGTGAACGCCTCTGTGCTTACCGAGGTTTGGCTAAATAGTCCTGTGGAAATTGGGCCCTCAAAAGCGATGTCGTTTTTATCGCGAATATTGCCTGCTTTTACATCAAGGTTAATGCTGCCAATGAGCATATAAAGTGGGTTTAATTCCCATTTTACATTGTTAATAGGAAGGCCGTTTACTACCACAGTTTGTGCTTTTCCGCTAAACAGCGTTCCACTTACGCCTTCAATAGAGACCTTTTGCGGCAGTGTTACGCGGCCAATAACTTGCACCGCGGGCATGTAAGCAATGGCAAATAATAAAAATGCGATTATTCCGCCTACAATCCAGCTTATTTTTGACTTCATGCTTTACCTAATCGTAATCGACGAATTTTGATAAACCCTTCGGCGTCCGCCGATGTTATATCTGCTTGTAAAATCACCACGCCCATACTTTCCATGGTTTTAAGCCACTCTAGCACATTGTTAAACGGAGCCTGATCAACCCAAATTTGAAGCTCATCGTTTTGTGGCTGCATGCGCGAAATAGCGATGTCGTGCTTTGCTACCGTACGATTAACTGCCTGCGGCAGCGAACCGGAAAAGCCTTGGCTAGTGCCCGAGACACGGCGAAGTTGCTTTGCTCTTGCGGCGCTGTCTTTTACCCATACCAGTAGTGACTGCTGGTTATCGAGTAACTTTTGCTGCTGTGAAAGTGCATTGTTAAGGGGAGACCAAATAGCAAAATAAAATATGGCGATCACAACGAACACACCTGATATCAGTACAAGCTTTTGCTCGCGCTCAGTCAGTGCTTTATATTTTTCTAATAGCGCGTTCATGAGGTACTCCTAATAGACACTGTGCCAACAACACCGCTATCGCGATTATTTATGGCACCTTGCTCAACTAAAAAGCCAGCCTGCTCGGCGGTTTTCTTAAATTGTTCAAGTGCTTCAAAGCTTTTGCCTTCGGCCTGAATACGTATTTCAGTGCGACTGGCGTCAAAGCGAAGGGTTTGCGGTTTAACGTCGGTGGCTGCAAATGCGGGAGCAAGCTGATCTAGCATAATTAGCATAGACGCATTGCCGCCTCCTTGTTCTAATTTGGCCATTTCACTTTGCAGCTTGCGGCGCACGTCTCGGTAGGTGCCAATATTGGGAAATCCGCTTTTCACGGTGTTGCTAATTTGACTGCGCAAAACGTCGTTTTGCGACTTTAATTGATACAGCGTGGCCGTTTTGTCAATTAAGCTTGTGCACAGTACCAGCACCGCTAGCACAGCTGCTACGCGCCATTGCGATAGGACACTGCTGCGTTTGCGTTTAACTTTGTATTCGCCTTGGCATAAGTTAAAACTAGTAGCCGTTGCCTCTTTAGCAAGCACCTGCATGGGAAGCTCTAAAGGCGTTTCGGTTTCTTCTATATTGGGCAAACCAGATAGGTCGATACCTGCATAATTGGTCACGCTCACAGGCGCTGAATGCTGTGACGTAAAGTGAGCAAGTGTTGGCAGTAGCCACTGCTGCTCGCCTTGAATGCCTTTGAAATTATCTTGGCGAACTAATAGCTGCTCACCGAGAGTCAAAATAGACCAACCGTCTGCTGTGTGAGGTACTGCGAGCACATCTGGGATAATAGTGTCACACGCCAAATTAGCGTCTTGCAGCCATCGTTGCCATTGCTGCATTTTTTCATGACTCACAATAGCGACCGCTTGCTCGTTACCCACTTTGGGGCCTAACGCAAAAAACTGCTTGCTAATATCTGTAGCAAGCTCTTCTTCAAGCATATAGGGCAATGCGGCAATCACTTTTCTGCCAGCTCGCGGCGGTAGCGTTACCCACTTGAGTAAAATATCGCTGCTCGGTGCTAATGCAATAACGCTTCGTTGACCAGTGCGCTCTGTAAGCGTTGCTAACGCGTCGGCATTCTCTAATTCGCCCGATGCCATTATTTCATCATCGGCAGTTGAGTAAACCAACCAGCTGACGATGTCGCTTTTATTCGCGCCCAGCCTTACCAGTAGTTGTTCCATTATTGTGTTCCTCCGAACTCGCGCCTCAGTATGTTCACGCCATTGTCTGTGCTTACTTGAAACACGGTGGAAAGCTTAAACGTTGCTTTATTATATTTAGTTTTTGTATGCAAAATAAAATACTCGGTTTTAACCGTAAACCAGTCTCTGCGCGAATTAGACAGGGTAAGTGCTTGTATAGCTGGTTCGTTTAAAAAGTCGTCCACCTCATCCCAACCTTCTTGCGGTCTATTGGCTAACAGGCTGGTGGCTTGTTGCAAATCTAATCCGGTGAGCCCAGCTAAAAGCGGCGCTTCTTCTTCGTCTAATGTATTGACGTTTATTTTTAACTCGTCGTTATCTGGAATAACGCACACTAATGGCAAAACGTTACCCAGCCACTGTGGTGATGCGCCATTAATAATACGCAACTCACTGGTAGATGCCAGTGGGCCATTGGCCGCTAAATAAGGAAACTCCCGAGATTCATATTCACTGTCTTCAGCACCCAAGGAGCGTTGGTTATCATCTTCATCTACCCAGTCGGCTAAACCGTCTCGAAACGTATCTGCGGTGTAGCTATCAAGACCGTCTATCTCAAGTGCCAACAGCATATTGCTAAATGCGTCCATGGCTTCGGTGGTACCTCTTGAGCTGTTAGGGTTTGTGGCAATGTCACCAGAGTTGATTGCATTAAGATTAAAGCAGGCTCGCAAGTCTTTTAAGTTGGCGGTAAGTCCACCACCTTCTAAGGGGTAAGCAAATTCTTGTGCCCAAGGTTGATCAAGGGATATTTTGTCTGGCGTCTCTTCAATTAATGTTTTAATCGACTTTCTGGCAAAAGCTTCAGCGCCTAGGGCGTACCAATACGCCTGATTATTGTCTTTTAAGTTCATAGTGCGCTGCACTTGAAGCTGCAGCCGAGTGCCCATTTCAGTGGCTAAAACCGCCACTAGGGCAACGATCATAAGCACTATCATCAGTGCCACACCTTGCTGCTTTGCTGGCGACTGAAGGCGAGGCGCTTTTCTTTGAGAGGACTTTGCTCGAGACGATATGATACTAGCCGATTTTGCACGAGCCGACTTTATATACGTCAATTTTTCAATACTCGTTTTTAAATAAGAGCTATGCTTCATTACGAGTCACCACTCACAAGGGTGAATTCGCGGCGAAGCATGCCAAAGTCTTTGCTAACGAACTCAACAGCAACGGCACGCGGAAGCACTGTACCTTGGTATTTTTCACTCCACTTAACATCGTCATCGTCTTTTATCGTCGACGAGGCATTGTTGCCAGATAAAAACTCAACCTTAAAGCTCTCAATATTTTCAAGCAGCACGCGAACCTTTGGCTCGTAGCCAATCACGTTATCGACGTAATTGCTGTAAAGGCGCTCTAATTTATTATCCCGTAATCGATAGGCCACGTATTGCAGAGTACTTCTGGGCAGCATCAGCTGAGGGTTATGCCAGCCGCCGCGAACAAAGCCGATGCCGTCGTCATCACTGCCGTCTACTTCGCCGCCGGCCATCACAATTTCTTGTTTTTCACCGTTCGCGCGAACTGGCCTTGATACTGCCTGCTGTATATCGCGTTCTATGGTCACCATGGCCCGCTGTAGAAGTTGCAGTTTTTCAAAACGCTCTTGTGACAAGCTATTGCTGTCTATCACCGTGGTGAGTAAGCCCGTGGACGCTAAGCCAATAAGTGTAAAAATGGCCATGGCCACTAAAATTTCAATGAGTGTAAAACCGCGCTGCATCACTCTAGCTCTTCAAAGGCTTGGCGACAAACGTAGTTACTGAGGTTACAGTACTCACGTAGTTTTTATCTTCACCAACAGAAATGGTCACCGCGCGTAAGTCACCGTCGTTGGTCTTGGTGACTTTTTGTTGCCAAAACCACGTTCTGTCTGCCATTTCCATGCTGCCTTTTAAATTGTTTTTCGGCGGCCATGTGGTTTCAAGCTGAAGCTGGTTTAATCGATTGCTCGCCACCCAATTGGCAAAGGTCACAGATTCAATTTGCCCAACGCTGGATAAGTGATCGCCAGCGGCTTTTAAAATAGCGGTACCTGTTAATGCAAAAATGAGCAGCGCCACCATCACTTCAAGTAGTGTTAGCCCTTGTTGTTTATCTTTATGAGGGTTTGTGTGCTGATGCATACTCATAGCGGAGCCCCCAGCGGCCCTTCAAGGGCAAGGGGAGGAAGGTCTTTATTTTGCAGGCTGAAGTAAACGGGCTCGTCGCCCTCATCGCCATTGTAATTGAACGACAAGGTAAACGGGGTCACATCGCCGCTCGACATAATCAGTATTTGGGGGGGAGGCAGCTTTTTATCTTCGTCGCTGCCTATTTCAACACCGTCTTCTGACACGCTAAGGTTTTCATCAAACAACTCTCGGTCGAAAAGCTGATCTTCAACCACCCAAGGTAAGTCATCTAAATTTAGGGTAAGCGTGAAAGGCTCAGGAAGGGTGTGCACTGCGTATACGTCCTCACCCTCAATGCGCTGCCATTCGTCGTCATCATCAAGATAAACAAAGTAATACTCGTTATCTTTTTGCTCAACGCGCACGCCAAGCTGCTGCTGGTTAAGCACCGCAAAATCGCTGGCCATATCCACAATAACCTGCAGCCGCTGAGCTTGGCTTTTAAGCAAGTCTGTTTTGCTGGCGCCAAAGGCATTAAACATGACGTAGCCAGCAGCTAACCCCATAAGTAGCAGCACTAACATGACTTCTAGTAAGGTGAAGCCGTTGGATGTTGTTGGAGTACTGCCACGCTTGTACATAGTGTGCTTAAGTTACGCCTAGTTGAGGTATTCGTTAATATTCCAGTTACCGATATCGTCATCGGTACCGGGTTCGCGGTCTGGGCCGTTAGAGAAAATATCAACTACGCTAAGCTCTCCAGGACTGATAAGCGCGTAAGGGTTTCCCCATGGATCTTCTGGTAGGCGCTTAATAAAACCGCCTTCTGGATAGTTGCGCGGAATAGGGTCTAAGGTTGGCGCTGTTACTAAAGCATCAAGGCCTTGTTCGGTAGTAGGAAAGCGATTGTTGCGCAGCTTATACATCTCAAGAGCACTTTCTAGCTGCTGAATATCCACAGCCGCTTTTTTAAGCTGGGCTTCTTCTTGGTTACCCAAAATTTGTGGTGCCACCATTGACGCCATAATGCCGATGATTAACAGCACCACCATTACTTCAATCAAACTAAATCCAGAACTACGTTTTAAAGATTTCATTACATATTCACCATGTTATTCAATGCTAAAATTGGCTGCAGAATTGCCATTACGATAAACAATACAATCCCTGCCATTGTGACTATCAATAAAGGTTCAAACACTTTTAGTGAGACACCAATAAGCGACTCGAATTCCCTATCTTGATTATCTGCGGCCCGGGCGAGCATTTGTTGCAATTCACCCGACTTCTCACCCGATGCAATCATATGCATCATCATAGGTGGAAATATTTTCGTATTATCCAATGCTGCTCTCAGGCTGCTACCTTCTTTAACGTTTATAGCGGCATCGGCAACTTGGTTCTTAATATGCTGATTCTCAAGCACATCACCTGAAATGCGCATTGCTTCTAATAGCGGCACTGCACTGGCACTAAGAATACTCAGAGTACGGGCAAATCGCGCCGTATTGAGGCCGCGGGTTACCTTTCCAATGAGCGGTACTTTTAATAGCGCCTTGTGATAGCGCAGCTTCATTAGCTTTTGTTGCAACACACGCTGCATAATGACAACGAGTACCGCGATAGCTATCAATAAAAACAGGCCGTAGTTTTGTAGCCATGTACTCAATGAAATAAGAAATTGGGTAATGCCGGGAAGATCCTGACCCATGTGGTCGAATTGCCCCACAATTTTGGGTACCACAACGGTAAGCAACAGCAACACAATGCCCATAGCAAAAAACAGCATGAGTGAGGGGTATACAAGCGCTTGGGTTATTTGACTGCGGGTTTGCTGACGTCGTTCGGTGTAATCAGCCAACCGATTTAATACGGTGTCTAAGTGACCGGATTTTTCACCTGCCGCCACCATAGAACGATAGAGGTCGTCAAAAACACTGGGGAATTCACCTAGTGCGTCGGCAAGGCCGTGCCCTTCAACTACCTTACTGCGCACCGCCATCATCATATTTTTCTGACGTGGTTTTTCACACTGCTCGGCAACGGCCAGTAGGGCCTCTTCAACGGGTAATGCAGATTCTACTAACGTAGCCATTTGGCGAGTAAGCAGCGCTAGGTCAGAGGCAGATATGCGCGGCTTAAACAGCGAAAAGCTAAACCCCGAGCCATTATTTTGCACACGCTCAGCCACTTGCTCTACATCGAGTGGAATTAAGCCTTTCTCACGAAGCTGCTGGCGCACTTGCCGAGCATTATCGCCCTCAAGTACACCACTTTCATTTTTACCGCGGGCATTGACCGCTTTATAAGCGAACGCTGCCATACTAGTCTTCCCTCGTTACTCGTAATACTTCTTCAAGTGAGGTTACCCCAGACAGCACTTTTCGACAGCCATCTTCTCGTATGCTTGGCGTTGTGGCTCTTATGTAACGCTCGATTGCCTGTTCGCCTACGCCCTCATGCATCATTTCTCTCACGCGCTCATCAACAAGCAGCAATTCATGAATACCGGTTCTACCGCGATATCCAGTTTGATTACATGCAGCGCATCCACGAGGGGTATAAATAATGGTGTTGGCATCAGCATCAGTGCCTAATACTTCACGCTGTGAAGCATCCGGCGTATGAGGCTGTTTGCACTCTTTACACAAGGTTCTCACCAAGCGCTGTGACAGCACAGCCAGTAAACTCGACGATAACAAGAACGGCTCAATACCCATATCTTCTAATCGTGTTATTGCACCGGCGGCCGTGTTGGTATGCAGCGTGGAAAGTACCAAGTGACCGGTTAAACTGGCCTGAACCGCTATTTGGGCAGTTTCAATGTCTCGAATCTCACCCACCATTACCACGTCTGGATCTTGACGTAATATGGCTCGCAAGCCTCTTGCAAAGGTCATATCTACACGAGGGTTAACCTGAGTTTGTCCAATGCCGGGTAAATCAAATTCAATAGGGTCTTCAACGGTAAGAATATTTCTATCGCGAGAGTTAATCTCACTTAGCCCTGCATACAAGGTGGTACTTTTACCTGAGCCGGTAGGGCCTGTAACCAAAATAATACCGTGAGGCTTTCTGATAAGCGTAGAGAAATAGTCTCTATTTCCCTGAGTCATGCCTAAATCTTCAAGATTAAGGCGTGCATTATTTTTATCAAGTAAACGCAGCACCACTCGCTCGCCGTGACTTGAAGGCATGGTAGATACTCGTACGTCTACCGCTCTGCCTGCTATGCGCAAGGTGATACGACCGTCTTGGGGCACTCGTTTCTCGGCAATGTCTAACTTGGCCATGACTTTGATTCGCGACACTAACATAGAGGATAGCTTGCGATTAGGGCGCAGTATTTCGCGCAATACGCCGTCTACACGAAAGCGCACAACCAGTTGATTCTCGAAGGTCTCGATATGAATATCAGATGCCCCTTCCTTAATTGCCTCGCCAAGCATGGCATTGATCAGCTTGATAATAGGCGCATCATCTTCACTGTCTAGCAAGTCTTCGGTGTCGGGTAAATCTTCGGCAAGTGCAAACAAGTCGCTCTCATTACCTAAATCTTCCATGAGCTGTTTAGCCGCCGAACTATCTCGCTGGAAAGCCGTCGTTAAGAAGCTTTCAAACTCATCTGCCGGAATGGATTTTGGCACAAAAGGCTCACCGTAAAAACGACGTACTTCAGCAAATACGTCAAAAGGCGTGTTCTCGGTAAAATACAAAACAGCCGGTGATTCGTTTATTTCTAACAGCACTTGATTGCGCTTCGCGAAACTAAATGAAAGCTGTTTGGGCCCACCTTCTTGTTCAGGAAGACCCTCTTCGGCCATGGCCTCAAGCACTTCTTCTTGTGCTTCAAGTGCCTGAGTAAGTTGTTCGTCTTGCCCTGACATATTAGTCATTATCCTCAAGCGCTTCTTTTTCAGTTAAGTACTCTTCAAAAGAAGGCGGTAGCGTCAGCTCGTCGTCCCAATTAGGCATTGTTGGTGTGTGTGAATTAGGCATTAACGACACGCCTTCTTGCTGGCGCTTGAGCTGCAGCGCGCGGATGTAATTGTATTTTCTATGGCTGATAGAATTCATGGTTGCAGCGTCACGCACAATGGTGGGCTTCAAAAATACCATGAGGTTACGCTTACGCTTGCTGGTAGAGGTAGATTTAAACAAGTTACCAAGAATAGGAATATCGCCAAGTAGAGGTACTTTTGACACACTTTCTTGAATGTCTTCATCAATCAATCCGCCAAGCACGATAGTGCCGCCATCATCTACAATAACGGTGGTTTTAATCTCACGCTTGTTGATAGAGATGTCCACCGAGGTAGCGCCGCTTACGCTTGATACTTCTTGCTCAATGAGAAGTTGAACCGCATCACCTTCATTTATTTGTGGCGTTACTTTTAACTTTATACCCACTTCTTGGCGGTCTACCGTTGTGAAAGGATTTGAGTTGTTAGCGCCCGTTGTTGTACCCGTAATGATAGGAACTTCCTGACCGACAATGAAAAACGCTTCTTCGTTGTCCATGGTAGTAAGGTGAGGAGTAGCGAGAATGTTTGAATTGGTGTCGGTGCTTACCGCCTGCACAACCGCGCCCCAGCCATCTTCGATAATTCCTGCAATCATGCCGTTGGCGCCGCCAAGTAGGTTTGCCAGAGGCTGGAAGTTACCTTCTATAGTATCTGTTGTTTCAGTAACTACACCATTCGCTGAGGTTTGAGAGCGTGGTACCTGACGGTCTTCTGCTTGGCGCAACGCCACACCTAATGCGCCTACGGGAACAACGCCATTGTTAAATTGTGTACCGCCGCCCTGCTCAGATACCCACTGCACGCCAAGAGTAGTGCCGTCACCTTCAAAGACTTCAACAATGATGGCTTCAACCTGCACTTGGGCGCGGCGAATATCGAGTTGACGCACCACTTCTTCAAGTGAGCGCATCATGTCGGGCTCTGCGGTAATTACAATGGCGTTGGAATCTTCATGGGCGTCAATGCTGATGTCGCGGTTCGATGAAGAACGACGGGTAGAGGTGGTAGCGCTGCCTTGTGTGTCTGCCTGAATACTGGCCGAAACACCCTGCAGTACTTTTACCATATCTTCTGCTTTTGCGTAATTTAAAAACAGTACGCGAGTGTTGCCGTTAGACTCAAGCTCTTGGTCCATACGTTGGATAAGCGTGATGAGTCGCTGGCGGGCTTTAACGTCGCCGCTCACAATCACCGAGTTGGTTCTATCATCTGCCACAACACGGGGGTCAGATTTAGCACCCGTATTTGCTTTGCCTTGAGATTTGTTAATGCTTTCGATAATGCGCACCATTTCAGATGCTGATGCGTAGCGTAACTTCACAATTTCGACTTCTTCGTCACCGGCGCGGTCAACACGTTCGATAATTTCAACTAAACGGTTAACTACCGCTGCTCTGCCGGTTAGCATCATCACGTTTGAAGGGTCGTGGCTGACTACATTTCCGCCGCCCGCTTGGTCGTTTAGCTGGCGAAGAATAGGGGCTAGCTCGCGAACAGGTACGTTGTAAACGGGGACAACTCGGGTAATAAATTCATCACCGTCTTGTTCTGCGCCTTCAACCACCGGAATATTTGAGGTTTTTGCATCTTTAGAGCGCACGACTTTTAAAATGCCGCTTGGCATTTCAACCACAGCAAAGTCGTATACCTGCAGCACGTTCAAGAAAAATTGATAGTACTGCTCTTCGCTGAGCATATCGTAACTGCGCACGCTAATTTTTCCGCGAACGTTAGGGTCGACGATAATGGTTCGCTCTAAGTTTTTACCCACAATATTAATGAATTCGTTAATGTCGGTATCTTTAAAATTAGGCATGTACTCGGCAGCGGTCACAGAGAAACACAGCAGCGCTGTACACACAGTGGTGGCTAAGCGAGATAACAATTTGTGGCTTGTGCGCCTTTTCATTCTAACTTCCTTTATTTCTTAATCTGTAAACGGCCGTTTAAGCTGTATTTCTTGCCTAACTGAAACTTTCCCTAGCGGGAAAGAATGCCAGTTTTTTGTTAGCGTTTTATGACTCAGGCAAGTCGAGGTACAGCGTGGTGAAACTACCATCACGAATAATTGTTAATTCTATCGATTGCGCAGAACGAAGCTCTGATAATGCCTCTTGCGACTGCTGTAGGTCAGTTAAGTCCAACCCATTAATTTGTGAAATCACATCACCGGCTTTAAGACCTGCAGAAGCAAACAGTGCAGGTTCACGGCCTGGGCTTACTTGATAGCCAATCAGCTGACCGCCCTCAGTTTTTGGTGATATTGAAATAAAATCGGTAAAGTTTGCAGGGCGCTCACGCAAGGCTGCTGTGGCCTCAAGGGCTTCTTCACTGAGCTCTTGTGCTTGAATTTCGTCGTTACTAGCTGGCGATGGACCCATGCGTTCCCGCTGCTCTCGTCTGCGATTCGCCTCTTCATAATCGATACCATCGAGCATGAGGGTTTCTTTTCGAACCCCATTCTTGATTATGACGCGATCGTTATACACCGTTTGCAGAGTAGCATTGGTCCCTTCAATTTTTTCACCCAAACCATACACGGCTTGGCTGTTATTATTTTCTATAATGGCAGTACCGGATTCTTGCTCGGAACTTGCTACCACACCGGTTAGCGTTAAGTTTAAACGGGTTTCGGGTGCATCTGTAACTTCTTCAGTTTGGGCTGACTGAGGTACGGCTGCGGCATCTCCGAAAAGATTTAGCTGTTGTATTTTGCCAAGATTGACCCCACTTTTCCCATTAGGCGTACTGATGGGAGCAATGCGTGATGCTGTTGGTGTCGCAGACAGCGATGGTTCAGGTATAATCTGCCAAACAAGTTTGGCTGTGAATGCAATTAAATACAGACTTAGCAGAACCACTACAAGGGTGTGTAGCTGTTTTTGATGCTGGTTCACAAAAACAACCAGAGATTGTGGATTGGGTTTATTGAATGTCATGCTGCCACTGATGGTACTGCTTTAAAATAAAGTGAATTTTTGGTTAACCGCGCTTTAGCGAATCCATAATAGCCTAGTAAAGGTTAGGGTCACAACACTAAAGCAACACCGTTACGAAATTATTATATGAACCAATCGAATAGCAACAATACAACACAAAATGTCAGGCTGGACAAGTGGCTGTGAAGTATGTAGGTGTACCAGATATTGAAATTTGTATTTACAAAATTTGTATCTTGATATAAGTTTTTAGGTATACGTATAAAGGATTAATGTATGCCAAAAATCAAAGCCATAAAATCAGCACGTCACAACTGTACTATTTTCTCTCATGAGGATTGTTCTATACTTTTTCTGCCCACCATATTTAGCAGTGCAATGTGCCTTAACCAAACTGTATGGGCAAAGCGGTCGGTCATAGGATATGACGGGTTCGCTCAGACTGTCTTCGAAGAGGAGGAACTATCAGATACGTCAATAATTGCAATTCATAATAAGTTGACTAACTTTTTTAATTGGCTTTTAGCCTACTCCAGTGATAGTCAACATGTGAATATTGACACTCATCATAACCTTCCAGAATTGTTGCTCAACCATTACGTCAATGATGTACTAGTATCTCAACAGCAGTGCAGCGAAAGCTCAATGGATCACCATTTAATGGCTCTTAGGTATTATTATGATTACCTTGCAATGAATGGTCTTACTAATGCTAAAAACATACGTTTGACAGCTAAAAATAAAAAAGTAGTAAGACAGAACACGGAGAAGCGCACTGCCGTTAAATATCTGACACCTGAACTTCGCAGCCTTTTGTATCGACAAACAGATTCATTACGTGATGAGTTGTTGCTACGAACAGGCGGAGAACTTGGACTACGCTCGAAAGAAAATCAAGGGCTGCTTTTAGGTGATTTCATGATCGGAAAAAAAAGACATCATGGTTTTAAATCGTTGTTCGCTCTAATGGATGCAAAGCCAGATAAAGATGAGTTTACTTACCACCTGCAAGGCAAATTTACCAAGGCTCATAGAAATTCAGGTGGAGGAAAAGCTAGAACTCTATATATACATCGTTCATTGCTTAGTAAATTCAAACGATATTACGATGAAGAGCGTCCCGAGTCGTCTGAAGACACTCTTTTAGTTAACAATTCATACAGCCACATTGGTACTGCTATAGCAAAAAGCACGGCATCGCGAAAATTTACTAAAATTAGACAACGCGTGCAGGCAATGCAAATTAGCGGTGAAGTTGGACAATTTGGTCAGATGCTTGAGGAAGATCATACACATCATATTCTTCGCCATAGCTTTGGAACGGACAAATTTCATGAGTTTTGCCAAAAACACCGCATAGCAATTGATGACGTTACTTCAACATCTCAAGTATACCTAGCAGTGGCTAGCTTAATGGGACACAGTGCAAAGGATAACAAAGCACCAGAAACGACAAAAACATATATTCGAAGCTGCCACATCAAAGAAATGTTCGAACAAGGTGAAGCACTATGACTGATAATGTTTGCCCTCCAGATAGCTTACAAGAAAACGACAAACACTTATTAATTACAGAGCAGGGCGGCATTGCCGCCGAGTTAAATGCTAAGCGCGATGTATCTCCGCTTGTATACAACCCTATTGCAACACGAATTATGGTTCCTAACATCAAGAAGTATCCCGGCTTTACTCTTAGTTTGAAAAAAGGAGAGTGTTACTACAAAAAACTGATATTTGGGGCACTCAATGCTGCTTATTATCGCTATTTTATGACAGAAGAATTTACTGATAACCGCAAACGAAGATTCCGTTTTGCCAAGCACCTATGGGACTTTCTTGATGACTATACAATCACCAAAGCAAACCGTACTCTTATCTTTAGAGACTTTGAATCATGGCGAGTCAAAGAAGTAGGTGTTAAGACACAAAGCTCAGGCCTTAAATGGTTAAACCTTTTCCTCTTGGATGCGCTTGAATTAGATGAATTTGCAACTACAATCGCCCAGCCTGATATTGACTATTTACATATGTTAACTGCAACACGGCCTGCTCCTCCTGATGAAATAGATGCAGTTAATCTAAACAATTGGTTCACTCAGCATACATGGTTGCGTAGAGATGATATAGGGATTGGAGATGAACTGTATACTCGACTCAGCTCACCCCGCTTTTTAATGAAATCTTTTCGAATTACAGTTGAAAACACATTACTTCATATTCAAGCTTGTAAGGATGCTCTATTAGATTTTTTTAGAGATTCTCAACTCTCGCCACGCGCACTACCCTTAGTCAAATCTTATGATCCAAGCTCTGAGTCAAGAAGTGCATTCCAAATTCGCGTTCATAAATCTAAAGAAGTCATGTTTTCAGCGCTGTGCAACGCGCTTTCAAAATTAAACGAGCAACCTGCACAACTAGACTCTGCACTAGAGCTAATTGTGTTATCACATTGTTCTCGAAACTATAGGGATGATACGCTGGAAAGACTTAAATCCATGTGTTCCTTGAGCTACAGTATTAAAAAACAAGGTGGCACAGTTATGCGCTATAATTCTTTTTTGAATGGTGGCTTGTTTGATTGCAACTTTTTGCATGCCCTAGCTTTGGCAGCTCAAAAGACTCTGAAAGACCAGAGCATTATTCCGGTTTGTCCGGCAGAAAAGTTATTATTTTCGTGGTTGATGGCTTATCAGACTGTGCAGGCATCTGATATTCCAAAACTTAGGCTATCTGATTTCAAATTTGTTCGTCGTGCCAATGGCTATGTCACACATATAGAATGTGAGTATTGGAAAGGGCGGGCAAATAGCATACATCAAGTTGCTACGTTACCAACAAAAGACTCTATGGGTAGCGCGGTAATACGTTATCTTAAAGATGTAACGTCGCTAACAGACAGAAATGTTTCATTGACGGGGCCTTATAATAATCAAAAAATTGGCCAAGGTGCTATGGTAGGAAGGTTGATGGAGCTATGCCAGAGTACCACTTTAAATAGTCGGTTAACGAGAAAACATCAAGAACAACGTGTAGCCCCAGTATTCCTTAGTGCAATGATAAAACTTATCCATAACGGTTCTTCTAACTGCTCCAAACAAGTGCGCTGTGATACATATAGGGCCTCAAAGCTTTTCGGTTTATCACTTATTAAAACAAGTTCCGTGTACGCAAAAACTATAACCTTTGATCCAACCACACTATTGAACCTAAACTCTCACACTGATAATACCGAGCGGCTTAATTATTTAGGAAAAAACAACGAAGATTGGCAAAACCGATGTGGCCGTATCACTCGCGCTGTAATGAGTGATATTGCGATCAATGTTTTACGTGCTAGTAACGTTGAAAAAGCGTCTTTTGAGAGTGAATTTATGAATACAGTCGAGGCAATAAAACAGCGCTCGAACGATACTTTATCGCGCATGAAAATGATCACAGAAAAAGCATCTGGAAGAGTAGATGAACTGGGGTTATATGTCGTAACTCAATCAGATAATAGCGAATTGCCTGATGCGCTTTTTCTCGAAGACTCACCTGAAACAGTGCTGAAGCTGACACATTATCTAGCCGAACTTGAACGCAAGCACAAGGAGTTACTGAAATATGCACCAGAGTTTTTGCTCTCCACAGCATTGCCCACTGCTGAATGGATTGAGTGTATATTTGATAACAAAAAATTTAGCAATGAAAACCTTAAACAGGGACAAGCATTGTACCGCCGCTACGCCAACATATTGCCCTCTCATTTTACAGCACAGATCACCTGAGGATATTGCATGTCATCACCTTCTTCTCTTCAGACTCTTCGACAGAGCGCACTATTCGACATGATGTCTGACCAGTTCAATCAGTTACCGTTCCATGGCGATGTAACTCTGATTGATAACCTTTGGTGCATCAAAACACACTCGCAACTAGTCTCGTTGGATTTTTCTCTTTTTACAAAAGCCCATATAAGTTTCGCTCGCTCCGTGACTGTCTGCTATGACAACCAAAAACTTGAACTGGATTTACCTGATGTCGCTAAACTGCTTTGGCTGGATGTTGTAAAGGCTAAAAGTGCGCGGTCTCGACTATACCAAAGTAGTTTTGAATTTATTGCGTTGGTGTTTGCATACATTACTTCGCAGGAAGATTGTATAATTGATTATGCAAACCTTAGCGATTTCTACGGTGTATGTCTTACGCAAAACGTGGCAGCCGAAAGCTTAGTTAAACGCATGTCTTCGCCCGCATATGGAACCAGATTTGAATCATTGACATTACCTGTTTTAAAAAAAATCCTTCGGCGATTTGGTATTGAAGGTATAGTCGGACGAATAACGCAAAAAACAACTAACGACGCACTAAATAATGCGTGCCTATCTATACTAGATATAACCCTCAATGAATATAAAGTAGGCGGTAGTTTCAACTATCTAGGGTTAGATATTGGTAAGCACTACATCGACCACTGCTGGAATCTTTTTGAGGAACATGCTCCATTCATTACGGCGCTCCGGCAGACGGTCGCTTGGTGGGAAAAAGAAGGAGTAGAGCATCCGGGACTTCAATTAAAGAATCGAGACAAACAAACTTCCGTGATGGCGAGCGTGCTATCTGGACTAACGTCAGATAAGAAAATGGTTGCCCGCTGCAATAATTTATCTCTTAAAAAGTGTAAGCTTGCTGAGTCGCTTATTCATAAAGTATTTAGCTACAACTATATTCAAGCAACTCTTAAAGTAACACCCTTTAAAATGGATAATATAAACCGGTTGGTTAAAGCACTTAAATTACCGGAGCGTTATGATTCCCAAGAGTTCGTTAGATCACTGTTGTTTATAGAACTATATGGCGAGCATGACAAAACCAAGAGAGCCGTTATAGCTGAGTACGGTGCTGTGATGACAAGAGCTAAAACCCCTTTTTCATTCTCACACTCCGAAATTGAAGCACTAATAAATATAACACTGAATGAGGTTACAACTTCGTTGCCAAAGGATACTGCGGGTATGCGAAAATTTTTCCAGAAAGTTGTTACTAGGCTCCCGCTCTCACTCGTTAACCACGGACAAGGGGGGATGGTATACTTCAACAAGGTTAGCGCACTCATTGAAGATGCAGGGGCAACTTGTTTCGTCGGATTAACAGGTTGGCGCGTCAGCGAGTATGGATTTCCATTATCATCCATAGATATCACCCCGAATCCAGAGCCGTTGGATAATTACTATACTCCTTTTCGTTTTCATGTTCGGTGGAAAGTGCCCAAAACAAGCGGTGAAACTTTATTGGAAAGAGAGATTACGTTAGGTAGCTATTTGATAGCCGCCCAACTCGCAGCTATGAATATCGCAGGGAACCAAAAGCCAGCTATTTATCAGGCGACTACTAAAAATCAAATCAAATCATCCGAAGGAACTATTAAAAAAGCAGTTCCTGCTGCATGGACGCATTTTGTGCAATATTATTGCCTATTTGTTGATATTGATCGTTGGGAAGCACTAAAGAACAAAAACATCTTAAGCAATGAAGATGCTATTGAGTTCAATTATCTAGAAGCTCAGTACCAGTTTGATAGCGCAAATACTCATGCTCTAATGCGTATGAAAAGCGATTTGAGAAAAGCACTTCCTCGCACCAGGCTTTGTTTGGAAACTCGCCCTGACAAAATGTTTGGAAAACAATTGGCTCTTTATGCTGAAGGACGAGCAACACCTGAAATTTCAGCACTTTTTGATGTAGGACTTAGTGATGACGTAAAAAAAGACCTTAAAAGCGATGAAGTGCTATTGGATACTGCGGCTGTACGCTTTATACGTGGGGAATTTTTGGCCGACGCAGCTTACCCTACTCCACATGCACTTAGACACATCTGGGCTGAAGCTGTACTTCGGCGTTATCGCGGGGACGTTGGCAGGTTTATCCGAGCTAATTTCAAACACATTGATGAGCGCTTCTTTATGGCTTACCTGCGCAATAAAGAAATGAAGGCAATTCATCAGGTCGCTTCTCGACAAGTAATTAATTCTGTAGTACGTCAGCAGATCAGCAACTTACAGGACGATGATCGTGCTTATGCTGGAGGGTTTGATAGATTTTTAAGCAAAGCCGTCAGCATCACCAAGGTTTATACACACGAAGAACGTATGCAGTTGGCTGACAAAATTAGCCAAGACAGGATAACTGCCATAAAAAGCAACCCTTGGGGTACTTGCTTACTGCGGCAAGGGACAGATGAACTCGCGAAATGTTCCGTTGACGGTGAACCTCAACGTCAGAACGCTTCACCCAGCCTGTGCTTAGGGTGTCTAAATGCAAATGTATCTGAAGGTAATTTTAACGGCATAGTAGTTTACACAAAGCAAGATGTGCTCGCTTGTCGCAATCCCGGTTTACCTTGGTTTATCAAAGAACCACATGTACGTACAGTAAACCTGGCATTGAAGCGAGTTAAAGAATTACGTGGTGACAAAGCGAATCCAAAGTACGACAAATTTATTCAACACCTTGAGGCATCCTTGGAGTTGGCTGAGCAAAGTAAAGGAAATACTGCATGATTGATGACTATTTAAATGAGTTTCTTGATGAAGATAACTTAGAGCCAGTAAAAGAGGAAAATCGTCGTCCCGAATGGGTGAGTGATGCGAACAGCTCTGCTGCGGCTTATGAGGCTATTCAGCAATTATTTAAGCGAAAACGAATGTATATCAATGGCCATAAAAAGAAATCTGACTATGTGAAAAAATCACTGTATCAAATTTCCAAAAGTGAAGTGGCGTCTGAAATTGGGGTTAAAATGCAACCCATATTTTACACCGTAGGTTATGCGGCTCAGCTAACGCTAGAACTGAATGAGAAAAACAAGAAGCTCACTACTGCAAAAGACAATGCCATTAAATCGTCAGGGTCTGGCAATAAGCAAAAGACTAAAAAACAGTTGGTTAAAGAGTTAAATGAAACCACAGAAAGGGATGAAGTAAACTCAAAGAGAACTGTCGAAGATGTTTATGCGAAAACTTTAGAACGCATTCCTCTAGATGTAAAAAAAGCATTTAAATTGGTGTAACAATGGCGAGCGGACAACAAATAGCAAAAGAGAACGTAGATAAATTCTTAGCTTGGTCGACAACCATGTCAGATGATGACTTTATTCAGATAATCTATCGCGGCCAACTTAATCGAGGTGAGTTGGCGACGGCTGTGGGATGTGCCAAGTCTGCATTCCGTCAAAACCCAGCTTTAAAAGGAGCGCTTAATAAGCTTGAAGATGACTTGCGAGCAAGAGGTGTATTACCAGCGGCCATTGGCAAAGAAACAAAGAACGAACCTAAAGAGTATGACAACTCTTCTCGTAAAACTGCGTTGCTTGCAAAGCACAATAGTAATTTAGAGCGTGAAAACATTGAACTAAAAGCGAAAGTTAAAGAGCTTGAAAACAAACTAGAAAGATTCGGTGAGCTTAACGAAACTTTAAGTGAGATGGGATTCATGCTCCGATGAATCAAATCGTTCAGTCAGAAAAGTTTCGCGTCACCAGTGTCCCTTTCCGGTCTACTGACTTCGTTATTTTCACCGGTGTGCCACTTGCAAAAAGATCTTATAGAATCAACAGTGGGAAATACTCCGTCAGTGTTAGAACTAAATTAGAGTCGCTGCCGACAGAGCCAGCAGTAGGCCAACATTGGGCTATTGAAGGTAAGCGCAAAGTTTCCCAACACGATATTAATGGTTTTAAGATAGATCAACATACATACGATGCCCCAACGAGTATCGAATGCTGCTTACCTGAGACTGGAGAACAGTTAATTCAGTTTATTGCTAATGAGCCTGACTTTAAAGGTATAGGACAAAGTAAAGCTAGGGCGCTCTGGGATGCCCTTGGCAAGGATTTTCATGATATAGCCCGCAAAGACAATGAAGATTCTAGAAAGCGTCTTAGAGAGCATCTGACTGAAGATTCAATCGACTCATTGTTCAAAGGTTACGAGAAGTACAAAAATCTACGTGACTTCAACTGGATGTCGAAGCATAAAATTCCAGCCTCTGTTCAGCAGAAACTTATTAAATATCACGGTGAAAAGAGTCTTAACCAGCTACGCCGAAATCCATATTTGTTGATGACATTCGGCATGTCTTTTAAAACTACCGATGATCTTGCTCAGACACTATTTGAATGCATGCCAAGCAATGAAAATCGCCTCAGTGCGGCTCTTGAGTGGGTTCTTGTCGAAGATATCAAACGGGGTAACACATATACACCACAAAAGAATATTCGGCGGCACCTTATAAAGCTACTAGGTGATGCGGCTCTTGCTGATAATGCATTAAAAGTTGGATATGACAAAGCTCAATATTTACTAAACAGAGAAACAGGAAATTACCACCAAAGCGCAACCCTGCTAATGGAATCTGTTATTGCTAAGCGCCTTATTAAGCTCGCACAAAGAATTAGCCGTTTAAATGAAAATGCGAGCGAAGCGTATAGTATCGCCTTATCTGAATTGCCTTACGAACTCACTGAAAGACAACAACAAGCAGTAACTACTTGCCTTAATAATGACGTTGCCTGCATTACAGGTGGTGCGGGTACAGGTAAAACAACTGTATTAAGAACCGCGCTTCAAGCATTCCATGGGCTCAAGTATCAAATCCATGCTATTGCCCTCTCTGGAAGGGCTGCTATGCGTCTGCATGAAAGTATTGGTTTCGAGACTTCCACCATAGCTGCATTTTTAAGAAATGAGCCTATAGAGCCAACGCACGAAACTCCTTTTCAGTTGGTAGTGATTGATGAAGCTTCTATGATTGATGTCCCTACGATGTATAGATTGGTGAATCACATCCACCCTTTAGTTCGTATTATCTTTACAGGCGACCCTGATCAGCTACCTCCGATCGGTTGCGGTAAAGTGTTATCGGATATCGTTGAGTCTGGCATTATCAAGAACACGACCCTCGACATTGTCAAACGGCAAGAAGATTCAACAGGCATACCAGAATATTCAAAGCTGATAAACACTGGAATTGTTCCAGTATCTTTGAGTACCGGGAATATTGTATTTCACGAAACAGACGAACGAGACGTAATTAAGTGTTGCACTAATTTATTTGCTCAATCAAGCAGTAACACAAGAGTCATGGCTCCTACGCGTAAACTTGTTGCCGACATAAATGCTGAAATTCAAAAGGCATGCAATAAAGATGGTTCAATATTGCAGTTTATGATGCATGGAGAAAGTTATTATCAGAATTTACGTAAGGGAGATGAAGTCCTCTTCACTCAAAACAATTATCAACTTGGATTCCAGAATGGTTCCCTTGGAACGTTGATAAGCGTTGATTTTAATAGAGAAAAAAAGATTTACGGTCAGGTTAAGCTTGATACGAATGAGATTATTGATATAACTGACCAAGTACTGGACTGTATCGAACTCGGTTATGCTATTACGCTCCATAAAGCGCAGGGTTCTCAGTTTCCGCGAATCATTGTCGTATTGAAAAATGGACTGATAACCGACAGATCTTGGTTATACACAGCCATCACACGGGCTGAGTCAGAAGTGCACCTAGTTGGAAAATCATCTGACTTTAAAGTCATTACTGAAACAATTAGCAACTCAAACAAGCGAAATAGCTATCTAGGCGAGATGTTGCGAATGTGATGAATCAGCGGCATAGAATAAACAATTGATTATAAAGAGCTTTAATGATTTTGCTTTTAGCCTATAATGATAATAATAAATAAGAATCCACCCTTACCAGTAAGGGTGCTGATTAATAAAACAACAAACTATTTTGTTAAATCTCTTTCTTTTTGTCATTTCAATCCCTATCATAAGCATCAAGGGCAACTTTCCATTTTACGTTTATTTTTCTTATGAGCATTATGAATAAAGAGAACATTTCAAGAATACTTGAAGCTTTCGCTTACATTGCGAATCGTGCTCCTGTGCAGAAGAAAAACATGTATAACGTCTTAAAGGTTTTCTATCTTGCAGATAAGCTTCATATGGAGCGCTATGGTCGTTTTATATTTGAAGAAAGCTACTCGGCTATGGCTAAGGGGCCAGTTCCTTCAACTGCTTATGACCTGCTTAAGGCTATTAAAAGCGGTAAAGAGCTGCCATTTTCAATTGAGCCTCCTGTAGCACTTTTTTCTAATCATATAGTTACAGCACAAAGACAAGCGGATGAAGATTTGTTCAGTGGCTCTGATTTGTTATGTATGGATGAGGTTATCCAGCTAAGTGAGAATGAGGACTTAGGTGACCTAAGTCACGATGATGCATGGAAAAATACTGGACGCAATAGCTTCATGCCTATAGAAGCTATCCTATCAACGCTTCAAAATAGCGAAGCACTATTAGAACTTCACCACAACAGGCACCCTTGAGCGTAACTAGGTGTTAGGGAATATTACGAGCAAGGGAATCAGATGCTGTCCAATCAAAGTCCATTCGCAATATTAATTGGCAACCACTTGAGAGTGGGTGCGGTTATCCACAAACACTGTGATTTCACAACACCACCAAAAGATAAATTCTTAGTAGTTGCGTCACTTGAACCAAGGTTGTTAGTTTTATTAATTAATACAAAAATCAACCAGTTTTATGTTCAGCAAGGACTCGATCAATTCCACGTACCAGTTCCAGAGGCAGAACATAATTTCTTAACGCATGACTCCTATACTAATTGTGTTGAAGCTCAAACAGCTTTTGATTGCAGCCAAATAAGACAGGAAGTCATTGATAATTACACGAACGTATTTAAAGGTTGGTTAACCGATGACTGCTTAGAAGCCGTATACCATGCGGTCAAAAGTAACATCATGATCCGAAGAGGTCATCAGAAAGAGATAATTTCTGCCATCGAAGGTCAGCTTCCACACCTCCATAGCGCTTTTTAGATTATTAAACATTAATCAAGCTTCAATTGAGTAAAGTAACAACTGCGATTTTCAGCTATTAAATTTTTTGATTGAATGCGTACCCTCTAGGTTTAACAAGTCTTTTAGATGCATAAAATGGGAGTTCATCCTGATCGCCAATATTTAAATAAGCCTTCACTCTGTTTGCAATACTGAAATAAAGCCTTGATGATAAGCTCAAATATTGAAATAAGCCTTCATTCTGAT
>CENT01063431.1_pt1 | contig 29344 bp, 22 predicted proteins | sample 530141 | NCBI WGS metagenome assembly CENT01 (sample SAMEA2591074, study PRJEB7988) | marine metagenome | isolation source: saline water (ENVO:00002010), including | reverse complement strand
CTAACTCTTTGACTTTATTTTACTATTCGTGGGGATAGCTCAGTCTTAGGTGGGAATAGTAGTTGTTACCTTTTTCTTATTCAGAGATTATTGTGTTTGTTTCTGATCCCGTTGTTGTTATTTCTGCCTCAAACTCCAATGGAAGAATAAGCTCTACGGTATTTCAATGAGCTAAATGAATAAATAATGTTTTATTCATATATATTCCGCTAGCCCTTTAGTTTGGTTAATACTTTTTGGCAGTTATCTTCTAGAGCATTTAATTCAATCGAAATGGCATTTATATCATCAAATTTTTGTTTCAGGGCAACTTTCTTTTCTGCTATTAGCTCTATCATTTTAGTCAATTGCTTAACGCTAGATTTATCTGCATCATAAAGTTCAAACAAGCGACCCGTTTCATCAAGAGAAAAACCTAAACGCTTTCCACGCAATATAAGCTTTAATCGGACTTTATCTCCTAGGCTGTAAATACGAGTTTGTCCTTTACGCGTAGGGTTAAGTAGACCTTGATCTTCATAGAATCGAATACTACGAGTAGTAATATCAAATTCTTTTGATAATTCACTAATTGAATATTGAGTTAATTGTTCTTTTTTAAGCATGCTTATATTTTCTTTTTGACTTTCATTATTGAAAGCACTCTACAGGAAGTTACGTAAACGTAAACTGGTTTTTTTATAAACCTATTGGTACTGACAAATTAACTTTTGTTAAAGTAGACTCTAAGGATGAATATTTATTAACGTTATCGCTTTCCATCAGAAATCATTCAACATGCAGTCTGGCTCTATCATCGATTTAACCTAAGCCATCGAGATATAAAAGATTTATTAGCCGAGTGAAGAATTACAGTAAGTTATGAAGCCATTCGATTGTGGTGCAACAAGTTTGGCGCTGAATATGTAAATCGATTCGTTAAGTGCCTGATCGCCAGTAACCAAAGAGCGCCCAGAAAGATCGTCACAGACAAATTGTGCAGTTATCGAATAGCCCGCAGGGAACTTATACCAGATTCGATGCGTGACACATCACAGCATGCGAACAAGAGGGCGGAACTATCCCATCAACAGACTCGGGTGAGGGAACGAGGAATGCGAAAATTCAGGTCTATGTCGCTAGCACAACGATTTTTATGTGCACAGGCAGAGGTCTACAACTTGGTTAATCTTGGTCGTCATTTGTTATTAGCGAAGAATTATCGATTGTTTAGAGCGCGTGCTTTTGCGTCTTGGGAAAATGCAGTGGCAGTTTGAAGTGTAAAATCACTTGGCAATTACGATAACAATTTTTGACTTTTCAATACCCAATTATTGTATGCGGGTATATTAAAGGCTTAGAAGAAATGGACAATGCCAATCCACAATTGGAATCTGACATTGTCACAATTAGCCATCCACTTCGACGGCAAACTAGATGGCGTGCTAGATATTTAGCAATTTAGGCTGACACAGAATTCTGAACGCCCTCACCCGGCGCGATTCGAACGCGCGACCTACGGCTTCACAGGCCGTTAATCTATCCAGCCGAGCTACAGGTGCGTAGCAGTTTTACTCTGTTTTTCTGCAAAAATCACAACATTGCGTCAATGACCTTCGCACTCAAATTGAATCTCGTATTATGACCTCAACCTTCGGAGTCACCGAGCTTTTTTATTCGCTGTTCTCACAAGCTTAAATACCTTTGTAAAATGCCGGTATAGGCTCGCTTATGCTTATAGAAAACCTAAGGTCGCAACGCTCTCTCTCCACGAGCCAAACCACACACGCCCGTGCGCGATGATTCAATAATCTCGGTACATTGCGCCATTGTTTTAGCAAACGCGTCGAGCTTATCGGTTGTTCCGGTTACCTCAACAGTATAGTTATTCACTGATACATCGAGAATATTAGCGCGGAAAATATCCACATTACGCTTTACTTCCGCACGTGCAGACTCAGTACGCGTTGCCACTTTGATCAACATCATTTCGCGTTCAATATGCGCATTCTCGGTTAAATCTACCACCTTTAAAACGTCTACAAGCTTGTTAACTTGCTTAGTGATTTGCTCAATCACTTTATCATTACCATGAGTAATAATAGTGAGACGTGACAAACTTGGGTCTTCTGTAGGTGCTACACACAAAGAGTCAACGTTGTAACCGCGTTGAGAAAACACACCAACAATACGAGACAAAGCACCCGGGGCATTTTCCATTAATACTGAAATAATTCTTTTCATCAGGTTCTCTCCGCCTTACTTAAACGCATATCGTCCATGGCGCCCCATTTAATTTGCATTGGGTATACGTGTTCATTTTGGTCAATTGAAATATCCATAAACACCAAACGGTCTGTCATGCTAAAGCACTTCTCCATTGCGCCGTCGAGTTGATCAAGGGTGTCTACCTTTATTCCCACGTGACCATAAGCCTCTACGAGTTTCACAAAATCTGGAAGCGACTCCATGTAAGAATGAGAATGACGACCTTTATAGATCATGTCTTGCCACTGACGCACCATGCCAAGCGCGCGGTTGTTCAATGAAATGACTTTCACTGGCAGGTTATACTGCAAACAGGTGGCAAGCTCTTGAATATTCATTTGAATACTGCCGTCGCCAGTTACAACCACTGATACCGCATCGGGATGGGCAAACTGCGCTCCCATCGCTGCTGGCAAACCAAAGCCCATGGTGCCCAAGCCACCAGAATTTATCCACCGGCGAGGTTTGTCAAAGGGATAGTACAGCGCGGCAAACATTTGGTGCTGACCCACATCAGAGCTTACAAACGCGTTACCGTCGGTATGCTTATACAGTGACTCAATAACCTGTTGAGGCTTAATAATGGTGTCACCCTGATTGTAATTCAGGCATTTTTTAGTACGCCATTGATTAATTTGCAGCCACCAATCGGCTAACTTTTCCCCTTGATCAGCAAACGCTTCTTTATCAAGTAAATCTAAAATTTGCTCTAGCACGACTTCAACCGACCCCACAACTGGAATATGTGCGTTAATAGTTTTGGAAATAGAAGCAGGGTCGATGTCTACATGAATAATTTCTGCATGCGGACAAAATTTGTCTACGTTGTTGGTAACTCGGTCATCGAAACGTGCACCTAACGCAATAATACAATCCGAGTTGTGCATGGCTTTGTTGGCTTCAAGCGTTCCGTGCATACCGAGCATTCCAATAAACTGCTCGTGTGTACCGGGGAAAGCGCCTAGCCCCATCAAAGTACAAGTGACCGGTGCGTGAAGTAATTCAGCTAATTGCGTGACTAAACCAGAAGCTTCAGCAGTAATTGCACCGCCGCCAACGTAAAGCACTGGACGCTGAGCTTTGCTCGCAGAAGCAACGGCTTTTTTAACTTGCTTCATGTGCCCGCGAATTGTTGGGTTGTACGAGCGCATTGAAACGTCCTTAGGAAACACATAAGGATGCGACTCTTGAACATTTACAATATCTTTGGGAAGGTCAACAACCACAGGCCCTGGTCGACCTGAGTTAGCAATATAAAAAGCTTTCGCTATCGCTTCGGGAATGTCTTCAGTGCGCTTCACCAAAAAGCTGTGCTTAACCACCGGACGTGAACATCCGACCATATCAGTTTCCTGAAAAGCATCTTCACCAATCAAGGCGGTGGGTACCTGTCCCGACAGCACAACCATTGGAATCGAATCCATATACGCCGTAGCAATGCCCGTTAAGGTGTTGGTTGCACCTGGACCAGAAGTAACGAGGACCGTGCCGGTTTTGCCGGTCGAACGCGCATAACCGTCTGCCATATGAGCAGCTGCCTGTTCGTGACGTACGAGGACATGTTTGACATCATCTTGTGCAAAAAGTGCATCATAAATGTCAAGTACGGCACCACCTGGATAACCGAACACATGTGAAACCCCTACATCTTTTAGCGCTTCCACCACCATGGCGGCGCCCGACATCATTTTCACGGTCTTATCTCCTAATCAATAAAAAACTTACTATAATTCATAACCTATCCCCTAACGCGCAGCTAAACTGATTATTTTGCGAGCCTGCCTAAAAGTACGCTAAAAACACACCTTCAGAGCCGAATTACAGCGGAATTTTAACTCTCACTGCGGTGAGGTACGCGGACTATAACCAAGGCATTTCGAAGATCAAACCATTTTATTTATAAAAGTAATAAATATTTCACTATAACCAATATAATTAGGATAGATATTTCGATAACACACTTTTATTCTTCAATATTGAAATATTTATCCACCCTCAAGATAACCAAATAGTTACTAGCCGTACTCTTGCAAGGGCTTATTTATAAGAGATTTAGAGCCAACGACAGTGGTGAAACAATCAATTTAAAATCAAGCATTAAATTAGGATAGATATTTCAAATCGGTAAATGTATACCGTTGATTGTTAACGCTACACAACCCAGCGCATTCCCAATTTGTTATACATAGTAATAATATAGCGTGACTATTTGCGCTGTTTAGGTACCCAAGCCCACACCATTTCACAAAGAACAGGTTCAATCCCTTTTGCATCAGTGACCACAACATCAACGGTAATATCGCCTTTTTCTAGGGTGTGTAATTTCTCTAGTTGCTCTGGTGTTAATCGGGCCGTTGCCTGCATATCACCTGTCGCACGCTTAACATATTGCAGTGTCATAGATTTGATCACGGGTATTTTGTCGCCCGGAAGATTTACCCCAACAATAAATCCCGTAGCGGATTCAGCGAGTAACGCCATCGCTGCTGCGTGCACACTGCCAATATGGTTTTGAACTTTTTTTCGGTTTTTTTGACGAAAGGTTACTGTCATAAAGTCGGTAGACAATATGTCAACTTTTGCCGTTCCCGCTAGCTTCACTTTATAGCGAAACATCCACGTGAGTAGGCGGCGAGCCAGCCATTGAGGGTACTGATTAGCCTTGTTGGCAAAATTTCGAAGTGGGTTATTGGTTACAGCCATGGGCACTCTCACAATCTGGTTAGACCAGTTAGTATGCTAATAACCGCCTATTTATGCAACTCTTTTAACCTCACTCCTCCCTTAGCCCAGAGTCGACAGAACCTGTTCAAGCTCGCTAGTATACTTTGCATAGTGCTTCCATCGCCCTATAGAACGGGTATTGATCGCCTCTCTAACCTGAACTTTACTCGCCGTGGAAACCGGAGCAGAATTCGCTTCTACCTGTAAACACTGTGATTCATAGGGCAGTTGACAGAACGAGAGAAGGCGCTTTACCTCTGGTTCAGGTGATTGCGCGAGATCCTCATAGGATTGCAACAGTACTGACTCTGGGTACTGTTTGGCCCAATGGTGTACTAATGCGTAAAATCGACAATAAAACCGACCAATGCTCTTAAGATCATAGGAGTATGCGTAGTAGGGGCTACTGAGCGAAAACAGCTGTCGGTAGTTGCCAATACACGTATCCATTGGATCCCTCAGCAAACAAATGATTTTTGCATTGGGAAGCGCTTTGCGAATAAGTGCAACGTAAAAAAAGTTGAAAGGAAGTTTATCGACTAAGTGTTTTTTGTTGGTATGAAAAATACGTGTACGAGCCAAATAACGCGCCCCTAATTCCGTGGCATCTACAGATTCTGCTGCCTTCAATGTAGGTAAATCAAGTACAGTATTGGTAGCCGTTTTCGAGAGCTCTTTTACCGCCACACCAAAGTCTTGTAGCTCGCCACCAGACCCTACTAAGCTGTGATTACTAATAATGCGTTCAACCAGGGTTGTACCAGAACGAGGCATGCCTACAACAAAAATGGGCCGGTCACTCGCTAGCGAAGAGGCACTATTAACGCCATTGCTGTTTGTTGAAGACGCCATCAAGTAGTCAAATATTTCATCGTACTGGGCTTCAACACCGTTAAATTGAGGGCGTTTCAACTGCTTATTCGTGTTCAATGCAGTAAAGGCACTGTCGAAATCTTTGAGCGCTTCGTATTCTTTTGCCAACGCATGACCAATGTGTAATTTGCCATCGACACTGGTAACTCGGCTATTGAGTGCCTGCAATCGCTGGATATGATTTTGCTCTTGGGTAATTCCACCTAAGTCAGACAACGCAAAATGTGCTTGGTAAAAATCTGGATTCTGCGCTATCGCTCGCTCAAACCCTATTCTTGCGCTGTCAAAATCACCGTCAAACTTGGCTGACACCGCATAATTGTAGTGATACCACGCATTTGTTGGTTCTATTTTTAGGGCCTTGCGAAAATACTCTAACGCTTTGTTGTGAATTCCCACCCGCGACAGAGCCACTCCCATAGTGTCGAGTGTTAACGCTTTATCTAATTGTTCAATAGGTGCACAATGCGCTGCGTTTAGCGCTTGCGTGAGGTCACCGGTTAACGAATGGCATTTGGCCAAATACGCATAGGCTTCGGCACTGGCGTCAAGAGACACCGACTTTTCCAACAAGCGAATGGCTTTATTTATCTGCATCATTTCAATATGAATGATCCCGAGTAAATAATAGGCTTTCGCTGAGTCTCCAAAGTGTTTTATTGCCGTAACGCAGGCCTGATGAGCCGCAACAAAGTCACGCTGATTGATAGCGTCTAATGCTTTATTAAATAATTGATTTATATTCATATTCTTATAAAAACAAAAAGGGCACTACAACAGTGCCCTTTTAAATTCACCCATAATTGGGGTTATTATAACCCAAAATTATAGTCAAATTTTAATCCTACAGTACGCGGTTTTAGTAAGTAGTGACTATAACCCCGTTGTAAGTCTGGGCGATTGTTGGCATCAGTAATATAGTCGCTTCTACCACGCGTTGAAACAAACGCATATTTATCGAACAAGTTATCCACGTAAAACGTTAGACTCCATGCATCGTCTGATAACTTCGCCGTTAAGTTACTCAGTGCATAGCCTCCTAATGTTTCGCCGTTATCACGCAGACCTACAGTCGTTAAAATATCACTCTGCGCAGCGATTCCGTAGGTGACGTCAAGTGCTTTGCCGTCCAAGTGTAGCTGCGCTTCGACTGATTCTCCGATATTTTGCTCTACCTGACGCAGCATGGGCGAAGCTACTGATAATACCGTGCCCTGAGAATGCGACTGCCAGTCAAAACCATGCATTACGCCATCCGGAATATACAACAATGCCGGCGCCGTAATCCGGTGATGTTCGTCATCAAACTGTACATCCACACCGCCCTCAGTGAGCACAAAGATTTGCGTGATGTGCTGGTGACGATGGGGATGAATTTTCCATTCGTGTTGCTCGCTACGCTGCGTAAGCGGCTCACAATATAAAAAGGTCTGATGCCAGAAGCTGCCTTTTTCCCCGTAAAGATCAACAAACTCCAGATTACCCAACATTTTTATTACAATCTAGAAAATTAACCATAAAATAACTAATTTAACCCTTATAAAGCCAGAATATCTACATAAAATACAATTATCAACTTAATCAGGGGCTCATATGAACTGGCAAAAACAGGACTACGATGACATTCCCGGCACTTACGTGTTCGATGGTCAGCGGGCGCATCCCGCTTATGCAATCAACAAATTGCTGTATACCTTTAACGATGAAGCCTGTCGGGCAGAATTTGACGCCGACCCGGCGGCCTATTGCGACAAAATGGGCGTCACCGGCGAATACAAAGAAGCCGTACTGACGCAGGATTTTCTGGGCCTGTTGCGCCTGGGTGCCAATATCTATTTCCTGGCCAAAATGTGTATTCCCCGAGGCGTGTCGGTGCAGGACGCCGGCGCCGCCTTTCAGGGCATTAGTACCGAAGAATTCCAGCAACGTCTGCTCGATAAAGGCAACGGGCTGAGTGACATACTGGCGAAACGAGGAGACTACTGGAATGGCTAAAATTATTGGCGGGATCACCAGCTCACACATTCCCGCGGTGGGCAATGCAATTTCACAGGGGCTCACTCAGGAGCCTTACTGGAAACGTTTTTTCGACGGCTATGAACCAGCCAAAGACTGGTTAAAAGAAGTTAAGCCTGATTTGGTTATCGTGGTTTATAACGACCATGGCCTCAATTTCTTTTTAGATAAGATGCCAACCTTTGCCTTAGGTTGTGCCGACATCTACGAGAACGCCGACGAAGGTTGGGGATTAAAACCAACGGCACCGTTTACCGGCGATGCGAAACTGTCCTGGCATATCGCGCAATCACTGGTTGAACAGGAATTTGACATTTGTACCTGCCAGGAAATGAAAGTCGATCACGGTTTTGTTAATCCTATCCGGGCGTTGTTCGGCGATCACGTAGACTGGCCGGTAAAAGCCATTCCGCTGGCAGTGAATACGGTACAGCATCCGGTGCCCTCGGCAGCACGATGTTTAAAGTTGGGCCGGGCGCTGGGCAAAGCCCTTGAGTCTTATCCGGAAGATACCCGGGTAGTTATTCTGGGTACTGGCGGCATGTCCCATCAGTTACAGGGCGAGCGTGCCGGGATTATCGACGTTGAATTCGATTTGGAATGCATGGATAAGATTGCCACTGAGCCTGAGTGGATGACTCAGTTCAGTAATGCCGAAATAATTCGCCGTGCTGGCAGTGAAGGAATCGAAACCATTATGTGGCTGGTGATGCGCGGTGCGCTGAAAGACGACGCTGCGGTGTTGCACAAACATTACCATGCGCCTATTTCCAATACTGGTGCCGGCGTACTAGTGCTGGATAATCAGTAATCGGGTGCCCCGTCACTGGCCGTGCAACTGTTGGCGGCCGGTGACACCCGGCTTCATTCTTCCATGTTCATCATTTGTTTAAACAACACCCCTGCCTGAGTGCGGTTGATCACCTCAAGCTTACGCAACACAGCCGACGCATGCTGCTTAACCGTGGATTCAGAAATTTCCAGCTCATAGGCAATTTGTTTGTTTAACAACCCATCGGCCATCATCCGCAGTACCTTAAACTGATGGGGCGTTAATTGCGCCAGTTTATCTGCAAACGCTTTATCCTGCTGATTCTCCAGCGCTTCAATGGCTTCGTTGATGTTCTCCGGTAGCCATTGCTCGCCATCGAGCACATGGTTAACCGCTTCGGCAATTTCAGCCAGCGGGGTGGACTTCGGAATATAGCCACTGGCGCCTAAATCAATAGCCTTGCGAATTAATACCGGGTCTTCTTCTGCCGACACTATAACCACCAGCACGCCCGGAAACTGAGTGCGCAGTGTAGTTAAACCGGTAAGGCCTTCGTTGCCTGGCATATTTAAGTCGAGAAACACCAACTCCAGTGAGTCATCGGCCTCTATTGCGCTGTAAGCTTCAGAAAATGATGCCACTTCGGTGATGTTGTCACCCACGATATCCACCATCGCCTGACGCATGGCAGCGCGAAATAAGGGATGGTCATCAGCAATTAAAATACGCGTATCCAAAACTTCTACCTGACTCAACATAGCGTTATTCATAAAGTATACCGCAGAATCATAATGTTAAGAACAAAACGGCCAGCAAAAGCTGGCCGGTTCCATATTTTTGTTAATCGGGCTCTGCCAGATTAGAAGCGATACCCAACCGTTAACTGGATAGTCATCGGGTCACCGTAGTAGCCGATAAGCGTTGTATCGCCCCCTGTACCAGGACCATAGCTACCGTCTTCGTTACGTTCAACGAAATCATAGCCGCCCACCAGATATTCTTCATCGGTGAGGTTTTTCGCATGAATACCGCCGTACCAGTCACCTTCAATGCTTTCCCAGTTCACGCTGACATTCACCATACCGTAAGCATCCTGAGCGATCAGGTCGCTGGTTTCAAACAGCAGGTAGTCATCACGGTAGTAATAGTTAGCGTTAAAGTTGAAATAACCGACACTGGTATCCAGCGCATAATTAGCGGCCAGGTTAAGTGTGTTCTCCGGCGTGCTGGCCAACCCAATCAGTGGTGGAACCGCATTGTTTTCTTTGATCTCAAAATCGATATAACCGTAAGCGGCCGATAACGTCAGGTTATCTGTCGCAACGTACGTCAGCTCCACTTCAGCACCTTTTGCGGCCGTCGCTGATGCATTACGTAAACGCTGCTGCAGGTCTGCCGCACTATCTCCGCCTGGCTCAATACCAATGTACTGGCGATCTTCATGGTCATAAGCGAATAACGTGACATTAGCCCTAAAGCTGTCGGTGACATCGCTTTTCATACCAATTTCGTAGGAATCTACCACTTCGGGATTTACCCCAGGTTCGCTGATGCTGGCACGCGGGTTAAAGGTACCTGATTTAAAACCCTGCGAATAACTGGCGAAGAACATGGTGTCTCTGGACATCTGATACTCCACCCCAACACGCGGGGTAAAACGCGACCAGCTCTCAATTCCCAGAGTACCCGGCGAATCCAATACGCCATCGCCATCGGAATCTTCACCCAGCACCTGAGGCACTAGTTGACCGTCTGGCCGCACATAACCGGGGATCCAACCAGATTCAGGGTAAACGTTTTCAAACACCAGACCATTGAATACAATAGCCTGCTTTTCCTCATCGGTGTAACGGGCACCCACCGAAACCGACAACTTATCGGTGATGTCGTAGTTTAACTGACCATATACCGCAACACTTTCACTGTTGTTACAACCTGAAACTTCACGGGTAAGACCCGGCGTGCCAAAGGCTGCACGGCCAAGGAAGCCTAAAATCGCTTCAAACTGGCCACATGACTCACCATCGTAGTAGTAAACACCACTTACCAGCGTAAAATTATCGCCCAGGTAGTTGGCTTGTAATTCATGGGTATCGTTTTCATCTTCATAAATGGCCGGCACATCAAAAATGTCCAGCGCGGTATTATCGAAATCAATGTTGGTTGGTGAATAACTTTCACGATGTGAACCAATGTATTTCAGTTCCAGATTGTCTGACACATCATAACGCATCAACCAGCTGTAGCCCTCAAGCTCTACTTTATTCCAGGTCGGCAGACTGGTGTAGGAATCATAAACTGAATCCGGTACAGGCGCATCAGTTAAGATACTAGGCAATAAGCGGTAACCCCCTTTGGCATTTGAGGTATCTTCGGTTTTATCCCAGCCCAAACGGAAAAATAAATCGTCGGTGATATGCGCTTCCAGGGTTAAACGGGCCGCCCACAGATCTTTGTTGTAGTTTTCACGGTCCTGACCTTCCAGCGCACTTTGCAGGAATTCACCGTAACCATCACGGTTCAGGTTGGCGTAACCAAACCCCAGATAAACCTTATCTTCCACAAGTGGATACTGACCGGTCACTTTTACGTCTTTACGTCCATAGTTACCAACTGTCCCTTCGATATTGAAGGTGGGGTCACCCACCATATCTTTGGTAACATATTTTACCGCACCACCGATGGTGTTTTTACCATACAGAGTGCCCTGTGGCCCACGCAAAACTTCAATACGCTGTACGTCAAGTAAGTCAAGCACCGCACCCTGAGGACGGGCAACATAAACGTCGTCAATATAAATACCAACGCCTGGCTCATAACCCCACAGCGGATCCTGCTGGCCCAGACCACGGATAAAGGCGGTCAATGTGGAGTTGGTACCACGGCTGGTTTGCAGCGTGGTGTTAGGCGAGAATTGTTGCACTTCTGTTAAAACACTGATCCCTTTATTACCAAGTTCAACAGCGCCCAGCGAGGTGATAGCAACCGGAACTTCCTGCAGGCTCTCAACCGTTTTACGCGCCGTAACTTCGATTTTCTCCAGTTTACCTTTTTCGATTCCGTCTTCAGCATCCTGTGCAAAAGCGGCTTGTGATCCTAAGCAGGCCAGCGTTACCGCCGTAGCGCAGAGTGTACGGCTAAAATTTATTTTATTACCGAATGTGTGTTTCATAGGGTGTCCCTTGTTTTAGTAAATCAAAAAATCTTTCTGAAGAACGCGGTCGAGTTAACTGTAGAGATTTTTAACAATTTCGTAACTAGTACCATCGTACTATGGGCAGATTTGTTAATGCGAGCCACACTTTGCAGCACTGATGAAGAGTCTGCGGTCACAGATTTCAATCAAAGGAAAGTAACATTATGTTGAGTTTACTCGGACTGGTTGGTGGACTGGGACTGCTTATCGTACTCACTATACGCGGCATGAATTTATTCATTGCTGCGCCAGTGTGTGCGTTAATTGTGGCACTAACAAGTGGCCTTCCCCTGTTTACCGGCGATGCAAATTTCGTCACCACTTATATGAGTGGTTTCGCAGGGTTTATTTCTGCCTGGTTTTTTATGTTCTTACTGGGGGCGATATTTGGCAAATTCATGGAAGATACCGGTGCGGCAGATTCTGTAGCCCGCTGGATAGTAGGAAAACTGGGCTTCAAACACGCGGTTGTGGCGGTGGTACTGGCCTGTGCCATCTTAACATACGGCGGCGTGAGTTTGTTTGTGGTCGCTTTTTCAGTTTACCCCATGGCACTAAGCCTGTTTAAAGACGCCAATTTGCCGCGCCGCTTTATTCCGGCGACCATGGCATTTGGATCGGTGACATTCACCATGACCTCGGCCGGTTCACCAGAAATTCAAAACTGGATCCCGATTAAATACCTGGGCACTTCGCCTTTTGCTGGTTGGGAAGTCAGTCTGGTGGTAGCCATCTTCATGGCATGCTTTGGCTACTGGTGGCTTAAGCGCATGATAGGTAAAGCCATTGCCAAGGGTGAAAAGTTTGAGGAGCGGGCTTCTGACCCCAAAGTACCCGTGCGCGATCTCCCTCATCCGTTAACCGGGGTTATTCCCTTACTGGTTGTTCTGGTACTGAGTTTCTGGTTGCACGAATCACTGGCACAGCTGGCTCTTATCGTGGCACTTTCCGGAGGTGTTTTAACCCTGATGCTGATTAACTTTCAGTATTTCCACGACCTCTCTAAAGCCGTTAACACCGGTACCACCGGCGCACTGGTCGCTATTGGTAATACCGCAGCAGTAGTAGGCTTTGGATCTATCGCCAAAAACACTGAAGCTTTCCAGGCAACGGTAGAGGTCATGGCCAACCTGCCCGGTAACGAACTTATCGGCGCCGCCGTCGCGGTGAGTGTCATTGCCGGTTTAACCGGTTCTGCCTCGGGTGGCCAGGCCATTGTATTGCCATTAATCGGTCAGCACTATATCGACCGCGGCGTTGAACCCGAAGAATTACACCGTATTGTGGCCATCTCCTCCGGCGCACTGGACTCTTTGCCGCATAATGGTTACGTTGTGACCACTATTCGGGCAATTTGTCATGAAACGCACAAAGCCGCCTATGGCTCTGTGGCTGCGTTAACTGTTGTTGTACCACTGATAGGTTTAGCAATGGCTATCGCGCTGTTTAGTTTGTTTTAAGGAGGCACCATGGCACGGATATTCTTATTATGCTGCGCACTACTGTTGGCCCTGCCAGCAGTAACTGCAGCAGCTGAAGAAGTGTTACTCACCAGCAAAGAACGCTTTAGCATGCCTTCATATACCACTGTTGGCGGGCGAACAATTAAGTCGCTGCAAGTTGGCTGGGAAAGCTACGGCAAACTCAATCAGGCCAAAGATAATGTGATTCTGATCACCCATTATTTCTCCGCCAACTCCCATGCTGCCGGTAAATATCATCCCGATGACGCAGCGCCGGGCTATTGGGATGCGATTATCGGCCCGGGCAAAGCAATCGATACCACAAAATACTTTGTGATCAGCGTGGATAGTCTGGCCAACCTCAACGCCAACGATCCTAATGTGATCACTACCGGCCCGGCCAGTATTAACCCCGACACCGGGAAGCCTTACGGCCTCGATTTTCCGGTAGTCACCATTAAAGATTTTGTTAATGTGCAAAAAGCGGTGCTAGAAAGTTTGGGGATAAGTAAACTGCACGCTGTTATCGGGCCATCCATGGGATCCATGCAGGCGCTTGAATGGGCAGCCAGTTACCCCGACTGGGTGCCACGCATGATATCAGTAATTGGCACCGGTGACAGCGACGCCTGGACCACAGCGGCTTTAGAGCAATGGGCCATTCCTATTCGACTCGATAAGAACTGGCAGGACGGCAACTATTACGACAGCGAACCACCTGTAGATGGCCTTGCTGCTGCACTGATGTTAATTACCCAACAAGCGCTGCACCCACTGTATTTTAATCAGCAAGGTGAGAAGCTCAATTATCACCCGCTGGAAACCGGGCCATTGAGCAGTATTCGCAAATCGCACAGTATTGTTACCTGGTTAACTAATCGTGCCCGCTCAAGAGCGGAAAAAATGGATGCCAATCATTTACTGTATCTGGTGCGCGCCTGTCAGCTGTTTCTTGCCGGCAACGGCGACTCACTGGCGCAAACCATGCAGTCTGTGAAAGCAAAAACCTTATTCTTGCCGGCTTCAAATGATTTACTATTAATGCCTTACATGGCGCAAAAAGCCCACGAAGCTTTACAAAAGCGGGGTAAAGACAGTCGCTATGAAGAGCTCAGCGGCAGTCTTGGTCATTTCGATGGCGTAGTGAGCATCAAACAAAAAGCCGATGCGATTGAAGCATTTTTAAAGTATTAACAGGGACATTAATTAATGAAGACAACCTTAAAAACGGCTTTGGGCTTCGGCCTTGTCGCTTTCGCGCAAGGCAGTATCGCTCAGCAGGAAAGCAGCTTACAGCTTGATACCGACGCGATTACCGTGTCAGGGTTATCCTCTGGCGGCTTTATGGCCACCCAGTTTCATCTGGCCAACAGCGATAAAGTGACCGGTGCGGCAATGCTGGCATCAGGCCCCTATTACTGTGCACAAAACGATATTGCCGTAGCCCTTGGTCAGTGTGTTGATAAAGTGAATTCACCGCTGGATGTTAAGGCACTGAGTGCGCAGGCCAAAAGCTGGGAAGAGTCCGGTAAAATTCCACCGCTGGCTAATTTAAAAGACGACAAAGTATGGTTGCTGCACGGTACTGCCGATACGCGAGTCAACTCAGCCGTAAGCGACGCCTTGTATCAACAGTACCAACAGTGGGTACCGGCTGAACAGCTGACCTATGTTAACGACAAACCCTTTTCTCACGTGTTTCCCACCGTCGATGCCGGTGGCAGCTGTCTGGACTCCGCTTCGCCTTATATCGGTAAATGTGAGTATGATGCCGCTGGCGAATTGCTCACTGCGCTGTTAGGTGAACTAAATACCCCTGATGACGTATTAGAAGGTGAAGTAATTTCCTTTGATCAACAGGAAATTGCCGGCGATGATGCCAGCACGCTGGCCGACAAAGGTTACGCTTATATCCCGGCATCATGCAGTAATGGCGAAGCCTGCCGCGTACATGTGAGTTTCCATGGTTGTAATCAGTATGCCCAAGCCGTTGATATGGCTTATATAGAACAGACCGGTCTTAACCGTTGGGCCGATGACAACCAGTTAGTAGTGATTTACCCGCAAACCCGAAAATCGTTAATCATGCCAATGAATCCGCAGGGATGTTGGGATTGGTGGGGGTATACGTCAGACGCCTACGCAACCAGTGAAGGGCCGCAAATTAAAGCGGTAAATGCTTTTATTGATTTTCTAGCCACACGCTAAGGATTATTTTCTATGTCATCTTACAATATTTTTATTACCGGTGGTGCCAGTGGTATTGGTTATGGTATTGCCGAATTTCTAGGCGCTCAGGGACACACCATTCTGGTAGCCGACATCAACGCCGACGCCGCCGCTGAAGCTTGTCAGAAACTGGCCGACAAAAACATTAAGGCACTCCCTGTTGAAGTTGACGTCACCAACGCAGAACAGGTAGGCGCCCTGCCCGCCAAACTCAAAGATACGCCAGTCGATATTCTGGTTAATAATGCCGGTATTCAGCACGTGTCTAAAATTGAAGACTTCCCACCAGAAAAGTGGCAAATGCTGATCAATATTATGCTGGTTGGCCCGGCGTTACTTACTCAGGCGTTTATGCCTGGTATGCGCGAAAGAGACTTCGGCCGGATTATTAATATTGGCTCTATTCATTCAGTCGTTGCCTCCCCGTTCAAGTCGGCTTATGTCGCGGCAAAACACGGGTTACTGGGCTTTTCGAAAACCATTGCGCTAGAGACCGGTGACGCCAACATCACTATTAATACGGTGTGTCCGGCTTATGTGAAAACGCCTCTGGTAGAAAAACAGATCGCTTCACAGGCTAAGGAAAACGGCATCAGCGAAGAAGAAGTGGTGAATAAAATTATGCTTGAGCCAATGCCGAAAAAGCAATTCATCAGTCTGGAAGAACTGGGCGAAACAGCGGCCTTTTTAATGAGCAGTGCTGCCCGCAACATTACCGGCCAAACCATGATTTTAGACGGTGGCTGGACCGCCAGATAAACCCCGGCCATATGAGCAGGAGATGCTTAATATCGCCTCCTGCTTTATTTTGCGCATAAGGTTATGGTAATGTCGCCTCAGGAAGTGGGGAAGACGAACAACATGCCATACAACACCGTTGGATTAATCGGTAAAGCGGCCCACGAAGGTGCCCATGTAAGCCTCAATGCATTAGCGGATTATCTTCGCGCCAAACAATGCACCATTCTTGTTGAAGAAAGCGTCGCCCAGGAAATGGATGGCGATGACTTCACCGTTTGCGACCTTGTCTCTATTGGTAAGCAGGCCGACCTTGCAGTAGTGGTTGGCGGCGATGGCAATATGCTTGGTGCTGCTCGCGTACTCTCCCGCTTTAATATTCACGTAGTAGGCGTTAACCGCGGTAACCTGGGTTTTCTTACCGATATCCATCCGGATGAAGTGGTTCAGCAAATGGATCTTATCTATAACGGTGAAACCATGGTTGAGCAACGCTTTCTGCTGGAAGTAGAAGTGTATCGCCACGAGCAGCTAAAAAGTAACAACTCGGCGGTTAACGAAGTGGTGCTGCACCACGGCAAAGTTGCCCACATGACCGAGTTTGAAGTGTTTATTGACGATCAGTTTGTGTTTAGTCAACGTTCAGACGGGCTGATTGTAGCAACTCCCACAGGTTCCACAGCCTATTCCTTATCTGGTGGCGGCCCCATTTTAATGCCACACCTTGATGCACTAACGCTGGTGCCCATGTTTCCGCATACCTTAAGTAGCCGGCCCATTGTGGTTGACGCTAACAGCACCATTTCCATGCGGGTTTCCAAAGCCAATGTAGACAGCGTACAGGTTAGTTGCGACAGCCATATTGTCCTCCCGGCCCTGCCCGGTGACGAAATTCGGGTCAGAAAAAGCAACGACAGGCTGTCGTTGGTGCACCCTGCCGGTTACAGCTATTTTAATGTACTGCGGAAAAAGCTCGGTTGGGGCAGCAAACTGTTTTAGCACTTTTCGTATATTAGTCCAAAGTGTATCTGTACAGTGTGGCTGCATTTACGCTAACCTGACGATATGTGATGTATTTTTGTACCGCTGACTTTTAATGTAATTAAACTACTCAAACTGTATGGATTTGTCGGATAGCCTACCTGATATATACACCGAAGTGACTGTTGATTCTTTTGCTAACACACATGGTGGCAGACAACGTTCAGAAGCCCTGCTGTACTTCGCCAGTTTTGGCATCCGTTATCAAACTGAATTCGGTTTTTCCTTGCATAGTGAATTGTGGTTAACTGACAACCAGTCGATCTCCAACATCGTTGGCGACGAACAAGGAGTGAGTAACATTGAGGCCAACGAGGCCGGTCTTCACATTGGTATGTTAGCCGCAGGCTACCAAACTGAATCCTGGTCGTGGTTAATCGGCGTATACGACATAAATTACTACTTTGACGTGCTCGATAGTGCCAACCTGTTTGTACACAGTGCTTTTGGCATGGGCTCCGTATTCGGTATCAGCGGTCCCAATGGCCCGAGCACTTATCCGCAACCCGGTTTAACCGCCAAGTTTGGCTATCAGCGCGGTAAGCATTCGGTGCAATTTGCTGTCGCTGATGGCGAGCCCGGCAACCCTCTTTTTTATTATCATACTGCCGCTCAGAAAGAGAATCGGATCAACCTGCTGGTTGTAACGGAATACGCTTACGAGTCAGCACAAAGTAAATTGCTGGCTGGATGGTGGGGCTATAATGATGACTCCGTAGTGCTACAAAATGCCGGCGCCAGCCGGGGCAAAAATAACGGTTTATATTTGCGCACCGAACACCGCTTTAAACCATTACCTTCAGATCATCAGATCACCGTGTTTGGTCGGGCCGGCGTTGGCGCCAGCAAGTTTAATTTTTTCGATGAGTTTTATTCTGTTGGTCTGCAGGTAAGCGGTGAATTGTGGGGCGTTGGCGACGAGAAGTTCGGCCTCGCCATTGCTCACGCCCGAACCTCGAACGTAAGGTCTGAGGAGTATGGTAGCGATGAAACCGCCCTGGAACTCACCTATGCTGTAACGTTAAATAAAGGCCTGACTGTTCAGCCCAGTTTGCAATGGATTGGCTCCCCGGGTGCCGCCCGTGATGCGGATGACGCCGTCGTTTTGGGCTTACGTTTTAGCTGGAGTTTTGACTAAATCGTCTGCAACCAGGCAACAAACTTTCTGGCTTCCATGGCGCTTTGCAGCGGCACATATTTTTTATTGTGACGGTCTTCAAAAGCAACGTTGAATTTGTTCACAGAAATATTGGATATAGGTGGTTTTACATTAATACGTAAACCATTAGTTGTTTGAATCATAGCGTGTCTTATTTTTTTAATTATTGGAAAAAGCAGATCTGAATGGCGGGTGGTCGATCAGAAAAAGAGAGTTAGTGAAGTAAAAGGCTGGTTATTACCAGCCCTTAAAATCGTAAGCTTTATAATGCAACCACATTAGATGCTTGTGGGCCTTTCTGGCCCTGTTCAATAATAAATTGAACTTGCTGGCCTTCTGCCAGTGACTTAAAGCCTTCAGAAGCGATAGAACGGAAATGAACGAAAACGTCTTTGCCGCCGTCATTAGGTGTTAAAAAACCAAAACCTTTATCGTCATTGAACCACTTTACTACGCCGTTTACAGGATCAGACATAATTGAAACCTTTTTATTAAATATTAAGTGCGATGGCGTGCCATCGGTGAAGCTATAGATACGAAGAAAACATTTACCAGTAAAGCAAATGTAAATACAAGTTCGACTTAATTGAATAAAAAGCAGAAAAAGAGACGCATAATGCAGTAAGGGATAAAGCTTTAACTTTCTAAAGCCCAGCCAAGGTACGCTAATCCCGCAGGCAAGTAAAGCGGTTTATTTTTTATTATTTTGCCAGTAATGGTACGCCCCCTGCTGCATTCCATTGTAGCAATGAAAGCCACAGCCCTTAAAAGCTCACTGAACAAAAACTCCCCACATTTTAAGCAATGGCCTGGTTTATAGTATGGTTCAGCCCACACAATGCAGCAGGTTATTCACTCAGTGACAGAGTGACTGACAACCGGGGGCCTGCCAAAATTGATTTGAGTTCACTTGCCGAAACGTTATTAACGCGCGCTAAGCGCGTTAAACTCCAACTGTTATTGTCGTAGTAAATAACCAGGGAATTGCCGAGATAGAGAATAATATCACCGGGTTGAGCCGCTATCTGTTCATCGTTACGCGGTAAACTAAACCCTAAATCTCCTACCTTTTCCATGTTGGCGTAATCGCGCATTTCAATAGTCATAGCCCCCTGCTGTAACTTTTTCCTTAGCGCAGCGGCCGAGGAATTATCGGTAAAATCGGCGGTAAGCGTATGCTCACCCACATTAATAATCAGCATGGGGGTTCTCCCTGGTGATGTACCGCAATTGGCGGTAAAACTAATAAACAGGCAGAGTCCTGTTATCCAGCACGCATTACCCGCGATAATTCGGGAGAAAGTTGCCATATTGCCTTTTCCTTTGTTAACGAGACAGCCGGGCTGTCCATACGGCAAGTGTCGAAGCGACCAGCAAAATCAGGGCGCTGGCAGCAAAGGTGGTCATGTAGCCTTCCAGATCATATAGCACCCCGCCAAGCGTTAAGCCGAGCGCAATCGAGAGCTGGATAATGGCAACCATCAACCCACCACCGGCTTCGGCATCATTGGGGAACGTTTTTGGCACCCAGGCCCACCAACCCACAGGCGCTGCGGTGGCAACGAGCCCCCACACGCCAAGCAGCATAACAACCGCAGCAAAGAGATTTCCAAACAGCGTGAGGCTAAGCGCAATAAGGGCAAGGATCACCGGCATTAAGATAAGAGTCGGATAAAAAGCATGCTTAAGCGGTATGTTTATCACCATGGTGCCGACAAAACCCATAATGCCGATAAACATCAGCAGCAGTGATAAGGTGGTTACCTCTACACCGATTACCGTTTCCAGGAAAGGCCGGATATAAGTATAGAGGCTGAACTGCCCCAGAAAAAACAAGCCGACGGCCAGCATGCCAACCACAACGACTTTTCGCTTTAATTGCGTAAACACGGCAAATATACCCGCTGCCTCCTGTTCCTTGGCTACCGGCGGCATGGATGGCAGGCTCAGTGACTGCCAGATAAAGGTGATCACAGCAATAGGGATAAGGCTTAGAAACGCACCACGCCAGCCTATCAGCTCGCCAAGGTAAGCGCCCAGTGGCGCAGCAATTACCACAGCAAGTGCGTTACCACTGTTAAAAACGGCCAGTGCTTTTGACACCTTATCTTGTGGTACAAGCCGCATGGCTATGGCTGCCGACATTGACCAGAACCCACCAATAACAACCCCGATCAACGCCCTGCCAATCATATACATGGTGTAATTAGCGGCTAATCCGATAATGGCCCCGGAAATGCCCATGATAACGGTAAGTAAAAGCAACAATGCTTTTCGGTTCACATTGGCAGTCAGTGATGAAATAAACAGGCTGGTCACTACCGCAAATGCGCCGGAAATGGCAATGCCCTGGCCGGCCATACCGTTGGTGATCTGCAGTGTGTCAGCGATTGGCGTAAGCAGACTAACCGGCATAAATTCAGAGGCGATCAAGGTAAAGACACAGATGGTCATAGCAAAAACGCCGCTCCAGTAGGCTTCGGGCGTCTCTGTTGTCAGTGTGTTTTGTTGCGTATTCATAAACGGCTTTCTTTGATGATTAATCACCCTCCACGGTATAAACGCTTTGCTGGCAGCATTGACCGTGCAGGAATGGGTTTAGAGGCAGTTATGTTGACACAGACACATAATTTAATTAATAGTCTTAATCTCAATGAACTGCTGAGGATAATTCATTAGTGACGATAAATAAGCTTGATGATTTACAGGTCTTCCTTGCCATCGCCGAGGCTGGAAGCTTCGTAAAGGCGGCAGCGAAGCTGGGTTTATCCGCCTCGGCGCTTAGTCATAAAATGCGTGGACTTGAGGAGCGTTTAGGCCTGAGGTTACTGGCGCGAACCACCCGAAATGTGTCTCCCACGGAGGCCGGAGAACGCCTGATAACGTCACTTCAGCCCTTATTTCAGCGCATTAATCAGGAAGTCGATGCGTTGGGTGAATTGCGGGATACACCTGCCGGCACTCTCAGAATTTCATGTACCGATGATCAAATAGAATTATGTATAAGACCGAAACTGAATAAGTTTCTCAGATCCTATCCAGACATTACCGTTGAGTTTTATGTTGACTACGGTTTTTCCAATGTGGTGACAGAACGATTTGATGCAGGCATCAGACTGGGTGAGGCAATCAGCCAGGATATGATAGCCATCCCTGTAGGCCCTGAAATTCGCTTAGTGGTTGTTGGCTCACCGGCTTATCTGCAAGCAAACGGGATGCCTCAGACGCCTTATGAACTTACCTCATACGATTGCATCGACATCCGCCACAAGCCCAATGGTAATATTTACGCCTGGGAATTTGAGGAAAACGGTAAAGAATTCACCGTCAGGGGGCAAGGTCAGCTGGTATTTAACAGTACCATGCATGTACTGAATGCCGCTGTTGACGGCATTGGTCTGGCGTATGTGCCAGAGCCATTGGCAGAACCTTATGTCGCACAAGGAAAACTTATAAAAGTACTCACCGATTGGAGTAATTATTTTCCCGGCTTTCATCTTTATTACCCGAACAGGCGTCAAAATTCACCTGCATTCAAAGCCTTTGTCGACGCCTTTCGATACCAGCATGAGACAGATTAAACACGTTTTCACCCGGTTTCGTAACGGCATTTTTTTAAGATGGTAACAACACACCCACCGTCGTTATCCGGTAGGGAACAAACCTCGCAACAAATCTGCTTAAACCGCAACTAACAGGACTAAATACCCGGCCCCTGACGACAATGTAAACGGGGTATTCAAAGCAACCATAAACACTCTCCCCTACCACATCGATTAGTGATTGAGTGTAGTGGCTGGCGCCGGGTAGTCGCCCAGCCCGGCCAGGTACATTAAGCTTTAACGTTCCAGTCTACTCATCGTATAAGTGAGAATAGATCACTCTCAGGGTGCGCTGCAGATTCTGCTTGGCCATCGGCCAGTAAATAGAAATATTATCAATATTGTCATGGTTGCAGTCTGCGCTTAAACGCGACTCCATGTCTTTTAAAGGCGCCGAATTAATAGTGCTGATCACACTGATTAATCGCCGGGCACCCATAAGTATGGCCCGGTGGTCGTCGGCCATCACGGCCTCATCCATAATCCGCGTAGCCTCTGCGAGCTTATCCATCAGACTGGTTAGCGATGTCGCCATTGAGCTTACCTGATGGCTGCTTTGCAGATAATACAGCAAATCGAACCAGGTATTGGGATCCGGCGGCATCGCCAGGTCGGCAAAGTCGGGTTTTTCGCGTACCTGCACAGTGGCTTCCTGGGCTTGCTGCAATTCAACCTTCTGTGCTTCTACCAGTGCTTTTTCCTGCTCCGCCAGTTTGGACTCGCTGTCTTTGAGTTTCTCCTGAGCCTGTTGTAACGCCTTCTCACGACTTTCGAGCTGTGATTTTCGTTCACTGAGTTCACCTTCCAGCGAGCTGAGCTGTGCATGTAGATCGGATTGTGACGAATTCTGCTGGGTTAACGACTGTTGGGACGCCGCGTATTCACGCTGGACCGTTGCCAATTGTTCGGTAAGCAATTGCTGCTGCTCCTCAAGCTGCTCGATACTGCTCTGGCTCGATTTCAGGGCTGACTGCTGCTCCTGCACCTGCGCCTGAAGTTTCGCTTCCTGCTCTTCCTGCTGGGCTAACTTTGCCTCTAATGCCTGCGCCTGCTCTTTGGAGCGGTTCAGTTCCTGCTGGAGTTTCTGTTCTTCGCTTTGGGTTAAAGAAACCTTTTCTTCGGCGTCAGCCAGCTCATTCATGCTTGACTGCAACTTGTTTTGCATTGCGGAGTTTTGACTCTGCGCTTCTTCAAGGGCTTGCTGTAACTGTTGTTTCTGCGCTTCAATTTCTTCGTGGTGCTTACGCCACTGTTCATCACTACCCAGCATCATTTCTTTTTGCTTAGCTGCGCGCTGGGCGACATCAGCCATTTCCGACTTCAGCTGTTCCAGCTTGTTTTGCTGTGATTCGCGCTCGAGTTTTTCGGCTTCCATCTGTTTATGACGGTTATCCAGCTCCGCTTCTGCCGCTACCAGTTTAGCCTGCTTGGCGGCCAGTTCGTTAGCCAGAGTTTGCTGCTCTGCCTGCCATTTTTGCTCGCTTTGCTGGATAGCCTGCTGTTGCTGAGTGGATTTTTGCTGCATTTCACTGAGCTCTTCCTGCAGCTTGGCAAAGATAGCCTGCTGACGGGCTTTTTCCTGTTTTTCCGCCTCAGTTTGTTGTTTGGCATCTGACAGGATCTGCTCAGTTTGCTGTAACTCCGCCTGCTTGGCCTGCAGTGCCTGCTGCAATGCTTCATGTTCAGCCTTACGCCGGGCATCCGCTTCTGCCACCTTCGACTGCTGCTGGGCCGAACGGCTCTCAATATCGGCCAGTTCATTCTGCAGCTGCGCCAGGCGTTCCTGCTGGGCAACTTTTTCCTGTTTATCCTGCTCGGCCTGCTGCTTGATTTCAGCCAATGCCGTTTGCGTAGATTGCAGCTGTGACTGTTTGGCCTCGAGCTCTTTTGCCAGTTGTTCAGCATGAGCCTGCATATCGCCTTTCTGCTGGGAAGACATCGCCTCGAGCATCTGCATCTCGTGCTGCAAGTGGTCGATATGACGGGCTTTGCCCTCGGCTTCAGCCTGCATTTTCTGATAGGCCATTGCCAGCTCGCGGCGTTCCCGCTCTGCCTGCTCACTCGCTTTACGCTGGTTGGCCAGTTGCTCGCGTAATTTTTCCGATGCCTCACTGGAACTGATTAATTGTGATTGTAAAGCGGCTATCTGACCGCTGACATCACCAATCTGCTTGTCTTTATCTTCGATGGAAGCCTGTAAACCGGCGATTTCTGCCACGTAATTTTCGACCGCTTTTTGTTGCTCGGCCTGCTGTTGCTCCAGGCGCAATGTGTCCTGCTGACTCTGCTCCAGTTGCTGTTGTGCTTCACGATATTTACGCTCGCTGTATTGCAGCGCGTCGGCTATCTGGTTACGTTGTTTTTCCAGACTGCCTACTTTCATACTGGAGCGTTCGAGCTGCGCCTCTAATGCAGCATTAGCCTGCTGACTTTCTTCCAGCATTTCACGGTTTTGGGTGTAATCAGACTTCAGACTGGCCAGATGCTCACTGATATCTTTGTGGGCCTGCTGCAGCTCTGAGATAGTTTCAATTTTTTCAGACAGAGTGACTTCGGCATCCTGTAACTTAAGTTCGGCCTGCGCCAGAGTTTGCTCCGTTTCTGCCAGCGCTTCCTGCTGTTGCGCCAGTTGATGCTGGCTGCTGGCCAGTTGCTGTTGTTTAGCCTCAACTTCCAGCTCTGCCGCTTCGCGTAATTTAACTGCCTCAGCACGAGCCGCTTTAGCTTGTTCAATGGCACGTAAGTCAATCCAGATACAGATAATGCCCTGTAATTTAGCGTCTCTCAGAATTGGAATAAGCGTGAGTTCGCAAGGTAATACGCGCTGCTGATACTGATGTTGCCAGCTCAGGGTAACCACCTGACCACGGCTTCCAACGGTTTCCAGCTTTTGCCTGAGGGTTTCTGTATTGGTTGCGGCGCCATGCAGCTCAGGGGCAGTTAACTGCAGTCCAAGCATTTCTTCTTCATCCTGAATACCAAAGAAAGCACAGGCGGCAGAGTTAAACTGCGTAAAGCAATCATTGGTTAGCAGTGCTACCGGCACACTTGCATACTTCACCAGGCGCTCAAAGCGACTGTTCAGGTAATCCTGCTCTTCGCGGCTACCAATCCAGCACACATATTCTTCAGGGATCTCACTGATTTTGTTGGCATGCAGGGTTGTCGAAAAGGTTTTGTTGGTACCGCATTTTAAACGGGCCGGAAACTCTCGTGCCTGATCGTGCCTGTCCAGCCGCTGAGTTAACTTTTCGGTTTCCACTTTATCCGTGAACAACTGATAAAATGACTGTGACAGCAGTTGCTGACTGTTCATATCCAACTGACGACAAAGGGTTTGGTTAACTTCTTTAATATCACCTTCGCGATTAAATACCGCGATACCCATTGGTGAATGATCGGTAAACATACTCAGACGGTCTTTGGCTTCGGCGACATCGTGGGTCAGGGCTTCCACTTCGGTATGATCCTCGATAATCCCCATAGCAGCACCCGACTCTCCCGCCAGTGCCTGCAACACCACTTGCAGCGACAGGCGTTGCCCGTCATCCCTTTCAACGCTGAGCGCCTGACGCCTGGTCGTCATTTTGTCACGGTTTTGATGGAGTGATTTAAAGCCTTCATCAAACTGCTTGAGCTCACTAACCGGTTTCCCTTTAATGTACATCAGGTCGGTTTTAAACAGGCTCAGAAATGCCCGGTTGGCGTCAACAAATCTACGCTCAGCATCGAGCAAATAGACCGGTTGTGTAGCAGTGGAAACCACTGCATTAAAACGCTGAATTGCAACGTCCCGCTCTGTTTTGGCGCGAGTTATCTGCCGGCAATCGGCAACCGAAATGTGCGCAATGGGTAAGTCAGACTCACTGGTATGCTCAGCCAGAGCACCACAACACGTTACCGGTATAAGGCTGTCATCTTTTGCCAGCAAAGACGTATTCACCTCAAGCACTTCGCCGCTCGCCAGTCGCTCCAGCGCACCACTAAGCATTTGCTGATCGCGTGCGTCTACCCGTTGTATAAACTCATCCATCGACAGCTCGCCGGGCTCAATGCCGAGCCAGCCGGCTAAACTTTCATTAACTGTAAGCTGTTGAGCGGCAAGATTAATTTTCGCCAGGCCGAGGCTCTGGCCGTCGAATAATCCGCTGACATGGTCAAGCATGGCGGCTGAATCATCCAGACGCTGCTGGTAATTCTGCACATCCTCAACAATGATCATCATTTGTGCTTCTGCCGCCTGGCTGAGCGCTGGGTTAATCCGCAACCGGTATGCCCTCTGCCGCTGACCAAGCACACACTGAATAGCCAGCTCCCGGCTGGCACCGCTGGCCTGACTAATTAATTGTTGTGCTTCGACCGGCAGCAAGTCTGCCAGCCCTTTGCCTTTCACGGTATCGGCGTTCTGGCCAAGTAAGTATGCCCCCGTGCGGTTCGCATAAGTCACCGTCAGTGCTTCATCAACCAGGATAACCCCTACACTCACTGCATTTAAGCGCTCCTGCTGCACAGTGAGCAGCGAATTGGTTTTATTAAGCTTTGCGTTGAGTCGGCTACGCTTGAAAGCGCCAAATAAAATTACCAGTAACAACAAGCCTGCGCAGGCAATAGCAGCATAGGCCAGCAGATTAAACTGGCCCGGCGATAACGCCTGCAAGGAAGACGGGAAAGCATAAACATTGGGTGCCACAGCACTGAGCAGTAACAATCCCTTGTTCTGAAGATAATTTCTCTGGCTACAAGCGCTCATAATCTACATTCGACAACGTGATTAGGGTAAAAATTAAACTATACGTCAGATTTATAAAGTTGCTATGTAGGATTATTTAAAAACGTTTAAATTTGTATACGTGAAAAATATTAAGCCGTGTATTTTCAGTCACCTGACATTTACCCGGCAAAGATAGGTATAAATAACATGGCTTTAGCCTGGTTTATTTAACTACACCAGAAATGCTAACCTGTCACAGCTTCTGAAAAACTTTTTTTGTTGGATTATCAGTATCTTGCCTGATTAATTGCGTGAATTACGCTAAGCAGCATTTATCTCTACAGGAATACTGTATATATTTACACATACTGTATATTCATCTAGTCAATCTGTGAGGCATTTATGTTATCGCATTTATCGGTTAAAAACTTCGCTGTAGTGAAAGAAATCAACATTGCCTTTGAGACCGGCATGACAGCGATGACCGGTGAAACCGGTGCTGGTAAATCCATTGCTATCGACGCACTAAGCTTATGCCTTGGTGAGCGTGCCGATGCATCGGCAGTAAGAAAAGGCGCTGATAAGGCGGAAATCATTGCCTATTTTTCGTTGCTTGATGCGCCTCTGGCGAGGAACTGGCTGGATGAAAATGACGTGGTACTGGATGACGATCCCAACACCTGCTTTATTCGGCGACTGATCTCAAAAGAAGGCCGATCAAAGGCGTTTATCAATGGCGTGCCGGTGGCGCTTCAGCAGTTAAAGCAGCTGGGGCAGTTTTTACTGGCGATCCACGGGCAAAATACACACCTGCAGTTATTAAAAGACGATGTACAACGCAAACTGCTGGATGATTTTGCCGAACACGGCTCGTTACTCTCTGCAACGGCATCGGCATATAAGCATTGGCAACAACTGGCAAAGGAGCTAAGCGCCCTTGAACAGGCTGCCCAGCAACGTGCCGACAGAGAGCAGTTGTTAAGCTATCAGGTAGCTGAACTGGACGAGTTTGCCTTAGCAGAAGGCGAATTCAGTGAGCTTGAAGCTGAACACAAGCGCCTGAGCAATGGCCAGACCCTGCTCGAGGAAGCACAAAAGAGCTTTTACCATTTATATGAAGCCGACGAATTTAACGCCTTGTCAGCTATCCAGACCAGCATTGATAAACTCAGTAATCTGGAAGATCACGACCCAGCATTAACCCCCATTGTAGCAATGCTAAACGAAGCCGCCATACAGGTGGAAGAGTCAGCGAATGAGCTACGCAGTTATTGCGATCAGCTGGAAATCGATCCAATGCGTTTGCAGCAGGTTGAAAAGCGCTTTGCCCAGGCCATGGAACTGGCCAGAAAGCACCAGGTAATGCCCGAAACACTGTACGATCATCATCAGCAACTGGCTGAAGAGCTGGCCGGTCTTAGTGCCAATACACAAAGACTGACATCGTTGCAGGAAGAACTGGACAACAGCCACGCTAAGTATATCGCAGCCAGTGAAAAACTCTCACAAAGCCGCTATAACGCTGCAGGAAAGTTAGCCGAAATGGTTCAGACACAGATCCGCACCTTAAATATGCCCCACGCAGAATTCTTCATTGATGTGATCTACGGCGAACAGGCACGTCCCTCTGCAGTGGGTATGGATACCGTGGTCATGAAAGTAGCGACGAACCCGGGGCAACCGCAGGATCGACTGGATAAAGTGGTATCTGGCGGGGAATTATCCAGAATTGGCCTGGCTTTACAGGTGATCAGCCGTGATACCAGTCTGACCCCCACGATGATTTTTGACGAAGTGGATACCGGTATCAGCGGCCCCACGGCTTCGATAGTAGGTCAATTATTACGCCGTCTCGGTAAGGAAAATCAGGTCATGTGTGTTACCCACCTGCCGCAGGTAGCGGCGCAGGCGCATAATCAGCTGTTTGTGACCAAAACAACCGAAAACAGCGAAACCCAAACCCATATTTTAGCGCTTACTGAACAAGCCAGAATTGATGAGCTGGCACGTTTACTGGCGGGTGATAAAATTACCCCCAATGCGCTGGCTAATGCCAAAGAATTACTTGATAATGCTCTAGCGAACTAAATTGCAATTCATTGGTCAAAGTTGACGTGCCGGTGTTGAGCGATTAGCATGCTCGGCACCGATAGCGTCTGCAATGACTGTCCAACGCGCCTAACAGCCTGGCATGCAGACCAAATAATAACGAATACTTACTGTAATAATTGGATTTATCTGTTAATGAAGCTGTCTCACCTGATTGTTGTGCTTTCACTTACTTTTTTATCAACTGCATGTTCTAACTGGATTTACCGGATAGATATTCCTCAGGGTAACTTTTTGGACGAGCAGGACGTAAAAAAACTGCGCATCGGAATGACAAAAGAACAGGTTGAGTTTGTTCTGGGCCGCCCAATCCTCAAAGACGCCTTCGATAAAGACACCTGGTATTACTACTATGAAATGAAGCGTGGTATGGAAAAACGCGGCGAAGACTTCGAAAAAAGCCTGATTATTACTTTTAAAGACGACCGTGTAGAAACCGTAGACAGCGACTTTGAACTGTCGGA
>CENT01050077.1_pt1 | contig 29357 bp, 31 predicted proteins | sample 530141 | NCBI WGS metagenome assembly CENT01 (sample SAMEA2591074, study PRJEB7988) | marine metagenome | isolation source: saline water (ENVO:00002010), including | reverse complement strand
TAGCGACCTAAGTCGCTATTTGAGTTTTTAGAGAGCTAGTAGTTTTTTTATTACTTATTTACAGCCGCAGCTGGCACAAGCCATCAATTTAACTTTTCCAGTTTTACCGCATTCTGGACACTTCTCTGTTTTATCTTTTTTATCTTCGTATGCTTCTTTTTGAAACTGTGGAGGTACTTTACCTTTTTTAGGTTTGCTACCTTTGCCTTTGCCTGCGTCTTTAGCAGCTTTTTTCATAGGCTCTTTCTTGTCACCGTCTTTGTCTAGATCTAAAAAGTCTGGCTTGCCTTTCTTTTCAGCTAGTAAGTTATAAAGGTGTTCTTTAATACCTTCCATTGCCATTGCATTATCGCCTGGCTGTGCAGCCTTGTATTGTTTCTTCTTACGGTTAATACCGCCGCTTAAATCTTTTGTCATGTGATGATGATCTTTGTAGTCTGGATCACCTTCTGAACCTTCAGGTGAGTTAGCAAATTCTTCTACTGGCTCATCGTCTGCATCAATGTCATCATTACAACTACTATCTGTTGTATCTTCGTCACCCGGTACTTCGTCTTTACCTGGAATCTTTGGATCATCCATAATGCCTGCTAAACGTTCCATATCTAAACGTGGTGAAAGTGTTTTTGCACTTACTGGCTCTGCATCATTTAGACCTGCATTTTTCATCATGTCTAGTAAGTCTGCTACATGCTCTTTACCACTGGCATTCATTGATACATTAATTGTTACAGGATTACCTTGGTCCATTGCTGGAGCACTCATTGGCGCACCCATAGGTGGCATACCTGCTTCGTTTTCATTTAATTGTTGTTTTTCAGCTTCGATATCTGTCATACGCTGAATCATATCTTTCATATTCATAATTAGCTCCCTATTGCGCTTTTAGTGTTTTCGCTGTTGTCGATATCACTTGACTCACCAACTGGTCCGTCGACAGTATCAAAACTACGCTCTTTACGAGCTGTTTCTAACTCTTTTAACAAGTCCATTACTCTGTTGCCTGCAACTTCGTTCTGGCCGTCAACGCTTTCTAGTTCTTCGGTAGTTAGTTTTGCAACATACTCACCGTCTTGTGTTTCTTCTTGATATTGCTCTTGTGGTTCCATTGGGTTTCTAACAATGATGTAAGATTGATCTATACCACAGCATTGACCTAAGTACTCTTGGAGTACTTGAGTTGTTGTTGGATAATTAAGTTCTGTTTCAAAATATGTTACTTCCATATTTTGTAGTTGTGGAAAATCTAATGGACGTTCTTGAATAGGTGTTTTCTTGCCTGAAGATATATTGTTAACTCCATACTTTTCTAAGCACGTTTTTAACATGTCTTCACAGCCTTCTGGAAGTTCTCCAGCTATACCGATTTTAAAAGGATACACCTTTTTTGCTTCTGCTAAAAATTTTTCAAACGCCATTGTATTTTTCCTATATATATTATTTATCTGATTGGACGTTTTTTAGTTTCTCTAATAGACTGTTGCGATCTGTTACAACATAGCCTTCTCCATTGACCATACTATCGTCACCGGAGCCACTGTCCTTATCCATTTTCTCTTTTTTAAGTTGTAAGTCAACCATTTTTAGTTTTTTGTCTAGTTTTGCTATTTTTGCATCAAGCCCTGTTTTTAACATGCCTCCTGCAACTTCAAATACACGACCACTATAACGTGACTCTACGTTCATACCAAGATCCATTAGATCTTCATATGCTGTTAATGCTCTATCAGCAATATCGTTGAGCTCAGTATCTGCCATTTCACCTAAGCCTTTTACCGCAGGTAGTGCTGAGCTTATTTTATCAAACTCGGCAATATCACGCAACGTTTCTCTATGTTGTGCGATTGGCTTAGACTCTTCTTTGGCCTTTGCTTCTTCTATTATTTCTTTAGATTCTGGCAAATCTAACATTTCTTCTAATTTTTTCGTCATAGTGCTTCCTATTAACTACTAGTATTATTTATCTTCTTTTGCCTTGGTGGAAAATATCATCTTCGTTTACTATTCTAAAAAAGATACCTTTTTGTTTACACCATGCTTGTGCTGCACCCCATTTGGCTTGATTTACTACCCATGCCGCTTGATTTACTTTTGATCTGCCTACTTTTTCTTTGATTGTTTGATTTGCTGGTTTAACTTCTATTAGTTCAACTTTTTGTTTGCCTTTTTTGTCTACATATACTATAAAGAAGTCAGGTACGTATATTGTATGCTTTCCTGTAAAAGGATGTCTATATGGAATTTTAATTGCTTCACTAGCCCATTGTGCTACGCTTGGATGTTCGTCGCAGAATCGCATAAATGCAAATTCCCAACTACTTCTGTATGTAGGGGTTTTGTTGCCTGCGTATTTGTCAGGATTTTTTAGATTAAATTTACCCTGAGCGAATCTGCCCATTTTTAGTCCTCAAACGTTTCTATGTTTCTGGACTCGACGATGTTAGTTTCTACTGGTACTTGAAAACCTAGTGTGCTTGTTTTTCCTCTAGCATAGTTTAACACTTCTGCAACTAATGCACTAAGTTGACTTTCGTTTAAACCTTTTAATGTATCAAGCAATCTAAATACCGGAACACCGTCTACTTTTGCTTGTTGTAAAAGTATACTAGCAACACTTGCACTAGCTCTATCTTCAAAACCTCTTTTACCAAAGTATGCTAGTACAGCATCAACATCGTTGCTAGGAAATTCTAATTTGTTTTGATAATACGTATCAAAGAATTCTCTAATAGGTTCATCGCTTGTGTTGTAACCTTTTTGTGGTAAATTTCCTTGTGCCATTATCCGTCACCTCCTGTTGTTACAGGTAAATTATTTGCGGCTTGTGCTGCACCAACTTTAGCTGCTGAAAGTGCAGGATTGTTTGTTGCACTATTTGATGTAGCAGATGTAGTATTTGCACTTCCGCCATTACCATTAGACTTAGGCACTAATATGCCTGGTAAGCCGCCTGGGCCTTTTTTGCCTGCGTTAGTAATAGCACCTGTAAGTATACTTAGACCTTCTGCTTTAAGACTGTCTGAACTAAGACTCTTTGCATTTTTAACTGTGTTAGCAAGTGTAAGTACACTACCTAAACCAAAGTTACCACTAGTGATATCTCCTAGTACACTTGATGCGCCATCTAGTACTCCGCCTGCGCCGAATAAATTGCCTACGCCGCCGCCGGCTACACTTAATGGACTTGGTGAAGTATCATAATGGTCTGTTGCAAATGTTGCAGGACTATCTTCGCCTACACGACCTCTACTATACAGCACTGACTCGTAGTTGATTGTCATTTTATTTTCTGCTATACCAGAACCGTCTGTTTGGTCCATAGTATCATGGCCCCAACTTTCAATTAAAGGATTTACAAGAGTGTATTCTGTGTACTCATGTCTGCTAAATTGATATAGTTTTATGTTCTTAAAGAAAGGCACCATTTTGTCATTGTCAAGACCAAATCTATATGTTCTGCCATTTGCTTCTTTGTAAGTTGAACGTGGGTCATAACTTGCTGTAATATCAGATATGTTGCTATCTCTATAGTAATATCTATAGTATGCTTCCATAAGCATAGTTGTTAGACCATTATTATCATCATGCATTGTCATACTAACAGGAGTATAGTCTATACGTGTTTGTACATTCTTCTTTCTGTTGTATGCATTTTTTACATCAACACTTGATCTATATTGAGGAAGGTCAACACTTTTTACAAGCATGTTTAATTCTGCTCTGTGTCTGTTTTGCATCTTAGGAAAGCCTGCTAAAACATCATGCTTATCATCTTTGTAAAAGTTAAAATTTACAAAATAAAGAAACTTTGTTTTAGGAGCAAGTCTAAATGCATCGTCTACATACAATCTAGAGGCGTGTGCAAAGTCGCCTAAATTACCCTTAGGGTTTAGAGCACCACCGAAAAAATTGTCTAAGAATCCGTTTAACTTATTTGCCATACTAATATTTATCCTAAAGGATTAAGTGCGTATATAAAAAAAAGGAAGACGTTTCCGACTTCCTTTTCTTATTCGAATAGCAATCTAGTTAGCGTTTATTATACGCCGCCGCCTGTTACTAGCGAGTTGACTGTTCTGCCAACTGTAGTACCAACTCCTTGGCCTACTGGAGTTTGGATTGCGTTATCATATCTAATTGATAATGCAATAGTAGCTGCATCACTTGTTGCATAGTTTAATGTGTTGTAGTTAGCGTTGTTTAGGAAACAGCCATAAAGTTCAAATGTTTCTAAAACACCTACTTCATTTGCACCGTTACCACCGTCTAATACTTCAATACGTGTTAGGAACTTGTAGTCAATACCACTTGCTGCACTTGACTGTTCAAAGAAGTCAAACTGTTTCTGTAGTTGCTCGCCTACTTGTTTCTGTACATTGTTACTTACGTCATCACGTACATTCAATGTAATTGGTTCCCAAGTATGTTTACCTGCTAAGTAACTTCTGGAGTTATACACGTCTAGTGTAATTTCTTCAAATGTTATGTTAGGACGGGTAACATCAATAACTTGTTTTGTTAATTCTGTTGTTGCGTTAGTTACACCAAAATTTTCCAATGTCACTCTAAAGCGATATTGTAGTTTCGGCATTAAAAGTCCCTGGTTGCTTGCGCTTGTGTCGCTCGCTAAAGGAACTGTAATTTTTGATAATGTTGAGATTGCCATTCTATTTTTCTCCTGTTGCTAGTATTTATCAAAGTGTCGACCCCATATTTCAGGGGTCTAATCACCTAATTAAAGTCCTGCAATTTCTCCTGTATTTTTAAGTCTAAGTGGAATGTAAATAAATTCTACAGCCTTAACTGGTTCAATTGCAATGTCAAGATATAGTTCATTACGATCTATTCTACTTGGTGTGTTGTTTGATTCATCACATACAACTAGGAAGTCATAAAGTGCTCTTTGTCCAACAAGTTCTAACATTAGACTTTCTGCTGCACCTTTGATTTCATCTCTTGTAATTTTATCATTTGGTTCAAACAAGTATGGTTTTGCAAGTTTGTTAAGTTGACTACGTAAGTATACAACCAAACGTGCTACATTGATTCTATCCAATGCACTTGCATTTCTTGCTCTTGTCTTCTGTCCAAATACAACCAATCCGCTTCCGCTTAGGAATGTAACTGGGTTAATTGCTTGTGCGTAAAGTGTATCTCTTTGACCTTCGTTAAGTGCTACACTTACAAATTCGCCTTCGCTATTAATATAACCTGCTGCTGTTGCGTTAGTTACGCCACCACGTCTTGTACCTGCTGGTGCAAACCATGGAAACGATACCTGATCACTTAGTGCAATAGTTCTTAACGCCATGTGTGATGCTGGAACAACAACGTTGTTACCTGCGTTATCACTTGTAAATCCTGCTGGATAGTAAATGCCTAAGTATTCGTCGAAACTTACTAAGCCATCGTCGTTATCTTCTACAGCCTTACGAACGTTAGTTGCCCATTCATTTAGTGAAGTAGCATCTGGTGTTAATCTCATTGGGCTATCACCTACGATAAATGCACTTAGTCCTCTATCATAGTTTAGTGATACCATTTCGCCAATTAGTTCTGGATACGCCGGTGTTGCCATAACATTAAATAGTCTTGATTCATCATCTCTAATATCATCATTACTATTAACCATAGCCTGTAACGCTTGTATAACAACTTTACGCTGTGCTTTACGTCCAAAGCTACCTGAACCATCAGCTTGGTTGCCTGACTCAGTTACCCATCTGTGTGGATAGTAACCAGCCATTGATTCGTCATTGTTAAATCTACCATTTGTACCATTAATGTCTATATAGTTACGCTCAAAACGCTTAACGTTAAATCCGCTTCTACGTAAGTTCCATAGCAACATACCTTTTGGATATAGTGCTGGATCTGGAGCATCTGGATCTAAGTAATTGTTTGTTAATAAATCAACAATACTACCAGCTTCGTCGCCATTTGCGCCTGCTGTATTATAACGTGCATCTGCAAATAGTACACCGTTTTCAGTTGTTTGGTCTGTAACGTCTACTAATGCCCATGCTAAGTTAACACCGTCATATCTGTAAACTAATGGATAGTTTTCTAAATCTGCTGTGCTAATCCAAAGATCGCCATCAACTAATGCTGTTGCATCTGTTTGCTGTGTTGGCTCTGTTGCTGAAACCATAGGACCAGTTGGGTTAGTGTCTGCGTAATCTGAACTAAAGTTCTGATAGCCTACCCAAGTTGTACCATTATGAATTAACATGTCAACTTCGTCAACAACACTGTTGTACCAAAGTGCGCCTTGTGCAGCTAATGCACCTGGAGCGTCATCACTTGCTGTGAATACTGCTTTCTTCCAGTTACTTGCTGTAAGTACACTATTTCTGTTGTACAAGTTAGTTGTTGTACTTGGGTTACCTACTACAAATGCTACAAAACCTGCGGCTGCAAAGCCACCGTCTGTATCTGCAATAGTAAAGTCACCGCCTTGTGTGTGCTTAACAACTAGTTTGTTATCTGCTGTTACTTCTGCTTGAATATTTTCTAATGCTGAACTGTTAATAGCACCTGCCATTAAGTCTGCATCGCCTACAGCACCTGTTGCTGTGAAGCTAACTGTTACAGCACTTTGTAACGCTGTTTTACCTGCGTCTGTTTCTGCAATATTAAATGCATATGCTTGAGCACTAAATGTACTTGCTGTAATAGCACTACCTGTAATAGTAGTTGCACCTGTGTTAGCACGACTAAAGATTGTAAATGCACCTTCAACTGATGTTGCATCTTCTGCATTTGATTTTACAAAAGTAGTTCCTGCTGGTAAGTTAACACCGCCGCCGCTTCTGTCTAACCAATATAGCGCCGCTGCTGCTGAACCGTAAATTGGTGCTGAAATGTTATCAAACAATGCTGTGTTAGCATTATAACGCTTGTACTTCCAATTTGCACCCTGATTAGGCTCAGTAGTTTTTAACCAAACACTGCCTGTTGGGCGTGGTGCTGTGTCACCTGACTTAAATTCAGGTACGCTTGTGTGAGCACTAATTTGTAATTTAGGTGCATCAAATGTTCCTGCTGTTAAGCCTAGTTTGCCAAGCAAGCCGTCTGTGTCAGCAATAGTAATTCTTTCATCATCTGACCCGTCATTGAATATGCTAAATTTACCGTCTATTGCAGCAAAACTAATTCCTGCTGATTGGAAACTTGCATCTGCGTTTGCTGTTGACACTGTATCTGCTAAGTCTGTGCCTTCTGCTACTGTAATTGCTGAACCAGAGCCTACAGTAATAGTTAAGTTTGTTGCACCACCCAGTGTTGGATTTGATGCTGTACCTTGTGCTACATAGTGTGAATTAATCCACGCTGTTGAGCCAACTTTAACCCAACTACCTGTGTAGTTTCTGTAATATACTCTTAGGACATCGGTTGTTGCTTTTACTGCATAATCACCTATATTTCCAACTGACTCTTTAGGATCTCCGTTGCCGTCTAACTTAGTTGTATCTGTAATAACAATTGGAGTTCTTACGCTAAATGATTGACCGCCTGTTACGTTCTTTGGTGAGCTGTTCCACTCAAAAATACCATATGAACTATCATTAGTATCAAACCAATTTGTTCCATCTGCTGGAGCATCTTTTGGTTCGTCTGCTGTTGGTGTTAAAACACCTAAGTCAATATCTGCACGAGTTACATAAACTCTATTGCTAACACCTAGTAACGAGTAAGCAGCTTGTAAACCATATTCGTTTAGCTCTCCGCCGTGTACTGGGTTGTTATTTGAATCTGTATAAAATACTGGATCGCCGAATGTTTCAGCTAATTCCCTTTGTGAAGTAAGCAAGTAAGGTTTGCCAGCGTTTGCTTTTAGCGTTCCTTCTGCTGTTCCTGTGCCACTTCCGTTTGTTTTATTTTCTGCGGAAGCAACAAAAATCATTGGTACGGTGCCTGGTTCAGCTGGGGTATAAAAACTTTCGTCTATTACCTTGACTTCTACACCTGGTGATGATAATGCCATTTTTTTTCTCCTGTTGAGTAGTTGTTATAGTTATTTAGCAGAAATTTGTAAATTGGCTGTGATAAACACCTAGAAAAAGGGACCGAAAAGGGCAGGTAAATACTAGTATGAGACCGTTGTGTAAGAATTGTAAAAGTAAACCATGTGCTATAAACTATTATAAGGACAATAAACCTTACTATAGAAGTAAATGCGAAAGTTGTGCTAGGTATAGCGGGCCGGGTAAAGGTTTGCCTCGTTGGCAACAATACGGTTATGTCAAAAAGAATGAATGCGAGAAGTGTGGATATAAATCAAAACACAGTGAACAATTTGATGTGTATCATATTGATGGGCGACTTGAAAATTGCCGCCCAACTAATTTAAAAACTATTTGTGCTAACTGTCAGCGAACTCTTCAAAAAGAGGGAGTTGCGTGGAAGCAGGGAGACTTAGTCCCCGATTTTTAAAAATAGTTTTAATTAGTATATCTACATTTTTTTCTAAACGTGCTAAGTCGCCATTATTATCAATTGTGTAATCACACATCCATTGCTCAATGCTCATTGAACTAGGATCTTCTAAGGGCAAATGGTCTGCTCTATCTACCCAAATAGCATAGTCAAATATTTCTTCATTTTGCATTGCAAAGAATTCACGTTTATTACGTAGTCCACAGTATATGTCGTGTTCTGCAAATAAGTTACGTCCTAATTTTGCTAAATCATCTTTACAATAGTCGTGTATCATATTATACCATTCTGTGCGATGATTATGTCTATCAGCATAACACTCTTCTTCGTCAGCATATCCGTACTGGTCTTTTAGATCATTAAAGATAAAAAGTTCTGAACAAAATTTAGATGATGATTGAAATGTATAACTGTATTTTTCTAGTAACTCACAGACAGTGTCTTTACCATGACGGCCGTGACCGACAATTAATAGTTTGGGTAACAAAATAATGACTCCTTAATTATCTATACAGTATAATGTCATTTATTTTGTTTGTCAAGTAATTTCTGGTATTCTTCTTCAAATCCGTCTTCGTGAGTGTAACCTTCGGTATTATTCCATAGACGCTTAAAGTAGCCGTCATAGCTGGCATAAATTGTTTTCATATTATTTGGAAGATGGCCTTTAACCATATAAAAAAGCCTACAGGCTTCTCTATGCGTAGGCTTAGCCAATCAAGAATCCGTAGCCTACACCACCTGCAACTTGTAATGCTAAGTCTTGTTCTAACTTGTCCATTTCTTGTTGTGCTTCTGCTTTAAGACTGTCACCGTTTAACGATGTGCCGCCTTGTGGTCCTGCTACTGTTGCAAACTTACTACGTGCTTCACCTAACATATACTTACATGATGCTAGTGTATAATCTTTGATCCATTGCTTTGCAAGATAGTCTTGAAACAATTGATCGTCTGGTCTATAGTTGTATGCATAAATTAACACTTCTTCTTCGCCTCTTGGACGTTGTAATATTGTTAATTTTTTAGTTGTTGTATTCCATTTAAATTCTATAAAAGATCCAAACATACGTCCTACAAGTTCTTGGTAGCCTGCAAACATATCATATGTTGCTAAACCGCCCATTTGTGTTGAGCCACTTAGTAGGTATGTATTTGTAAATGCTAAGTTAAATGGTTCAAACATTGAACTGCCGCCAGCATTACCACTACGTGAACCAATTGATCTACGAAATAACTTTCTTACTTCAATAATCTCATTTGGTAATATGTACTCATTTTGATCTTCAGTAAGTGTTAGGAACAAGTATGACTCCTCTACAGCATGATCTGTTCTTTGTCTATATTTTGTAAGTGCTTTTGTTAAAGCAGACTCGTAATGAATCGGATCAAGCTCAACATCAACCATGCCTCCGCCTAAAAATGCGTTAACATAGTCAAATATCTCTTGTTTTTGTGTAGTTATACCTGTTGCCATATGTCTTGTTCTCCAATAGTATTTATCGTATCGATAAATATGTATATGCCAAGACTATCATTATATAAACCAGAAAAGGGCAACGACTACAAATTTATGGATCAAAGGATCTATGAAATGTTTACTATCGGCGGTACTGATATTAATATACACAAATATATAGGTACTGATGATGGAGAAGTTGTTAAAGACAATACTCAGATTCAAGATATTCTGTTCTTAGAAAATAGAGACAGAAAATATGATGACGATATCTATACTATTAGAGGCATATACAACGTACAAGATATTGATTTTGATCTAAGCCAATTTGGTTTATTCTTAACTAATGATACATTGTTTATGACTATACACATTACATCAAGTGTGTCATCACTAGGTAGAAAAATAATGCCAGGTGATGTTATAGAACTACCTCACTTAAAAGACGAGTATGCAGAAAATGATTTTGCAACTAGTTTAAAACGATACTATGTAGTTGAAGATGTAAACAGAGCCGCTGAAGGCTTTTCACCAACGTGGTATCCACACTTGTACAGAATTAAATTAAAACAAATTGTTGATAGTCAAGAGTTTGCAGATATATTAGAAACACCAGAAGATGAAGATATCTTTATGGGTGATTATAGTATAACTACAACTTACGAAATTGGACAAGTTGTAAAGTACAAAGGCAAGTTATATCAAGCCACAGCACAGACAGTAGGAAACACACCTACAGACGTTTTTAATTGGGCAGAGTATACTGAGAACACTCTTAGAGATTTACTAAGCACATACGAAAAAGAAAAAGCAATTAATGATGCTGTACTTGCTGAAGCAGAAGCAGACGCTCCTAAATCAGGTTATGATGTAGGACATTATTATTCAATAGATTCAGACGAATCTGGCAAAACTAGAATTAATACTGTTGACGATAAAGACGCTGGCAAACCAAATAGAAGCGGATATGCTGGCTACCTTATCGAAGATGGACAACCGCCTAACGGTGCAGCATTTGGCAGTGGTACTAGTTTTCCTGCTATTAATGAAGCAGGTGATTACTTTTTACGTACAGACTTTTTACCTAATAGGTTGTTTAAGTTTGATGGGTCAAGATGGCTTAAGGTACAAGATAATATTAGAATGACAATGACAAATACTGATCAAAGATTAAATCAAATTGGTACGTTTATTAATAATACTAATACTGATGTTATTGGTGACGAAACTGTAACAGAAAGACAGGCATTAAGTAAAGCCTTAAGACCAAAAGCGGATGATGTATAATGCAATTTTTCTATGATGCACAAATAAGAAGATACATAACTCAACTTATTAGAATGTTGAGTAACTTTAATGTGCAAGATGCACACGGTAACGAAAAACAAGTGCCAGTTATGTATGGTGACTTAACAAGACAAGTTGCAAGTATAATTAGAGATAACTCAGAAAACAAAATACCTACAGCACCACGCATGGCTGTTTATGTTACAGGTTTAGAAATGGATAGAGACAGAACAGCTGACTCAAGCCTAATTAGTAAAAGACATGTACGTGAACGCACATATGACAGTGCTACAGGACAGTATCTTAACACACAAGGTAAAAATTATACTGTAGAAAGACATATGCCAGCACCTTACACGCTAAAAGTAAGTGCTGATATTTGGGCTTCTAACACAGAACAAAAATTACAAATACTAGAACAAATATTAGTATTGTTTAATCCTAGTTTTGAAATACAAACTACTGACAATTATTTAGACTGGACAAGTTTAACTGTTGTTAACATGGAAGGCATAACATTTAGTTCTAGATCAATACCTGTTGGTGTAGACAGTGAAATTGATGTTGCTAATTTACAGTTTAGCACACCTATATACTTAACACCTCCTGCTAAAGTAAAACGTTTAGGAGTTACAACAAGTATTATATCTAATATATTTAATGAGCAACAAGGTGATATTAATTTAGGTGCTACTGTTGCAGGACAAATTGATGGTACAGAGCCTACATTTGTAACAAGAGTAAACACTGGTCCTATTGATGGAATCAATGACGGAAGTACAATGACTGTAGATGACGGTGAATTTCCGAATCAAGGCACAGGACTTATGGACTTTGATACTAAGCGTCTATTTGACAAAACAAGTATTAGTAGCACATATCAAAACTATGGATTAAGTGTAGAAAATGATATTGCACAACTAGTATACAAAAATAAAGTTGGTGATGTTAATTGGACAGAACTAGTAGAAGCATATCCAGGCACATACCAAGCAGGCGTTAGTAGAATACTATTAAAATCTAATGACGGTGACACTTATATAACAGGTACATTTACAATAAACCCGTTAGATGAAACTAAAATTGTTATTGATTTTGATAGTGATTCGTTGCCAGATGATACCGTTATTCCAGGGCCTGCGAGAAGCAGTAATAGTTTAACAACAATAGATTATATTATTGACCCGCTTAGATTTAATCCAGATCAAGTTAAAGCGGCAGGTGTGCGTTTGTTAATTTTAAGTGATATTGGCAGTGGTGAAAATGCCGATGGCCCAGATGCATGGAAAAATGCTGACGATTCAGACTTTATAGCAAGCGAATATGACATACTTGAATGGGACGGTAATAGATGGCATGTTGTATTTGATGCAAGCGGCGCTGATGATGGTAGTACAGGATCACCTGCTACATATGTCAGCAATCTTAATACTGGTGTACAGTATAAATGGAATGGCGAATTTTGGATTAAGAGCTACGAAGGAGAATACTCAGGAGCGACCTGGAACATACTACTTGATGCATAATTATTAGTATGAAAGAGATTGTTTGTAGCGGAGCCTTATTCTACTCCTTAACCACTGAAAGATTTTTATTTTTACATAGGACAGGAAACAAATCTAATGTTTCTTGGGGACTTGTTGGTGGTACTAACGAACATAAGGAAACACCTTGGGAAGGCCTAAAAAGAGAAATACACGAAGAAATAGGCGAAGTAGATTACAAAAAAGTTGTTCCTTTAGAAAGTTTTGTTAGTAACGATAATCATTTTTTCTTTCATACATATCTTATTGTAGTGGACAATGAGTTTATACCCACTCTTAATAAAGAGCATGATGGGTATGCGTGGGTAAGTGCAGGCAAATGGCCTAAGCCATTACATCACGGTTTGCGTAATACTTTGCAAAATAAAACAATTCAAAACAAACTAACCACAATAGTTGAAGTATTAAAGGTAATAGACACTAATGAGTGAAGTAACTAAACATGATTGGGGTCATGAACTTACTATTGCTAGTACTAATGATTACAGTACAAAGATATTAGCATTTGCAGGACCCGGAAGTAAAACTAACTTTTCTTTTAATGTAAAAAAAGAAAAAACTTGGTTTGTTAATACAGGACATTTTAAACTGAGATGGATCGATACTGATACTGGACAACTATTTGAAACAGTATTACAAGAAGGTCAAACACATCATGTACCTCCGCTAATGCCGTGTTGCTTAGAAGCAATATCAGCAGACAGTTCAATTACTGAATCAAGTAACGGTGATTACGATAAAGATACATTTATTGTATTGCCTTCTAAAAATGTAGGGTAAACAATGTTTCCAAGATTAACAACCTCCGAAAAATGGCTTAGAGATATAAAGAGATATCAATCTTTTTATGATAATTTGCAAGAAGGCGCTGTCAAAAACAAACTAGGTTCTTACATAAAAACATTTGAAAGTCTAAGCAACGATATTGATGTAGGACATCAAAGTGGTAGCGGTGGCTATATCAAACCTCGACAACTAATTGATATTAAACATAATCTGTTTACTACGAAAGAAAAAATTGAAGTAATGTTAAAACAATTAGATAATTGATATACGTTTAATTGTTATAGCACCTACCATTGCAGGGTGCAATGTACATTGATATCTATAGTTACCCGAAATTGTTTCAGGAACTTCCCAGTATAATGTTCCGCCATCTTTACCTTGTGCGTTTGTACCAGTTGAAACATTACCAATAATATCAACATGTACTAAACCTGTATTATATGCTGTGCCTGTACCATCTTGTATTTCAAATGGATGTCCACCAATTTGATCTAAATCAAACGCAATAGTCATACCGCCTATTGCATATAGCGTTGGATTGTTTCCTGAATATCCGTGACTGTCAACAGTATATGCTGTATTACCTAAGTTATTCAATCTAATCATTGCCATAGCAGGCATATAACTTTTATCAATTGTCCTACCAGTTCGTACAACTTCTTCTAAATCGTCATACTTGTCAACACCTAGTGTTGCTGGCATATCTATTCTAACTTGAGTTCCTGTTACAGTGGTGTTAATATTCGTTCCGCCTGCAAAAGTAAACGTGCCTGTAGTAGAATTTGCTGTAACTGATCCTGCATCACCGTTGAATGTTTCCCATAAATTTTGGTCTGGATCTCCTCCGCCGCCACTTACTGTATCTGGTCCCCATTCAGTGCCTGACCATACTAATGCTTGGCCTGTAGCAGGAGCCGCACTACCAACATCTGCTAAATCTGCAAGATTAGAACTTGTACTTAATGCATCAGTTATACCATATCCTGAAAGTGTAGTTGGTGTTGTACCTAAGTCTGCAAAATCTTCAACAGCATCAGTAATTCCGTAACCTGCTATTGTGGTTGGTACATTTGATAAGTTTAAAAATGATCCATCAAATGCATCAGTAATTCCGTAACCTGCTATTGTGGTTGGTTTATTTGCAAGGTCTGCAAAATCGCCACTAAACAATAAACTTGTAGTATCTGTTAAGTCGCTTATATCTGCTGGTATCGTAGGTGTGTTTATAAAGTTATTATAATTTAAAAAGTAAACACTATCTTGTCCATCTAATGTGTCAGCGTCTGTGCCGCCGCCACCTGTTGTAGAATCAAGTCCTGGTGACCATTTAGACCCATCCCATTTTAAAACATTTCCTGCAACTGGGGTTGTATTTGAAGTGTCAACATCAGTTAAATCATTTATACTAAGTGTAGGTGTAGTACCATTTATAGTTACTGTATTACCTACAATTTGTGTGGCTACGTTAGTTCCGCCTTCGAATGTTACTGTACTAGTAGGTGTAGATGCTGAAATAGATCCTACATCTGCATCAATTTGAGAAAATAAATTTTGATCAGGATCACCAACAGCACCGTTAAAACTAATACTTACTTCATCGCCAGTTATTGCTGTAACTATGTCAGTGCCACCTGTTATAGCAAAAGAATCATTTTCGTTATCTGCTGTAGTAGTTCCTGTGTCTGCTGTAAATGTCTTAAATGCATCTGGTTGTTCAGCAGAAATACCACCACCTGAAACTACGTTCCAAGAAGTACCGTCCCAAATCCATGTAGTTGTGCCGTCAGTAAACGTATCATCTACATTTGGTGTTGCTGGAAAATTTAATGCCATTAAGAGCCTCCACTAATATTTATCGTTCCTGCAATAGCCCATGTGTTTGCTGATCCGTGTCTACTGTATAACATTCTGTTTGGGCTACCTAGCAAACTGTTAATATAATCGTCGTAGTCAGTATCAGACCCTGTAGTACTTATTACATCTTTAGTATCACTAATAACTTTGTCTTTTAATTGTGCTGGTGTTAAGTCCGGTTGTACTTGTAAATGTAATGCACAAACACCTGCTACTTGCGGTGATGCCATTGACGTGCCACCAATACTCATAATTTTATATGTACTGTTGTCAGGATAATCTAGCAATGAATATACAGCGTCTGCAAGCACACTAGACGTACTCATTATATTATCGCCGGGTGCGTATATGTTTATTGCAGGGCCTCTAGTAGAACTACTAGCTATTCTATCAACACCCGAGTTTACTTCAGCATCTATATTACCGACCATAAATGCATCATTGCTAAAAGGTGAACTTCCTCTATGATATGCTATATCACCACTGCCAAAATTTACTGTATTGTTAAAATCAAGTCCTGTTGGTAAATCGGCTTTATATCTATTATTTCCAGCAGCAATACATACATGTATTCCAGCATCAATCATATCTTCTATTTCTGCATCTACTGATGATACTCTTACTGGTACTCTATTATTACCAAAAAACAATCTACTAACTCCGGTTGCAGCCCATAGTTCGCCTCTGGTAGTATAGTCAACTCCGTATGTCCATGCTGTACCTCTATAAGTACCATTTGTTGGATCGCCTTGTTGATTAGTTCCGTAGCCCCAACTCATATTAACTACTGTAGGACGGCCGTTGGTCTTAGCATTGTGCCATAATCTGATAGCATCAAATGCATCACTTATTGACGTACCAGTGCCGTCACTTCCTGACAATGTTTCCAAACCGTTTAACTTCTGTGAATAAATGTGAGCACCTTTAGCCCAACCATATGTTTTACCTGCAGCTATACCTGCACAATGCGTTCCGTGGCCGTCGGCATCTCTATAATAGTTTGTGCTTTGTGTTCCACCAAGACCGCTTTCTGTATACCAATCAATTTGTTGTAGTCTACTTACTCCGTCTGCATCTTCCCATTCAGGATGATCAGGATCAATGCCACTGTCTTGTATCACAACATCTACGCCTGTACCGTCTAACGCATAGTCATAATTGCCTGTAACAGTATTATTACTACCATATACATTCGTTGTTTCTATACAGCGCCTTAGACCCCAATTAACATAACTAGGTGTTGTTAGTGCTGCTCCTGATATTGATCTATAAAATACACCAGTTTGTGATGCATTTTTTATTAGTTCAATATCGTCTCGTTGTTCTGGTGGTATTTCTACCGATAATACTCTTTCGTCATTTTGTAATTGTTGTGCTTCTTCGTCTGTAAGCATCCAATGAGTCATACGCTTTGATCCTACTCTAGGATTAGCCACATCTACACTTCTGTTAGGGATTGGACCTGCACCCGAAGTTGCAGATAATTCTGCATCAAATGCTTCTATATCAATTCCTCTATGTACTACTACAATGTATTCTTTTTCCATGTGTTACGCCTTAAAAATATAAACAGCACCACTACCTTGACTTTCAGCAGGAACACCTGTTACCAAGTAATCGTTAGTTGCTCTTATAGTAAATCCAAATCTATCATTTGTACTTGTATCGTATTTATTTGGATTCACTATAGTGTTTTGATAACTCCAATCTGATGTACTAAAAATATGTATTACACCACTTGCTGTACCGTTATCGTCGTCTTCTTCTAACGCTCCTACAGCAAGATAGTTGTCCGTTATTGCTATAGATTCACCGAATCTATCATTTACATTTGTATTGTACGAGTTTGGATTATTAATAGTTGTAACTAAATTACCATTTGATGGATTGTAAATATATACACGGCCGCTGTTATTTCCATCACTGTCTTCCCCAGGGCAACCTACTGCCGCATAATTTTCATTTAAGTCAACAGCATAACCAAATCGATCATCTAAGTCTAGTGCATCATCTTTTGGATTGTATATTGATTGATCTGTTGCACCTGTGCTATTATTAAATAAGAAAAATGCACCACTATCACCTTGCCCTAATGCGCCTGGTTCATTTTCTCTCCAGTTACCTATCATTGTCCATGTATCAGTAATTGCAAGTGTATTAATTTTTTCACCAATTTGATCACCTGGATATTCGTCTTCATTATCTAAGTTTGGATTTTCAATTGAATGATCTAATGTTCCGTTTGACAAATCAAATATATATGTCCAACCTGTATCGTCGCCTAAACCTACAGCATTTTCTCTATATGCACAAACACTAGCAAAATCTTCAGTAAGTGCAACAGTACTACCAAAGGCATCACCGTTTGGATTAATTTCTGTTGTATTAGGATTAGGATCATTAAATGTATATACTAAACTTCCGTCGGTTATATCAAATACATATGCTTTACCGTTGTTGTCAGTAGCATCGTTTTCACCGGGCGCACCTACAATAACGTACCCCGAATTAACAGCAACACTTGTGCCAAATAAATCTCCGTCACCTGCATTTATAGGTGCTACTGGATTTGGATTTAATATTGTTCTTAGATATGTACCTGTAGAAGTGTAAATGTAAACAATACCTTGTGACGGTACTCCTGATGCACCTTGTTCGCCAGGTGCTCCTACAGCAATATGATTAGGTCCTATTGCAACACTAGTACCAAATGCGTCTGATTGTGCAATGCCTTCTGGATTAGGGTTTTCAAGATATCTTAATAATTTGAAAGGTGTCAACTTTGGTTGAAAATATTGTAAAGAACTTACTGAGCTATATCTTGGCATAGGTTTTATCCATAATTTACATAACTGCCTAAAACGTTCCAAGAACCTCCTGAGCGTATCATAGATAAAGTTATTACATCTGTTTTGTTTGCATTTCCTGACGGAGCAACATTATCTATCCATTTTACTGTTTGAGTTACACCGTCAATTTGTACTACGTTAGGAACATATGGCGTTGTGCCTTGTGTAATTATAAATGCTGTGTTTGTTGCTCTATTGTCTGTAGTAGGTATATTTGTAATATTTGCTGTCCAATTTGCTGCTGGAGATGTAATATTAAAAATAGGACCACCTGAATAATTATGGTTAACTGTTCCTGTAACTCCAGTTTCATTTGTAATTACTTCATTAGTTTTGAGTACGTTTTCTAATCTAATTCCGTCCGGCGCAATAAAATCTATTGTACTTGCACTAGTAAATGTAGGATTACCAATACCTGTATTTTGTATGTTAGCTGCATTAATACTGTCTACTGTTAATGTACCTGTTGCTGTTATATCATCAAAAGTTACATCGTTTGTAGTGTTTAAGTTTTGATCATATGACGAGCCGCCTCCGCCCGAACTGTTTATTGTAATTGTATTTGTAGCACCATCAACATCTAATGTTACATTTGCACCTGGTGCAAAGTTTATAGTATCGTTATTACCACTTGCTACAAGTGTTGACCCGCCAGTAACGCTAACATTTTTAAATGTATTAACTGATGGTAGTGGCACTGTAGGCTGTACCCATTGACTACTATCTTCATCTGTTACGTATACAAATATTTTACCATTAGTACTGTCAAACCAAATAGTACCTTGTGTAGGCTCTGCTGGTGCTGTGTCTGAAACTTCAACATTTGCTCCGCCACCGGCGCCGCTACCTGTTCCTGGATCAGATACATTAATTGAATTACCTTGATTTGTATGAAAATGACACCAATAATATAGTGTGTCTGGCGCACTACTTTTAACAGTAAATAAAACTTTTTTTGTTGTTGCACGTTGGAAATTATCTGTATAGTATCTCATTGATACCGGGTCATCGTCTAGTAAGTAAACTATTCCAGGATTATAATGAGCACCGCCTTCTATTAGATCGCCATTTGGAGTTGTAGAAAACATCAATGGATGCCATAAATTAGCAAATGAATTGTTTGTTTCGTCAGACTGATCGAATAGATATGTGTAGCCTCTAACAAACTCTAATACAGGTGTTTCAACACCGTCAATATAAAACACACCAGATGCTTGACCGTTTACTGTGTCAACACCTACTGTGACCGTTTTTTCAAGTAGTGCAACTCCGACATCTGCAAGTTGTTGTGATAAGTTTCCAGCTGTTAGTAATGAAAACCCGCCAGCTTGTTTACCACTGTATACTCTAAGTGTATTTGCTTGTTTGTCGTAAAATACTTCACCACTAGACCCTACATTACGATCTAAAAAATCGTCAGGTCTTGGTATAATGCGTATTCTATCTACTACTGGTGCTGAATTTGATGCCATATTATTATCCTAATCTACAGTAGTATTTATCTGTAGATTAGTATAAGACTCGCTTGTAATGTTTCCAAGTATCTAAGAAATACGTAAATGCTTCTTCGTCATTCATAGTTACAAACTGTTTACAATGGCTTATTTTTATTCTAAAGCCTGCCATGCGTCTATGTTCTACAGAATAATTAAGCCAATGTGCATGTGCATCATTTGCCGTTTTAGTATCTTTATTTGCGTATAAACTAATTTCTACCTTATGAAAACTACTCATGCCACTTTACTTCCTTTAATGGTTTATAGTCCACAATAAATTTATTGTCTAATATAGTACTTCTTAAACGTAAATTTTTAATATCTTTATCTTCTACAGATCTTACGTTTGCTTCTATTTTATCTTTTTTAATTAACATGTACATTGCCAACGGTGTGCCTGCAGGAATTTTAACTGTGTCATTTAATTCGTGCCAATATAGTTGAACATTTAGGAAATTTGGTCCTTCATCTCCGTCAAGGAATCCTGAAGCCGCTGTAAAACTATGATTGTCTGGATATGGTATAGGCATACAAAGTAAATTGTATCCTTTTGGAATATAAACCATCCACGGTGATTGTACTTTAATAATCGTATCTAGTGTATTAGATCTATTTGTTTGACCAAAAATAGATTCTGTATGATGTGAAAGATAGTCCCACTTCCAAATATGATCGGCATCCATAGAGGCTTGCGATACTGGTGATCCCCATTGAAAGCGTTTGCCGTCACCGTCGGTTTTGATTGTAAAATCACACCAACTACGCAATATCCAACCTTCTCGCATAATTTTATGAATGCCAGGGCAACGTGCAATATGAGTTGTTTTTACAGGCGTATTTTTACTTTCTGCTTGTACTTTTTTCCAATCGTCAATTGCTGGTTTAACCCAGTCAAACTTAACTTTACTAGCAGGTACAATAGGCATAATTTGTTGTACCTCAGGGAACAAAGATACAAATTCTATTTTAGGTTTTTTCTTAAACCAATTAAACACGAACTTTGCCTTTATAAACTTTATCTATTTGATTCATCATAGAGTTAGTTACAGTCCAACAGATTACATCGTCTATATGCACTACGTGAACTTTGCCGTCTGGCTGTGAATAAAATACAATGTGTTGAATTTGTTCTTCATCTTCCCCAAGAACATTTTCTATAGTAATTGGTGGTTCAGGTAACGGACTTACCCCACTACCGTCTTTACTAGCAACTACTTGTGTTTGTTCTGCACCTTTAAAAGTAATTATGATATCCTTTTGACTAAGGCATGCGTTAAACCAACCTACATGTTTAATTCTATCTTTTTGTACTTTTCTGTGAGTATACTGATCTTTTGCTTCTCTTAGCTCTTGTTTATACGTAACAAATTCGTTTGTATGATGTTCTATAAGTGGCATTGTTATCTCCCAAAATGCTTTTTATACATGCTCTTTATTAGAGCTTTATTATGTTTAAAAGAGTGTGTACCCCAAAAAAGTTTCTTTCTAAAAAACTTCCAATCTTCTTCAGTCATATCTCTTATTATATGATCATATTTTTCTTCTGTCAATGGAATAATATGTGCAATCGGAGTTCCTGCTGTAAGTTTACGTTCTCCGTTTGGTATATTCCAGTAACCTTGTATATTCAATTCTGTATTGATTGAAGGATCTAATACACCTATACTAGACTCAAACTCATAACTATCGCTGTATGCTATAGGAGTGATTAAAAACTTTACGCCTTTTGGTGCAACTACATGCCAAGGTGTATTAAACTTTACTATTGCTTCTATACTGTGTGGTCTTTTTGGCAACCATCTTGATATGTCTGGTGGTTGACTAGCAACCGGATCACCTTCTAATAATTTTGAAAGTGTTTCGCTAGGATTAATATATTGAAATCCTTGTTGTCCTGCTTGTGTTTTTATAATTACATCATGCCATAAGGGTAATATAAATCCGTAATTATACAAATCAAATATACCAGGACATTGATATAAGTGGCTAGGTAAATTTCTATCTTTATTATCTACATAATGTTGTTTACATCGAGACATCCATTTAGGACGAAAATCTTTAGCAGGAATAATAGGAAAGGCTTCAGACACACCTGCTATTTTACTAAAAAATTCTATTTTATCTTTCTTTTTAAACATTAACGTACCTGTAGTGTAAATGCAATATTCATTCTGTCTCTATCTGATTGGTTTACTTCTACTTCATGTGGAACCCAAGCGGGCCATAGTATTAGTTCTCCGTCGTGGGGGTGAACTAAAACTTCACGCACAAACGGACTAATTGTATTACAATCATTTAAAACATTTGCTGGATTTATAAATTTTAACGGTCCTGTTTTTGTACCTTGTATATAATATACAGCGGCAAAACTATCTGCTACATGATTGTGCAAAACATTTTTACTTGCAGGCTTGTTAATATTTGACCAGTAATCTAAACTAATATGTCTTTTAACTATATGTCTTTTAAATGTACTATCTAAACTACTATAATAGTCTATTGCTTCTTCTGCAAGCTCTTTAACGCCGTCTAACAACCAATCAATGTTTTCATACTTAACAGTACTACGCCAGCAACGGTCATTACTGTTTAAAATTTCGTCAACATTGTTTTGTTGTGCTTCTAACATTTGTTCTTTTAACTTAGTAATCTGATTTTCATTGCCTACTTTACTAACAAAAAAATCTGATCTAAATAAATTTACTCTTGCCATTCGTTGTACCATTTATCTAAAAATTTATAGTGATTACCAAATAACTCTTTAGCACTATCAACTCTCACATCTTGTACTTTCATAAAATGTTCAACATATTTTTTTTGTTGTTCTGATAGCTCACATTTTTCATTTGGATATGCGCCGCCTGCATGTAACATTGACCACCATTGAATACTACTAAACATACTACCAGGCGTAAAGAATATAAAGTCTTGCAATTTAGGATAATACTGACTCATCATCATTCTAGCATCTGCCGGAAGTTCGTCTAATGTCTTTGATCTTATTTCTTGCCAATATGGTGTATCATTTCTACTACTAAAATAATAGTGTGCATATATGAATGTTAGTATTTCTATACTCATTTCATAAAAGCCTCTATTAATCATTGACTTTGGTCCATCGTCCCATACGTTACCTGTGCGATTCATTAAGTCCGAGAAAGATGTAACTAATGCTGTAGTAAATGTAATACCTGTTGCTTCTAACGGTTCTATAAATCCAGCTGAAAGGCCCACAGCAAGAACATTTTTTACAGCAACATTTTCATGCGAGCCTATACGCATTTTTAAATGATTTGCCGGAGCATCGTATTCGCCAATTGCTTCACGTAGTTCTGCTTCAGCTTCTTCGGGAGTAATATGTTTAGAACTATAAACGTATCCGTTACCAACACGATGATATGTAGGAATAGTCCATCTCCATCCAGCATTCATAGTAGTTGCTTTAGTATAAGGAAAACATTCTTCTTCCGGATTAGTATACTGTTTTGGCATAGCAACAGCACTATCGTTAAGTAGCCATTTGTTGTAACTTACATACGGTTCTTTTAAAGTTTTACCTAACAACAAAGATTGAAATCCACTACAGTCTATATACAAGTCTCCAGTATACTCTTTGCCAGTTTCGTCTATAAGTTTAGTTATACCGGTTGCATCATTGCCAACTTGCGTAATCTTAGTATCAACGTAATCAATTCTATCTAATATTAATTTTTTAATTGTATCAATAATATCATATGCACTAAAATGTACAGCACCATAACTATCTAATCCTACATTAAAATTAATATCAGTTTCACCATCAATTTTTGTAGCGGTGTTATTCTTTGCTAATCTGTATGCAGGATGCCACTTCTTAAATTCACTATACGGCTTATCAATAAAATATTTACTTACAGGAAGATGAGGTGCTGGTAAAACATTGTCAACTACATCATTGTCAACAAAATAAGATTCGTCATTCCAACCTGTTAATTCTACACCATATTTAAACGATGCATTACTAGGCTTCATCCAGTCTTTGGCACTAATACCACACTTGTACAAGAACGATGCCGTAAGAGGTTGTGTACCTTCTCCAACACCAATTGGTCCTTTTGAAGCATCTTCAATTAGTTGTATTTCAACAGGGTCTACTAAATTATTAGTTAAGTAAGCAGCTGTAAGCCACCCGCTTGTGCCGCCTCCAAATATAACTATCTTTCTTACCATTCTACTTCCTCTATTATTGATATTAATTCTTCTTCTGGTTTAGCAAGTACAACAACATACAAACCATTCCACCAACTTTCTAAATCTTCTACGTCACACAATAGCATCTTTTCATATGCAACTTCAAAGCCTGCTTTGTTAATACCGATTCTTGCACCTTCAACTACACCTTGCCAATTTGCATCATCAAAGATTAACACAGCCTCTTTAGCAAACACATTTTTATAATGTAGTACAGCCTGTTCAGTACTTGTTGCATCGTGTGGTCCGTCATAAAACCACATGTCTATCTTACCATTGTATTGTGACACATCTGCTTCAAATAGATCTTTATCAATTACTTCTACAGTATTTTTTTGTTTGTAGTTGTCTAGATTCTTTAAGAAATTTTCTTTTTCGTTGTGCGGCAATTTTGGCGCATTAGGGTCAGCAGGTTGTATATCACTTTGCCAATCGTCAATTGCTATAGCAGTTAAGTTATTATCTTTAATTGCTCCGCAGAATGTTGCACCCTGTGCTACTCCTACTTCCATATAGTGTGTAGAACCACTTGCAATATGATTTAGTACTGTTTGTACCCTAGGACTTGTAAGTCCAGGTATACGTGTGTTTACAGTTGGCACACCACTTATTAATATGCTTTCTGCTACATGTTTAACTTTGTCTGTATGTTCAATTTTAGATTTAACTTTGTAAATATCGTCACAAAAATGACATTCCCAACAATCAAATTTACAATTTTTAATTTTCTTACGCCAAGCATCAATTGGCCTATCTTTAAGATTTGTACTTTCTAAATATTTTTCAAAGTTATCATATAGTAACGGTTCACCTGATGCCCAACGTTTTACAATGTTCATTGTTTCGTACAATCTACTTACAGCTTCACGACCGTGCATTTTAAAAACATCAATACCTAGTTCATCTAAGTATTCTTCCCAATCTTCTCTCCAAGGAGTTATATTAGCAGTCTTTAAATGTATACTTGGATCATCAACATCCCACTTAGGACAACTTACTCTACTAATAGGATTATTAAAATATTGAGGTTCTAGACCTGCTCTAGTATTATTGTACTCAAAGTGTTCAACCATCATTGGACAGTTGCCTTTACATCCTTCGTTTGCTAACAAACTATAGTGTATATCTTTGCCATAATTTTCTTTAATCCAAATCTTTGCTTCAAGTAATCTTTTTAACGTGTCTCTATCACGCATAAGATCCCTGTCAAGATTTATATAATTAAATCCGTACTTTGCTAAACTTACAATTTCTGATGCTACTCTAACATCTCGTAGTATAGTATTTTTTACGTATAATTCAGGAAATGCTTTTTGTATTTGTCCTGTTGCCATCCAATGTGTATGCGGAATAGTTGCAATACGCACACCAGCATCATATAATGGTTTAAAGTTTTTAATAAATGTATCTAAGTTTTTTTGACTAGGCGGTACTTGTATATTATTAAATGTAGCACTTACTGGCACACCTGTTTGCTGTTGTACAAACAATGCTTGATCAATTGCTAATTTATAGTCATCGTTTTGTACAAAGATATCGCCCATTGCGTCTTGGTCAAACGGCGGGATACGACTAGTAAAATATACATCTTTAATGTGATCTTTGTACTCTCTAATAAAATTAACAAACTCTACATATTGTTCGTTTGATAGTTTAGGATTAAGAGGAATACTAAAAATTTTTCTCATTTATTCTCTTCCATAAAAAAAGGCACTATACTGTATACTTAGTATAGCACCTTTTTGTTAAAAAGTAAAGTGATTAATTTGGATAAGTTGTGTGAGTGAACTTCGTTGTTTCAAACTGTGGTTCTTTTTCTTTACCTGCTGTAAACGCACACTCCCATTCAAAATATGTAGACATATACGTTTGAGTTTCTTCTAATCTTGATAATCCTGGAACTTGAGCTTTGATTTGTACTAAGCCTCCATCCTGATCAAAATTATTTTCTGCCCAATTAAGCATTTGTGCTTTAAGTAATGCTACAGTGTTTGCTTCGTCAATTGAAGTTAATCTATATGCAACCTTTTCGTAATCATTATCACCAAAACTAGTTGGTTCAATAATATCTGCAGGGTTAGTTGTACTACGCATAATACCAACTTCTCCATTTAGAGCATTAGTAAACATACGTGCATGAAACATATCTTCAGTAATAGTCGTAGGATTTAGCCAATCAATTTGAGGGGTGCCTGTAACTCTAGCAAAACTAAAGTGCCAATCACTTCCTATAATTTCAATTTCAGGAACTAGTCTAGGATCATTACCTGGAACTGTTTCAAACATTATATATGTCATTTATTGTCTCCTCAGAGCCTCCGTTTGTTGGTTTTGGATTTTCTATCTTACTGTATTTATCTGTTGGTGCAAGCAAATCTTTGTTGTCAACTTTACCTTGTAATTTTAAGTTTTCTTCTGCAGCATTTTGTAATTGCAAGTTATAACTTTGTAATTGTGTACTATAGTTCATAGTTAATGCTAAAATGTCTGCTTGCTGTTCTGGGCCTACACTTAAAATAGCATCCATATTACCTGTACCAATACGTCCATAGAAAATCATATCAGTTGCTGCTTGTTTAGCAAGCCTATTTGTCCAATATTGTGCTTCGTAAATATCTTCTTCGTCAGAATTAAGAATGTCCATATATGTACGTCCACTCCCATCTGGTAACATTGCTTCTTCACTTGTTAAAAACTCTTCTAAAAGATCTAATAAGTGTTGTCTTTCTAAATACCAATCTTGCAATCTACGCTTTGACATAATATGATTACGCTCTGCATTCCATGCTTCAACACTTGCAAGTTCTCTATCTAATTCGTCATGTGCTTCTTCAGCCATACGCTTAAAACGTCTAACTTCTACATCATACTTTGCAATTTCGTATTCAATGTTTTCAATTGATTCTTCTTTAGATTTAATTTCTAATAGGTACTGCCTTAATTTACTGTATGGTGTAATTTGAGCCTGACCTACAAACCATCTTAATTTGTACTTAGGGTTAGTCCATTCTTTGTTAATTGCATAACTAATCGCACCCTTTTCACGTTCGTTAAGCATTGAAGTATCTGTGTTAACAGAACTTTCATATCTGTGATCAGACATGTACTGCTTTCTACGATCGATATTTTGTACATCATTTGTCATATTAAACTCCTTGATAATAATATATGAATATTTACCAAGTTAATCCCTCCAAGACATCGTTGCTGAACTTTGTCCATTAACTCCTTTAGCATTAAGGCTTGCGCCGCCTGTAATACTCTGTCTAGTAGTGTATGTAAATTTAGCACTACTTACAACGTGTGAACCTTGATACCAGCCAACAGCATAGCCCCAATCTTGCCCTGCAATCATGTTTTCTTCACCACCGTAATAACCTTTTGCTCCAATAACGTCCTGTGTAGTATCGTTGTAAAAGTTTGTTTCTCTCCAGTTTGTACTTGGATTAGTTTCACGCCCGCCTATCATGTTAGCATGTTTGAACATCAAACAATGTTGATGTTTGTCACCTTGTGGCGCTGTAGCACTACGAGAAACTGGTGTTTCTGTAGCCCATTTAAATGCTTGGTTATTGTTTGTCCATATGCCATAGTTTTCGTGCTGTAGTCCCCAAATACCACCTGAGCTATTTGAGTTTCCATATTGTGAGCCAAGTGTTTGAGTAATCATATTAAAACGTCTAATTTGACTACTGCCACCACCTGTTATCCATGCTGTTTCTAATCCTTGCTGGATAATACCAATATTGTTACAACTCCAAGTGTGTGTTCTAGTGTAACCACTTGTTAGGTTATTTTCTGTTCTGTGATTGTAACATGTAATACCATTTGAGCTTGCACAGTGAGCGTTAGCAGCTCCACCGACAGTCCAACACAAGTTTGTATTGTGCATACTGTCTTTGTAGTTGTGACCTCTTTCTTGTTTGCCCGGCACGTCAACTGTAGTATCTGTAGCAAAGAATGACTTGTTAGTTTCGTCCCAAACAACACTTGAAGCATATCCGCCATGTATATAACCTACTGTTATAATTTGTCTAGTAAGAAAAGGTATGGCCATGTTAGTCCACTGACCGCCATCTTTATCGTGATAAACTTCTACTCTACCAAAACTACCGTTGTATCTTATATCGCCTGCTTCGTGTACACCGTCGCCTGCACCCGGTAATGTTAAGTGACCAGTATCATTGATATTTGTATTTTTTAAATTAGCCATTAATTATCTCTCCATGCTCCTAGTCCTGAACTTGATCCTGCTTTACCTTTTGGCTCCATAGAAGTTCCGCCTTGGAAACCTGACTCAGTATAATAGTTCCAACGGAAACTTAAATTATTCTGAGCTCCGTTAAAGCAACCTAGCTGATAAGCATGGTCTTGACCCATTGTAAAGTTTTCTTCTCCACCGTTTACTGGTTTAGTGTAAGTGTTTGCTGTTGATCTTGTGATCCAGTTTGTTCTACGGAAGTTTGCACCACTTGCATAACCGCCTTCGTTACCTGCCCAACAATAGTTTAATTTACTATTTAAAGACTTTTGTTGGTGATGGTTACTTGGATATGTTCCACTCCATGTACCATATGTTTCTGTACTAAACTGGAATGTTGTACCATCATTATTTCTAGTAAACATTCCTTCATTTTCCCAACTCATGCCCCATGCTTGCGATGTTGATCCACCTGGTGCACCAATACCTACAGTTGATTGTGTTTCAGTAAGCATGTTGTATCTATCAAGCTCTGCACTACCTGATGTCCATGCCATATAGTGTTCGTTCCATACAGTGCCGTCTTGTAATTTATTGCCACTTAGGTTTCTATCAAATGTACCAGTATACTGTTGGTCAGTACGCATGTTAAATCCAATAACATAATTTGATTGTACAGCGTGTCCGTTACCTGCACCAAATACCCATGCTACGTTTTTACTACATGCACCTGATTGATAGTTAAATGAACGTTCTAATGAATTGTCACCTAAATTAACTGTTGTATCTGTTGATATAGCACATCTGTTAACGTTGTTCCACGCACTTGAACTTTTATATCCGCCTAACATATAGTTAGTTGTAATATGTGTTCTTTCTTTAAACGGTATTGCTAAACTTTGCCATGTAGCATCAGAACTGTAAAATTCTGGTTCTCCGCTCTCTGTGTTAATTCTTAAAGCGCCTTGAAGTGTTTCGTCAGTTGCTGAAGTAGTATTATACTTAATAATTACAATACCAGATCCGCCATTACCGCCAAAATTGTTGGAGTTGTAGTGAGCACCACCGCCTCCACCACCGCCAGTGTTTGCGCCTGCATTGCCGCCTGGAGTGTTAGCCCATGTACTTGTGCCGCCACCGCCTCCGTCTGCGCCGTTATTATAACCTACACCGCCATATGTGCTACCAACAGCACCGCCACCGCCGCCACCTAGG
>CENT01030301.1_pt1 | contig 29384 bp, 25 predicted proteins | sample 530141 | NCBI WGS metagenome assembly CENT01 (sample SAMEA2591074, study PRJEB7988) | marine metagenome | isolation source: saline water (ENVO:00002010), including | reverse complement strand
TTGGGTACAAGGGGTCGCAGGTTCAAATCCTGTCTCACCGACCATTTCTAATAAATTCTCAGAAGATATGCCTCGCAGATAGCCGAAGACCCCTTGTGTAAGTAAGGGGAGCAGTTCAGCACATTGTCTGGAACAATGTGCAACAGCACTTTAGCGCTGGCCCGCAGGGCGAAGGACAGGAGTTCGGAGTCAATCCTGTCTCACCGACCATCTCTCTAAATTTTCATTTAACCAAAGTTAAAGCATTTGCAAACGTCCTGCTTACCTCCGCTTTGCACTCCTTTAAGTGCCCGAAAATCACCAATTATATCTGCCTGTTCAGGGCGAAAACAGAAAGCGCCGATTTGTGCTCGACTCTGATGTTATCAAACTGTATACTACTGCGTCTTTTTAAGGCAGCGCGTAGATTATAGCGCGATGAAACGACCTCTTACCTGAGTTTTAATCACTGTTCTCAGTGGCGGGCGAGAGGCTGGAAAATAAAGCGTATTAGGCGCAAAGTTGAGGTAATACAATGCAAGTTTCAGTCGAGACGACTCAGGGTTTAGAACGCCGTCTTACTATTACTGTTCCTGCTGAGTCAGTAGATAACGCCGTTAAATCGCGTTTACAGCAATTAGCGAAAACTCAGCGTATTAACGGTTTCCGTCCAGGTAAAGTACCAGTAAGCGTAATCAAGAAACGTTACGGACAAGCGGTTCGTCAGGAAGTGGCTGGCGACGTTATGCAACAAAACTTCTATCAGGCTATCGTGCAGGAAAAAATCAATCCTGCTGGCATGCCTTCATTTGAACTGACCAAAGATCAGGACGGTGAAGACCTGGAATTTGTTGCCAAGTTTGAAGTCTATCCAGAAGTAGAAGTAAAGGGCGTAGACGACATCGAAATCGAAAAAACAGTTGTTGAGATCGCCGATGAAGATCTGGACAACATGTTAGAGACTCTGCAAAAGCAGCACGGTGAGTGGAAAGAAGTTAAGCGTAAAGCGCGTAAAGATGACCGCATGGTTATCGACTTCGTAGGTACCATCGACGGTGAAGAGTTTGATGGCGGTAAAGCAGAAGACTTTACGCTGGAACTGGGTAAAGACCGCATGATCCCAGGCTTTGAAAAGCCACTGGTTGGTGCGAAAAAAGGTGAAGAAGTTATCGTTGACGTAACTTTCCCTGAAGATTACCACGCTGAAGCGCTGAAAGGTAAAGAAGCTCAATTCACCGTTAACGTGAAGAAAGTTGAAGGCCTGACGCTGCCTAAAGTAGACGAAGAGTTTGCTAAACTGTTCGGCATCGAAGACGGTGACGTTGAAGCACTTAAAGCCGAAGTACGCAAGAACATGGAGCGTGAATTAGGCCAGACGCTTAAGACACAGCTTAAAGAAGAAGTGATTGCCAAGTTGCTTGAGAAAAACGAACTTGACCTGCCAGCTGCACTGGTTGATCAGGAAGTGAACGCACTGCGTGAACAGGCTAAACAGCGTTTCAGCCAACAGGGCGGTGGTCAAAACCTGCCAGACCTGCCAGCAGATCTGTTCAAAGACAATGCACAGCGTCGCGTAAGCATCGGTCTGCTGCTGGGTGAAATCATCAAGCAAAACGACCTGAAAGCCGACCAGGAAAAAGTAGACAGCCTGATCGAAACTATGGCTTCTGCGTATGAAGATCCACAAGAAGTTGTTGATTACTACAAAAATAATCAGGAACTGATGCAACAAATGCAAAATGTTGCACTCGAAGAACAAGCGATCGAGTGGGTTGTTGGTCAGGCTAAAGTCACCGAAGTGAACAAGCCGTTTGACGAGGTTATGAACAAACAGGGGTAATTTTGCACTCCCAGATTGACTTAACCTACACGCAACTGTTTAAATGCTCGGTCTAGTCCGAGCATTTTTATTTCTGTAAGTACTTAAGGTAACCGCATAATGCAAAGCCCGTTAGATCCAATGAATGCACTGGTCCCCATGGTTGTTGAACAAACCGCGAAAGGGGAGCGTTCTTACGATATCTATTCTCGTCTGCTCAAAGAAAACGTCATTTTTCTGGTTGGTCAGGTTGAAGATCACATGGCCAACCTTATCGTGGCACAAATGTTATTTCTGGAAGCGGAAAATCCGGAAAAAGACATTTTCCTTTATATCAACTCTCCTGGTGGTTCTGTTACTGCGGGTATGGCAATTTACGACACCATGAAATTTATTAAACCTGATGTTAGCACCGTGTGTGTTGGCCAGGCTGCCAGCATGGGTGCATTCCTGTTGTCAGGTGGTGCTAAAGGTAAACGTTACTGTTTACCGAATGCGCGGGTGATGATTCACCAGCCTTTAGGCGGTTTTCAGGGCCAGGCATCTGATTTTGAAATCCACGCCCGAGAGATCCTCAGCATCAAGGAAAAACTCAACCGGCTGATGGCTGAGCATACCGGCCAGGACTACGAAAAAGTGGCTCACGACACCGATCGCGACAACTTCTTAAGTGCAAGTGAAGCTAAAGAGTATGGTTTAATCGACCAGGTTTTAACAAACCGAACTGACGCATCCGCCACTAAGTAGTATAGTTATATAAGCCCGGCACTGGTTTTTGTGTTTGCCGGGCAGTCTAGAGGCAAGAATTTATGAGCGATAAACAAGGCAGCGATAGCGATAACAAACTTCTGTATTGCTCGTTTTGTGGCAAAAGTCAGCATGAAGTCAGAAAACTGATTGCAGGTCCGTCTGTATTCATTTGTGACGAGTGTGTTGAGCTTTGTAATGACATTATTCGCGAAGAAATTAAAGATATTTCTCCGAATAAGGCAAATCAAAACGCGTTACCGAAACCACAGGAAATTCACGAACATCTGAATGACTATGTGATCGGCCAGGACCACGCCAAAAAGGTGTTATCGGTCGCAGTATACAACCACTATAAGCGTCTGCGTAACGGCGATGTGCATGAGGGCGTAGAGCTGGGCAAGAGTAACATACTGCTGATTGGCCCGACTGGTAGCGGTAAAACGTTGCTGGCAGAAACCCTGGCGCGACTGCTGGATGTTCCTTTCACTATGGCCGATGCCACCACCCTGACCGAAGCCGGTTATGTGGGTGAGGATGTTGAAAACATCATTCAGAAGCTGCTACAGAAATGCGACTACGATGTAGAAAAAGCCCAGCGCGGTATTGTGTACATTGATGAAATCGACAAGATCAGCCGTAAGTCTGACAATCCGTCTATCACCCGTGACGTATCTGGTGAAGGTGTGCAACAGGCACTGCTGAAACTGATTGAAGGAACGGTTGCCTCCGTGCCTCCTCAGGGCGGACGTAAGCATCCACAACAAGAGTTTTTGCAGGTCGACACATCTAAGATCCTATTTATCTGTGGCGGGGCGTTTGCTGGTCTGGATAAGGTTATTGAACAACGTTCAGCGCAAGGCAGCGGTATGGGCTTTGGTGCACAAGTGAAGTCCAAAGAAAATAAACAGGCTGTCTCGCAACTGTTTAAGCAGGTAGAACCTGAAGATCTGGTGAAGTACGGTCTGATCCCTGAGTTTATCGGCCGTTTACCGGTTGTGACCAGCCTGGAAGAGCTCAACGAAGAAGCACTGATTCAGATTCTGAAGGAGCCGAAGAACGCCATTACTAAACAGTATGGTGCCTTGTTCGCAATCGAAGATACCGAACTGGAGTTCCGCGAAGACGCGCTGTTTGCTATTGCCAAAAAAGCGATGCAGCGTAAAACCGGTGCCCGGGGCCTGCGTTCCATCGTAGAAGCCGTATTGCTTGAAACCATGTACGAGCTACCGTCCATGGACAACGTGTCCAAGGTGGTTATCGATGAGACGGTCATCCGCGGAGAATCGAAACCCATCCTGATTTACGACAACGCTGATAAAAAAGCGGCAAGTGAATAAGAAAAATGCAAAAGGCCCTAATTAAAGGGCCTTTTTTGTATCAAAACTCTTTGTTTTTGCGCTATCTTAGATTCAACGTATTGAATAGACGGCACGTCAACGCTGAAAATAGTACAAAACATTCTTAGGTTGATTGAACTTTGTCTGCCTATCCCCATATAAACACTCATTAATAGAAAAAGTTAGAGAAGAAGTATGACGTCAGAGCGAGAAAATCGCATTGAAATTCCTGTACTGGCCTTACGGGACGTGGTTGTTTACCCCCATATGGTCATACCTTTATTTGTTGGACGAGAAAAATCCATTCGTTGCCTGGAAGCGGCCATGGACAGCGACAAACAGATCTTTCTGGTTGCGCAAAAAGATGCAGGGATCGATGAGCCCGATACCAATGATATTTATTCTGTAGGCACTATCGCCACCATTCTGCAGTTACTCAAGCTACCCGACGGTACGGTAAAGGTACTGGTAGAAGGTAATGTGCGCGGCGAAATCGCAGAATACAACCAAACCGAGCCATATTTTATCGCGGGTATTAACCGCACGGCCGACGAAGACTTGCCTGAAAGTGAACAGGAAGTGTTGATACGTTCGGCGGTTTCACAGTTCGAAGGCTATGTAAAACTAAACAAGAAGATCCCACCTGAAGTGCTTACTTCATTAAATGGGATAGACGATGCTGCTCGACTGGCCGACACCATGGCAGCACACATGCCGCTTAAGTTGGTCGAAAAGCAGAAAGTGCTGGAGATGAAAGGCGTTAACGAACGTCTTGAGTACCTCATGGCACTGATGGAAGGCGAGATTGATTTACTCCAGGTGGAAAAGAAAATCCGTACGCGGGTTAAAAAGCAAATGGAGAAATCCCAGCGTGAGTATTATCTCAACGAGCAAATGAAAGCCATTCAGAAAGAACTGGGTGAGCTGGATGACGCGCCGGATGAGTTTGAAGCGCTGAGCAAGAAAATTGAAGAAGCGAAAATGCCTGCTGAGGCTGAAGAAAAAGCCAAAGCCGAGCTGCAAAAGCTGAAGATGATGTCGCCGATGTCTGCTGAAGCAACCGTGGTACGTAGCTATATCGACTGGCTCACCAGCGTGCCATGGCACAAGCGCTCAGCCGTGAAAAAGAACCTGGCGAAGGCTGAAGAAATCCTCAATGCCGATCATTACGGCCTGGAAAAAGTCAAAGAACGTATTATTGAATACCTTGCCGTTCAGCAGCGAGTGCGCAAACTGAAAGGCCCCATTCTTTGTCTGGTAGGCCCGCCAGGGGTTGGTAAAACCTCGCTCGGCCAGTCCGTTGCCAAAGCAACCGGACGTAAGTACGTGCGCATGGCGCTGGGTGGAGTACGTGATGAAGCCGAAATTCGCGGTCACCGCCGGACCTACATTGGCTCATTGCCGGGCAAGCTGATCCAGAAAATGGCCAAGGTAGAAGTAAAGAATCCGCTGTTCCTGCTTGATGAAATCGACAAGATGTCGTCAGACATGCGCGGCGACCCGGCATCTGCACTGCTGGAAGTGCTCGATCCGGAACAAAACAGCAGCTTCAGTGATCACTACCTTGAAGTCGATTACGACCTGTCAGACGTAATGTTTGTTGCGACTTCAAACAGTATGAATATTCCAGGGCCGTTACTAGACCGGATGGAAGTCATTCGTCTGTCTGGTTACACCGAAGATGAAAAGCTCAACATTGCTACCCGCCATTTAATTGGTAAGCAAATCGAGCGAAATGGCCTTAAGAAAAACGAACTTGAAATCGACGACTCAGCGATTATTGGCATTATTCGTTACTACACCCGCGAAGCAGGGGTACGTTCACTGGAACGCGAGATCTCCAAGGTTTGTCGTAAAGCTGTAAAAGATATTCTGCTGAACAAAGCCACCAAGAAAGTTGTGGTCACCCAGGAGAATCTTAAAGATTACCTCGGTGTGCAGCGCTTCGATTACGGGAAAGCCGACAAGAACAACCAGATTGGCCAGGTTACAGGCCTTGCCTGGACTCAGGTTGGTGGCGACCTGTTAACCATTGAAACCACTTCGGTTCCGGGTAAAGGTAAAATGACCTCAACCGGTTCATTAGGTGATGTCATGCAGGAGTCTATTCACGCCGCCATGACTGTGGTGCGCTCTCGAGCAGAGAAACTACGTATTAACAGTGATTTTTACGAGAAACGCGATATCCACGTGCACGTGCCGGAAGGGGCGACACCAAAAGATGGTCCGAGCGCGGGTATAGCTATGTGTACCGCATTGGTATCGTCATTAACTGGTAACCCGGTGAAATGTGAAGTAGCGATGACTGGTGAAATCACTTTGCGTGGTGAAGTGCTGGCCATTGGCGGTTTAAAGGAAAAGCTTCTGGCGGCTCACCGTGGCGGCATCAAAACCGTAGTGATACCAAAGGAAAACGAACGTGATCTGGAAGAGATTCCGGATAACGTAAAACAAGATCTGGACATTCATCCGGTACAGTGGATAGACGATGTTTTGGATATTGCTTTACAAGAACCGGTTGAAAGTTTTAAACCGGTGGCACTTGACGGCGAATAAACCATCAGCAAACACCGCTGAAACGCACGCCAATGCTGCGTAGCAGCGGTTTTATTAGACCTTTTGGTTAATTTTTATCCATATGGTGTGACAAAAGCCGTTTTTTTTAACTTTAGGGGCTTCAAAGTCCCAAAAGTTGTGTTACCTTAACTGCTGTATTCGCTTGAAGCCTTGTCACTAAAGGGATGGCAGCGATTCAACAATAAGTTAAAAAATTGTAAAGTGAAGCTTGATGTTAATCTTCAAGCTTGCTATAACGTCTGGGCAATGAACTGATTATTGCTTTGCGGACGAGAGCATAATAACAAACGAAGGGGATCTAATTGTGAACAAGTCTCAACTCATCGACAAAATCGCTGCTGGTGCAGATATTTCTAAAGCTGCCGCTGGCCGTGCACTGGATGCTTTCACTGACGCGGTAACCGACTCGCTGAAAGAAGGCGACCAGGTAGCTCTGGTTGGTTTTGGCACTTTCTCTGTAAGAGAGCGCTCTGCACGCAGTGGTCGTAATCCTCAAACTGGTGAGACTATCGAAATTGCTGCAGCTAAAGTACCTTCTTTCAAAGCTGGTAAAGCACTGAAAGACGCTTGTAACTAAGCATTAGATATTTTTTGAAAAGGCGATGGTTTACCATCGCCTTTTTTATTGCTGTAAGCAAAGGAATGCCTCTTCAGCATTCTATCGGGGTAAGTATTAAGCTATAATCCCCGCTTATTTGTTCCGTCGGCCCCCGACTGTACTACGGGTTGCTACCGGCCGGAAGAGTTGTAATGCAACGGAGTTAAAATCGAGTCATGCTAGAAAGGATCAGAGAAGGTTCTCAAGGCCCATGGGCGCTGGCGATTATTGCCCTGATCGTATTGAGTTTTGTATTTGCTGGGGTTAGCAGCTATGTGTCTTCATCAGGCAGCACTGCCGCCGCTGAAGTTAACGGCGAGCCAATCAGCCAGCAGGATGTTGAACGTGCCTATCAGGCACAACGTGCCCGTCTGGAAGCGCAGTTTGGTGAAGGTGTCAGCGCCTTATTCAGCGATGAAAACTATTTGCGTGATTTCCGCATGAATGTGCTGGATCGCCTGATTGCCGATACATTAATCGAACAGAAAGCGAAAGAGCTGGGCATGCGGGTGTCAGACAAGCAGATCCGTGATGCTATTACTGCAATGCCCGAGTTTCAGACCGAAGGTAGTTTTGACAACGAACGCTATTTAATGCTGTTGCGTCAAAATGGTTTCCAGCCCAGTGACTTCCGCGATTATATGCGCCAGCAAATGACCCGCGAGCAATTATCTCGTGCGGTGCAGGCCAGTGATTTCAGCTTGCCTGAAGAAGTGAGCTTAGCGCACCGCTTACAGGATCAGACGCGTAATGCCGATTATCTGATTGTAGACTCTGCGCCATTTGCCGCATCCGTCGAACTGAGCGATGAAGAGGTTCAGGCGTTTTATGACGAAAATATCTCGCGCTTTGATACCCAGGAAAAAGTGAACCTGGCCTATGTTACGCTGGCGGTAGAAGACCTGAAAGCTGACGTATCGGTAAGCGAAGAGGAAGTCGAGCAGGAGTACCAGGACAACATCGCGTTGTATAAAACGACTGAAGAGCGTCGTGTATCGCACATCCTGATCGAATTTGGTGATGACAAAGACGCGGCTAAAGAAAAAGCCGAATCACTGTTAGCCGAAGTTGAGCAAGGTGCCGATTTTGCCGAACTAGCCGAAGCTAATTCTGCTGACACGTTTTCTGCTGAAAATGGCGGTGACCTTGATTTTATCACTGCAGGAATGATGGACCCGTCGTTCGACGAAGCCGCTTTTGCTATCAGTAATGTAGGCGAAACCTCTGAGGTTATCGAAACTGAATTTGGTTACCATATTATTAAGCTCACCGATATGAAGCCGGTAGAAACAACGCCGCTGGCAGAAGTACGCGACGAGATTGAAGCGCAACTGCTTACCGACAAAGCGACTGATGAATTCTTTGCTCTGCAATCAGAAATGGCTAACCTGGCGTTTGAAGTGCCGGATACCCTTGAAGACGTTGCGGGTGCGGTGAATGGTAAGATTAAGGAAACCGGTTTAGTTACTGCTGCAGCGGTACCAGCGGCGCTTAATGTTCCAGCCGTAACCAGCAAAATGTTCGATCCGGACTTTATTGCCGAAGGGCTGAACAGTGACATTATTGAGCTAAGCAATGACGAAGTGGTAGTCATCCGCGTAGTAGGTCACGAGCCACAGCGTACTCAGGCACTGGATGAAGTCAGAACTCAAATCCTTGCCCAATTACGCGCCCGTAAAGCGCAGGAAGCAGCAGCTGAGTGGGCTGACAACGTAGTAGAGGAGTTACAGGCTGGTGAGTCACCTGAACTGACCATTGGTGATGTCACTCTGGAATGGCAAAGTAAGGAAGCCATTGCCCGTAACAGCACCGAGTTACCGCGTAATCTGGTTGACACCGTATTTACCCTGAGTACTGATGAGGGTAACAACCTTGAAGTCGCTAAGCTGGGCTCAGGTGATGTTGGTGTAGTACGCCTGACGGCAGTGAACATGCCTGAAGCACTGGGTGAAGAAGAATTAGCCAGCCTGAAACAGCAACTGATGACTAATTACAGCCAGACTAACTACCAGAGCTTTGTGGATTCATTACGTTCAGCAGCTGATGTAACAGTTAATCTGTAAACTGTACGCTTTGTTCAGAAAAACCAAAGCAGGTCTCAGACCTGCTTTTTTATGTTTAGCTGAAAATCGGTGTTAGTGAGTGACAAAATACATAAAGGTGAAAAAGACGGCGATCACCGATGAAATCACAAAAATATACTTAAAACCCTGTTTGCCGTCAGCCACACTGTAATTGTTAGCCTTTAAATACCCAAACCACAAAACACTCAGGATAAGAGGGATCAAGACAATAATTTTTAGCATAATGATGTTACCCGCTAAACAGACCTAAAATCGATACGTTAAGTGTTTCCTGATGGACCAATAATATCAAGCACTAATCGAGGATTAACGTATTCAGGTGCGTTGTTTCAGACCAAATGCAAGGCGTAACCAGGCAGCCGGGCGGATGACAAAATAACACAGGCCAGCGGTGAGGGTAAAAGCCAATACCAGTACACTCAATGATTTAAGCGCAATACCGGCATCCCACTGAACGATATAGTATGCAAGCATCACTATGACCGTCTGATGCAAAATATAAAACGGGTAGATTAACTCGTTTGCCTGGCGCAACCAGGCCGGGGAGTTATTCAGGTAGTGTCCAGCATAGCCCAGCAAAACCAGCATGCCAGCCCAGCTGAGTAACGCGGTTAATGCCCACCAGATTTGCCACCTGACGGTAAGTGAGCCAATAAAGCTGAAGTCACCCAGGTAGTAGATATAGAACACCAGGCTGCTGACTATAAACCCATACAGATTGAATCGACGATGGCGGGCAATTGATTGCCAGATTGCCTGGCGGGACATAAACAGCATTCCTGTGATAAAAAACACCAGATAGAACACCGACACCGACAGGTTCTCGATAGCCCCGTCCTGCTCGGGATAATAGAGCTTTAAAATGCACCTTACAGAAATAAGAGCCACGCCAGACAGCATAAGACCAAACGGGCGATGCGACAGCTTCTCAAAGGCTCCAAGTAGCGTTTGCCCGGGAGATGTATCCAGCGCCTTTTTTAACGGGGTAGCCAGGAGCATAAAAATGATCAGAAACTCAATAAACCACAGGTGTTTGTTATCGAAGATCAGCAATCGCTGCTGGTAGGCGTCGAGCAGTGAAGCATACTGCTCAGGGGCTTCAAAATAAGCCTGAGGAGGCGTAATAAACATCATTGCCAGCAACAGGGGCAGTAACAGCCGCTTTGACTTGCTGAGTAAAAATGCCGTACTGCTGACCCGGTTGAGCAGAATAATGCTGCCAGCCCCGGCAATCAGAAACAAGACCGGTAACCGAAGCTGCTCAAAATAGACCATAATATCATCGAGTAATTTGCTCGACTCACTATTCATAATGTGCCAGTTATCACCGTTGAACGGCATGAATACATGGTGCATAAACACCGCGACAATCAGTATCACGCGCAGCCAGTCGAGCTCTGCATAACGTTGGGGGGTTACTTCCATGAATACCGGTTCCTGCATAAATAGGTCAAAGGGTTGCAATCCCTATGCTATCTAAATTTCGGCTGTTTATTGGTTGGATGTATGTAAGTAATTGTAAATATTTATTTATTCTGCTTCCTGATAGGCTGTGTTTAACCAGCTTATGAGCTCATCGTCAATCTGCTCTGGTGCCGTAACACGCACTCTGAAGGGCGTCATTTTACCTGGCGGCAGCTTCTCCAGCCTGTTGCCTTCACTTAATGAGCGACTGTTTATGCCTAATTCTACCGCGGTTTTGGTTGCCGGGCCAATCATGGCAAATTGTTTACTTCTGCGATAGCTGATGTAAGTTTTCTTGGGCGCGGTTTCAAAAGCACCAAACGTATTCAGCGCTTCCAGTAACGCTTCATGGATGGGGCGCAAGTGCGCTTTGTTACCAGCATAGATGAGGTCCATTGGCGGCGTATCAGTATCGCCAGGATTTGCCGCCTGTTTAGCCATGTGCGCAATAAGGTTGGCATTGCCATGGCCTAATCCTAAATCGGCCTTGAGCATTTTCACCACATCGGTGTGTTTGGTCAGGCCGCTACTATTCACCAACGAACATAATTCACTGAGTGATTTACCGGTGGCTTTTTCAATGTTCTGGATCTGGGTTGCCTGAGCCTGCTCCATGCTTGCCATATCATTAACCCTTCGAAGTTGGCTGGAATGGTTACTATAGCAGTGCCGTAGGTTTTTGCGTAATGTCAGATATCAGAGGAGAAGGGCCAACGGATTTCTATAACCGTTGGCCCTGAGCAACACAAGTTAAGCCGTTTTCTCGAACTGATGGCACTGGATATAACGTTTGCGTTTCTTCGGCAATAACTTGTCGGCGTCAACGACCACCAGACCATCCACACAGTCGCAGAAGTCCGGGTCGATGTTGAAGTCCAGAAAGGCCACGCCGTCGTGCTCGCAGACTTCGGTATATTGCTTATACAGGGTGGGCACGTTCACTCCCATATTGGCCAGCAGATGTTTAAGCTGAGTGAACTCTTTCTTGTAGTCCTCGCCTTTAAACTCGGTCAGTGTATCGGTGGGGAGGGAAAAGGGGATCTTTGCCTCGGCCTCACCAAATCTGGCCGGGAAGTGGGTCGCATAAAACTGCACAATAAGCTGCTTGGCTGGCTGTGGATAATTATCGCTCAGACTCACTGGTCCGAACAGATAGCGATAATGTGGGTAGCGGGTTAAAAACGCGCCAATACCGAACCACAGGTAATCGAGGCTGCGCTTACCCCAGTAACGGGGCTGTACAAAGCTGCGGCCAAGTTCCAGGCCCTGTTCAAACAGCTGCGGATTATGTTGTGCGTAATCAAACAAGGTGGCTGAGTATAAGCCCGTTGGATGGTCGGGGTTACTCAGAATTCGCGCATCACCAAAACGGTAGGCACCAACAATTTCCAAATCGTTTTCATCCCACAGGATAAGGTGATAATAGTGATTATCGTACTTATCGATATCACGACGGTGCAAAGTACCTTCACCAACAGCGCGAAACGCAATTTCACGTAGACGGCCAATTTCACGCATGATCACCGAACTGCCCTGATGCAGGTATAAATAGATATGTTTGCCATCAGAAGTTTCGCCTAAGTGCTCACACTGGCGTATAGCTCGAGAGAGCTCCTTGCGGTCTTCAGGCATGGCAATGGCCGCCTGAGTCGCAAAAATTCCCTTACGATTAGTACCCACACGGTACAGATGACGTTTAAACAGTTTTACCTGATCAGGTAGCGAGATGCTCAGTGACTGGTAGCTGGAGAAGGGGATCAGCTCGCCAATGCGCATCGGCAGTGACTTACGCCGTTGTTTGAACATTTCTTTCACCAGCAGCGCTGTCGCCAGTGGCTTATAAACCATAGACACACCATAGAATAACGGCGAATTTTTAGCATCAATAAATATCGGCAGGATGGGGGCTTTGGCCTGCCTGGCGATGCGCAAAAAGCCATTATGCCAGTGGGTATCGCGTACACCCTGTGGTCTGAGTCTGGAGACCTCGCCGGCAGGAAATATTAATACCGCGCCGTCGCCAGCCAGGTGCTCGTGAATGGCAGCCAAATGTTCTTTGCGGGTGCCGCCCTGCATATTGTTAACCGGCAGCAGCATATCCCGAAGTGGTTCAATAGCCATCAGCATCTGGTTGGCTACCACCTTTAAATCATGGCGGATTTCGGAGATCAGTTTGATTAGCGCCAAACCATCAATGGAGCCAATCGGGTGATTAGCAATGATCACCACGCGGCCCTCACTTGGGATGCGTTCCCGTTCGGTGTCCCGCACCGAGGTGCTGACATTAAAGTATTCCAGTACCTGCTCGACAAAATCGATATCGTGGTAGTGAGGGTAGGTCCGTCCGAAGTCTGCGATTTCCCTTTCGTGCAGTAAATGACGCAGTGCAAAGCGCAGGGGTTTGCTTAGCAGGCTGTGCTTGGCGACCTGCGGATAGTACTCATTGAGCAATTCATCAACAGTAAACATATTCAGTACACTTCAGGTTATTTCGCCACACGATAGCAACCGTTTATGACGATATGCTCACAGTTGTATTGCAGTTCCTTTACAGATACGCCTGGCAGTATCAGGCGGCTTTGCCGGTTTTTACAAAGTCTGCCAGGACTGACACATTACCGGAGTGCTTGAGATACTCATTAAAGTGAATTAGTGAGAGCTCACCACTATTATCTTCAACCAGTGCCGAGCAGTTTTCTATCCAGTCGCCATCGTTAATGTAGTGGATACCATTCACCATTAACGATTCAGGGTGGTGTATATGGCCACAGATAATCCCGTCGAGCCCTCTTTCTGCGGCGTGGCGGCAACCTGCTGCGCGATAGCGTTCGATGGCTTTATTGGCGCCCTTGATGTGCTTTTTAATGTACCCGGCCAGCGACCAGTAGTGATTGTTACGCCAGGCTCTGAAACGGTTATACCAGCGATTAAGAAATAACAGCAAGTCGTAGCCTTTATCCCCTATCCAGGCGTGGAATTTGCCGAGGGTGACATCGGCATCGAACTGATCGCCGTGCAATACCAGGTAGCGTTTACCATTGGTTGTGGTGTGCACCAGTTCACGCTCAATAGCGATATCACCAAAGGCCATACCTGAGTATTTTTGAATGGGCGCATCGTGGTTGCCTGGTAAATACACCACGCGGGTGCCACCATTGCTCATTTGCATGAGTTTATGCATGACCTGGTTGTGGGTATCCGGCCAGCGAAACTGCTTTTCCATTTGCCACATATCGACGATGTCGCCCACCAGATATAAGGTGTCCACCGAAATACTTTGTAAAAACTCAAGCAGGAATTCTGCCTTACAGTCTTTATTACCAAGGTGAATATCGGATAACCATACAGCTTTATAGTGGAGTTTTGCCATCACATTTTCCCGGCCAATCGCAACTGGTAAAGTGATTGGCACTTTACTGACAGGGCTTGACAGTTAGGTGACGGAGCTTTGACTATTCGATGACGAGTTGTTGAAGGTTAAATGACAGGCATAAAAAAAGCGCCGAAGGCGCTTTTTTAAACTAAACGTCAGTGGGTGATTAACCCAGCGCTTTAATTTGCGCAGCCAGACGGCTCTTATGACGTGCAGCTTTGTTCTTGTGAATCAAACCTTTAGAAGCCATTCTGTCAAGAATTGGAGTCGCAGCAGACAGTGCAGCCTGGGCACCTTCTTTATCACCAGAGGCGATAGCCGCTACTACTTTTTTAATACTTGTACGAGTCATGGAGCGACGGCTGGCATTATGCTGGCGACGCTTTTCGGCTTGAATTGCACGTTTCTTAGCAGACTTAATGTTAGCCAAGGTGTAACTCCCAAAAAAATTCATGTCAAAAACGAGGGTGCGGATTGTGCCTAGCTATCGGCTAATTGTCAAACAATTTATCGCAGCTAAACGTAACTTTCTTCCGCATGGCGCGTAGTATACCTGAGTAGGGCCCCCCGGCTCCAGTAAATATTCGCTGACATGGGTCGTTGACGCAGGTCAATAGCTTGTCTGCGTAACCAGCGATAATGGTCTACAGTAATCGGAGTAAACCGATAGTAGAGCGGTAAATCTCTGAAATGATAGCTAATAAATAACAGGAGTAGGTGAATGTTAACCGTTGCCGATATTATGACCTGCCCGGTAATGCAATTGCATGAAGGGAACACCTTACACGATGCCCACTATATCACCCGCCATCGCGGCATTCGTCATTTGCCTGTGGTAAATAAAGAGACGCAAGAAATTATTGGTGTGGTCACGCAAAAAAGCCTGATTGCCAAAGTGATGAGTCTGATGGTGCTGTATGGTAACGAGGCACTGGAGCAGCATGAGAAGCAAACCAATATCATGGAAGTGGCGGTATGTGACTTTGATACCGTTAAAGCCGAGGAGACTATTCAGGAAGTCGCGCCTTTCTTTTTGCGCAATAAACACGGCTGTTTACCCGTGGTGGATGACGAACGCCATGTTATTGGTATTGTTACCTCAACGGATTTCGTTAACCTGTCGATGATGCTGATTGACAAACTGGAGCGATTAGAAAGCTAAATATCCGGTATATCCCAATTATTCATTGATTTCATTGTGGTTACATAAGGTACAATAACGGCACATAAGTCGATTAGGGTGTCAGCAGGGCACCGAAAGGGAAGTGTGTGTCGAAGAAATTAATTAAGTCAGGCCTGATTGTCAGTACGATGACACTCCTTTCCCGGGTGCTGGGTTTAGTCCGGGATGTCGTGATAGCCCGCCTGATGGGGGCAGAAGCCGCCGCTGATGTGTTCTTTTTTGCCAATAAGATCCCCAACTTTCTACGTCGCCTCTTTGCCGAAGGGGCGTTTGCCCAGGCCTTTATCCCGGTACTTACCGAAGTCCACGCCGAACAGAACGAACAAAAACTCAAACAGTTTGTGGCCCATGTATCGGGCACTCTGGGCGCAATTGTGTTTGTCACTGCGCTGATTGGGGTAGTCATTTCGCCGGTGATTACTGCCATGTTTGGTGCCGGCTGGTTTATTGATTACCTTCACGAAAGACCTGACGGAGAAAAATTTGAACTGGCCAGCGCCATGCTCAAAATTACCTTTCCGTACATTGCTTTCATATCACTGACCGGCCTATCCGGCGCAATTTTAAATACCCTTAACAAGTTTGCCGTGGCGGCCTTCACGCCGGTATTGCTGAATATTTGTATTATCGCCTGCGCTTATTTATTGGCTCCAGCTATGAGTGAGCCGGCTTATGCGCTGGCGTGGGGGGTGTTTATTGGTGGCATTGTGCAACTGGGTTTTCAGCTACCGTTTTTGTTTCGCGCCGGTTTATTGGTTAAACCCAAATGGGGGTGGCGCGATCCGGGGGTGGTAAAAGTCAGGACGCTGATGATCCCGGCGTTGTTCGGTGTATCGGTAGGGCAGATAAATCTGCTGCTCGATACGTTTATTGCCAGCTTTCTGGTCACCGGGTCGATAAGCTGGCTGTATTATTCAGACCGCTTGTTAGAGTTTCCGCTGGGGTTATTTGGCATAGCCATCGCCACCGTCATTTTACCTACGCTTTCTCGCAATCATGTGGGGAAAGACGAGCTGGGATTTTCCGGTAACATGGACTGGGCGGTCCGCATGGTAAGCTTACTGGGGGTCCCTGCGGCGGCGGGCCTGGGGTTTCTGGCAGAACCGATACTCTCGGTAATATTTCAGCGCGGTGCCTTTACGGCCGAAACCGCGCGCATGGCCTCATACAGTTTAATGGCCTATGCGTTTGGCCTGCTCAGCTTTATGCTGGTTAAGGTGCTGGCTCCAGGCTATTACTCGCGTCAGGATACTAAAACACCGGTTAAAATTGGTATCTGGTGTATGGCAGCCAACATGCTGTTTAATCTTATCTTTGCCATCCCTTATGGCTATGTGGGTCTGGCAATAGCCACCAGTTTGTCTGCCACGCTGAATGCTGCGTTGCTGTATATCGGTTTAAGCCGGCAAAAAGTGTATGTTGTGAGCCGTCTTACCCTGGGGTTTGTGGCTCGGGTGATGTTTTCAACCTGCGCCATGGTGGCTGCTATTTTGTGGATGCAGCAGGGCGTTGACTTTACCGGCCTGGCCTTGCGCGACAAAATCGTGTCCCTTACGTTAACCATTTTGCTGTCCGTTGCCGTGTTCGGCGGCTGCCTGTTTAGTTTTGGCATTCGCGTCCGTCATTTCAAATCCAAGGCCTTTTAGCGATTGGTATTGCTGGCCGGGTAGTTTATAATCGCCGGCTTTGTAGCATATTCATCTCAACAAAAGGTTGCTGTAAAACGTGGAGCTAATCCGGGGCCTTAACAATTTAAAAGATCATCATCACGGCTGTGTCCTGACCATCGGAAAGTTTGATGGAGTTCATCTTGGCCATCAGGCGGTGCTGGCTAATGTTATTGAACAAGCCCGCAGGCTGTCTTTGCCTGCCACTGTGATGGTGTTTGAACCGCATCCGGAAGAAGTCTTTACGCCGGACACGGCGCCTGCCCGAATCAGCCCGCTGGCCGAAAAATATCAGCTACTTAAAGCGCAAGGGGTAGACCGCCTGTTGTGTGTACGTTTCAATGCACAATTTGCTGCCCAGTCGCCGGATGAGTTTATAGAGCATCTGCTGGTCGACAAGCTGGGTGTGAAATTTCTGGTGGTTGGCGATGATTTTCGCTTTGGTAAAGGTCGTCAGGGCGATTTTTCCCGCCTCGAACAGGCCGGACAGCAATACGGTTTTGAGGTGGTCAGCACTCAAAGCTACCGCATGGAAGACTGCCGGATAAGCTCTACTGCTGTGCGTGAAGCACTGGCAGAGGGGAATTTTAGCCTGGCTCATACCATGCTTGGCCGTTCGTTTTTTATCTCCGGTCGGGTGATTCACGGCGAGAAAAAAGGGCGCACAATAGGCTTTCCTACTGCCAATGTGTTGCTTAACCGTTGCCAGACACCCATTACCGGCGTGTTTGCAGTGAAGCTGAATATCGACGGTACGCTCTACACCGGTGTAGCCAATATCGGCTCAAGACCCACGGTAAACGGCCAGCGCAAGCAACTGGAAGTGCATATTTTTGACTTTGCCGGTTCCATTTATGGTCAGCATATTACGGTAGTTCCGGTGGCCAGAATCAGAGATGAACAGCGCTTCAGCAGTCTTGAGGCACTTCGCGAGCAAATTGCCCTCGATGTTGCCAAAGCTAAACAAATTTTAACGAATAACGACGACCTGGTGCAGGTCTGAACCCGGGATAACTCCCGATAACGTGGACGGATAGAACAATAGCTATGAGTGATTACAAAGCCACATTGAATTTGCCGGAAACCGCCTTCCCAATGCGAGGGAACCTGGCGCAACGCGAACCGCAAATGTTGAAAAGCTGGGAAAAAGACGGCTTGTATCAGCAGATTCGCCAAGCCAAAGCCGGTAAAACGCCATTTGTGCTGCATGACGGCCCTCCTTACGCCAACGGAAACATTCACATTGGCCATGCCGTTAACAAAATCCTCAAAGATATTATTGTTAAGTCCAAAACCTTAGCTGATTTTGATGCGCCTTATGTGCCTGGCTGGGATTGCCACGGTCTGCCTATTGAGCTGATGGTAGAAAAGAAAGTCGGCAAGCCGGGTAAAAAGGTCACCGCTGCGCAGTTTCGTCAGAAATGCCGTGACTATGCGCAAAAGCAAATCGACGGTCAGATGGCAGACTTTAAACGTCTGGGCATTCTGGGTGAGTGGGCGAAGCCCTACAAAACCATGGATTTTGATTCCGAGGCGAATATTGTTCGCGCGCTGGGCAAAATCATTGACGCCGGCCACCTGGAAAAAGGCTTTAAACCGGTTCACTGGTGTACCGACTGTGGTTCTGCATTAGCCGAAGCCGAAGTGGAATACAAAGACAAAATGTCACCGGCTATCGACGTAAAATTCCCGCTGGCAGATGTTGATACGTTTGCCTCCGCGTTTGGCCTGAGCAGCGACGAGCTGACCGCGCATAAAGCCGGCGTGGTGATCTGGACTACCACACCATGGACCTTACCGGCCAACCTGGCGGTAAGCTTACATCCTGAACTTGAGTATTCTCTGGTTGAATTTGGCGACGATGCCCAGTGGCTAATGCTGGCGACTGATCTGGTAGAAAGCTGCATGCAGCGTTATGGCGTTGAAGAATACAAAACCGTGGCTACCTGTTTAGGTCAGGCTCTGGATAAAGCTGAATTACAGCATCCGTTCCTCGATAAAACATCGTTAATCGTACTGGGCGACCACGTGACTACTGACGCGGGTACCGGTTGTGTACATACCGCGCCAGCTCACGGTGTGGACGACTTTAACGTCTGTAAGCACTATGATATTGAGGTTTATAACCCGGTAGGTAACAACGGTGTTTATCTTGAAAACACGCCGTTGTTTGCCGGTATGCACGTATTTAAAGCCAATCAGCCTATCATCGATACCCTGGCTGAAAGTGGCAACCTGGTGCTGAATGTGAACTTTGAGCACAGCTATCCTCATTGCTGGCGCCATAAAACGCCGATTATCTTCCGTGCTACGCCACAGTGGTTCATCAGTATGGACAAACTGGGTCTGCGCGAGCAGTCACTGGAACAAATCCGCAGCACTGAGTGGATCCCGGAGTGGGGCGAAAACCGTATTACCAAGATGGTAGAAGGCCGTCCCGACTGGTGTATTTCACGTCAGCGTACCTGGGGTGTGCCGATCCCGCTGTATATCCATAAAGTCAGCGGCGAGTTACACCCGGAAACGGCCAGCCTGATTGAAAAGGTGGCGGCAGAGATAGAGAAAACCGGCATTCAGGCCTGGTGGGATATCGATGATGCTGCACTGTTGGGCAGCGACGCCGACCAGTACGATAAAGTTACCGATACGCTGGACGTCTGGTTTGACTCCGGTGTTACCCACTTCTTCGTGGTGGACTGCCGTGACGATATCCCGGCTAAAGCCGATTTATATCTGGAAGGGTCCGATCAGCACCGCGGTTGGTTTATGTCGTCACTGATGACTTCTACCGCTATGCACGGTCATGCGCCTTACCGCCAGGTACTCACTCACGGCTTTACGGTTGACGCTCAGGGCAAGAAAATGTCCAAGTCATTAGGCAACGTAGTCGCGCCGCAGGAAGTCACCAACAAGCTGGGCGCCGATATTCTGCGCCTGTGGGTAGCTTCAACAGACTACCGCGGTGAAATTGCGGTATCCGATGAAATCCTTAAGCGTGCGGCCGACAACTATCGTCGTCTGCGTAATACTGCCCGCTTCTTACTGGCGAACCTCAATGGCTTTAACCCTGAAACTGATGCGGTACCGGAAGCCGAGATGGTTGCACTGGACCGCTGGGTAGTGTCACGGGCAAAGCAGTTGCAGGCCGAAATCATCGCCGATTATGAAAAATACGACATGCTGCTGGTCTCGCAGAAACTGTCGCATTTCTGCTCTATTGAGCTGGGCAGTTTTTATCTGGATATCATCAAGGATCGTCAGTACACCGCCAAAGCCGACAGCGTTGCACGTCGTTCATGCCAGACTGCGCTGTATCACATTGTTGAGGCATTGGTACGCTGGATGGCGCCAATCACCAGCTTTACTGCGCAGGAAATCTGGCAGGAATTGCCAGGCGACAGAGCGAAATTTGTGTTTACTGAAACCTGGTACCAGGGCTTTAATGACTTTGGTCAGGATGACACCTTTAACGACGCTTACTGGAAACAGGTAATGGTGGTTAAAGACGCAGTTAACCAGGCGTTGGAACAGGCGCGTAAAGCACAGCTGCTGGGCGGTTCACTGGAAGCCTCTGTAACCCTGTATGCCGACGAAACGCTTAAGGGCCAATTGGAGCAACTGGCCGATGAACTGCGCTTCGTATTGCTTACCTCTGGTGTGGAGGTGGCGGCACTGGTCGATAAGCCGGCGGATGCTAGTGCAACCGAACTGGAAGGGCTGTTTGTGAGCGTAGCGAAAAGCAGTGGTGAAAAGTGCGTGCGCTGCTGGCACGTACGAGACGATGTGGGCTCTCACAGTGAGCACCCTGAACTGTGCGGCCGCTGTGTAACTAACGTTGATGGTGACGGAGAAACGCGCCACTATGCCTAAGTTTATTAGCCAAAGCGGCCTGCGCTTTTTATGGATAAGCGTGATCACGGTAGTGCTGGACTTATGGAGTAAGTACGCCGTGATGGACAGCATGGCATTGTATGAGTCAGTCCAGCTGGCACCGTTTTTCAACTTCACTTATGTGCATAATTACGGTGCCGCATTCAGCTTTCTGCACGACTCAGGCGGCTGGCAGCGCTGGTTTTTTACTGCTATTGCGGTAGCTGTTTGTAGCGTGATCCTGTGGTGGCTAAAACAAACGCCTAAACAGCAAAAGCTGCTGCCGATAGCCTTTAGTTTTATTCTGGGCGGCGCACTGGGTAACGTGTACGATCGGATTGTGCATGGTTATGTCATCGATTTTCTGGATTTCTACGTAAATGACTGGCACTGGCCGGCATTTAATCTGGCCGACAGCGCTATTTTTATTGGCGCTGCCCTGCTTATCTGGGACATGCTAACGAGTAAAGAAGACAACACATCAACCAGTAGCGCTAACTAACCTGAACGTAGAGAGAGTGACCGTGAGCGAAACATCAAAAGTGATTGGCGATAAAAGTCAGGTCATCATGCATTTTGACCTTAAACTGGCAGACGGTTCTGCCGCCGACAGTACCCGGGTAAATAAAAAACCAGCCAGGCTGGTAATGGGCGATGGTAGCTTAACGCCTAATTTTGAAGCCTGTTTACTGGGGCTGTCTGCGGGGGATAAAAAATCCTTTGAGCTGGCACCCGAAGACGCCTTTGGCCAGCCTAACCCGGACAACGTCCATCATATGGATAAAAGCCGTTTCGCTGCCGATATGACCCTGGAAGAAGGTATGATCATGGCCTTTGCCCAACCCGATGGCAGTGAAGTGCCGGGGATTATTCGCAGCATCGCCGGAACCTCGGTAACGGTGGATTTTAATCATCCGCTGGCTGGACAAACCGTGATCTTTGATGTTGAAATCATTGATGTTATCAACGCTTAGACTTGAGTAAGGGCGTACCATGCAAATTCATTTAGCTAATCCCCGTGGCTTTTGTGCCGGTGTAGACCGAGCCATTACCATTGTTGAACGGGCGCTGGAAATTTTTCAGCCACCTATCTATGTTCGCCACGAAGTGGTGCATAACAAGTTTGTGGTAGATGGACTGAAAGAGCGCGGCGCTATTTTTGTGGATGAGCTGGATGAAGTACCAGACGATAACATCGTCATTTTTTCTGCCCACGGCGTCTCGCAGGCCGTGCGCAAAGAAGCCGAACGTCGTGGCCTGAAAGTATTCGATGCTACCTGTCCACTGGTTACCAAGGTTCACCTTGAAGTCACCCGCGCCAGCCGCCGGGGCACCGAATGTATTTTGATTGGCCACGCCGGGCATCCGGAAGTGGAAGGCACCATGGGGCAGTACGATAACCCTGAAGGCGGTATCTACCTGGTGGAGTCCAGTGACGATGTACAAACGCTGGAAGTAAAAAACCCCAATGCACTTTATTATTGCAGTCAGACTACGTTATCGGTTGATGATACCGCCGACGTGATCGACGCCTTGCGTGAACGTTTTCCGGCCATTGAAGGGCCGCGTAAAGATGATATTTGTTATGCCACTCAAAATCGCCAGGATGCCGTGCGCGAGCTGGCTCAGGATTGCCAGGTGTTGCTGGTGGTGGGCGCGCAAAACAGCTCTAACTCAAATCGTTTACGCGAGCTGGCGGGCAAAATGGGTGCACAGGCACATCTGATCGCCGATGAGAACTGTATCCAGCGCGAGTGGCTCGATGGCGTTGAGCATATCGGTGTTACCGCTGGCGCATCAGCGCCTGAGGTACTGGTTAAACGGGTTATTCAGCGTTTACTCGACTGGGGAGCAGTAAAAGCCAGCGAACGTAGCGGTCGTGAGGAAAGTATTGAGTTTGCCGTGCCCAAAGAACTGCGGGTTAAACAGGTAAGTTAAAACAACTCCTTTTCTTATGCTCGCAGCAGCATCTTGTCTGCGAGCAATTCCCCCTAAAAGTCGGGTTACCAGCAATTCGCTGGTGTGCGATTCATTGATTCGTCGAGTGTCAGGGTTGTGCAACCCGTATCATTAGTCTGACTTCCTTTTGCCGTGGCGGTAAGCGTAAACGTGGTGGCACTAACGTTACTTACACTGAAAGTGTAAAAATCCGAAGCCGGAATGCCGATATCCGCTGCAGCGCCGTAGGTAATGTTTTGCAGCCTGTAGTTTTCCTGGCTCATATGCATTTGCATCAGTGCGGTCTGGGCATCCCCCCGTCTGGATTCTCTTACCTGCCCCTGATATGCCGGCAGAGCAATCGCAGCCAGAATACCCATTATCACAACGGCAATCATCAGTTCAAGTAGAGTAAATCCTGTTGTTTTCATCAGATAACTGTTCCCTGTAAAGCCAGTTGATTCATCGTTACTTGATACTCCAAATTTACGTCCTATCAGTCAACTGAACGCACGTACGGCTCTTATTCTAAAGCCAACGTTTGGTTGGCGACTATCTAACAACCATTCTTAAGACCAGCAGAAACAAGCTAAAACAGTATGCAGAATGAGTCATCACACGAGATGCAGAGCGCTGCTTTTGTGAGGAGTTCGGTATGCGATGAGTACAACAGAGAGATTTATTGCGAAATGAATGTTAGATACCAGGGCGGGTACACCTTAATTGAAATTATGATTGCCATGACGCTGGCAGTTGGTTCTTTGGCAGCTGTGTCGTCGCTGGTGGGATATGGAGTGGGAGTTAACGGCAATTTACTTAGCAGTGCCAGGCTTAATGAAGAATTAGGCAACGTTTATGCGCTTATCATCGCAGACTTACGACGAACGGGTTATTCTGGAAATACCATGGCTATGGTTTCTCAGCCGGATGCTAACCCCTCGCCATTTAATCAATCTATCTCAATCAGCGAGTATCCCGGTGAAACTGCACAAAGCTGCGTATTGTTTAGCTACGACAGTAACGACAATGGCACACTCGACCAGGCCTCACCCAATGAGCACTTCGGCTACCGACTCCTTGATGGCACGGTAGAAATCCGCCGTAACGCTCTCGATTGCACCAGCAATGGTTGGGAAGACTTAACTGACGGTAGTGTCGTTAACGTTACGTCACTGAGGTTTGCCATTAACCAAACAATTCAACAAGGGATTGCCAGCACATCCGTAACGGTTTTTCTTAGTGGGGAACTATCGGCAAACGATAAATTATCAAGAACCTATGAAACCGTTGTGGTGGTCAGAAACTATGAAAGCTAAAACTACTACATTATCGGCTGAGAGAGGGGCAATTGTCCTGACTTCGGTTGTTTTATTACTCACCATGGCAGCTCTGGTGACTTTATATACCGGTCAGGTTAAGTCCTTTGAAAACCTGATTACTTTAAATGTACAAAATCGCCTTTTGGCATTTAACAGTGCAGAGGCCGGACTAATGAAAGCCTTAGGAATTTTGACGATAGAGCCTTACTGGGATGGTGCTCAGTTTACCGAGAGCCTGCCAGGGCAGGGCAGTTTCACCACTGCGGGGAGTTGGGAAGAAATACATCGTGAATCTACAACACAGCGCTTAATAACATTAGAGTCAGTCGGACAGTCACCTGACCGATTGTCCGCAGTGACGGTCACAGAACAAGCTTTGGTTTACCCTCTGGTGGCGAATCTACCGGATGCTCCACTTGTAGTGGCCGGCGGCATAGCTGCGGGAGGCAACTTTGAGGTGGTTGCCAATCCTGATGGTGGTGGTGTAGGAGTACCCTTGTCCATCTGGAGCGATTTGGATGTGGATTTGCTCAACGGCAGCGGCACCACCTGTAACCAGGAGTCCTTTGCGGAAGGCAACTGTAGCAGCGCCCCATATTCTCAAACCGCTCATCAGGGGCCGGATATTCTGGATAACGATGTTAATTTTCCGGACGATTTGCTTGAGTATATTTTTAATATACCGGCAAATCAGTGGGCATTACTGCGTAATGAAGCTGACGAAGTGTTATCGACTTGTACGTCGTTGGGAGCGGCAACATCGGGATTTATCTGGGTCGAGGGACATTGTTACGTCACGGCAAATACTTCGCTAGGCAACGATACTAACCCGGTACTACTCGTTGTTGCCAATGGCGATTTAACGATGAACAGTGGCTCCATAATTACCGGGCTGGTGGTGTCATTCAGAAAACCGACTACCGCTATGGATTATGAAATTTATATGGCCGGGGGAGCAAGAGTAGTTGGTGGAATGATTGCGAATCACGATTTAGGTCACGCGAATGGCTATTACCACTCAACCTATCATCAGGATGTCCTGACCCTGCTACAACAGCACAATGCGTTTCAACGGCTGGCCAGAGTGCCCGGTAGTTGGCGGGATTATTAGGAGGTTATATGCAGGTTCGCGGCTTCTCACTGGTTGAAGTTTTAATTGCTTCACTGATTATAATGCTTGGCGTTAGCGGCGTTGTGTCATTGCAGTCTGCATACATGCGAAGTGATGCGCAGACCGCTTATCGACATGCAGCCTTGCGATTAGCTCAGAATAAATTTAATGATCTGCGACAATTTGAAGCTATTGAAAGTGCGGCAGGGATGATTGCCTATGATGATATAGCTGATAATGTCGGTGGTACGATTAATCCTGGACAGGTAGATGTCACGCTCGGCACCGATGGTGAATTGCATTCATTCACCCGTAACTGGGAGGTTGAGGATAAGTATTTTAGCGATACCACCGGTGATGGTGTTGCCGACACCTGGATGGACAGATCCACCCTGCTTGGCAATGGCTTGCCATTACCGCCATCCCCGGCGCAAAAACAAGTGACGGTGACGGTTAAATGGGTTGATACCAAAGGTAATACCATGGCCATTGCAGTGGATGGGAATATAGCACCAGTATCCTTAGGGCACAGTTATCATGCAATTAATGAGTCAAATAACGTTAAAACGAAGCCGGAAGTGCCTTTCACACCAGGTACCGCGCCAGACGTAATATCCTATAGTCTTGGCAATAATCAAAGGGTGGAAGCCAGCAAACCGTTACCTGACAGGATTAACCAAGGGAGTAACCAAATTGTTGAATTGACTTCTTTTCGCTATGCCTCCAGCGGTCAGGTCAGCAAATTGCTCAAACAGGAGGATTTTTTGACCATTAACTGCAAATGCAAACTGGCTGGTAGCGGCAATGGTTATACCCCGGCAATGACGCTACTTGAAGGAGACGAGTTGGTAGACTCGCCAGGTTATCTGGAGATTAAAGATACCGGTGTGGTGGCCGATAATCAGCAACCTGCCCACTGCAATGTATGCTGTCGGGACCATCATGACAACATGAATATGGTTGCCAGTGAAGCTTACTATCGCCTGGAAGGGGGCTTACCTCACAGTCACTATGACTCAGTTGGAGGAGGAAACTTCACTAAAGCCACGCAGGTCGGCGACACCTATATCGAGAATTGTCGATTTAAACGCATTAACGGCTTCTATGAGCTCTACCCCGACTGGCAACTTGTCGATATCGTCGCATTTGAAGCATCCTTTTTAGACACCCAAACAGCACTGGACGATTACCGGTCTTATACGACTGAGTTAATGGCTAGCAAAATCAGTAATTCACCTTTTTCATCCAGCCTGGCTAGTCGTTCCTTACTGGTACCGCCTGGTGATTATCAACTGATTGCCAGAGGGATTTATTTGGATAGGATGACAAGCTCTCACCTTGCCGCGGTGCAAGCGAAGCTGGCAGCAAATGATCCGCTATGGCAGCAGATAGTGCCATTTTATGACATCAATCTTACTCTGTTGGCCAGCTGGCACGCAGATAACCCGGTTATTGCAACGGTCACTAGCGAGACTATGGACACCGTTATCGATCCAGTGAATCACTACTACAATACTTACAGCCGTGGTCGAGTGACAGGTATCCAGGATGGTGTTACGAATATCAACGTAGGTAGCTACGGTGGCAATGCCGGGATCGCCAGCACTCTGCCTTTATCACCTGATGAATATTATCAGTTTTATTCAGACTACATCCAGGTCCAGATAGATAGCAGCGTAAGTGCGCCATAACTCAGCATTTAGGGTAGTGCGAAATAGCCTGATTAAGCGCACAAATCCTTACCCTGCCAGTATTGCTCACGATAACTTTGAAATCCTGCTCGGCATTAGTCAGCGTGACCGACCCTGCGTATCCTTGCGCAAGCCCCCGCGGAGGTGAAAACCGTGACTGGTTGTTATGGGCAAAAGTAGAGGCCGCCAATTGAACAAAACGAAATTCGTCATATGAGGTCACTTTTTCGACACCATCAATGGTACAAGATTGCGAGCTCTGACAATTGCAGGTTGCCTGGTCAGTAATACCTATACACCAGTACTGACCATCGACAATATCTAGCTGAATATCTTGTTGCTTGGCGATTGCCTGATGTCGTGCAGCCTGTATCTGAAAATATACCAACTGAACCGCTCCTTTTAATTCAATGGCTTTTAGCATGGTACTGAAGCTTTGCACGCTCTGGCTGGCAATGATTGCCACGATTGCTACGATTATGAGTAATTGAACCAGTGAAAATCCGTGCTCGCGAGCAGTCATTTTTCATTCCTTTCAATTAATTGACGTGAGGTTACAGTGTATCTTGCACACTTTGACAGGTGACCTGATCTGAAGAAGGGTAAATAGAGTTACATCCGGGAATGGTTAAAATTTGTTATTGCAGACAATACCTATTACCCAACTCACGTAACCAAAATTACGGAAAATTTACCGGCAGTTAGTTAGTATAGAGTCATATGGTAGGAGTCAATGATGCGCATGCCCCCGCAAAAATTATATAGTCTGCAAAAAGTCGCCGGTGTCGGTATGATCGAGATCCTGGTTAGCCTGTTTGTGCTGACGATTGGCTTGTTGGGCGTCGCATCCCTGCAATTTACCGGTACTTTTAACAACGTACAGGCTGCTAGCAGAAGTCAGGCAGAACTGGTTGCCCGCTATGTCTCAGAACAAATGGTCAGCGCTGCGCAGCCCGCTCAGACCGACGATGGCTGGGAAGTCGATGATGCCTTCTTCAATACGGACTTCTTTAACTTTGAAACCCTAAGCTGCAACGACAGTAATCTTTATAAATGTTACTGCCTGACCTTACCTGCCACTATTCCAAATTGCAGAACCGGGAATTGCACAAGCGCTGAAATCGCCGAATACAGTGGCTGGGAAGCTAGTTGTCAGGCGGTGGGCAGTAATCCGAATATGCGTATCAGCGTGAGCTGCAATGACCGCAACAATGGCGACGCGAAAGCCTGTTCCAGTGGTTCATTAGTAAATATAGCGGTTAGCTGGCCGGTTAAGAGTGACCAGCAGTCAACGGTGGCCAACGACAGTCGGTGTACTTTTAACACAGACTCAAACCGAGCCTGTGTTATCAAAGAGGTTACCCTGTGAAGCAGCAGTCTGGCTTTTCCCTGATCGAATTAATGATAAGCCTGGTATTAGGGCTGGTCATTTTATCGGGCGTGATACAGGTTTTTGTTAGTACCAGAGCAACAAATTCAATGAACCAGGCAATTGCAGAAGTGCAGGAGTATGGGCGATACATCACCTTGAGGCTCCAGGATGAACTGCGTGAGGTTGGTCGTTACGACATGAATACAACCCGCATCGAAGATTCTACGGATCTGGTGCTGGAGTCCAGTTTTGTTTTGCGTCAGCCCGTGGCTATCGCCAATGATTATCCGGCTATGGCGACGCTGGGTAGTACTGAGGGGGCAGGAAGTGCAAGTGATGGACTGGTGGTCAACTTGTTAGCTGAACAGGATTGTACAGGCAACCCGTTTAATGCCACTGCCCCAGAGCATCTGCATGTTGTAAACCATTATTTTGTGGAAAACGGCCAGCTAAAATGCATCGGTTATAACGGGCGTTATTTGCGTGGATTCAGTGGCAACCCTACCCCCAGTGCAGCAGTGGTATTGCTTGATGGTGTGGATAACATGCAAGTTGAATACGGGCTATCAGCAGATGTTACAGGCAATGACGGTCGGGTAGAGACCTATGTGGATGCCAGCGAACTCGGTAATGCTCGCCTGGCAAATCAACAAGTGGTAGCGATCCGCCTGGCGTTATTACTCAAGAGCGCCCCCATCAATCTGCAAAATATCGCAAACGAAAAGGTCAGGTTACTTTCTGAGGCCCCGGTAACTCTGGATCAGCAGCATTACTACCAGGTGTTTACAGTTTCAGTCGCGCTACGAAATAGTCTTAATTATGTAGGGAGTGCCGTGTTATGAAACAGCAACAACAGGGCATGGTGCTGGTATTTGCGCTAATCATGCTACTTTGCGTAACCCTGCTAGGGGTAGCGGCGGTCAGCACCAGTTTGTCGCAAACTAAGATGGCCAACTCTGTGCAGGCTCAGGGGCTTACCTTTGATGCCGCTGAAGCGGCAATTGCAGGCGTGGTATTTGAATCTGAGGATCAGATTGTATTGTCTAACGTCAATCTGGATGACCCCCTCACTGCGGCGCGTCAGGGCCTCACGTTTGATCCGCAAACTGATACCCTGGAGTGTGTCAATGATACGGATTGGATCAATCGCCAACTGACCAGCAGCGGATTAACAAAAGGTCAGCAAAATACCGCCACCGGCAACTTCCATACTCAGCCTGATGTTACCAGTTGGTCACGCACCGCGTTTGTG
>CENT01019528.1_pt1 | contig 29889 bp, 27 predicted proteins | sample 530141 | NCBI WGS metagenome assembly CENT01 (sample SAMEA2591074, study PRJEB7988) | marine metagenome | isolation source: saline water (ENVO:00002010), including | reverse complement strand
AGAGCCGCGCTTTCGTCAGAAATTACTGCGCTAAAGCAAGAAGTTTCGCGAATTGCTAGTTATACTGAGTTCGCTGGTTTAAGTATTTTAAAAGGCAATTTCTCAGCACAATTTCTTGTAGGTGCTAACCAAGGTCAAACGGTCACCGTTGAAATTGGTGATACTGCGAATTCATTTGGCGCTGCGGGATTAGGTGTTACTGGCACTGTTGATACCGATGGCAATGCAGATACATTGCTAGGTCAAGTAGATGATGCGCTGTCAAAAATTGGTACGGTGCGTTCTGATTTAGGGGCGTTACAGAACCGCTTCCAATCTACGATTAGAAATTTGAGTAACATTTCTGAAAATGTATCAGCGGCGCGTTCACAAATACGAGATACAGATTTTGCGACAGAGACAGCGAGTCTAACGCGTAACCAGATCATGCAGCAGGCAAGCACAACGGTGTTGGCGCAGGCGAACCAGCGACCACAGGCTGCGCTATCATTGTTAGGTTAACTCGGTAATTAGATTTGGCTATACAATCTCACTATTTGAAAATTTAGCTCTCCTAACTTGGGCTGAATATTGCCGAGATGAAATGTCTCGGCTTTTTTGTATCTATAGCTCAATTGCTTGCTGTCTTTTTAGTCGTTGCAAAGCTTAGACAAATGGGGTAGCACAAATCCACATTGAAGGCTGCTTACTACAGCTCATTATCTACTACGCACGTTCATGACGCGCTTTTCACAATTGAAGAAATCGCTTTAAACTGAGTATACGTGTTGACTATATCCCCATATTCCCAAAAGCGGCAATTAGAGAACTAGATTTGATTCAGCTAGCCTAGTATCTGCTCTATGGTATTCGATTCTTGCGAATAAGACTGGCTCTTTACCGATGTTATATTTGAGATGTTATCAGTAACATTGTTAGCGTGCTAAAGGGCTTCACCAATAACAACAATAGCGTAAATACAGCTCTCGGTTTCTCGATAAATTTGTAAAAGGTATCCGCGAATGAAAGTTTTTCGAAGGAGTTATCCTGGAAGCGCCGCAAGTTCAACAGCAGATAAACGTATCGCACCTAAGGGGGTGGCGTACTTAAATTATTATTGCTGTATTGAGAGTGGGCGTAAGTAATTATTTTTCCGTAAGGCGTCGTACCCGGATTGCCCAAGTGGACTTACTTTAAAAACAGATATCCTTTTAATCACGATGAATACTTATTGTAGTTTCTAGGCTTGCTTCCAGCGGCAGGTCTTTTTCACGCATTTTTGACGTTTCTTGATTGTTCAGTGTTTTTTTACCAATGCGTTATTCAGTTATAACCAGTTTAAGTCAACAAAATATAGCTCTTATTAAAGTTGTAGTCCATTTAGCGTTGCTCACCCTTGTCGCGCTCAGATGCTCCAATTTATGGTGTTGCTAAAGGCTAACTTTCATTGCCGCGCCACCTAAAATCTGTCACTAAACCCTAAAGCGACCATAGCAGCCAACGTAAGATAGCGTTTGTTGGCATTTTCTTATCTTGTGTCCAGTAGATTCAGTTAAAAAATTGCACTATTAAAACTACGTACTTTCAGTGCTTTAAAATTAAAAGTACGAATTTTAAAAAAAATCTAAAGATACTTAGGTTTCTGCCGATAAGTTAGTTGAGGGGTAATGTAACTAGTAATTATGTAGGTTGAGTGAGCTTACGAGTGTTACTTTTATAGAGCTGTAAATTTTAAAAATCTACAGATGGCAGGAGATAAAAATGTCTTTATTTGTAAATACCAATGTTTCGTCGTTAAATGCACAGCGTCAGTTATTCGACGTCAGCAACTCGTTAAATACGTCTTTTGAGCGCCTTTCATCAGGGTTTCGCATAAATAGTGCATCTGATGATGCAGCAGGTTTACAAATCAGCGAGCGAATGACTTCACAAGTGCAAGGTCTTAATCAAGCGGTTAGAAATGCCAATGATGCAATATCACTAACTCAGACGGCAGAAGGAGCGTTGGATGAGACTACAACAGCATTGCAACGTATTCGTACCTTAGCGGTACAGGCTCAAAACGGAATAAACAGCACTGAAGACCGGTCAGCTCTTTCGTCTGAAATAACAGCTTTAAAAAATGAAATATCTAGAATTGCATCTGAAACTCAGTTCGCTGGCTTGAGTATTTTGAAGGGGAACTTTTCGGCAGATTTTTTGGTTGGCGCCAACCAGGGGCAAACGGTAACCGTTGAAATTGGGGATGCTGCTAATTCTTTTGGCGCAACTGGACTTGGCGTGGCGGGTACAGTTGATACTGATGGCAATGCTGACACACTGTTAGGTCAAGTAGACGACGCGTTGTCGAAAATTGGTACAGTACGCTCTGATTTGGGGGCCTTGCAAAGTCGCTTCCAGTCTACAATACGTAATTTAACCAATATTTCAGAGAACTTATCGTCAGCGCGTTCACAAATCATGGATACTGATTTTGCTTCTGAGACCGCAAATTTAACGCGAAATCAGATAATGCAGCAGGCATCTATTTCAGTGTTAAGCCAAGCTAACCAAAGACCTCAAGCAGCACTTTCGCTACTCGGTTAGGAGTTTACTCTGTTTTAGCCTTTACTCTATTCGTTAAATCAGAATAAGTGCTATAATTTTAGTAAGAAAATGCGAGGTGTACTGGATAAGTTACTTCGCTTTTTTGTTTGTAAGGAGTAATAATGTGGAAATTCAAAACTCACTAGTTGTTCCAACGCTTACTGAACAAGAACGTAAGCTTTCTCCAGTTGAAACTGAGGGGGTAGTTGAGAAAGAATCAAAGTTTGCAAACGCTCGGGTCGAATCCTTTCCAAATAAAGGAGATAATTTTGTTAAAGAGGCAGTCGATACTGCCGATAATAAGAGTGTTGGAAGTGGGTTTGAGTTAGATGAAGCGGTGAAAAAAGTCGAGTCATTTTTAAATTCTCAAAATCGTGACCTTTCTTTCACTTTTGATAATGAGACGAAACGAACAATTGTTACAGTCAAAGAGTCAAGTTCAGGCGAGGTGATTCGGCAGATTCCTTCCGAAGAGGTATTAAAACTTGCCAGTCGAATTCAAGAGCTTCAGGAAGACGTTGTTAACAGTGTTGGAGTTTTTATTAACAGCGAAATTTAACGAGGTGCATCATGACAATTCAGTCTTTAGGCGTTGGTTCTGGGCTCGATTTAGACGGCTTAGTACAACAGTTGATAGCCGCTGAAAGGCAGCCAAAGGAGTCTCGTCTCAACGAAAAAGAAGAAAGAGTTGAGGCAGAAATCTCAGGTCTTGCTAAAGTAAAGTCAAAATTGTCTGGTTTTCAGGATATCGTTGATGAGCTTAAAAGTGACAAGGAAATTAATGGACGTGAACCCACTATAAAAAACCCCACCGATGATAATGATGTATTATCTGCTGAGGCAGCCAATTCTGCTTTGCGTGGTTCTTACGCTATTACGGTTTCACAGTTAGCCTCTGGGAGCAGGATAACAACCGAGGATGGCGCATTTACATCAAGTTCTGATGCGTTACTTTCTACAGGTACCGGTTCACTTACGTTTAGCGTAGGCGCGGATGATTCTTTTACAGTAAATATTGATAGTACAACAACTCTTGCTGATTTGAGGGAAATGATAAATGATAGTGAAGAGAACTTTGGCGTAACAGCTAATATCATCGAAACGGGCACTGGCGCAGGGCCAAAACTTGTAATTCAATCCGAGACTACAGGTGAAGGAAACGACCTAGTGATAACCAATGATTCTGGAAACACAGAGCTTGACCGTCTTTCTACTACAGGCGGAGCAACCAATATTAGCGCTAGCAATATTGAAGTTGCTAAAAATGCCATTGCTTTCGTTGATGGTATTGAAGTTCAAAGTGACAGTAATAAATTCGATAATACCATTCAAAACGTAAGTTTTACGGCAAAAGAAGTCTCACCGAAAGAAGCGGGTGAGAATTTTATCCCTTCAACACTAACCATTGGTTATGACAAAGAGGGGTTAAAGGAAAAAATTGAAAACTTCGTAGATAATTATAATAACTTGATTAAAGAGTTAGACGCGCAAACTAAGTATGGTGAGTCTGATTTGGAAGAGGATGGTGCCCTTGCTGGTGACTCATTAATAAGAAGTATCAAAGCAGGATTGGCAACAATCATTGGTGATAATGTCTCTACCTCTGCATTAGGCGGCCTCTTTAGTTTAGGCGTAGAATTAAATGAAGGTGGTGAATTGGAAATAAGTAGTACCGATTTTGGGTTAGGTTCAGGTGAAGACCGCTTAGAAAGCGCGCTGGAAGATAGTTTCGATGATATCGCAACCTTATTTACCGATGAAAATGAAGGTATAGCAGCGCGTTTGTCAGACTATCTAGAACAATATACATCTTCAAGTGGTTTAATAAGCTTACGTGAAAAAACTGCGAAAGACGACCGGGAAGAAGTGTATGATGATCGTGAAACGCTTGAGCTAAGAATGGTTAGTTTTGAACAAACATTACGAGACCGGTACTTAAACTTAGATCAGACAGTGGCGCAATTGAACCAAACCAGCTCTGCACTGTTAGCAGTTCTATAACATCAGATTCTTGGAGATAAAAGTGGCACTGAAAGGTATTAACGCTTATAAAAAAGGCAGCTTAAAGCAAGATGTTGCCAATGCAGACCCGCACAAATTAACACTTATGCTATATCAGGGAGCATTGGATAGAGTTGCCTATGCTAAGGGCGCGATGGCCCGAAATGATCACGTACAGAAGTCTGAGCATATAACAAGAGCAAGTTCAATTCTTATTCATTTAAGAGACACTCTTGATCTCGGCATTGGTGGAGAGATAAGCGAAAACTTATTCGCGCTTTACAACTACATGATAAACCTACTCACTGAAGCACATGTGCAAAACAACCAGGATGCGTTAGATGAGGTGTCTTCTTTACTCACGCCTATTCGCGATGCATGGCTAGAAATTCCAGCAGAAGCAAAAGAAGAAGCCTACAGAATGCAGCGTGAGAAGAAGCAAGCTTTGTAGATGCTAGACCGTCTCAATCATGCCTTTACACCGCCTTTTTTACGCAAGCTAAACGCTGATTTAGCAACTTATTTAGCCGTTGAAGAACGCAACGAATCAGAAGACAAACTGGTTCGACTCATGGCGTTAAGGCATAGACTCGTTGTTCGTGAATTGAAACGATTAACTGCCTCAACGTTACCCTCCTTTGCTAAAAATGAATTAAACGTAAATAAATACCTAGAAGAAGTTGTGCGAGACTTTCAATCCCAAGTGAAAAAGGAAATTGTTGGTTTTTCTCGAGCACAAAAAGCGGCGAAGAGTTATAAATAATAATGCTCAAAGATATAAGATATTTTATTGATGAAAATGTGGAGCGCCAAGAACAGTTAGAGTGTTCATGGGCTAATACAATCGAAGAAAATAGGCAGGCTAGCTTAAACGCGTTCAAGCAAACTATGCCGACCATCTATCACACGTTAAAAAGCGCAAACAATTGTCCAGAAAGTGTGTTTGTGAATAAAGATGGCGAATTAGATATTGTGGATACTAGCAACGGCAAGGCGCTTTACGGTTATGACGTCAATAGAAACATATCTGAGCATTTAAAGAAATTTGAAGCAAACCCTCTTACTGTTTCATTTAATTCATCGGGTCACACTGACTTTTTACCCAAAGATATCGAGGTATTAGTTGTATTTGGTATTGGCCTTGGCCCGCATCTATTATCACTTTTGCAAAATTACAAAATACGACACCTCGTTATTTACGAGCCCAATCTAGGTTATCTCAACTGCTCTTTGTCCTTTGGTATTTGGGGAAAAGTATTCAACCTCGCTACTCAGCAAAATACTGCAATATATTTGCAAACAGACATTAATGCAAAAATGGTTATGAAGGAACTTGGAGAGCTATATCAAGCTTACCCATTTGACAGAGTTTACGTTTATCAACACTACCATACCCCAGAATTTGACGATGCTGTCAGTGTTTTCTCCAAAAACACATTAAATAATTTGGGTATGATGGTTCGGGAGTCTTTTCCTCTTCGCTCTCACGAAGATTTTTTACCCCCATGGCCCCCTGTCACAGACCCCGAGCAGTGGTCATCTAATAATTTGAATCAACACGTATTCAAACAAAATATTGACACACTCCTCCGTTTTTTCCCCGATATTGCCAAAGAATTTGAACACTACGTGCCTTCCAAATGGAAGCCTTTAGCGAATGTTAAGGGTGAAGTAAATATATTTCATATTGCTAGCGGCTCTGCGTTATACGGAGAATCACCGTTAGCTGATGAAATGGCTGCATACAATGCATTTGTTAAAACGCCAACGAAAGAACGGCTAGCCTTAGGCTCCATTCAGGGTAAAACTAGCCAGTTTTCGCATCAAAAAATGGCAAGACGAATCGAAGGTATTTTCAAAGGTATTAAGGCATCAGACGAGGTGTTACCTGAGGAAATCGGAGCCTTGCTCCTATTTGGAATAGGAGCAGGTTATAAGTTAGAGAAGCTTTATAATTGTTTTAACGTGGACTGTTTCTTTGTATGCGAGCCTAATAGAGATTATTTTTTTGCATCACTCTATGCAATTGATTGGAAAGAAATTCTCACTAAAGCTAATATTGAGGACAGACGTATTTATCTAAATATAGGAGATGATGGTTCGAATCTAGCAAAGGACTTAACAGGCCAATTCAATGCTATCGGTACCCATGTTATCGAAGCGATGTATTTTTCTATAGGGTATGATAATCAACAATTAGTACCTGCTGCAAAGAAACTAAGAGAAGAACTACGAGGTATTGTCGCATTAGGCGAATATTTCGATTATTCGCGATACGGTGTCGCACATACTAAATGGGCAATAGAAAATAAGTTAAAATTTTACAGTAAGTTGAGTGATTTATCTGAACATGTCGAATTGTCTGAAGTGCCGGTATTTATTGTAGGAAATGGACCATCATTAGATAAGTTACTACCTGTGCTCAAAGAAGAGAGAGGGCGTGCGGTAGTAATTTCATGTGGAACAGCATTGCAGGTACTATACAAACATGGTATTTCTCCTGATTTTCACGCTGAAATTGAGAGTAATCGGGATACGTTTGATTGGGCAGTAAGGGTAGGAAGCTTTGACTTTCTAAAAAAAATTAACTTGTTAAGCTGTAACGGTGTTCATCCTGACACAATAAAACTTTTTAACGACGCTTTTCTTAGTTTCAAAGAAGGCGAAGCGTCTACAGTTACCATCAATGGCCTGGCCACGGAAAAAAAGTTTCCAGAACTAAAATTTGCGTACCCTACTGTATCCAACTTTGTGTTAAATTTCTCTTTAGAAGTAGGGTTTAAACAGCTTTATCTATTCGGTGTAGACCTAGGTTTCGTAGATGGAAACCACCATCACTCAAAAGACTCTGGTTATTATAAAAGCGACGGAACACAACTGTACGATTACCTTATACAAAGCAAATCATCCTTGGTAGTAAAAGGAAACTTCAGGCATTCAGTTCTAACTAAGTTTGAATTCAATATGGCGAGACAGATGATTGAAAAAGCGGTTGCCGCTTATCCCAAAGCATATGTCTATAATTTAAATGACGGTGCGGCCATAGAAGGATGTTTACCTTTAAAGCCTGAGTCTGTTCTGCTTTTGAGTTCGACGGAGAGTAAAAAGGATTTATTGCAATGGATTCTAGAGTCTGTGCATTCCTCTATCGACAGTGACAATTTCGGCTCAAAGTTCAAGCTTAAATTTGACCAGGCTCTTCTTATTCAAGATGTGGGTGAGTTTATAAAATTACTCGATCGAAAGGTATCGACGAAAAAGGATATTAGAATTCTCATAGGCCAACAAAGGGCGTTTCTTATTGAAAAATACCTGGAAGAGAAGTCTATCTTTTTTTATTACTTTAATGGCTCTATTAACTATATAAATAGTGTCCTAATCAAGATAACTTGTATCAAAGATGGCACCGTTTTGGAATCTGTCCTTGAGCAGGTATTGAGTCTTTGGCGAGATTTTTTGGATCAAGCACACTGCAGCCTATCTTCATACCCCGATGAGTTAGACATAATATCAAGCGCGCCGAGAGATAGACAAAATATCATTCTACGAGACTACTTTATTGACAATGGTGTCGAGCTAGTTAGTACCACGCTACATACTCAGGCTACATTGTTTAATGACTCAATGTGCGTCTATGAGAATAAGAACTTACCGAGTAGCCAATATCAATTAGAGTTCCTAAGTACCATCCGGGACATTGACTTACGTAATAAAAAATCAGAAAAAGTAGCGTTTATTTTATCTGACTTATCGCTGATAGATAAGCTTGAATATCAGAAAATTAATGATATCAATGGTGTTTTAGTGTTGCATCCAAATAAAAGTAATGACGAGCATATTAATGAGGTAGTTTTTTATACCGCTGTTTTGTCGCTAGTAAGTACTGATAAGATAAGTGTTGTCGTTCCGAAAAGTATAAATAAAGACTGGTTACGCAGAAGCTGTGACTTAATTCTTAATTTAAAAAACTCAATGTATGTAGCGTTCGAAACCCGAAGTATGATTGCATTTTGTACTTCAGACTTACAAGAGCATGAACTTACTAATGGAGCAGGGGATCGTTTTAGGTTTGCACCAGAATTCACTCGAAACGCATAGTTGATTAGCTAACTTATAATGTGTTGTGAGAAAAAACATTCTTGTTATTTCATGAAGTTTTTGTTTTATTGGAATTAGGGCGTCAAACTAAAAATGAATACCAAATAACAGGTCACTTATGTTTAACGGGAAATCAATACTAATCACGGGGGGTACTGGGTCATTTGGACACAAGTATACACAGATACTGCTGGAGAAATACAAGCCTAAACGCCTAATAATATATTCTCGTGACGAATTAAAACAGTTTGAAATGCAGCAGAAATTCAATGCGCCCTGTATGCGTTATTTCATTGGTGACGTAAGGGACATAGATCGTCTAACTCGTGCAATGAAGCATGTTGACTATGTGATCCATGCTGCAGCAATGAAACAGGTTCCAGCTGCAGAATATAATCCAACTGAGTGTATTCGAACAAATATAGACGGTGCTGAAAATGTGATAAATGCTGCGATTGATAATAATGTGGGGAAAGTCATCGCCTTATCCACAGACAAAGCGGCCAATCCCGTTAACCTTTATGGCGCGACGAAACTCGCGTCTGATAAACTTTTTATCGCCGCCAATAATATGGTGGGAAGCAAGTATCCCAGGTTTTCGGTAGTGCGATACGGTAATGTCGCCGGATCAAGAGGGTCCGTTGTTCCATTCTTCCAAAAGCTGCTAAATGAAGGTACCGATGCGATACCTATTACCCACCCAGAAATGACGCGATTTTGGATTACCTTGCAACAAGGGGTAGATTTCGTTTTGAAAAATTTTGAGCGTATGCAAGGAGGGGAGATTTTTGTTCCCAAAATACCCTCTGTTCGTATAGTCGATTTAGCAAAAGCGATAGCTCCGCATTTACCCACCAAAGTTATCGGTGTTAGACCCGGCGAAAAACTTCACGAGATGATGTGTCCCGGGGATATGGCTTTCCACACTTATGAGTTTGACGATCACTATGTTATTGCGCCTGCTATAAAGTTTTTCCAACGCAGCAATGATTTCACCAGTAATGCGCTTGATGAAAAAGGAAAACGTGTAGCAGATAATTTTGAATATGTATCGAATAACAACACGCACTTTTTAAATGTAGAGGAAATTATTTCCTTCAATGAGGATTTGCGCTAAGTGATCCCATACGGAAAGCACAGTATTGACGACGATGATATTGCTTCCGTTGTCTCTGTCCTCAAATCGGATTGGCTGACGCAGGGGCCATGGGTGCCACGTTTCGAGGATGCCCTAGCTAGCTTTTGTCACGTTCAATATGGTGTTGCGGTTAATAGCGCAACGTCAGCATTGCATATAGCATGTCTTGCATTGGGAGTTGGTGACAAAGATTTGGTGTGGACGTCCCCCAATTCCTTTGTGGCCTCGGCAAATTGTGCTCGGTTTTGTGGAGCAGATATTGATTTTGTTGATATCGAACAGGATACCGGCAATATGTGTATGGATGCTCTGCATGATAAGTTAGAAACCGCTTGCGCTGCCAAACAGTTACCTAAAGTCGTTATCCCTGTTCATTTTTCGGGGCAGCCATGCAACATGAAACGACTGCATAACTTGGCTGAAAAATACGGATTTAGTATCATAGAAGATGCGTCCCATGCCGTAGGGGCGAGATACAATGATAAAATGATTGGTAGTTGTCAGTATTCTGATATCTGTGTATTTAGTTTTCATCCAGTTAAAATTATCACCTCATTGGAAGGCGGTATGGCAATGACCAATAGCGTAGACTTGGCTAGGAGTATGCGCTTGGCTAGGAGCCATGGGGTGACGAGTCAAAAGGAATCAATGGACCGTGAAGCCGATGGGGCCTGGTATTACCAACAATTATCGTTGGGTTTCAATTACAGAATGAACGATGTTGAAGCAGCGATAGGGCTTAGTCAGCTTGGTAAACTTCCGCGTTTTATTCGAGGGCGCAACACAGTCGCATGTCTTTACGATGCTCATTTTAAAGGGGTCTGCAGTGTTAAACCTTTAGTTGTGGCAGAGGGGTGTTACAGCAGCTATCATTTATACGTAGTACGTATACCGGGGTTGACGTTGGCGCTAAAATCAAAACTCGTTGAGGAAATGAGGGCGCAAGGTGTTTATGTTCACGTGCATTATATACCCATTCATACGCAGCCATATTACCGTCGTCTGGGGTTCAGTCATGGCGACTTTCCAAATGCCGAATGTTACTATCACCACGCACTCACGCTACCTATTTTCCCCTCGATGACTAATTACGAAGTGGAGCATGTGGTGACAACATTGTTACGCACCATGAGCAGACTAGGCGTATAACCGTCCTACGTAAAGTATAAATAAAAGTATATAACTAAATTTTTAACGTGTACTCGTTAATTGAAATGTGCTTATTATTTCATCACACACCTTTGGTGTGCCTTTATCCAAAGGAATAATCGTTTTGGCACTATTACTCATTTTAGATAGACGGTGGGGTAAGCGTAATAAATCCGCCATCCGCCCAGCGAGTTGTTCAATCCCCACCTCATCGAAGTGCCCTATATAATCACACACGTTTTTATCTGCTAAATATTGAGAAGTTTCTCTTTGGTTGTCTGCAACACTGATGATTATGGCGGGGAGCCCTATTACGCACCGTTCCCAGTGCATACTTCCTCCAGCACCTATCATTAGCGTAGCTGTTTGCATTAAGTGAGACATATTTCTGCTATTGATATGAAGTTGAACCTTATGAATGGTCTTACTATTGATACGCTGTATTTGTTCGCTAATTTCGTTCCGAGCTTTATGGTTATCGTTTATCACCACATTTGCTTCAATACAATTATCGTCCAGCAATCGTAATGCATTAAGGGCAAACATTGTCATATTGTGGGGATCGCTTCCACCAAAGCAGATTAGTATTTGACGAAGAGCTTTACATTGTACTTGTGATAAAGCGTAAAACTCCTCTCTAAGAAGTGCGTAGCTTGGCCCTAATAGCAAGCGACAACTCTCGTTTACTAACTCGTTGTAGCGATTTTTATAGTTTTCTAGAAAGTTAGTATCAAGCAATAAATGGCAGTCATGCATACGATTCGCTAAATCATCAATAACCATAACTTTGAGGTTACGATTGGTAAGTGTTTGCTCGAATACCCTGTCCAATTGATAGTGGTCAACGATCCAGACATCAGCCTTGATATGGTCAACAGAGCTATCGACAGTATCAACAACACTGTGTAAGAAGCCATTCTGGCGATACAAGCTAACCAGCAGCTGAGCGGATTTTGTACTGACGAAGTGAAAATCGGCTTTCATTCCTAGTTGTTTCAGCCGTTGTTTAAGCCCTAGGGCCAAAGTTACGCATCGCATTCCATGCCCTGCGCCTATTGTCTCTGAAGCATCAACACGAAATGCGATGTGCAATGACCTTGATACCATTGACGTAATCGTCCTTATATTCCTATGTTCTATAGAAAGTGTAACACAGCGGATAGCGAGCATACCCACTTAGCAATATTCAAAAAACGCAGCAATGAAAAAATTGAACAACAAATGGGTGAATTTACACTATTAAGGTAATTGATAGTATTCGGTGGCAATATACGGATAGTTTGGCTGATATGGCTTACTGGGAGCTAAAGTTTCCACACTAATATACCGATAAAGATAATGTGAATTAGCAGATAAAAGACGCACTCTGCAAACAAATGAAGAGTTTTTTTGCATACGGTAAGTCTTTAAAAGTAAGATACCGGCAAAACTATAACAAAGCAGTGGCGAATCGTTAATACGGCATTGCGCAATTAAATGGTATTCGTTTTATGAAAGAAGTAAAACTCGGACATCGGTTAGTAGGCGCCTCTCACCCTCCTTTTGTTATCGCTGAGTTATCAGGCAATCATGGGCAGTCATATGATAAGGCTATCGAACTCGTTGATTTGGCCGCTGATTCGGGTGCCCATGCAATAAAGCTCCAAACTTATACACCAGATACGATCACCCTCAATATTCATGAAGGCGAGTTTTTTATTAGTGATCCCAATAGTCTATGGAAAGGGATTTCTTTGTATAGTTTATATGCTAAAGCAATGACTCCATGGGAATGGCATAAAGACATTTTTGAACACGCAAAAAGCAAAGGTTTAATTGCGTTTAGTTCTCCTTTTGATCTTACAGCCGTAGAGTTTTTAGAGTCGTTAGATGTACCTTGTTACAAAATAGCTTCGTTTGAAAATACAGATCATGGGTTGCTGGAAGCCGTGGCAAAAACGGGCAAGCCTGTGATTTTATCTACGGGTATGGCTAGTCAATCTGAGCTCGCCGAGTCGGTGGAAGTACTACGAAAGAATGGCTGCTCCGAGTTGGTATTATTAAAATGTACTAGCAATTACCCGGCCCGTCCGTTAGATGCCAATATACGCACCATCCCTCATTTGGCTGAGTTGTTTAATTGCCCAGCTGGACTTTCTGATCATACCGAAGGTATAGGAGTAGCAGTGGCATCGGTAGCCTTGGGGGCAAGTGTTATCGAGAAACACTTTGTTTCAAATAGGAGCGAAGGCGGCGTTGACGCAGAATTCTCGCTTGAGCCATTCGAATTGAAAATGTTAGTGGATGAGGCCCGGCGTGCATACGACGCTTTAGGGGAGGTTTTTTATGGCTGCACAGATAAAGAAATAGTGTCAAGAAAGGATAGACGGTCGCTGTACATTTCGAAAGATATTAAAGCCGGAGAAATCTTAACAAAAGAAAATTTGAGGTCGGTAAGACCTGGGCTAGGGTTACCTACCAAATATCTACCGTTGTTACTCGGCAGAAAAATATTGAAAGATGTTAAAGCGGGCACGGCAATGTGTTGGGAACTGGTATAGTGAAAAAGTTGCAGACAATGTGGCACCAGGAAACAATCAATGCGTTTAACGTTGTGTTAAAACCGGTGACGATTGACGACCTTGAATTATTAAGGGAATGGAGAAATAGACCTGATATACGTCAGTATATGTTTGAACAAAATGAAATTTCTTCAGTACAGCAGCGACACTGGTTTTCAAAAGTCAGTGTCGATAAAACACAATTGCAATTCGTAATCTGCTACAAAGAAAAACGAATTGGTGCTTGCAACCTAAAAAGCTCGAATTCGGTTGCGATTGACGCATGTATAAGCGCTGAGTCAGGAATGTATATAGCAGATAACAAGTATCGCGGTACCATACTCGCTTTTTTCGCGGCCCTCGCATTAAATGAGTTTGCCTTCTTAAGCCTTTCTTTACGCGCCATTGTTGCAAAGGTGAAGAGCAGCAATGTAGGCGCATTGCGTTTTAATGAGCAACTAGGTTATGTCACTGATAGTCACCAGTCGAGTGAAAATGTGGTCTGTTTGACGTTAAACGCTGATGCGCATCAGCGAGCAGTTAAAAACTTTGCAAGATTTATTAGGAATTAAGATGAGTATTGAACCCACAAATAACGAGAAACTGATTTCATCATTCGCTGTTTCATTAGCGATCCCCGAATCGCGAGTAGGTGAAGGCCTCGCGTACAATACGATTAAAGAATGGGATTCAACGGCACATATGTTATTGATTGCAGAGCTTGAGAATACATTCAATGTGATGTTGGATACTGATGATATTATTGACTTAAGTTCGGTGGCTAAAGCGAAAGAGATATTAGCTAAGCATGGAATAACGTTTGAATGAATACCGATACACCCATCACTCTTATCACAGGCGCGAGTAGGGGGATTGGCCGCGCATGTGCACTAATGCTTGCTGAGCAAGGCCATGAATTAATACTCGTAGCAAGAGATGACAATAGATTACGTGAGCTTAACGAGGATTGTAAAAGAGTGGGGGCGAAAGCGCACTACTTTGTTGCCGATCTCAGCGACAGTCATGCGGTTGTTGAGCTTTTCAAACACATACAAAGGGTACTCGACAACAGGCCCCTGTCAAACCTTATTCACTGTGCCGGGCAAATGCGGGACGCAATGCTAAGCATGACACGTGTAGATGATATAGAGAGCCTATTGGCCGTCAACGTAGTCTCATCTATACAAGTTTGCCAACTCGCGAGTCGATTGATGATGCGCCATAAAACAGGTCATCTTTTGTTAGTTTCATCTAAAGTCGCCGAATATGGCTCCGCCGGCCAGTCCGTATATGCGGCCACCAAGGGCGCTATCCCCTCGTTTGTAAAATCGCTGTCAAAAGAACTTGGGCCACTCGGTATTAGGGTTAATGCGATTTCTCCAGGGTTTATCGAAACTGATCTTACGGCTCACTATACGCAAGAACAAAAACAGCAATTGAAAGAAAGCATTAGCTTACGACGTTTGGGGCAGGCGGAAGATGTAGCTTCTGTCGCTAAATTCTTATGTTCAAAAGAGGCTGCTTATGTAACGGGACATATAATGTCGGTCGACGGTGGATTAAGCTTGTGACTGATGCAGCTCGGCCTTACACCTTTGTACATCGACTAGATCGATTTGGTGAACACCCAGCCTATTACTTACCGAGCGGTGAGGTTATAAATTACGCTTATTTAGAAAAACTTGTTGAGAAAAAAGAAAAGCGGCTTGTTGAAACTATTCCCGCGGGCTCATTAGGTGCATTGTCGTTTAGTACTACACTAGATAATGTCGTCACATATATCGCAGCGTTACGTTTAGGAAGAACACTGCTATTGATGTCTCCTGGGCTATCTGACGAAGGCACGACTAGGCTCATAGAAAAACTGAAGATTGCGACCTTGATAAACGCAGATGGCACTGTGGTAGAAACAGGCTATACCCAAAATGTACGCAGGGATTGCGCGTTAATGTTAAGCACTTCTGGCAGCTCAGGTTCACCTAAGTCAGTTATGCTAACATTAGATAATTTACACGCAAATGCCCACGCTATCTCTCAGTATTTACCTATTGTAAATGAAGATAGAGCCATTACCTCACTACCACTTTTTTATTCATATGGCTTGTCTATATTAAATAGCCACTTGTATAAGGGAGCGTCAGTTTTACTCACCGAAGCGCCGATTCTAAGTAAACTGTTTTGGAATCAGTTTAGTAAGTTTGCAATAAGTAGTTTATCTGGTGTCCCTTTTCACTATCAACTTTTTCGTAAGTTGCGTTTAGAACGGCAGGCATACCCGCACCTTCGTTATTTAACCCAGGCGGGCGGAAAGCTAACACCAGAACAGGCTGATTATGTGAACACTCTGTCAAACCAGTTCAATATACCTGCATTTCTCATGTATGGGCAAACCGAAGCAACGGCACGTATTGCTTATTTACCGCCGCACCTACTTAATACCTTCTCTGATTGTATTGGGCGTGCCATCCCAGAGGGTGAATTGCTTCTCCGTGATTTAGACACTAAGAATAAAATTACCGACCCTTATGTAGCAGGTGAACTGTGCTATCGCGGACCAAATGTGATGCTAGGGTATGCAAGTTGTGTGAGAGATTTAACCCTGAATGAGCGCGTGAGTGAACTCAGAACGGGGGATATTGCAGAGCAATTGCCGAATGGTTTATTCCGTATTGTCGGTCGGTTGAGTAGAATGATAAAGATTCAAGGCCAACGGTTACAACTAGATGACATTGAAGAAATTTTATGCAAATTTAACGTGTCATCATGCTGTTGTGGAAGTGATGATTTACTGATAGTTAGTTACGTGGGTGGGGACGATAATACCCCAGAGCAGATAACGAGTTATCTTAGGGAGTCTTTAGCTATTCATCCTTCATTTATTAAAGTTGTCAAACTTGACTCAATCCCGCTACTGGCAAATGGCAAAGTAAATTATCAAAGCCTGTTTCTAGCTGTTAAAGAGTCATTATCATGTTGATCGACCAAGCCCCATATGAGTTAACGGTAGCGAAGAAAGCGCCTTTGCTATTAGCTGAACTAAATAGTTCAACTGCCCATCACCGTAAATTCTGTAGCGAATATGAATCTGTTGTGGCTGCTCAATGGCCTAACTATGCGGTGGCGAACCAACTAGCAGCAGTACCTTATCTCGCGGTTAGTCTTTTTAAGCATCTCTCGTTAAAGTCGATTCCAGACAGTGAAGTGTTTAAAACTCTTTACTCCAGCGGTACGACAGGGAATCCGTCAAAAATTACCTTAGACAGGGAGACGGCCGGACTCCAATCTAAGACGCTAGTAAAAATTATGCAGCATTGGTTGGGAAAAGAGCGCAGACCGATGTTAATTATAGATAAGCCCTCAATATTAGATGCACGCAATAGTTTTTCGGCCCGCGCAGCCGGGATTAAAGGTCTGTCATTTATGGGGCGAAATCATTGCAACGCGCTAAATGAAGACATGAGTGTAAATATTGATGCAGTGCAGCAGTTTTGTTCCGAGTTTGCGGCTAAACCAGTACTTGTGTTTGGTTTCACTTTTATGGTTTGGCAATATTTCGTCGAGCAGCTGAAACAATCTAAACAGCGAATATCGCTACCCAACGCTATTTTACTCCATAGCGGGGGATGGAAAAAACTTGAAGATCGCGCTGTTAGTAATGCGACGTTCAAACAAACCGTGTTGGAATACACAGATATTCCAAAGGTCCATAATTTTTACGGATTGGTAGAGCAAGTTGGGTCAATTTTTGTGGAGTGTGAACAAGGGCATCTACATTGTTCGAGTTATTCGGATGTATTAGTGAGAGATGCTGAAACCTGGCGCCCATTGCCACTAGGTAGAGAAGGTATTTTGCAGCTGATGTCAGTTTTGCCTAAGAGTTACCCAGGACACAGCCTACTAACAGAGGATAGAGCGGTTATTTTGGGGGAAGACGATTGCCCTTGTGGTAGAAAAGGGAAGTATTTCGAAATTAAAGGGCGGCTACCTAAGGTTGAGATGAGAGGTTGTAGCGATACTTTCAGGCCAACAGTTAGGGGGCAAAGCTGACGATGGCATGGACCCGATTAAATCCACCGAGCGTAGAAGCAAAGTTATTTTCAAGCTTTTCAGAACAGGACATAGCGTACTGCGATACGCTATCAGATCTTATTCTTAAAGAACCCAAAGTAAGAGAACTTCCAGATTTAATTGCCTTAGGTTTCTGGCTAAGAAAATCTAATCTATATAATATACTCAAACCCTATCAACACACAGGCTCGCTTAGACAGCCCCTCGGCATGCTTTACCACAGTGCCCCTGCAAACGTAGACAGCCTGTTTGTCTATTCGGGGATCCTTAGCCTATTGTGCGGAAATAAAAATGTAATTCGCTTGTCTCGCCGTGGCGGCAAAAGTTCAGATATTCTGATTGAAAAAATTTGTCAGCTTGCCGCTGATTTTCCAGAGCAAAATGCGCGGTTTCAATTAATTCAGTGTGACTATGACAGCAGTGAGCTAATTGCATTAATAAATAGTGTCGAAGGTAGGGTGTTATGGGGTTCAGATGAGGCGATTATTGCGCAAAGAGAAATTCCCATGCCCGCCCACGCAAGAGAGATGTGTTTCGGTAATAAATTTTCGCTGTGCCTGCTCGATGCGAAAACGATAATGGCTGAGTCTGAAGCTGAATTTGAAGAGTTCGTTCAATTGTTTTACAAGGATCAAACGACCTTTTCGCAACAAGGATGCTCGTCAGCAAAGGCCATTGTGTGGCTGGGAAGTAAAGAGCAAATAGGCGATGCTAAAAAGCGTTTTTGGCCTGCACTTATAGAGTTAGTTCGGCGAAAGCAGCCATTTTCTGATAGTGAGCACTATCAAGCGCTTTTGGCTGCACAGCAAATTGCAGCAAGTGTAGGAAATGCGTTCGAGCTTATCCAAGAACGAGGCATAACTCGTTTGGGTGTGTCATCTATAAGCCATTTTTGTACTGATGCCCACAAGGGGAGCGGCTTATTTCTAGAACTGAGTTTAGCCTCGTTAGCGCAACTGAATCCGATGCTAAAACCCGCCAATCAGACACTCTCTGTATGGGGAGTGGACCCTAAGTTATTACACGAATGGTTAACCACAGTTCAAACAGGGGTTGATAGAGTCGTGCCTGTTGGTGAAGCTTTGACCTTTAGTACAAATTGGGATGGCGTTGATCTCATCGATCAATTCAGTAGAAAAGTCAACTTACACAAGAGTTTCTCTGCGGAATAACGCTGCGCTAAAGAAGTTGCGAAAACAATCGATTAGTGGTTGTCTAGGAGTAAACTTTATAAATTCGTATGCGGCTCTTGAGGCCACACGCACCGAGTAGATAAAATAATTATCAGTATTTAGAAATGCCGTTGAGCTTGTGTTAGCAAGCAACTTTTCAAGTTAAAAAAGTTCAAAAATTCATGTGAAGCAAAAGATACTTGTGAAAATGACGCGATTAGTTTTACTATCATAATACCAAAGTTCTTTGTTGCGTTTACATACTTTAACATTCAGTGAAGAGGGAAATATGCTCTAGATTAACTACTGAGCTTAATGCAACTACTGTCAAGCGGAACGGTGCTAGTGTCATAAAGGTAGTCAATTAGTAAATAAACGTAGAGTCTGCAATAGAAATTATCCCTCCCAAAGCGCAGGATCAAAATCGTTGCACAAACTCAACAAAGCTCTACCACATCGGCGTAAATCTCTTTCGACGTGCGCGGGAAGGGTAAGCTCTGAAAAATCGTTGTTACCGGCAGCGTTTATACGCTTAGAGAGTGAAGGGGGCTCAAAGCTATCCTGCTCCAGAAATGTCAGTGTTTTATCCAACTGGCGCTGCGTTGCTGTCTGGTTAGCTTCGTACTGCAACACCAGCAAATTATCGCCTTCTTTTTCCATTAACCAGCGCAGCTTGTCAGGGTAATTCATTATCTGTGTGTACAATGACGGTAATAAATCATACAGCCAATACATCTGTCTGGATTCTTCGTCATCGTGAAGCATTTTACTCGCCCGGTTGCGCATAATTTGAGAAACCCAGGATTTAAGACAACTGACAGGTTCCCTGAAAGCAACCAGCTTTTTCGCATTTGGGTAGGACTCGATTACCCTCTCAAGGGCAAACGGATGACTAAAATAAAGCGTAGACCACTCCCCTACCAACGCATCTGTAGCGCTTCCAAAACCGGTTTCATAGTGGGCAAGTGCTGCGTTATTCTCATCATTATCCCACGGATGGCAGAAATAACAGGTCTCTTTAACCCGAAAATCATTGTCTTTGATCTTTGGATGCTCAACGAGCAACTGATACCACCAACTGGTACCCGCTTTAGGCGTACCTAAACCAATAAAGTCAGGCTTACCACTTTTCTCCGGACAACCGCTTTTTAAGTGCTTACGGTCAAGCATTTGAGGGGAATATCGCATCAATTTCCGCCCTGAATCCGAATGGTACCATCCCAAAAATTACTATCTGTACAGGTTTTACATGGCTCAATATCATTACCACAACCCGTTCGCTTACTTAGCTTTTCAGCACGGTCTGAATAATAGATATCGGCCAGACTGTCTTGCATAATATTGCCCATCGACAGGTCCATATTCACATCCAGATTACAAGGAGAGACATTTCCCTGCCAATCCAACTGACACATTTTCAAGTCCCAAACATTGCAAGTGCCGGACCCAATCGTTGGGTCCTCAATTTTTCCGCCATAGGACAACACAGGCTTAACAATCAATTCATCCTTAGGACCCAGGAATGGTTTCCAGTAATCAATAAAACGGGTTGACTGGCCTTTGTTGTACTGGCTTTCCACAAACACCAAACGCGTTGGCCTGTGATCAGGCTTGTTAAACCACAGATGCATTTTTTCATGAATAGCACCAAGGCGGTTTGTTTTTAGCGAATTACCTTGCAGGTCTTTCACTTTTCCAGGGCGAGCAATGTCAAATACTTCATCATCAATAGCATCGATACTTAAGCGGATTTGATCGAATTTTGCTTCGATCCAAGCATCCATAATGCTCTCATCCATCAGAGACATGTTGGTATTGGTCACCAGCAAAAAGTGCTTTCGCTTTGCCAGCACCTTAAGAAATTGTTTATAACGAGGGTGCAGCGTTTGCTCACCAAAGAAATTCAGCTCAACCGTTTTGGCAACCCGTTCGCACTCTTCCACTATGCGGTGGAATACGGTATTCGATATATTGCCTATAGCACGGTCATACTTGGCACCCGCCGGTTGCGGTAGTTTTTTGTAGCGGTAAGCCTGAGGGCAAATCGGGCACCGAAAATTGCAGGCATTGGTAAACTCCAAGCCAACGATAAGGCGCTTGTCTGCCGTTAAAAAAGGAGACTGTGCTAGCGGTTCGACGATCTGTAACATAAGAAAGCCCTGCCTGTTGCTGAATATGCACGATATTCACTCACACTAAATTCCGGATGATTTGCCTGCCATTCTGCCAAAGCACGCTTCTCTCCTTTATTGGGATCGCCCCACATAGAGTCGTAATCATCGAACAACAAAATGCATCCCTCGGCCAGGTGTGGTGTTACGTACTCAAGTACGTGCAGCGCGGCAGGATAAACATCACAGTCAACGTGAACCACCGCTAATGACGTTTGTATTACGTCATTTAACCGGCCGCCACTGAGGTCCTTATCAAAATCACAAGGAACAGAATGCAAACGCTCCGGCATCACGCCACAAAGCCGCATGTTAAGCTCAAAGGTTTGCTGATTCGCGTAATAATCCCCAGTCTGGTAATAAAGCTCTTCTCCCTCTGCTTTTTCCAGAATGCCCTGAAAGGAATCGAAAGCATAATAGTCTTCAACTACTCCGTTGAGTAATTGCCACGCTAGGCTGCATGTTCTGCCATCAAACACGCCAAACTCAGCGTAGCCAAGTTTCGACCCTGCCAGTGCTTTCTGTCCTTGAAGATAAGCAGCGCAAATCTGAAACATCCCCGCGTAAGAAATTCCTTGCTGCGATACATTAGGGCGTTCGAAAAATACGTCCCGGGCATTACCGAATACGACGGGAATATGCAGGTCTTTAAATGCATTCAGCGCTTTACTGGTTGCCAGAGCGGCTTGTAAATTAGATTCAAAAACAATAATCAGAGACGGTTTTTGCTCGTCCATGTTGATGCCATCGAGCATGAGCTGACGAATACCAGGATTTTCATGAAGTGCATTTTCCCGCATTATCTTTGCGGCAAATTCAGCGGCTTCATGTGTAGAAGAAACAACCCAGACTGAGTCGTAGCCTGCCCGGCAGTAGCGTGTCAGTGCACCCATTACTGTACTCCAAAATCAAAAATCTGAGCGTCCGTGATTGTCCGGCTTGCAAGTAAAGTCCGTTTAATTTCAGCGGCATGCTGAAAGCTTGCAATAACAAACATGCCACTTTGATATTCATTAATACGGTCGGGACCGCATACCGGTGTCCCCAGTATTACACCTTGCTCTGTAGCATAGGTATCCATTACCACAGTCACCTTCACATCCGCGTTCTGCAGAATGGTAAGCAAATACTCGCCAAAATCCCCCTGTCCATATACCACGACAGGACATTTCTGAGCCTGTACTTCACGGCAGACTTTTAACAAAGCGGGAAGTTTAGCCGATACTTTTTTCGCCAGAACCTGTGGTCCAAATCCCAGATAACGGCGGCTATCGAAGGGGTTCGGCGCAAGCTCGCGTCGAGACGCATCAACGCCATGTCTGTTGCTGTAACCAAACTCGTCGTTCATTTGACTGAAAGTAGATTGCAGCCAGTTCACTTCATCCTCTGCCAGTGTCGCAATGCGCTTTGCCACATTGCCTACCACACCCTGACTCAGGTTTTCCGCAAAACTGGCATTAGACTCCGACACGTAGGCAATATCGTCTACACTGCTTTTGGCTTCCAGCATGGCGGCATTAAACTCAATGGGTAACGCTTCACAGGCTTTATTGAGCGCAGCTTCGGGATTTGCAACAAAATCCTCAAAGCACATTACCGGCCAACCGTGCTGTTTGAATTGCAACCAATCTTTTAGGAAACGGCTGAAGCGCAACATAAGCGGCGGATCTTCTGCAGTTACCCCGTTTAACCCATACCATTTGTGCTTCAATGACGCCCAGGCGTCGAAAGGATTACGTACGATCAACAAAGGGTAAACCTCGTAGCCTTGTTGTTCGTACACGGCAGCGACCTCTTCCCAGCGAAATGCGATGGTAGTCATTTTTACCCATACCACTGGCGCCGACACGCGCGCCAGATTCATCTCGATGCGATCTGACGCCATATCCAGAATGCCGTCGAGTTCCGGGTGCTTCAAAAACGCGTGAGACACGACCGTTGTGCCACCGCTTTGTAATCCTGTCGCCAAAATAAGGGGTTGTCGTTGTGTCAAAATATTCTCTTTGTCTCTACGTTCATTGCAGCTAGCTGCGCAGCAATGTCTGAAAAGGCCTGATGTGCTGCTATTAGTATCGGCCAATCCTCGGAAAAGTTAATATCATCAGGGGAAACGATAGACAGGCCGCTTAACCTCTCTCCGGCGCGATTGCTATCGATGACCGTAACTGACATTGAAAGCTGCAAAACAGCAATGGCTTGTTCAGCGAGTGCATTGGCTCCCCATATCGCTACACGCTTACACTCGAGTTCGCCTGCATATTGCGCTAATTTGGATAAGCGTTGTAGCAATACAGCTGACGTATACGGCTGCGCTCGCCAATCGAAAATTTCCTGAATAACCGGCTGACTTTTACCGGTTGGGCCTGGCGCAGAACCCAAAACGTCAATTATTTTGCCGGGCAATGAAGAAATACAGTAGGCCCACTCGGCAGCAGATACCTCAGTCTCTGCCCGCCAGACCATGAGTTTTTGCAGAACGGATGGGATGTTATCCGGATAACTAACTTCAAAATCCTGGTAATGACGAGCAAAAAACACCACAGCATGCATCAAACGTTGAGGTGAAGGCTGAGTCAACTGCAGAAAAAAGCGCAGCCAGACATACAGACGGCTCAAGCACATATTGTGTTGATGTGTAGACATGGAACCCGGCAGTTTTTCGTAAGTACATACAGGAATATGCTGAGTTAAAAACCGTCCCTCGTGTAAAGCTATACGCATCATCATGTCGTAATCTTCATGGCCTTTCCTCAGTACTTCCTCAGTACTAAAGCCGCCGAGTTTTTTTAACGTCTCAGTCCGAAACGCAAAGCTGTGAATTGGACCGATATGGCACTGAAGGAGCGCGGCGACAGGATCGCCCAATAGAGGAAAGACGGTGGATTGGCGACCTTGCTGATGCAACACAAATGCAGAAGTGAGGACATCAGCACGAACCTCTGACACCAGCGTTGAAGGCATATCCAGCGCATTGGCGTGCAACACATCGTCGCTGTCTAAAAAAATCACCCAGTCGCTGGAAACCCGTTTTAACCCTTCGTTGCGGGCGGCAGCCAGGCCCTGATTCGGGGTTCTGACAACAGTGAGATTCAGGCCGCTACTGACAGACGTTACATCAACGGGTACATCAGATCCGTCGTCAATAACCACCACCTGCGATGGGGGGATCGAAAGATCGTGTAGCGATTGAATGGCCTTTGTCACCACCTCGTTATGATTAAAACAAGGTATAACAATCGCTACACTAGCGGGCATTACAGCGCTCCGGCCCAATATGTCCGGTGTTTGGAGTAGGTATTGTGTTCAATGTCATGGTGTTTAGTGGCCACATCCCAGAACTCGGTATCCCAGTTTTCACCATATTGCTCTACAAAATAATTGTAGGCAAAGCGTTTGGCGTTGATCTGGTATTGTTCACGGGAAATGGTCTTGGTATTTTTGGCGCCGTAAGTCGTGCCCCCAAGATGCAAATAATCCAGGCCATCGTAATAGGCCATAAACCAATCATCGCGGTACAGTTTATAACTGTATTCGTGAATGGCACCCCAACAATATTTAAACGTATGGTTGAAGAAGCCGTATTTTTGCACCACTTCGCCACGCATGAATAAAAACAGGTAATCCGACGTGGTTACCGGTCTCAGTCCACTGCCCTTCGGGCGTGCTCCGGGGTAATCAGAGTCTTTCTCGGCCGGCGACATACAGCCCAAACGAGGGTTCGTCTCCATCACATCAATCATTTCAGCCAGAAAATCGGTTTTGTCGTTTACGTAAACATCGTTCATGCAGAACAGATAGTAATCGTAGGTTTTCTGCATGTTCAGGTAGTTCAGGCCAACGTTATGACCAAAACACTTACCTTTAAAATCGTCGTCCGTGTAGCTTACAGTAGGGTAAGGAGACAGGTTTTGCGCGTCGGTGCCACATTCAACCACCAGAATCTCTTTATTCGGGTAGCTGTCCTGTTCGAAGTGCTTTACGCTGCGCTCTACCAAATCGGGGCGGTTACGCGACACGATAATGATAGCAATACTGGGTTGCTGGCTCATTGCTTCCACTCCCGGTGAATTACATCAACATGCATGCCTTTGGCTCGCATAACACCTGCAATATGCTCAACGATAATGGCAGAACGGTGGCGGCCAGCGTTACAGCCAAACGCAATACGCGCGTCGTCATCCAGAGTAACAATCACGTCCAGCATAGGCAGTAAAGTTTTAACAAAGTCGTTCACCTTGGGCTGACTCAGTACAAAGTCCACCATGGCGTTGTCGGGCTGATCGAACAAGCTCCACTGGCTTTCACGCGCCGGGTTTTTGGCAAAGCTCACATCGAAATAATAGTTAGCATTCGGGCTGCCGTATTTAAAGCCAAAGCTAATTAGCGTTAACTTTTGCATAGGTTTTTGCGTATTTTGCATCATTCGCTCCTGATTACCGACCGGGCATTCGGCTTAGCCGACGCTCAATTTCAGTCATTACCGCAGGGTTAATGCGGCTCAATTGCTCGCCTATCGCAAGTACAGACGTCGCTAACGTATTCATATCACCGGTATAATCTGCGCCCATCAATGGCCCGGTAAACAATTCCACATCCTGCACATCGTGCGCTATGCCGAGTTGTTGCCAAAGGGCTGACAAACACAACGCGCGTTGCGCTAACTGCACAGATGAATACTGTTTAGATACGTTATCGGTATGAAGTCGGTAATCCATTAATATTTCTGTCGTGGCGTAGAGTTTACCCTTGCCAGACAATAAAAATCGACAATAAAAGTCCATGTCTTCCATGTGTGGAAACTGCGACCGGTAGGAAAAGTTCTCGTACACGTCGCGACGCACCATCACAGAGGGATGACACAAACAGGTATTCCCCACCAGCTGCAGCGCCCGGGTTTGTTCGTCGGTTTGACGGTAATGCCAGGTACCCTGCTGTTCACCAATGAGGGCGACCTTGCTACCCAGTATTGCCAGTTCCGAATCGCGCCGGAAGTAATCAAGTTGGGTAGCAAAGCGTTCCGGGTAACACACATCGTCGCTGTCAAAACGCACAAGATAGCGGCCTTGTGCGGCCAGTATTAGCTGATTCAGCGCAGTCACAATGCCGCTCTTGGGCTGAGAAAGCAGCGTGATTCGGGTATCGGCGCGGGCGTAGTCCTGCACTATCTTACGGCTTGCGTCAGATGAACCATCGTCCATTACCAGACATTCAAAATCCTCAAAGGTTTGCGCCAGCACAGAATCCAGCGCTTCGGCAATATAGTCCTGTGCGTTGTACATGGGTAGCAGAACTGAGATGGCGGGCGTCATATCAGGTACCGTATCGCTGGTTAAACAGAGTCAGAGCGTTTGCTACCGCATCATCCATGTTGTAGTACTTGTAGTCGGCCAAGCGCCCCAGCACAACAACCTGCTGGTATTGCTGGATTCGGTTGCGATAGGCCTCGTATGCCTGCTCGTTGCTGTCGGTAAACACCGGGTAATACGGTACGTTGCGTTTGGGATCGTGGCGATCGTAATCCTGCGGATACTCCCGAACAATTGTGGTGTGATCGCTAGCACAGGGCAAAATATGCTTGAACTCTGTGATACGCGTAAACGCTTCTTCGTTGGGGTAATTCACTGTGGTTGCCGGCTGGAATTCGCTTGTTGGTAGTGTTTCATAATCAAACTGCAGTGAGCGATAAGGCAACTCGCCGTGCTCGTGGTTAAACAACGCATCCAGTTGCCCCGTAAAGATAATATCTCCACTAAAAGGCTGCGCATCTACGGTTACCGAAAAATCGTTTTTATTAAGCCTTACACGTTGGGTCGCATCCACACCCAGTTCAACCGTAATAAGGGAATGGCTGAGTAACTTTTTAAACAACGCCATGTACCCTTCTGCGGGAATCGCCTGCCAGGTGTCGTGAAAATAGCGGTCGTCGCGACTTACCACTACCGGCACGCGCGACGTTACAGCGGGTGAAATGGCCTCGGGGCGACATCCCCATTGCTTTGCCGTGTAGTTCACAAAAAATTTGTTATACACCACATCAGCCAATTGCTGTAGCGCAGGGTTCTGACTTTTACGCAGGTCCAGAATAGGCACCTTAGCACCTTCGCCGTATTCGCTCAGGAGCACTTCGGCCAGATGCTCAGCCTCGGATTTCGGATACAAAGCATCCAGTGTATTCAGGTTGAATGGTAACGGTACCAGCTTGCCATCTACCCTGCTTAGCACTTTGTGTTCGTATTCGTGCCACTGGGTAAATTGCGATAAATACGCCCACACCTCAGGTTTATTGGTATGAAACAAGTGCGGGCCATACTGATGCACAATTATGCCGTGCTCGTTACGGTAGTCATAACAGTTGCCGCCAATGTGATTTCGCTGTTCAAGCACCAGTACGCGTTTACCGCCCTGATTGGCCAGACGCTCGGCCATTACCGCGCCGGAAAACCCGGCTCCAATCACAATCGCATCATATTTCATGGATAGGCCTACTGGCAGTTACGCCAATAACTCCCGGACTTTTTGAGGTTGCTGATAATGCTCAAAGGCAAGTGCATGGCGTTCATTGAAAAAGTCGCCGTTAGCCGCAGAGGCGCAAATATAGCGGGTAAACAAGGCATCCTGCTCCCTGAACAGAAAATACAGTGCCGCCGCAAACTGGTGGTGTGCGATTCCGGCATCAATAATTTCCTTTGCAACACCAAACTGTGACGCGGCCTGACAGGCGGCAATAATATCGTTCAGACTTTGCTCGCGGCGTTCGCTGCAGCGCTGGGTCTGTGCCCCAAAACTCTGGCTGTGAATTCGGTAGCGGCCCAACACCTCAGGCATAAAATCAATACTGGCATTAAGGAACCCGGCATTCAGAATATAGAACGGGTAATCCAGAATAATTTTGCAGTCGGCTAACACCGTATCTACCAAATGATCATGACGACGAAACATCACTGCACTGGCCTGCAAATACGTGCCATAGCGAATAAGGTGTTCAATTTCCGAGCGTGCTGGCACATATTGCCAATTGTAGTGTTGTTGCGAGTAGAGCTTAATAGAGGCATTGGTGTCAGAGTCAAACATATCTGATTCGTGATACACCATCTGGCAATCCGGGTGGCTATCCAGGTAGTCGACTTGCTTCTGTAACTTACCGGGTAAGGCAATATCGTCACCGTCCAGATACGCAATGTACTCCCCTTGTGCGGAACTCAACAGCGTCTTCATATTATTCGCCAGCCCACCATTTTGTGTTTTGTAAATGGCACGCAAGTGAGGAAACGCGTGTTCTAAACGCTGAATAACCGCCGCGGTATTATCGGGAGACGCGTCGTCACACACGATAACTTCATAATCAAAATTAACGGTTTGTTCCAATACAGAGCGCAAACAAGGCTCAATGCACTGTTCCAGTTTAAACGCCGGGACAATGACCGATAACTTCATAGCACCACCACCTTTCGGGCTAATTGGGTAAGTAACTCGTAGCCGTCTTAGTTGGGTAAAAACTGTAAGACTTCTCTAACGCAACATAAGTATGTTATCGACGGCCCCTTTAAAATATTAATGAAAAAAGGTGTGAAGTTTAGTTACTTCGTTGACTCTTTCTCAAGTATTTTATACAGCAATTCCGCTCTTTGCCAGTCAGCTTCTGTATCTATATCTTGCACCAAATGCTGCGGCAGTACCACCATTCTAGATTTCTCACTGAAAACACGTGATTTTTCATTGAGCCATTCGCTGTAGTGGCTGCAGTAGAGTTGACCCGCATCATGATAAGTAGTTTCGAGGTCTTGCGAACGTTTTGAAATTGCGTCGTTGTCAAAGGGAATAACACCACCCCCATCGGTCTGCATTAATGCTCTTTGTATAGGAAATGAAAACCGAGCGGCAGTGAATACATATTTCAAATCGTCAGATTCTTTCAATTTTTCAATACAAGTATCAATGAGTTGTGAAGATAAAAGGGGCGAGGTTGCGTATATACAGGCGCATTTATCGAGTGTCCACCCATCTTGTAGTAACATGGAGATGGCATGACGGACAACGGGGGCCGTCCCAGTATAGTCATCTGCCAACGCTGCAGGACGCATAAAAGGCACATCTGCACCATACTCAATTGCAATAGTAGCAATCTCTTCGTCATCGGTTGAAACAACTACTCGTTGGATATGCTTACTTCTGAGTGCATTGTCTATGGCGTGAGCTATCATAGGCTTGCCACAAAAATTTCTTATGTTTTTTCGAGGAATACGTCTACTTCCTCCTCGAGCCGGTATAACAGCTATATTCATTATATTCTCAATTATCCTATTTCCACATGACCAACTTTTTATGAAATAATAAGCTTATGTTTAAGGTTTTTGTATCAAAAATTATAGACACACCCTTGCTGAAAAAGATTTAGAGATAAAGGGTACCAGTTTAGCTCCAAACAAGACTTACAGGGTTGAAATCTTTGCTATGGAATTGAAACTTAGCTTTCTCTTGTAAGTTCATAGAAAAACTAATATGTGGTCTAACATTTTTTACTTGAGTATATAAATTTTCATACCATGGTTCAGTCAATTTTTATCAAGAGTGTGCTAAACTCAAAATAAACATCAGAGGGTAGTTTACATGCAAATAAACAACAATATGACCTCAAACAACATTAGCCTAGTCGAGCAAAAACAGAACAACCTGTTCGAGAAGCTGGCGTCTGGAAAAAAGGTAAATAGTGCCTTAGATGGCGCTGCAGCCCAACAAATTATCGACCGTTTAACGTCTGAAGTTGAAGGTAACCGCCAGTCATTGAACAACGTATATGACGGAATTTCAGTGGCGCAGGTTGCTGAAGGTGGATTAGGTAGCATCAATGACGACGTCAATCGCATTCGCGAACTTACACTTCAGTCTGGAAATGGCGTATTAAGTAGTGGCGATCGCCGCGCTATCCAATCTGAAATAACGCAACTGCAAGAAAATATCTCTCAAACTATCGAGCAAACCAACTTTGC
>CENT01078780.1_pt1 | contig 29965 bp, 39 predicted proteins | sample 530141 | NCBI WGS metagenome assembly CENT01 (sample SAMEA2591074, study PRJEB7988) | marine metagenome | isolation source: saline water (ENVO:00002010), including | reverse complement strand
TTTAATCGCCGCCAGTACTCAACCTAACAACTGGATGGTTAAATGATCGAAACAACTGTAATATCAAATCTTATTTTCAATGAAGATTACTATCGCAAAGTATATCCTTATATTAAGGGTGATTACTTTGATGATGGCAGTCTTAAAAAGATCTTCAATACTTATTCAACATATGTTGATGAATACAAGCAGCCACCGTCAATTGAAGCTCTTAAAATATCTCTCGACAAACGTAAAGATCTAAACGAAGACTCATATAAAGATATTATGGGTACAGTTGATGGTCTCCAACGCGATGAAGATACTAACTTTGATTTCCTTGTCTCTGAAACTGAAAAGTTTTGCCAAGACAAAGACTTATTTAATTCTATTCGTAAAGCTATCCTTATTATGGATGGTGAAGATCAAGAAAACGACAAAGGCTCTATTCCCAATTTATTATCTGACTCTCTTGGTATCAGCTTTGATACATCGGTAGGTCACGACTTTATTGATGATTCTGAATCTCGTTATGATTTCTATCACCGTAAAGAAGAACGTATGCCTTTTGATATTGAATTATTAAACAAAGTTACTAAAGGTGGTTTGCCTCGTAAATCAATGACAGTCCTATTGGCTACTACCGGTGGTGGTAAGTCTCTTGTAAAATGTCACGCAGCCGCATCTTATTTAATGACTGGTAAAAATGTTCTATATGTTACTATGGAAATGGCTGAAGAAAGAATTGCTGAGCGTATTGATGCTAACATGATGGATGTTACTCTCGATGAACTCAAGCTATTACCACGTGATGTATATAATAAACGTATGGATCGTATCAAATCAAAATGTACTGGTAAGCTTGTCGTTAAGGAATATCCTACTGGTTCTGCTCACGTTGGCCACTTCCGCCATCTACTTAATGAACTCAAAATGAAAAAGAACTTTGAACCTGATGTTATCTTTATTGATTATCTCAATATTTGTGCATCATCTCGGGTTAAAGGCGCAGCAGCTGCTAATAGTTATACACTCGTAAAATCAATTGCTGAGGAAGTACGTGGTCTTGCAATGGAATATAATTGTGCAGTAGTTACTTCTTCTCAGTTTAACCGTGATGGTTATGGTAACTCTGATGTCGATCTTACTAATACATCTGAATCAATGGGTATTACTCATACCGCGGATTGTATTCTAGGTCTTGTAACTACTGAGGAACTTGATAATCTTGGTCAGTTAATGATTAAACAGCTAAAAAATCGTTGGGGTGATCTTGGTTATTATCGCCGATTTGTAGTTGGTATTGATCGATCAAAAATGCAAATATATGATCTCGAAGAATCCGCACAAAAAGGTATTGGTGGTACAAGCGCAGCAAACACATCATCATTTAGTAATTCATCTAATGACAGTGGTGCAACTACTCCGTTTGGTCAAGGTAAGAAAACAATGTTCTCAGCTGGTGGTATCTCTTAATAATTATAAATAGAAAAAACACTATAATTATTCGTAGAGAGTACAATGAAGAGATTTTCTAAATTTGTAGAGGACAAAATGCCTGCTGGTCAACGTGGATTAGATTATGAGTTCAAAATTTATAACGCTATTAAAAAAGCAAAAGTAAATTTTTTTAAAGAAGGCGGTAAGCCTTCAGCTGGTTTTTCAAATGTTGGTGCTGGAGATATTGAAGGTACGCTAGATGGCAAGCCTTTTAATATTGAAGTAAAGCTATCAGCCGATGATCAAATGGGCGGTGGATCTTTCTCATATGATCTTAAAAGCAAGAAGTTCAAGGCAGCAAAGAAGATGGATCAGGCTGATGAAGAACTATTGCTTTCAGCTGTTAGAAAGAAAACAAGAGCATTAGATGCTTATATCCTAGCAGCAAAAGATTTAGAACCAACAGAGTATCACGGTAAAATTACTGGCATACCTATTAAGGTTGCAAAGTATGGTAGAGATGAATTAAAAGCAAAAGGTCTTTTAAAAGATATCAATACAAAAGTAAGTACTGATGCTTCTTTTATAGAAAAGCATTATAATAAGAAAGGCGTTTATTATATCCAAATTGGTGGAGCTGGCTTATTCTATATGGGTAAGAATCCATTTAAGCTTCCCGTTCCTCGACTCAAAGGCGAAATACAAGTAGAAATAAGACTAGCCTATTCTGGTACTAAAGGTCGTTTCCCAGACGGAACAGAAACTCGTACAGCGGGTTTAAGGTTCCAAGGAAGACTTAAGACTAAAGGCATGTCGCCACACACTATTGATACTGTTGAAGGTATTGAAAAACTATTTTTAAAAGACTGGAGTCGAAGATAATGTTATCTTTTAAGAACTACTTAGCAGAAGCTAAGAATACTCACATGGAACATTTAGAAGATAATATTCTTAATAACGGTGTAGAAGGTACTCGACAATCGATTAACTTCCTTCGTTCATTAAGGGATATGCTAGCAGGGACAGCTAAATCTAAAGTTAACGTTACGGTTAAATGGGATGGTGCTCCTGCAGTTTTTGCGGGTATTGATCCTAGTGACGGAAAATTCTTCGTTGCTAAGAAAGGTATATTTAATAAAAATCCAAAAGTATATAAAACAAATAAAGATATTGATGATGATACTAAAGGTGATTTGAATACAAAATTAAAGCTAGCCTTAGCTGAGCTGCCAAAGCTCAATATTAAAGGTGTAGTACAAGGTGACTTTTTATATGCTAAAGAAGATCTCAAAGTGGTGGACATCGAAGGTGAACCGCATATTACTTTCCATCCTAATACGATTGTTTACGCGGTACCTCAAAACTCGGACCTCGGAAGACAAATCCTCTCCTCAAAGATTGGAGTGGTCTGGCATACAACGTACCGAGGATCAAGCTTTGAAGAAATGTCTGCAAGTTTTGGAGAGGAGATTGCTTCTAGCCTCAAGAAAACGAAATCGGTCTGGTCAGTAGATGCTCTCTATAGAGATTTATCAGGAACTGCAACACTTACTAAAAAAGAAACCGACGAAGTAACAAAAATCTTATCAGCAGCTGGTAAGAAATTTAATACAATTAAGAAAGAAACTCTTAACGGCATATCTCAACATGAAGATACTTTAGTAAGAGTAAAAACATTCGTTAATAGTAAGATACGACAAGGCGAGCGAATTAAGAATCCTCGTAAACTTTCTAAAGAGTTAACTCAATACATCGACAACTATTACGAAAAACAAGCAGCAACTCGTAGTACTGCAAAAGGTAAAGCTACCCAGCGCGGAAAGAAAGATGCTACCCTTCAATACTTTAAGCGTACTCCAGAATCTCAGATTACTGCAATGTTCGAACTATATAATCTATTGATCGACGCTAAACACATGCTTATTGGTAAACTCGATAGAGCAAAAAGCATTGGTACATTCCTTAAAACAAAAGATGGTTATGAAGTAACTAAGCAAGAAGGCTTTGTTGCTATTGATCATATGGGTAAGAATGCAGTTAAATTAGTTGATAGATTAGAATTTAGTAACGCAAATTTTTCAGATAAATACATTAAAGGCTGGCAGAAGTAGGAGACAAGAACAATGGCAATGTGGAATAAAAATGAACAAGCATATATGCAAGACAACAAAACGTTGTTCGAAGCCTTTATGCTGGCAGATAAAAATGGTAATATCATTAATACGTTTGGCTCTGCTTCAAACATTCCAATTGCAGCCGGTTTAGTAGACGGATATGCTCATATTAATAAGTTCGGTCATACAGGTGCCGACATTAATGGTACGACTACTATTTGGGATGGTTCAAATGGTGTATATACTTGGCCAACCGCAGCGGGCGTAGTTGCAGTTGCTTCTTCATCTCAATCTGGTGAAACAGTTGTGGTTGAAGGACTTGACGTAAATTATAATATCATATCAGAAGAAACAACAATTGGTGGAACAACTACCGCAGAGTTTTATCGTATCTATCGTGCATATATGACAGGCGACCAAAATGAGAATGATGTTACCTTCTCAATTGGTGGAACATCATACGCTATTATCCTAGCAGATAACGGTCAAACTTTGATGACGACCTATACAGTTCCTGCTGGTAAAACGGCTTACCTAATGCAATTAACTTGCACAATGGATAAAGCAAATGCTCCGGTATACTTTAGATTAATGGCAAGGCCAGTTGATAATGGAACTGCTTTTAATATCAAATCACAGCTTGGATCACAAGGTGGTAATCCAGTAAACTTTGAGTATGCTGTGCCGCTTAGATTTACAGAAAAAACTGATATTAAAGTTGATGTTATTACTCAAGGTGCAGTAGGTTGTGGTGCAACTTACGATCTTATATTAGTGGATAATGTCTAACTTTAACTATAAAGATCCTGAAGAATGGAAGCAACTTATAATAGTGCTTATATTCTTTGGAATAGTATTTTACGGCATCTATACTACTTGACAAAGTGTCACATATTCTGCTAGTGACTAGCGGATATATTAAATTGGTAACCGTTATTTACCCATTTCCAAGATAAATAATATTGTTAATACAATGAAGCATTTATTTTGGAAAGGACCCTCATGTTAAATAACATCATATCAAAATACTCCCGCTGGAAAAATCGTCGCGAAACATTCAACTCACTACACAGATTAACAGACTCTGAACTTCGTGACATCGGCATCTGCCGCGGCGATATACGTTCTATTGCTAATGATACCTGGAATGAAAATTTACGAGGGTGGAACTAATGACAGCTTTAACAAGAAATTATGTTTTTTCTCCATTGTCTGCATTGTGGTCTTCGCTAGATCGATCAATGACAATAGTAGGTTATTCGAGAGCGGCTGGCGAGCTAGCAAGAATGGGATTACACGAGGAAGCGAAAACGTGTATGAAGGAAGTAGCAAAGCTTAAAGACGAAAAATAGATCTCGCAAACTTATATAAATATTAAGGTAGTCTTCGGGCTACCTTTTTTATTGAGAGCATGGAGATATAATGAATATTGAAAAGAAAATGAGCCACATTTGGATTGGTCCTAACCCAGCACCAACTAAGTGGATGAATACTTGGCGTGATAAACATCCTGACTGGGAATATAATGTATTTACAGATAAGATGCTATGGGATCGTAAGTGGAAAAACCAATCACTTATAGAAGAATACTATAGAAGGCGCAAGTGGGCTGGTGCACATGATCTTATTCGATATGAGTTGATATATGAGCAAGGTGGATTTTGGCCAGCCGCAGATTCAGTTTGTCTTGAAAACACGGATGAATTATTTACGAGTCCCGCTGACCATGCTTATACTGTTTACGAAAATGAAAAAGCAAAGCCAGGATATTGTTCACCTATATTAGCTGCAAATCCTGGGAACGAAGTTGTAGGAGCAATCATAGATAAATTGCATACACTAAAGCCGCACATGCTAAGCGATCATCCTTATATGTCTACCGGCAATCGATTCTTATCTCAGTTCCTTCCACAATTTTCTGATAAAACAACTATATGGCCTTCATATACACTTATACCTCATTGGTATGGACATGTGAAAAGATACGATGGCCCAGGAAAAGTTTATGCCGAACAATACTTTGGATCTACTGGTCCAAAATTGGCAATAAAAGGATATGATCAAGGTCGATAGATAATGTATATTAGTCACAAGTACAAAGTTTGTTTTGTACGTATACCTAAAACAGCGTGCAGTAGCATTACTCATTATTTAATTAAAAATATAGATGATAGAGAGGCTGTGCATTCTGGCGTTGACGACGTTAAAATTAAATCTACGTTAGGAAAGAATCCTATTCGTAGACCTATAATGGCAAACAAATATGTTCATTATACATTAGAAGATATCGTTAAAGATAAGTTTCTTACTCCACAGCAATTAAACGAGTATAAAATATTTGGTGTAATAAGAGATCCATTTGATCGCCAACTAAGTATGTATTACTTTAGAAAGAAGTGGGACCGAAAAGTAAAAGCATCATTGCAAGATTATAAGAATCTTACTATAAATAACTGTGCGATGAAGATTAATCCAGAAGCTACTGGTAGAATACAGACAGATTATATGAAGTACAAAGGGCGACAATATGGTACGTTCTTATTGTACGATAATCTAGAAGCAAACTTACAAAAGTTTATGACAAATCACGGATTGCCTACCGAACACGAATTACCAAAACACAAATCCGGTAATAGAGTAGTTAAAGGCAACGAAATACAATTTGACGATGAAGTAAAGCAATCTATAAAAGAACATTACCTTAAAGACTTTGAAGTATATAATATGCTAAAGGGAAAACTATGAAAGCTTATATTCTAAAAATTGATACTCCTGTATCAAATCAGTACGCTCAAATTTGTGCAGCGTCTTGTAAAGAAGTTGGTCTTAAATGGGAGTACTTTAATGGCTTCCAAAACATGTCAGGTAGAATGGCACTAGCAAAGTTAGGATTCCCTATGGCTAATGAAGAGCCATATCGATATATTGAATACCCAACTGTTCACCAAAAAGCAATGTGTTGTACAGCAGGTCACTTTGCAATTTGGAAAAAGATCGCCGAGGGTACAGATGAAGTTGGTGTTGTACTTGAACACGACGCATTAATGCTTCAACCTATTACTGTAGCTATCCCAGATAATGAAATCGTAGTACTAGGATATAAACTCACAGACCCGAAGCAATATGATCACGTGGCTGCTGGTAAGCCAAAAGAAATTATTCCTATTGATGGACACGAAGGCGCACATGCGTATGCTATCACAAAAACAACAGCGCAAAGACTTATAGGTGAAATACTGCGACAAGGTATAAGATCAGCTATTGATAATGATTACTTTATAAGACATCAAAGAAGAACTAAAGTTCCATTATCTATCATGTCACCTACGCCAGCTATGGGTTGGTTAAGAGAATCCACTATATGGGCAGGATCAGCTGCTAGGAACTATAATTTTATACCCTCTTTTCAAAAATATTATAAATAAAGAATAAATCGATTTAAATTTAACATTATCTTAGGATTACACGAATGGCCAAGCCAGATAAGAAGAAGTTAAAAGGTTTCAAAGACTTTGATGCCTCAAAATATATTAATACAGCGCCAACATTAGACGAAGCAGTAGGTGGTACTATTGTACTTACATTCGGAAGAATGAACCCAATTACTGTTGGTCATGAAAAGCTCGTTCAAAAAGTTTTATCTGTTGCTAGTAAAGAAAAAGGAACTCCAAAAGTATTTCTTACTCAAACACAAGATAAGAAAAAGAATCCTTTAGATTACAAAGACAAAATTAAATTTGCTCAAAAAGCATTTGGCAAAGTTGTTGAAAAATCTACAGCTAAAACTATTATACAAGTAGCGCAATCGGTCGAAAACTTCGATAATCTTGTATTAGTTGTTGGTTCAGATAGAGTTAAAGAATTTGATACACTACTTAATAAGTATAATGGAAAAGATTACAATTTCAAATCTATTAAAGTAGTTTCAGCTGGCGACAGAGATCCTGATGCAGATGACGTATCAGGTATGTCCGCGTCTAAAATGAGAGCGTTAGCCGCTGATAACGATATACTACAATTTACAAAGGGCTTACCTAAAAAGCTAAGATCTTCTGCGAAAGCTATGATGGCTGCAGTGCGAAAAGGTATGAATATGACTGAAGAAACAGAGAATCTAACCGAAGTTTTATCTCGAATGCAAAGACGTAAACGCGGTCTTGCAATGAGAAAAGCACGTTTTAAAATTAAACGTGGTAGAGAAAAGGCTAAGAAAAGAACTGCTTCACAAGAAGTATTAAAGAAAAGAGCACGTAAAGCTGCTATTAATCTATTTAAGAAGAAATTTTCAAAGAGTAGAAGATATGCTGATTTATCGGCTGGCGAAAAAGAAGTAATCGATAAGCGTGTATCAAAGATTAATAAGAAGCGTATTGAACAAATTGCACGTAAACTATTACCGATTGTTAAAGCTAAAGAACGTGCTCGTCGTAAAGCCATGATGACTGGTGGATCTGGAACTTCATCTTCATCTGTAGTAAAAGAATCTAAAACAATTAAAGTCGGTGAATCGTCAATAGGCGCTGAATCTACAATTTATGCTCACGTTAAAGACCGTACAGTTCTATCATTGGGTAACAAAGATGAAATGCTTGCTATCGCTGAACAAGACGGAGGCAGAGTATGGGTTGTAAGTTCTGAAAACGAAGTAGGTGATTTGCTTGAAGGTGTAGCACAAGATAAAGATGTTAAAGATATGCCAGGATCTCAGCCTAAAGGTTATTTTGCTGGTGTAGATAAAGAAAAGAAAGATGATCGTGAACGTCACTTTAAGCGCAATGCTAAAAAAGCAGATGACGATGCTTCAGCCTATAAGCCAGCTCCTGGCGATAAAGAAGCAAAAACAAAAGTATCTAAGCATACTAAGAAAGCTCGAGATATGTTTGGCGAAGACAATGATTTGTGGGGAAAGAGACAAGGTAAGCGTCCTCATATGTTATTAGATACTAATGGCAAGCCAAAGTTTGATAAACGTTTCAAAATGTATAGACCTAAGAACGAAGAATACGAAGAAGATATTGCTGAAGAGTTATTGTCGTTAATCGAAGACACCGAAAGCTTTGAATTAGAGCTAAACGAAGATCCCACAAAATCACTCAAGAAAAAATCTGAAAAGACTGGTATGCCTGTAGGTGTATTACGTTCAGTATATAATCGTGGTGTTGCAGCTTGGAAGACAGGCCATCGTCCAGGAACTACTCCTGAGCAATGGGGACATGCAAGAGTTAACTCATTCATTACTAAATCATCTGGTACTTGGGGCAAAGCTGATAAAGACTTAGCTGATAAAGTACGCGGTTCTAAGAAAGAAGAATACGGTGCAGGCTTTGAAGGCACCCATAAACTAGTCAAGAGATTGAAAAAAGATACTCCCGATGCTTAGATTTAAAACGTTCATTAACGAAGGCGTTAATGATCCATCAATATTTAAAGCTGTATTCCTAGCAGGTGGACCAGGTGCTGGTAAATCATTTGTTGTAGGTAAAACAGCTTTGCCGGCATTAGGCTTTAGATTAATAAACTCTGATGAGGCTTTTGAAGCGGGTTTAAAGAGAGCTGGACTTACTACTTCTCCAGAAGATATTGCTTCTGCACAAGGCCAAGCTTTAAGAGCTAAAGCTAAGGCTCTTACTGGCAAGAAACTGGGATTAGCTCTTCAAGGCAGAATGGGTATTGTTATTGATGGTACTGGTAAGGACTACGCTAAGATTAAAAAGCAAGTTGATATGCTAAGAGAACTTGGATATGCCGTTAAGATGGTATTCGTTAATACTGACTTAGAAACAGCAATGGATAGAAACCGAAACCGAAATCGATCATTACCAGATGCTAAAGTTGAAGAGATGTGGAAAGATGTTCAAAAGAATATTGGTAAATTCCAAGGGTTATTTAGAAATAGATTAATCATTGTTGATAACTCTAGAGATTCTGACGTTGATGTAGCATCTTTAGAAGCATATAAAGATATTAAAACTTGGGCCGCAAAACCACCCGAAAACAAGATTGCCGCCAAATGGATTAAATCACAAAGGGAACAAAAATGAAGTCATTCAAAGATCATATGACTGAAGCCAATACTAAACTGCGTTGGGTTAAGAAGCCCGATGGCTATGGCTCTGGTAACAGAAAAGTATTTAAGCATGTTACTTCAGACGGCAAATTCGAGATTAGATTAGCTGGCATGGACTCTATGAAATTTAATAGAGATGGTAGTGTAAAAGTATTACCTACGCTATTTGATAAGAGTGGTAGTCAACCAAAACATCCTGTAATAGCTTATAAGAATGTAGGCGAAGCTAAAAAAGAAGCTCAGCGTTGGGCTGATACGCACTGGAATAAGTAATGAAATCTTTTGCAACATATATAGCTGAAGCTACTAAACAAGGTGACACCGTACGTATTAAGAAACAATACTGCGATTCTCCTGCTGAAGCTAAAGAGCTATATATTGTTAAAGAGTTAAGAGGACCGAGAGTTCTTATTACTCCTAAGGTTTGGAAAGGCCGTGGCATTAAGCCAACAGAAGCAGTACAACTTAAAATGATAGAGAAAGTCTAATATGTTAACATTCAGAGAACACATGGAACAAAACCTCGATGAGCGCTCGCCATACGGTGATCTAAAAGTAGCTCTCGGTAAGTTAGTGTTTAAAAAAGAATATTTAGCCGCTTTAAAAATGATGAAAGATAAGGGTAAGCGAGCTGCAGATGCTGCAAGGATATTCAGACACGTCGATGCTAAAGAATTAGATAAGCTGTGGAATATGCAGCAGAAGGTAGCGTAATGGATCCTGTAGAAGCATGGCATAGCTTAACCTACCTCGATGGTATATTATTTACCGTTTGGTTAGGTATAATGTATTACGGTAAATGCTGGATAGATAGCAAATTTAAGGATTAAAAATGTTAAGTTTTCAACAATACTTAGACGAAAAATGCTGGGATGGATACACCCAGAAAGGTATGAAAAAGAAAGGGAAGAAAATGGTTCCCAACTGCGTACCTGAAGAAACTGTTGCTGAAGGTTCAGAAACCTGGGAAGCAGGATATAAGCGTCGTGTAGTAAAAACAACTAAACCTGAACATAAAGAAAAAGGTATGAACTGGCGTATTAAAGGTAAAGATAAATCACATCTTACTATTAAACTTTATAAAGAAAAGCCATCTCAAGAAGAATTTAATAAACAAATGAAACGAGTAGCTGGACACGAGTTCGGAGGATAAGATGAAAACATTTAAACAGTTAAAAGAAGAATTATATGAGGATAAAGATCCTCGTTTAGCAAAAGCTGGTGTTAAAGGCTATAATAAAGCCAAGCGTACTCCTTCTCATCCAGAGAAAAGTCATATCGTTGTTGCTAAAGATGGTGACAAAGTTAAAACTATTCGGTTTGGCCAACAAGGTGCATCTACTGCAGGTGATCCTAAGAAAGGCGAATCTGATAAAATGAAAGCTAAACGTAAGTCTTTTAAGGCACGTCACGGCAAAAATATTGCAAAAGGTAAGATGAGTGCCGCATATTGGGCAGATAAAGAGAAATGGTAAGCCTAGTTTTTAATAAATACTACTAGAATAAAATACAAATAAAGGTATAACCGATGAAAAGTTTTAAGAAATTCGCTGAAGCCAAAGACGAATATTGTTCAGATAAGTGTTGTGGCTCTGACGTAAAAGCAGAAGATTGTAAATGTCCACCGGATTGTGCGCATTGCAACTGCAACTCAGTATCAGAGAATCTAGAAGAATATACTAACTGGTCAGTTCGACATCCTACAAAGCCTACTAAAAGCTATAAAGTAAAAGCTCGTAATACTGGTGAAGCTTTAAAGAAAGCACATAAGGCTGCTGTTAAAGCTGGCGATTTACACAAACAAGCTCCACACGATTCAATGCTATATAAGCATGTTAAAAAAGAAGAAGTAAGTCCAGCTCCAACCGCTGCAGAACGAGATGCAAAAAGAGCAGGTGTTGGTAGAACTGGTGAAACTGCAAGAGAAAGAGCTAATCGTTTAGGCAAATCACAACGTGAATCTGTAGAAGAAACAGAACAGCTTGACGAATTATCTCCTGCTACTTTAAAGAGCTATAAGAAAAAAGCTATGAAGCAATACAAGCAATCAGCAAATAAAAGAATGCCTGGTGGCGGCGATTACGGATCAGCAACAAAGAAAGCCCAAGACAAACATCAAAAGAGATTTGATAAGCGTCATAAAGGTATTGGTTCAGAAATCAAGCGTACAACTGATTCTGATATTCACTTAAAAGATCCAAAAGGTCTTGTAAGAAAAAATCCAAAAGCAAATTCTCTATCTGGCAAACCAGCTCCTTACAAATATAAAGCTGAATCTTTGTCTGAAGAGCAAGTTAACCAGATTACAGCTCAGTATATTAATGAAAATAATATCAGTATGGCTGAATTGGAAGCAATGTCTCCAGAGCAACTTGACGAGTTCATTGGTAAAGCCGTTGGTGGTGCATTTAAACTAGGTGCTAAAGCTGCTGTCGGAACTGCTAGATTAGCAGGTAAAGGAATTAAGAAAGCTGCCAATCGTATGAGCACAGCCGGAAGAGCAGATGCTGCTGAGAAAAAAGCTAAATCTATTGAGCAAAAACAAAAAGATCGTGAAAGAATGCAGGCTGCAAAGCAACGAGTACGTGATCTTAAGCAAAAACAAGCAGAAGCTAAGAGAAAACAAAACCAACAACAAAATAAACCAAAACCTGCTTAGGTTTTATAAATAGAATTATAAAAACCCGCTAATTAGGAGAAATACAATGGCACTATGGGGAAAAACCGATGAGTTAGCATCAGCACCAAAATTTTTGGAAGACGCTGCAGCCAACACTAACAAATCACACGACATTGACAATGCGATCTTTGTTTCTGATGAAGAAGCAGCTGTTGCGTCAAACAGAGCTAAAGGAATTACAGGTCCTGGCTGGTGGTTGTATCATACAGCAAATGGCCGTCACTTTGCAGAATGCTTAGTACCAATGAAAGGTGGCACAGTAGATCAAGCCACTGTTGGTGATGCTGGTGTTACTGGAAATACAGCAGTTGAAGATACTATCGTAGCCGACAGTTAAACTGAGAAATTAATATTATGATATTGACAGAATCAACTTTTCTGTTGTTTGCATCAAAACATTATGATAACCCTCAATGCTCAGATATATCTGAGTTCGAAGAGGACTTAAAGCGATTCCAATATTTGCGCAAGCTATTTGGCAGATATAGGCAAGATGACGACTTAAGAGAAAGGTTGATTTTGAATCACTTAATCATAATTTATAATGTGTTTGGTCCGGAAGCAACTAACATGCTCTTCATGAAGCTTCATGAGTTCCATGACTGCCTGAAACCGTTCGTAGAATATTTGAACTACATGCCGGAAATAATTAAATACGATGATATTATTTTAAACTCTGGTAATATAGACTCAAATGATTTTATATTAGAAACACTTAAGGAAATCTAGAATGGTCGTAGATCTATTTTTAGTTTATCAATTCGTAAGAAGACTCGCAACACCTTTTGAAAAGTGGGATGCGTTTAAGCTTGGTGTGATTGATAAAAATGGAAATATACTAATCAAAAAGAAAGACCGCGATGCTAAGCAAAAGAAAGCATGGGGTGTTTTTGATGTTATGGTACGCAATATGAAAAGACTGCTTGCTAAGCTACCGGGTGGTAGTTCAAAGCTTGCATCTTATGCTGCTGCCTTATTCCTTATTAAAGAATACAAGCATTTTAGCGATGATTCATTACTAAATGAAGATATATCTGATGAACAGATGAAAGAATCTTTATTAGTATTTAATGACCGATATGTCAATTATATCAAAGAAGACGCAAATGTCAAGGCTTTAAATGAAGAAGTTGAAACTTTATTTGAGCACATCAATACAAAACCTGAACTTGAAGAAGAACCCGCCGCCAATTCTGTTGGTGCTGGTGGTATTGCAGGCATGGACGCGGGTCACATGTCTAAAGCAGCTCAAGCGAAATGGACTAAAAGCAATAAGTCTAAGAAAAAGAAACTTAGAGATATTATGGGAGCACCTACAAAATGATTACACTAGAACAATTTAGCGCGATGATTCCACGGAATAAAAATCCAGAAGAGTGGTACGACGCAGCTCAACAACTTTTTAAAGCATATGATATTACTACCGATCTACGTATCGCTGGTTTTATGGCACAATGTGCTCACGAGTCAGCTGATTTTACTCGTCTTGAAGAAAATTTAAACTATAGCGAAAAAGCACTTAATAGTGTGTTTGGTCGTTACTTTGGTGAAGGAAAAAGAGATGCTAAAGATTACGCGCGGGATCCTAAGAAGATTGCGAACTATGTTTACCAAGATGAATTCAGATCTAAGCGCGGTGCCTTGGGCAATACCGACGATGGTGACGGCTGGAGATTTAGGGGTCGTGGCATTAAGCAACTTACAGGTAGAAATAATTATACAGCATTTGGAAAATCAGTCGACATGTCAGCTGAAGAAGCAGCAGAATATGTTGCAACACCAGCAGGAGCAATCGAATCAGCCTGTTGGTTCTGGAAAACAAACAAATTAGAAAAATATGCCGATAATGATGATAATCTAGGGCTAACCAAGAAAATTAATGGTGGTACTATTGGATTAGAAGATCGGGATAAGCGTTATAAAGACGCAAAAGCTATTCTTGCCGGCAAATGTAAAGCTGGTGGAGAAGGCAAAAAATCCAAAGAAGTTCGTACATTACGTAAGGGCATGAAAGGAGATGATGTTGCAAAGATGCAAAAGGCACTCGGCATTGCAGCTGATGGAGATTTTGGCTTTGGAACACAAACAGCAGTTAAAAAATGGCAAAAACTAAACGGTCTAGTCGCAGATGGTATCGTTGGTCCAGCTACCCAGGCAAAGTTGCTTGGATAATAAATAGATTAACAATATCATATTAAATTAAACAAGGAGATTAACATGTCTTTAGAGAAAATTGTACAAGAAGCAATGGCAGGTCGCCCTCTCGAAATGAAAGAGGCGTTCGAAGAAGAGATTCAAACTCGTATTACTACCAAGCTTGAAGAAAAATATATCGAAATCATGGAAGCAAAAGCAAAAGATGCTGATGACGAAGATGAAGAAGATAAAGATGACGAAGAAGTAGAAGACCAGGATGATGATGAGGACGAAGACGAAGACGAAGACGAAGATGAAAAAAATGAGTCTGTCGACGAAAACTTCTCAGACGCATTAAGAAAAGCAGCTGTAGCTCAAGCTAAAGCAGCTAGTGCACAGCCACCTAAGAAGAAAACTGTAGGTGACAAGATCAAAGGCTTCTTTAAAAAGAACGAAAATTACTCTGGCGCTGATGAAGAAATCGGTGCAGCAATGAAATCACTTCATCCAAAAACTTCTAAAGCAGATATGTTTAAGAAAATCAATGATGAATACGGTTGTGGCAAAGCAAAGTTTGAAGGTCTATACGCCTCTTACTGCAGCAAGTAATATCCCATGCCTTCGTTTATGTATACAGGTCTAATAATCTTAGTGATGGGTGGTGGTTTCGTATGGTATTACAACACCACCCAAGCTAAAATTGAAACTATAACAGCTTATAACGCCACGTTAACAGCTAATGTAGACCGATTGGAAGAAGTAAATCTTAAAAATGTTGATACCATTGCTAAGATGGAAGCTAACTTCGAAAAACAAAGAGATCAATATAACGAACTTCAAGCTAAGTTTGGTGACATTCGTTCTCAAAACAATAAACTCAGAACTCGTTTAGGTAAACATGATTTAGGAGCACTTGGTGTTGCTAAACCAGTATTAGTTGAAAGAGTTTTGAATAACGCATCAAAGAAAGTAAATCGTTGTTTCGAAATACTATCTGGTGCAGCCTTGACTGATATAGAAAGGAGCGCGAAGAATGGTAAATCATTTAACAGCGAGTGTCCTTGGATTTACGATGATCTTATTGCTAACGGCGTGCTCATCGACTCCAGTGGCGCCACCAGCGAAAATAATAACTGAAACAGAATACGTTACTCCCCCAGCACCTATCGTACCTACGCCTGACGTTCTAGATCTTCGTGATGTAGAATTTGTAGTAGTTACGGCAGATAACATAGATGAGATCTTCGCTGAAATGAAAGGCGATAAGGTTTTCTTTGCACTCACCACTGATAATTACAATAAGATTGCTTTAAACTTAAGCGACCTTAGGGCATATATCAGCCAACAAAAAAGTATAATTATTTTATACGAGAATGCCTTTGATGAATAAATAGACTTGTTAGAGTATAGAATGTAGTAGGCCCTGTGATTAAAAATAGTTCCAGGGCTTTTTTTCTATTTAAACCGAGGAACAGGTAGCGTGACAGATATCACCGACAAAAATTTAAAAACAGACGTAGCTCTGATTAAAAAAGATATTAAACAAATCGAAAGATTTTTTGATAAGTTCGACACAGCACTAGAAGCAATGACCGAAATATCGCAAAAAGTTGCGGTTCAGGGTGAAATTCTTAAAAATACTGCAGATAAATTAGAAGACCTTGAAGCACGTGCAAGCGAAATTAAAGAAGAAGATATTAAAAGAGCTGAAGTAATACACCGACGTCTAGAAGATCACCGCAAATCTTCTAGAGAAGATCACCAGCTGCTAGCTAATGAAACTAAATTAGATCGTAAACAGCGCAATGACGAAATTATGCTTCAACTTGGTAAAATGAATGGCGCACTCGAAGTACGGTTGACAAGAATCGATGATCGTATTAAAATATTAGAACAGTGGAGATGGTACATTATGGGTATCGGTGTTGCTGTTCTATTAGTCGCGGCTGAAGTAAACTGGACAGCACTCGTTGGCAGTTGACAATTAGCACATCTTAATATATAATAACATATAAGAATTGAAAATAATAGTGTACATTGTGCTGCTTCTGTGGTATAATGTACCTATACCTTAACTTTATGGAATTATTATGGCAGAATTTGTTGATATACAGTATGCTCAAATGTTATCTGGTCGTCTTGAAAACTTTAAGATAAAGCATACCAATCCTTATAAAATTAACTTCCGTTGTCCTATATGTGGTGATTCACAAAAGAGTCGCTCTAAGTCCCGCGGTTGGCTTCTAGAAAGGGATAACAAGTTCTCCTATTATTGTCATAACTGTGGTGCGTCTATGGGCTATAGCTTCTTTCTAAAGACTATCGATCCTCTACTGTACAATGATTATGTTGCTGAAAAGTTTGTGGCAAATACTCATGCTGACGATACTAAAAAAGATAATACTGATCAGTTTAAAACAAAAGCTCCAGTATTTAAGAAAGATCCTCTCAAAGGATTAAAGAAAGTTTCTCAACTTGACTTCAACCATCCAATAAAGAAGTATGTTGTATCACGGCAAATTCCATCTCAACATCATTATAGAATGTTCTTTGCTCCTAAGTTTATGACTTGGATTAATACTATCATTCCTGATAAGTTTGATACTAGTAAAATAGGCAAAGATGAATCAAGACTCGTAATACCTTTTGTTGATGAAAATGGTAAATGCTTTGGTGTATCAGCTCGTGGATTTAATCCTAAGGGAATTAGATATATAACTATTATGTTCGAAGAAAGACCTAAGATATTTGGTCTTGATAGAGTTAATCTAGAACATCCATATTATATTGTTGAAGGCGCTTTGGATAGTATGTTCCTTGAAAATGCTATCTCTATGAATGGTGCTGAAGGCAACGGTAATTCTGCAAACGAAAACGCAATATATGTATTTGATGCTGAACCACGTAATAAAGAAATCCATAAGCGTATGGAAAAAGTTATTAAGCAAGGTTACAGGATTTGTATATGGCCTGATAATGTCGTAGCAAAAGATATTAATGACATGCATCTTAAAGGTGTTAATGTTGAAAAGCTAATTGAAGACAATACACATAAAGGTTTACAGGCAGAATTAAAATTTCAGGCTTGGAGAAAAACATGATAAGAGCAATACTTGCTCACGACAAAGATTGGGGCATAGGTAAAGATGGCGACTTACCTTGGGAAAAGAACCCCGAAGATTTAAAGTGGTTTAAAGAATGTACACTAAACTCTGCAGTAATTATGGGACGCAAGACTTGGGAAAGTCTACCATTCAAATTGCCGAAAAGATCAAACATTGTCATAACAAGCAACTATGATTATGAATGGCCAAAAGTACCTGATAATGTTTTTACTGCACAAATCAAACAACAGATTGTAAATTTAAATTATGAGTTACCAGTATGGATTATTGGTGGCGCACAGCTTGTACACTCTTGTTTAGATATTATAGATGAGTTATGGCTGAACGAAGTAGAAGGCAGTTATGATTGTGATACGTTCTTAGATAAAGAATTAATTACAGAAAAATATTCTGCTGAATCTATTGATGAAAGAGATTTTGGAACAATTACTAAATGGACTTTGAATGAAAAATTATCATAAATTACTAGAGGACATCCTAGAGTTTGGTGAAGATGTAAATGATCGGACAGGAACGGGTACTCGTTCTATATTTGGTTATCAAATGAGATTTAATTTACAAGATGGCTTTCCTGCCGTTACTACCAAACGTCTTGCATGGAAATCAGTTGTTGCAGAATTGCTATGGTTTCTTGAAGGAAGCACAGACGAAAGACGTCTCGCTGAATTAACTTTTAAAGAAAACCGTTTAAGCCTTTCAAAGAAACAAACTATTTGGACAGCCAATGCAGATAAACAAGGCAAAGATCTTGGTTATCACAATGGCTCAATGCGTAAAGAGCTTGGACCTGTTTATGGTTCACAATGGCGCAACTTTAATGGTGATGATCAAATCAAAACAATCATCGGACAAATAAAAAATAACCCAGATAGTAGACGCATTATTTTAAGTGCTTGGAATCCACCAGAAATTGATAAGATGGCACTACCGCCTTGTCATACCTTTGCTCAGTTTAGAGTATATAATGGTAGGCTAAGTTGTCAAATGTATCAGAGAAGTGCCGATGCCTTTCTAGGTGTGCCGTTTAATATTGCATCATATGCTTTATTAACACATATTATAGCTCGTCACTGTGGTCTAGAAGTCGGAGAGTTTGTTCATACCATTGGAGATGCTCATATTTACAATGACCACTTTGATCAAGTAAAGGAACAATTGTCTCGAGATCATTACCCATTGCCAGAGCTAGAAATTAATCCAACATTTAAATTAGATTTAAACGACACTTATTTTAGAATTGACGAAATCAAATCTTTTAAGTTGACAAATTATTTGCACCATGATACAATAAAAGCAAATATGGCAGTATAAATAAAGAACCAGATAAAGTATATTATAAGCTAAAGGATGAAAGAAAGTATGATACAAATTATACAAGTTACGAAGCGTGATGGTAGTCAAGAACCGATGGATGTAGATAAGTTACACAAAGTAGTTTTTCACGCTTGTAATGATATAACCGGTGTTTCACCATCAGAAGTAGAAATCAAAAGTCAGATTCAGTTTTTCTCTGGTATTACTTCAAAAGAAATTCAAGAAACTCTTATTAAGGCGGCGGCTGATCTTATCAGTGAAGAGACTCCTAACTACCAATTCGTAGGTGGGAGATTAATTAACTATGGTCTTCGTAAAGAAGTGTATGGTGGTTATACTCCATGTACAGTTAAAGAGTTAGTTGAAAAGAATATTGACCGTGGTTTCTATGATCCAGAATTAATATCATACTATAATGACGAAGAGTGGAGTAAGATCGATGGTTTTATTAAACATGCTCGTGATGAAGATTTAACGTATGTTGCTATGGAGCAATTGCGTGGTAAATATCTATGTCAAAACAGAGTTACCGGTGAAATCTTTGAAACGCCACAAATGTGTTACATTCTTATTGCTGCTACTTTGTTTCATGATTATCCCGAGGAAACACGACTACAATACGTAAAGGATTACTATGATGCTATTAGTCTACATGATATTAGTCTCCCTACTCCTGTTATGGCTGGTGTACGCACACCTCAGCGACAATTCAGTAGTTGCGTCCTTATTGAGACTGACGACAGCCTTGATAGTATCAATGCTACTAGCTCAAGTATTGTTAAGTACGTTTCACAAAAAGCAGGAATTGGAATCGGGGGTGGATCGATCAGAGCTATTGGAACCCCTATTCGTAAAGGTGATGCATACCACACAGGTATAATTCCTTTTTATAAAATGTTCCAAGCTGCTACTAAGTCTTGTTCTCAAGGTGGAGTACGCGGTGGAGCTGCTACAATCTATTATCCTATTTGGCATTATGAAGCAGAAGATTTATTAGTACTTAAAAATAATAAGGGTACTGAAGATAATCGTGTTAGGCATATGGATTACGGTGTACAATTTAATAAGGTAATGTATGAGCGCTTGATTACTGGTGGAGATATTACTTTGTTCTCACCAAGCGACGTTCCTGGTTTGTACGAAGCTTTCTATGCCGACCAAGATGAATTTAGACGTTTATATGAAACTGCTGAGCGCAATACAAGATTACGTAAAAAGAAAATCCCAGCAGCTGAATTGTTTAGTTCCTTTATGGAAGAACGTAAAAACACAGGTCGTATCTATTTGCAAAATGTTGATAACGCAAATGAGCATGGTTCGTTTGATCCAAAACTTGCTCCTATTCGCCAGTCAAACTTATGTGCAGAAATTGATCTACCAACTAAACCACTTACTGATGTTAATGACCCAGAAGGTGAGATTAGTCTTTGTACTTTAAGCGCAATCAATTGGGGTAACGTACGTTGTGTAGAAGATTTTGAGAAGGCTTGTGATCTTGCAGTTCGTGGATTAGATGCTTTATTAGATTATCAAAACTATCCTATTTTAGCAGCGCAATTAAGTACTGAAAAGCGTAGACCAATTGGTGTTGGTATTATTAACTTTGCATATTGGATGGCTAAGCATGATTTATCATATCAAGATATTACCACCGAAGGATTAGAGCTTGTTGATGAATATGCTGAAGCATGGTCTTATTATCTTATTAAAGCTTCGGCCAATCTTGCAGTTGAAAAAGGTAACATCCCAGGTATTTGTGAAACAAAATATGGTTCAGGTATTACACCTAACCAAACTTACAAGAAAGATCTTGATGAATTGGTTCCACACAAGGAACGTCAAGATTGGAAAGGATTGCGCGAGCAATTAAAAGAAACAGGTATTCGTAATTCTACACTAATGGCTCTTATGCCAAGTGAAACATCAGCTCAAATTGCAAATGCTACTAACGGTATTGAACCACCTCGTTCATTGATTTCCGTTAAGCAATCTAAGCATGGTGTTCTTAAGCAAGTAGTTCCAGAGTATAGACGCTTAAAGAATAAATACGATTTACTATGGGATCAAAAGTCTCCCGAAGGCTATTTGAAAATTATGGCAGTATTGCAAAAGTATATCGACCAAGGTATATCTGTTAATACAAGTTATAATCCAGTATTTTTTGAAGATGAAAAGATTCCAATGAGTGTACTATTGCAACACCTACTAATGTTCTATAAGTACGGCGGCAAGCAATTGTATTACTTCAATACATATGATGGTCAAGGTGAAATTGATGTTGATAAGATGTCTGAAGAACCTTTAGCACAAGGCGAAGAAGACGACGGTGAATGTGAGTCCTGCACCATATAACTGTTGACATCCGCAAAAAACATGTTAGTATAATAATAAGAAATCTCATATAAAGGAAATTAGCAAATGAGCGTTTTTGACGTAAACAACCGTGTTGACCACACATCCGTTGCATCTTTTTTGGATCCAACAGGAGGTCCGACAATTCAAAGATATGATACATTAAAGTATAAACAATTTGATCAATTAACCGACAAGCAGCTTGGCTTCTTTTGGCGCCCTGAAGAAGTAGACATCTACCAAGATGCTAAAGACTTTAAAGGTCTTACTGAACACGAGCAACACATTTTTACAAGTAACCTTAAGCGGCAAATTCTATTAGATAGTGTACAAGGTCGTGCACCAGCTGAAAGCTTTGGTTCTATTGTTTCTTTACCAGAACTAGAGAATTGGATTATTACTTGGACTTTTTCAGAAACAATCCATAGTCGTTCATATACACATATTATTCGTAACATTTATTCTAATCCATCTAAGATTTTTGATGAGATGTTGAATGTAAAAGAAATCGTCGATTGTGCAGATTCTATCTCAGGCTATTACGATCGTCTAATTGAAATGACTGGTTACTATAATCTTCTTGGTGAAGGTACACATACTGTTAATGGTAAGAAAGTAAAAGTTGACATGTATGAACTTAAGAAATTGTTATATCTCACATTGATGAGTGTTAATATTCTTGAGGGTGTACGTTTCTATGTTTCATTCGCATGCTCTTGGGCATTCGCCGAATTAAAGAAAATGGAAGGTAACGCTAAGATTATTAAGTTAATTGCTCGTGACGAAAACATTCACCTTGCTTCTACTCAATTGATGCTTAAGCTTATTAGAAAAGAAGACAAAGACTTTGAAAAGATTGCAAAGGAAACAGAAGCAGAATGTGTACAAATGTTTGTTGACGCAGTAAACCAAGAAAAAGCTTGGGCAGAATATCTGTTTAAAGATGGTTCTATGATTGGTTTGAATGCAGAGTTACTACAGCAATATATTGAGTTTATTGCTACTCGTCGTATGACAAATGTTAAACTACAATCACCATATAGCATTAAAAATAATCCATTGCCTTGGACTCAAAAATGGATATCAGGAGCAGAGGTGCAGGTTGCGCCTCAGGAAACAGAAATTACATCTTATGTACAAGGTGGTACTAAACAAGATGTTGCCGCCGATACGTTTAAGGGGTTTAGTCTATAATGTACAATGAGTACTTTGATCGTAAAATTGATGAATATAAAAATGATGGTCGATACAGAGTATTCAACGATATACTAAGAGAGCGTGGAGATTTTCCTCGCTCAATTTGGTACGGCAAATATGCACCAAAGAATATTATTAACTGGTGTTCAAATGATTATCTTGGCCAAGGTCAAAATGAATATGTCGTAAGTGCAATGCACAGCGCATTAGATCAAACAGGATCTGGTTCAGGTGGTACTCGCAATATTGGTGGTAATACACATTATCACGTTACATTAGAAAAAGAACTTGCTTCTTTACACCAAACAGAAGGTGCTTTATTATTTACAAGCGCTTATGTTGCAAATGAATGGTCGCTTATTGCTTTAAGTAGAATCATTCCTAATATTTGTTTTATATCAGATTCTAAAAATCATGCTTCATTAATTGTTGGAATCAATCACAGTAAAGCACCTAAAATGATTTTCGAACATAATAATATGGACGAACTTGAACTGGCGTTACAGACATGCCAGATGAATGATCAAATTCCTGTTATTGTTTTTGAAAGTGTATATTCAATGGACGGAGATATTAGTCCAATTCAAGCCATCTGTGATTTAGCAGATAAATATAAGGCAATGACCTATATTGATGAAGTACATGCCGTTGGCCTCTATGGAGATACTGGCGGTGGTTATTGTCAAATGTTAGGATTGTCTCATAGGATTGATATTCTTAATGGAACGTTAGGAAAGGCGTTTGGTGTTCAAGGTGGATACATCGCAGGCAACAGTAATATTATTGATGCCATTAGATGTGTTGCTTCTGGATTTATTTTTACAACGTCAACCAGTCCAATAATCTGTGCAGGAGCTTTGGCTTCAATCAGGTACTTACGTGATAATCCACATTTGAGAGACAAACAGCAAGAAAGAGCAATAAAGTTAAAGCATATGCTGGCCGAAGCAAATATACCAGTACACAAAAATGCGTGTACTCATATCGTACCAGTAATGATTAACGATGCTTTTAAATGTAAAGAAGCAAGTGATCGTTTATTAAACGAGTTTGGAATTTACATTCAACCTATTAACAGTCCAACCGTTCAGGCTGGTACTGAAAGATTAAGAATTGCACCTACTCCTTATCACGACGATGTGATGATGATCCAGTTAGTGCAAGCATTAAAAGAGGTATTAGAATGATTACTGTTACAGGAAACGCTAACCTTAAAGTAAGCGAACTCTGCCAAGAACATGATTGCTACGCCGTTACTTTAGATATTAAAGGTGGAGGTTGTGGCGGATTCGAATACGATTGGAAGGTTGCACAAAAAGAAGAAGTCAAAGATACAGATTACTTTTTAATTCAATGTGATACTGGTATATTGGCCGTACATAAAGATGCGCAAGCATATTTGGCTGGAACTGAAATTGACTATATAAGAAATGTTTTTAATCAACATTTTGAATTAAGAAATCCTAACGTCGCGTCAGAATGTGGATGCGGAATTAGTATTAATTTTGACATGGATAAAGTTACAGCACTATAATAATAAAGGAAAAACAATGAATAAAATTAAAAAAGCATTTTGGTTTTGCTTAGGGATTATCTTATTAGGAGTCGCTTATCTAGGCGTACTTCTTCCAGGTCTTCCTTGGAGTACACCAATCTTAGGAGCTACTTTCTGCTTCGCAAAATCAAATGAAAGATTTCATGCTTGGATTTTAAACCACCCACGGTTTGGTCCTTTCATTAAAGAATGGGGGACATATCGTGTATATCCCACTAAAGCAAAATACCTAATGGTTGCAGTTATGTCAACTTCATTAGTAGTATTTTTCTTTACCCTTGCAAACGTTAAAGCTACTATTTACATGGCGATTACGTTTGGATTGATTATACTTTGGGCGACACGTTATCCTGGCTCAAAAAAGGAAGCTGAAAGACGAATTGCAGCTGGCGAAAAGATTGGCTGGTTGAAGTAACAATTCTCTAAGATTTTAACAGAAGTCTCTGGGAAGAGACGCATTACAGGTTATAAGGAAATGAAATTTTTAAATAGCGCACTATTGTGCATGACGCTTATGGCGACAACAGCTTTTGCTGAAGAAGTAAAAGAAGAAGAAACTGGTTTTTATATTAATGGTGAATTAGAAGTATATATTGATGACGAATGGCCAGAAGGCGATATTGATACACGTGGTGAAGTATTCGCGGGCTTTCAAAAGAAACTAAATGATCACGGCCCTATTGATTGGGTTGGAGCAGGAGCAAGATACGATACTACCTATATGTTAGATCGTACAAAAGATAACTCAGTCCTAGAGAAACAAATGGGCTTTGGTATTAAAGGAACAAACACAAGAGTTTATATTGGTGAAACAGATGCTCAACGTTTAGGTTTTGCAAAAACATCTAAAATTGGAGCACCAGTAATTGTTATCGAACCAAACTCTCGTATTGACCATAAAGAAAAAGTTGTCGTTACGTTTGGTAATTGGCAAAATAATAATGAGTTTAAATTTAATGAATATCGCATGAAACGTGGTGGCCTACCATTTGGTGGTGTTGTTGGTTATGAACCAGAGACAGAAACTACTTATGCTGGTGCTACAGTTCGTGCATTTATTTTAGATCTATCTTACATGCAGATTGATACTAATGGTAAAGACAAACAGGTTGGTTATTCAGCTGGTTTATCTCTTTTCCCATTCAGGATTCCTGTATCGATTGGATATGAACAATTTGATGATGGTGGAAACATTCGTAAAGATTATGGTATAATGTATATTCATAGTAAAGAAGTAATGCTTACAGCACACAGAGTTGAAGATGACGATGTTGGCTTGACGTTTAATTACTATGGTGCTTTATATACACCAGATCCAAAAGGACCAATGAGATATGGATTATACTACCATCAAAATAAAGCGATGGAAGGACCATACGGAAATAGAAAGTTTGATAACAGCTTTAAGGCTACAATCGAATACTTGTTTTAGATTATAAATAAACGTAACAACACTCAATAGCTCTTCGGGGCTATTGAGACTACTTTACAATGTTATTGATGACGGAGATATAATGGCTAAGAAAATACTTATCACTGGTGGCGGTGGCTTTATTGCCCATCACTTAATCAACCAGGTACTCAAAAGAACTGATTGGGATATCGTTACTGTAGATCGTTTAGATTATAGTGGTAACCTAAACAGATTACATGATCTTTTACAAGATCGCACCCCTGAAGAACGTTCACGTCTTCGTACAATCTTTCACGATTTAAAAGCAGAATTTAATCCAATGCTCTTAGCAGATATTGGTGACGTTGATATTGTTGCTCACTTGGCAGCAGGCTCTCACGTAGATCGTTCAATTGACCATCCAATGGAATTTGTAATGGATAACGTCGTTGGTACGTGTAATATTCTAGAACTTGCTCGTAAACAACCTAACTTGGAAAGGTTCCTATACTTCTCAACTGATGAAGTCTTTGGTCCTGCTCCTGATGATGTTAAGTACGACGAGTATGATCGTTATAATTCTACTAATCCATATTCTGCTTCAAAAGCAGGTGGTGAAGAACTTTGTGTAGCTTATCAAAACACATATGATATGCCAATTTATATTACGCATACTATGAACGTGTTTGGTGAACGTCAACATCCTGAAAAGTTTATTCCTATGACTATTCGTAATGTACGCGACGGTGGTACAGTAACGATTCATAGTGATGAAACAAAAACAATTCCAGGATCACGACATTATATTCATGCTGAAGATGTTGCGGATGCTACGCTGTTCCTATTAGAACATACTGATACTCTTAACGTTGAAAATAATTCAGGCGTTAAATGTCCTAAGTTCAATATCTGCGGTGCGACTGAATTGAATAACTTACAACTCGCACAAATGATTGCCGACGCACAAGGCAAGGAGTTAAAATATGAATTCATGGATTTCCACAGCTCTCGCCCTGGTCATGACTTGCGCTATGCTCTCTCTGGTGACAGAATGGCACAGATGGGATGGACCCCGAAACCAGTTGATCAACGTATCGCTGAAGTTGTAACTTGGACATTAGAAAATACAAGGTGGCTTGACGTATGAATATGAGTGAATGGAATGAGCTGATAGAAAGGCATTATCAGCAAGAAAAGAATACTAAAACTGATATTGATGAACATTTGCATGATCTATTAACATTAGCCGAAGATTGTACACATGTCACTGAGTTTGGTAGTAGGTTTGGAGCAAGCACAAAAGCATTCTTAAAAGCTCAAGTAACTTTAAGAGCATATGATCTTGAAATTCATAATCCATTGAATGATCTATTTAAGATTGCTAAGAAGGTTGGTAAAGATGTAGAATATACAAAAGCAAACACGCTTAATATTCTTATTGAACCAACCGATCTAATCTTTATTGATACATGGCATAGCCAACAGCAATTAAGAGAAGAACTTAAGCTGCACGGTAATGCTGCTCGTAAATATCTTGCATTCCATGATACACATACATATGGCGTAAGAGATGAGCAAGTTGATTGGGCTGCAAATCCTGACCGCAAAGCAATCGCTGGTCAAGGTTTACTTCCAGCAGTAATTGACTTTGTAATTGCAAATCCTCACTGGCAGTTTAAGAAGCATAAGACTAATTGTAATGGTTTAACCATATTGGAAAGAAGGAAGTAGAATGAAAGTAGTAGATTGTTTTCCCTGGTTCGCTCCCTACGGAGAAGAGTTACTTTATTTACGTGTAAACCTATTAAAAGATCATGTAGATAAGTTTATTATTGTTGAGTCAAATAAGACTCATGCTGGTAAACCAGTAGAACGTAAGTTTCCTGAAGTTGCTCGTAAGCTTGGCCTTCCTATTGAAAAGATTATCTACATAGAACATGATATTCCAGAAACGGAAGATCTTGAAATACTTGATATTGATAGAAAGAATGCTGGTGTAAACGCTAATAATAGAGAATCATTATATGCACGAGTAAGAGAACGTCTACAAAAAGATGCTGTTATGATGGGTATGACTGAATTTGATCAGCGCGACGTATTCATTTATGGTGATGCTGACGAAGTCATTAATCCTAAACACATTCATTGGCTTGCAAAACAGACATACAATCACCCAAACTTAATTGTTAAAATTCCACTTGTATATTTACAAGGTCGAGCTGATCTACGTATCCATCATCGTAATGGTGAACCGGTTATATGGAAACGTGCTATGTTCTTTGCGACAAAAGAACAAGCTCAAACATTTAAGTTAAGTAATCTACGTTGTGGTAACATTTCTCTGCCGGTAAGATTTCCAACTCACGACGGAGTTATTCAAGAAGATATGGGTTGGCACTTTGCTTGGATGGGATCAACTCAACAACGTCAAACAAAAGCTGATTCGTTTGCTCACGCATTCGATAGCTTTAAATGGCATAGTGAAGGTGGATACGCAGATTATAAACAATTCGTAGATACTACCGAACCAGTTGAAGGTAATGTTGCACCTGATTCTAATACTGATCATATTCTTAAAAGGTATCCTCATTCTGAACTACCCGAACTGATTTTTGAAACGCCGTTTGTTAAAGACTTCTTATTGCCTGAAGTAGATATTAATTCAGCGTACGCATTCAATGATTGCAATTGTTATTGGTGCCAAAAGTTAGATTGGCCATTGATGTATGATCTTGAAGATGATAATGAAAAGCTTTGGTTTGAAGTACCGCGGTCTTGTTCAGTAACAATTAAGGAAAGCTTTCCTGGTCGTAAGCAAGTAATGCGTGGAACTCGTTTGTATAAGCGGTTCATTGAAGAGAATAAAAAGCCTATCATGATCTTTACTGATCCAGTTGATAGGTTCATATCTTTGATTAATGTTTATATTACTAAAAAGCAAAGATATTACGATTACGGTAAAGACATTTTTAAAAGCTTTGATAAAGATTTAGATACACTCTCAAAAGAAGAAAAGATTGATTTATTCTTCCGTAATCTAAACAAGATTACTGGTGGACATCAAGTACATCATTTCCACCCCCAGTGTAGATTTGTCGATACTGAAAACTTTACAGACATTGAAGTAGTAAAACGTGAAGATGTTAATAAGTACTTTGATATTGGTGTAGCACATAACGTAACTAATAAAGAGATTACAGTAGATGATTTTACTGAGGAACAAATAGAATTTATTAAACGCGCATATGTGAGTGATTACGCATTCTTTGAAAAATACGGAAAGAAAAATGCCAAAGCTAAAAATAAACGAAAGAACAGTACAAAATCTTAATCTAGAAATAGATGAGCATAAGAAGGCTAAACAGTCTGCTCTCAGAGATAATGACGCTCTGAGGCAGGAGAACACCATGCTTAAGGAGATTCTACATGATATTACATCACAAGAGGACTGCTGGACTGACACTGTAGAGACAAAAACCCTCCTCTGGCGCCTTAAAAACTTACTAAATAATATAAAATAACTGTTGACATTGGTATCTGGTTGGTTTATAATGACATATAAATTGATTGGAGTGTACTATGACTAAGAATCAAAAAATTATAAATTCAATAATCATGTTTGTTTTTATTATTGGTGGGATTATCTATCCAGTATATGCAAAGTCAATGGCAGATGAAGCAGCAGTCTTGCGACAAACTACCGAGCACCGAGCCGATGAATTACATTGCTTAGCTCAAAACATTTATTATGAAGCACGTGGAAGTAATCTAGCAGATAAAATATCTGTTACAGACGTAGTAATGAATCGAGTAATAGATCGAAGATATCCAGACACGATTTGTGGTGTTGTACAAGATGGCTATATAGCAGGAAGTAAAACATGTCAGTTCTCTTGGTATTGCGATGGTAAACCTGACGTTCCTTTAGATATGGATCGTTGGTATGAAGCACAATCAATTGCTTATTCAATGTTTGAGTATGGACAATACCGAGGAATTACTGAAGGTGCTACACATTATCACGCATCATACGTAGACCCATTCTGGGCAGACAGCCTTCAAATGGTTGGTCGTATTGGAGCACACATTTATTATCGCTGGGAAGAAAAATGAGCAAAACGTTTGTTATAAGTGATACTCACTTTAACCACGGAAACATATTAGAATTTAAAAACTATCTTGGCGAAGCTACACGCACCTTTGAATCTATTGATCAAATGAACGAAGCAATGATGGATAATTGGGTAAGCGTTGTTGGTCCTAATGATACTGTAATTCATTGTGGTGATGTTCTATTTGGCCACCATAAATCAGAATGGATGGAACACAACTTTGCTAAACTGCCAGGTAAGAAAAGACTTGTACTTGGTAATCATGACAATGTAAAACATATCGGACAATTCTTTAAAGACGTGCAACTATGGATCGATATTCCTGGATTCATTTTTACTCACACACCTTTGCATCCTTCGACGCTAGCTGAGAAGCACAGATTTAAAGAAGATAAAATAAATGTTCACGGTCACATACACAGAAATCCATCGCCTGATGGTCCATACTTTTGTGCTTGCGTAGAACAAATAAACTATACTCCGCTTAATATCGAGGAGATA
>CENT01096148.1_pt1 | contig 30059 bp, 24 predicted proteins | sample 530141 | NCBI WGS metagenome assembly CENT01 (sample SAMEA2591074, study PRJEB7988) | marine metagenome | isolation source: saline water (ENVO:00002010), including | reverse complement strand
CGGGATGCGTATAATACGCTTTTGGTTTTCTGCGTCAACACTTTTTTGAAAATTTATTTTCAGAGCATTGTCGCTGTATACCGCTTCACATAAGGCTTTCGCTCTATGTTGGGTTGGCCTGTTTGGGCGTTCCCTTTCGAAGTGGGGCGCATTTTAGAGATTTATAATTAAAGGTCAATACCCATACCTAACTTTTCTTGTAATTTTTTGATCGAACGGATACTTTGTAACCAACATGACAATTTTGTCAGCTATTATTGAACTAAATTGTAAAGTGCTGTTCAAAATTTAGCTAAAAAGTCTCTGTACTATTATAAGTAGGGTTTGAACATGAATCGTAGTTGTTGCTTTATCCTTGGTTCGCTGATGTTACTCACTAACTACTGTGCGCTTGCTATTACAGACACAGCGGTTAAAGAAAGTGAAAATAAGGTGCTGCAGGTTTTCATTAAGCGCCAGGTTAACCAGTCTATGTCTGTTGGCCGGGCAGTTGGCTCGATTACCAGTAATTATCCAAATGAAGTTGAAACCATTGTGGCAACAGCACTGGATTTATATCCGGATAATTATCAGGAGATCATCCACGCGGCGATATCTTCACAACCAAACGCTACTTCTAAGATTGTAAAGATAGCAATGGATAAAGAAGTCAGTAGCTGCCCTAATATAGTAGAGCTGGCTATACAGGCCGATCCCAGTTATGTGGATTTTGTTGTGGGTGCCGCAGCAAATTCCAATCCGGACCAGCTTAAAGACATCGTGCGAGTGGCAGTTCTTACTGAACCGGACTCTGCCGATACCATTGTACAAACTCTCACTACTGAGCACCCTAATGAACTGGTTGATATCCTTTCCAGCGCTATTCGTGCCGTACCACTGGTAGGTGAGTATGTAGTGGACGCATTACTGGCAGTATTCCCAGGCGAAGCTGAAGCTGTAGTGACTACGGCAGTTCGTGAATCCGGTGAACAGCGGGAACAGGTACGCAAGATTATTGAAGCTGCGCATCAGGCCGGAGTAGATGAAGACTCCCTTAAACGGTTTGCTATTAATGGTGGTGCCAGTGAAGAAGAGTACAGTGCTGCGGTACAGCAGGATAATTAATTATCCTGGACTCACTCCCGCCTTCCCGCAAAACGCTTGCGCTAATCTGGAATAACACAAATATCAATACCCGTCATCCCCGCGTGCTTCTGGCGGGGATCTCCTTGCTGGTTATCGTAGAGTTCAAAAGTGCTTTAATGAAAAGGCTGATTTGGCTGGGCCAACCTTTTTAGGAGATCCCGGGTCAAGCCCGGGATGACTGTATTGAACTTTATTGTTCGCTCTTTTCTTTAATCGAGAAGTTTTCACGGCGAAGCGTCAGGTTAGGGTTATATGCCGGATCATGGGCAATCACTTCTGCCCAATTGGATTTTAAGTAATCGAGCTCCGCGTTGAAGCGGGCCATTTTCTCTTTACTTACGTCCAGCCCTCGCGATACCGATTCATGATGATAGAGTTCTGCTTCAGCGCAGTAGAGGTTTCTTACTCCTTGCGCTCTCACCCGCAGACAGAAGTCTACGTCGTTGAATGCGACTGTGAGGTCGGTCTCGTTCAGGCCACCGACGGCTTCAAATAAGGACTTCTTAATCAATAAACACGCTGCCGTGACTGCGCTGTAGTTATGTGTGGCAATCAGCCGATTCATATAGCCGGGATGATAGCGAGGGAAATATTTATGGGCATGGCCGGCGCCACCGCCATAGCCCAATACGACTCCGGCATGTTGTATACGGTCGTCGCCGTACATGAGTTTTGCCCCTACACAACCAATATCATCTCTTAACGCATGACCAACCATATATTCCAGCCAGTCCGGCGTGATCACCTCGATATCGTTATTGATCAACCCGATCACTTCTCCTTTGGCCTGCTGCGCCGCAAAGTTATTGATAGCGGAGTAGTTAAAGGGATGTGGGTATTTTAATACCCTGATCTTCTCGTGTTGACTGAGTTCCTCGAAATAAGCCAGGGATTCAGGCTCATCGGAATTATTATCCACCAGCAGAATTTCATAGTTCTGGTAGGTACTCTTGGTCAAAATAGACTCGATACACTCTTTAACCAGTTGTTTGGCATTTTTGGTGGGGATGATGAGCGAGACTAAAGGCCTATTGAATATTGGCCACTGGATAACATTAACGAGTTTGTCGGACACTACCCTGGAACGAGCGTCAATCGTGTTAACAAGCTGAGTAATCTCTTTAAGCTGAGCACGTTTTTTGGCATTGCTATCGGGGCGGTGAATTAACGCGTAAGGAAAATGCTCGACCACCATATCCGGCGATTTAAGCCACCACTCGCTAATAAGGCCAGCTATGGACTTTGCTGTTGTGGTGCTAATTGCTCTTCTCCAATCAGCAGGTAGCACAACGCCTGTTTCGATATACCCGTTGGTTAACTGATAATCCGGATTCCAGTCTGGCAACATTCGTGCATTCTCAAAGGTGTTGCCTGAGTTTTTTTCATCGGTGTCCACATAGAGTAATGCAGTGATGTGCTGACGAGCCAATAACGCTAGTGTTGATGGATGCAGTTCATCACCACACTCTAATAATAGTAAGGGTACATTCTCTGACGTTACAACATCATCCGTAAGGTGGTTAAACGCGGTAATATTTAGCGTTTTAGTATTGGTCTGCTGTTTAAACAACGTGCACTGTACAAGAACGGATTCAATATGTGCCGACTGATGAACTAACGATGCCAGGGTTTTCGATACTCCCAGCGCATCGTTACCAATAATTGCGACTGAAATTTTAGCGTGCAGTACCGGTAAATCAGCCAATATTTGATTGATGTCGCTGGCTTGCTTAGCTAACGACTGATTGTAAAGTGCCTGAAGTTTTTTCTTACTCGGAAACCCATAAAACAGTCCGGACTTTTGCAGTGATCTGCTGTAAAAAGAGGTAAGAGCCGGGTTTTTCTTAGCAAAATTACGCAATGGCTTGGGCACAACCCCAACACCAGCCTTAATTGCCATCATCGAATATTTTTTTACAGACATGCGCGAAGAATTCACAAACCTTGATTAGTAATTATCCGGTTACTGGTAATGCATAGCAACCGGCGGGCAGTATCGCCTAAAAAACAAAAAGGGGCAATCTGCCGCCACAACGAGTACTCGAACAAGATAGCCATCAACCTAGCTAGACGTTGATTAATCGAACATATCAAATGGAAAATCGTCAAAGGGCAGTTCGGACATGGGAACACGCGTGAAATTAAATGATTGAAGTCGTGCCGTTAGGTGCTTCTGCAACCCTTTAACCGTTTTAATTTCCCTGCACTTTGCCATGAGATTCTCAACATCTTGCTCAAGCGCCTGCCGATATTCTCGTAAGCCTTTTTCCCGAGCGGCCTTTGTGCCACCACCAAAGCGCTGCCAAATTATCACACTCAGTCCGTCACCGCGTCGCAACTCGTGATAATCGGCGTTTAACTGTTTAACCTTGTCTTTTAATATTGTTTCTAACTGCACAGTTAAATTGTCGTTTAACTCCAACTGATATTCTGGCAAAAACTGCTGTGCTAACAAAAATATAGCCAGCGGATCCTTAACGTCCCTGGCGTGTGAAAGTTGTTGCATCAAACCCATTTTTTCAGCCTTCTTATCCGGGTCGAGTTCCCGGTCAGGATGCAGCTTTTTAGCTAACTGCCGATAGAGTCTGTTGATTTGTTTATCGCTGAACAAAGCAGTAGCTACATCGACATTCGTATTATGGAAGTCTTGATTATGTTGTTGGTACGAATGATCGTGTTGATCTGACTCGTCATGAAAATATGGCGACTCCTGCCCGTGAATATCTTCATCATCACCCACGTAACCTGATTCCATTTTATGTTTGAGCACCGATTCAAAATAGGCCATTGCCTTATGCGGGTCATGGATCAACTCAACCAACTCTTCGTCACTGAGTTCTATCTCTTCTCCAAGCATTAGCGACAACTCAATCCGGTAATGATCGAGTTGCTCCTCAGGTACCTCGCTGGAGTTGGGGTTCTGCTTAATTGAGGTGACTATCGCTTCATTAAAAGCGTCCCTCAAGTCATTGGTATTCACAGGATTAAACGGATTCGACTCAAGTATCGTTAATTCTTCCTGGATCCAATCCAGCAGGGCCTCATGTTGCCTACCCTTTATTGATTTACGCGACACAAAAGAAACTAGATGGCGGATCCACTGCTCGTTAGCCCGGCAGACCTCCTGTTCAATGGGTTCAACCGATTGCTTGAAGTACGCCATAAACGCTTCAAGCTTAGCCTGATAACGGTCATTTCGTTGCTGTTTTTTGTTAACTTCTACCCACAGTTTATCGAGCGTCTCCCGTGCTTGGGCGCTTTGGCTTCCTGAGGAACTCACTGATACAACCGTTAACCCACTATTGCTATTGATGTGACCTTGCTTAGCCATTACTTATCTCTTTGTAGACCTTCATTCCAATTTGCCAGCATACTGTTAGCAAACCTTTCATTACATTCAGCGATCCTACCATGTTTGTTTTGCTAAACCGATGTTACTAACCACTATTGCAGTAAACGTATGCGCTCTCATCCCCTGTCATAGCCGTGACAAATACAACCAAACTATTGTTACTTACATCCTAGTTGCCGTAACTGCTCGGATAACAGACTGAATGGAATTCTTTCTTGTTCCAGCCTTAAGCGCGGTTGCCAATGATCTGCTTTTAGCTTTGTATAGAGTGCCGCTTCGGTGGGTAAGAGGTTGGGCAAACTTTCCGGCGTTTGGCGTTTGTTAAGTTCTTCCTCCCCCCAAAAAGGCTTAGTGGCTAACAATGTCGTCTCATCCATTAACAGCGACTGAGTGTTGCTAAAATAGCCACGTATTTGTGAGAGCATGGCAAAACCGTCAGTATCAATATCGCCCCAGTAATATAGTCGGCAGTTGTTTAACCACTGAATCTGTTTGAGCAACTGAATGCTATAGCCTTTGCCAAAGATTACCAGCGCATTTTTCACATTGGGAAACGCCAGGCCATTTACCAGGTTTTCCGTTATGAAGACACGGTCGACCATTAACGACAACTGAGCAAAATGGCTAATCGGTAGCGTAATATCCCGCAACCCGCCAAATTCATAATACAGTTGTGTGTCAAGCAGCCGAAAGCGTATCTGTGGCTCATCAAAACGCAAACCAAAGCGCTTTTCAAAACCGTGTTCACCCATCTGCGTATACTGGCTATTAATCGCGTCCGCGGGTAATACCGAATCTAACAGCGTTTTTACGGTTTGCTTGCGGTGTTCTATATACTTACTGTCTACCCCGGCTATGGGGAGCTCGCGCAGATAACACCCGGGGATCGGATTCGCCCTGAAAAAGTGCGCAATCGCAATAAGCTTCTCCCACTCCCCGGCATGATTCAGTAACAGTTTAATCGATATCTGCTGGCCAATGCGCACATGAGGCAAACCAGCTTGCAACAGCTTGGCATCGGCAATGAATTGCTGCCATTCCTGCCATTTCCCACAAAACCGGGCCAAAGCTTCTGGCGACTCAAACACCACAGCAACGGGGACATTCTGACGCCCCATAGTGGCATAACTCACTTGTTGTTTAAGCAGACTCACGCCAGCATAAGGCAGAAGCTCCCGCTCAAAGGCCTGTTGAGCGGTCGTCAGTACGGCAAAATCGTGCAGCAGTTGTTTGTCTGTCGGCCGTTTGAGTGAAACTTGCAAAGGAAATAACAATTCGCCACAGAGCCACTGCTTGTAGAACATCTGATTTTGCCATTGCTTTTGCAGTTTTGCTTTCAGCGCTTTTACTGTCTGCACCTATTAAACCCCTTATTCACGTTCCGGCGCTGGGTTTTGTTCTACCTCTTCCACCAGCGCTTTATATTGCCGCTGCGATTTATGTTGTGCGAGCCGCTCACGATATTCTTTTATCGTCATATTCAGCACCATGGAGCGGTTATTGCGCTGATCAACAAAGTGCACTTGTTTTACGTAGTGTTCAATGACATCGAGTTTCTGTAGCGGCGTTACCAGTAACAGCTGAAGTCCGAGTTTTTTAAACAATTCAAGTCCAAAGCGCGTACTGTCTTTTGAGCCACGGGCAAAGGCTTCGTCAATCACCACCAAATTAAACCGGCGTTTGGCTTTTGCGCCGGTCTCGTCATCCACCAGGCGATATTGCAGCAGGATGGCCGCTGCCAAAATGGAATACGCCAGCTTCTCTTTCTGCCCGCCGGACTTACCCCCTGAGTCGGAATAACACTCTTTCTCACTGTTATCTTCACGGTATCGCTCAACCACATTAAATAGTTGCCAGAAACGTACATCCACCACTTTCTGAGTCCACTTCGGCTCGTTGCGCATTTGTTCAATCAGCGCTTTGACCTGCTCGAACTTGTGTTCGGAATATAAATTGTCGTCGGTAGAAAACTCCACACAACTCTTCAGGCGCTGTTTGAATTCACGAATATCCAAATCCGATGAGGAAATACTGTCTATTTCAATATAGGTGCCCTGCTGGTAATCCAGTTCCCGTAGCGAACGGTTGATCATACTGACTCGCGCATCGATTTGCTCTTCCTGCTTATCCAGATAGCTACGAAACAGTGCCATCGAACGAATGGTGTCCTGATTAAGCATTTCTTTAAATCGGGTTTCATGGCGGGGTAAGTCTTCATCTTGCAGTGTTTTCAGCATCTGCTGATATTCAGACAATGACTGCTCACTAACGTCCAGTTCGGTTACATCGTTAGGGAAGCGGAAAGCAAAATCTTTCATAGCGGTGAGCATCAGCTTTTCCCGCTTACTGCGTTTCTCCTCAAGATGCTGGATTTTTTCATTCAGTTTGGTGCGTAACACCGAGCATTGGTTCGCCAGCATGTCGATGCGCATTTGCGTCGCACCGTGCTTTTCATACAAGGCGGTAAGATCCGGGTAACAACGCTGCTTTGACTGTTCGGATACCGCGTTACACTCGGCTGTCTTTTCAGCCAGAACCTTATGATCGTCCTCCAGCTTAGTCTCAAGTTTACCCAGTTGTTGATAGTGCGCACGAAACGCTTCTTCCACCTGGGTTAATTCGGTTTGTGCGTGCTGAAACTGTTGTTGTAATTCCCGCAATACATCGGAGCTTTGTTCCAGGACCCGTATTTCTTGCCTGGCGACTTCCAACTGATTAGCAAACTGTGACCAGTTGATTTGCTCAAAGGTTAAGTTAAAGTCGCTGAGGTTTTTGGCCTGACGACGTAACTCTTCAATATCGCTGCGCTGGCTGGCGCATTGCGCTAACTTGGTTGTCATGGCCCCGGCATCAGTTTGCAGTGCACGTATTTGGGCGGCCAGCAGGTCGAGCTTTGCCTGGTTACTCCAGCCAAGTACAAAGCGGCTTTTGTCATGCAAGCTGTGGCGATCGTCTTTCTCATGACGAAAACGACCTGACTTTACCTGCCCCTGCAGAGTGATGGCTTTTTCACTCCGACGAAAGTCAGTCATTGACTCGCAGCACTGATAGTCAAAACGCTGCTGTAACTCGCGGTGCAACCACTGAAAGTGCTCACTATCGTGCTTGATTTCTATTTTTGCCAGCAGAGAATCCGGCTGCGGCGATTGCGGAAAGTAATTCTCGGTACTTTTAACACGGTAATACACCAATCGCGTACCCAGATGGGTGTTTTCAACAAAGTCACTCACATCAGCGTACAGCGAATCTGGTACCACCAACGACAATGCAAAGTTGTGCATCACCCGCTCAATGGCCCCCTGCCATTGAGTCTGGCTCTGTTTTACCTGCACCAACTCACCAACAAAGGGTAACCGGCTTTCCTCTACATTAAGATGTTCACACAATCGCTCGCGGATGTTTAGCTGGCGTACCGGGATATTGGATTTGCGATGACGCAGCGCCTCCAACTCTTGCTGCACCGCCTGTTGTTGCTGTTGCAACTGGTGATTTTGCAATTTGTAATCGTCTTGCCGGCTCTCAATATTTTCGAGTTGCTGTTGATGTTGTTCAAACAAAGAATGTGATTCACGTATATTGCAGACAAAGTTATCTGCTGTTAGCGCTTCGGGCAGCCCGAGCTGCTTCACCAGTGCGAGATAGTTATCACACAAACGCTTACTTTGGTTTCTTGCTTCATCTAAGCCTTTAATTTTATCTTGCAGTTGCTGCAACCGGCCCCCACCGTTTTGATCGATATCGCTTCTGAGCTGACTTACCGTTTGATTAAGGCGATGTTTCTGACTTTGCAACTGCTGTTCATCAATGGCCAGCTTTTCAAGCTCACCTTGCTGGCGGGCAATCCGCTTTTGATACAGTACAATCGCTTTCTCGGCCATAAAGCTGTCTACGTAATCACGGCAGAACGCAAAGTGTTGTTTTTCCTGCGCCGCCTCTTTCGCCTGACGGCCATGTTTATCAATCGGTTGGAGTAAGGTAATTTTTTCACGAGCCGCGACCACCGCGTCGTGGAGTCGCTTTAATGATTCATAATTGCGCTCCAGTTCCTGAATTTGCCCCTCCACATCGGGCTGCTCAAGCATATTCTGGCGCACAAAATCGGTCACAGAGCCGACTGATTTCATGGAAATCGTTTGATTAAACAACTCCAGCGCTTTGCCATCGGTACCTAAACCCAACCACTTGCTGAAGGTTTGTTGATATTGATTAAAACTCTCAACCAGAATGAGTTCGGACATTTTTTGCAAGCGTTTACGCAACGCTTTGATTTGCGTGCCAAAATCGCTGAAGTGAGTGGCAATGTCGAGCGCCTCCGGAACCACAACGAACAAGCGTTTCACTTTGTTTTCGCCAGGTTTGAGCCAGAAGATCTGCGCCAGCGTAATCGTTTGTTGCAGTGCTACAGAATGAAATTGTGCCAGCAGCACCGAATAATGATTCCCCTTGCTACGCAAACCTACCGCACGAGCTTTACCCGACTCATCCTGCTGTGACGTATAATAGCCATAAAAGTACGACTCCAGCGAACGCTCTTTGTTTTCAGCACCCGCAGCCTTATTAAACGCCAGCTTTCTGGGCGGAACCAGCAACGTTGTCAGGCCATCGACCAACGTTGATTTACCGCTACCGATATTGCCGGTGAGCAGGCAATTGTCGCCACTATTGTCCAGGTGCCAGATCTGCCTATCAAAGGTCCCCCAGTTTAATACCTCAAACCGGGTTAAACGAAAACCCTGCCGCTGCGTTGCTTGTGATACAGGGCGAGGATCGCTGTGTATTGGCGCAGCGGTCTCCGTTAACGTGTCACTGCTCATCACTGGCTTCCTCTTTGCTATGGATATCGAATAATTCCGTGTACCGGACAATTTGCTCTGCTGTCACAAAGGCTTTGAGGATACGCTGGACTTCAAAATCATTTTTGTGATTGGGTAACTGATTCAAAAAGCCCATTTGGGTGATCTTTTTAATCAGCGCATCAAACTCTTTGTGCTGCTTTACTTCGTTACTGGCATCCGGGAAATGAGGGGCGAGCCACTGCCATATTTCCTGACGCTCAACAATAAGACGCGGACTGCTCTCTTCACTATCGTGTTCGGCCAGGCGCTTGCGTAAAAATATCAGCAGCAAGGTTTGCCCAAAGCTCAGTTGGCGACGGGTAATAAGCGAGGGGATCTCTGTTTGCTCTTCTTCGGTATCAACCTCACGCTGTTGTAAAAATGCATACCCTTCTGCATCATCGAGTCGCAACGACAAACCGATCTGGTCAAAATAACTGCGGATAAGCGCCTGATCACGCTCCAGCACATCCCACAGGTCGCGATGTTTTGCCCGGTAAACCGGCCCTTTGAGCAGCCGGACCTTCAATGCCGCATGATGCTGCGCAGTCAAGGCTTCTGCAGATGCTTGTTCGTTCATGATGACGTATCCCGAATAAACGTAATAGTGGGTACCGACAGGGTGCGGCTAACGCCCGGCTCACTCTGCCAGCTAACGTGTTGCGGTTGTTGGGTGTCAATACTGGCAGGCACAACCTCTTCACAGGCCAGTTTAATGTAGCTGAGTACCTCATCAAGGCCGTACTGCAGGGGATAATCTTCCAGCACACCGGCTAAGGTCACCTGCCCCTGATGTTTATCCAGCGAAGTAAAGATCTGCTGCTGTAACTGCAGTTCGTCAATATGACTGACTTCAAACAGATTGGTTAAATCCACATCAGCTTCTTGGGCGCCCTCTTTGATGTCAGAATCCACTTGTTCCGGGGTTTTAGGGACAAACAAACCACGGCTGAGGTGAGGATAAATACTGGCCTGGATTCCAGCAATCTCGGCAAAATTCTGCAGCAAATGCAAAGGGGTGTCGGGACGATTCGTTTGATGTGCAACGGCTTCAAAATCGCGGATAAGTTCGAGAATGCGCCGGTTATCCTGCGACTGCTCCTCGATGTAGCGGCGCAGTTGTTCGGTAATTTGCTGTTTGGTGCGATTCACTTTGTCACCGGCCTCCAGCAAATAGCTGTAAAGGTGCTGGAGCAATTCGTCACTACTGACAAACTCATGCCCCAATTGGTGGTGCATTATCTGCTTTAAGTTTTGTCTTAGCGAATCGCGCATTTGCTGGGTCATTAACAATTCAAAAAACGCGATAAAAGACTTTCCTTCGTCGGAACTGTTTATTACGTCTTGATCGGCAAATACGATATCCAGCACCCGCCCTTTCTGGCCACCTCCCAAGGTGATTTTTTTGCGGGTGTCCTTATCCAGGAGCCGAAAATTCGCCTCTACCTGCCGGAAATCACCGAGTAATTTGCGCGAAATATCAGAGACCAGATACAGCCTTTCCCGCACCTCGGTATCGTCCAGCCCAAGACTGGTGCCTTGTTTTACCGCCTCGATTTGCTGTTCGATCAATGCTTTTTTCTGCTGCAAGGCTTCTAGTTGCAAGGATTTATCGTTGGTAGTGCCCTGCACCAGCTCCCCAATTAAATCGATAAGGAGTTTCAGGCGCGATTCTGTGCCGACAAATTGCCGCCCCTGCAACTCTTCAACCCAGTGCAGCGCCTTCTCGACATCAGGTAATAAATCGCATTCTGGCTCATCACTGTTTTGCGGCAGGTACTTACGCAGATAACCGGGCTTTTGATTGATCCAGTCGTCGATATAGGCACGGGCTGTTTTCGGGTATTTTTGCTCGCCATACACTTCAGCTACATCGCTTAAGTGGTAATCGAGCATTGCGATCAGTTCCTGATACGGCACCGCCCGGCGATTATGGCGAATAAACGCACTGTGAAAAAAACTCGTCATCAATGGAAAGTGTTGGGCGCGCAGCAAACGCAAAGCGACACTTTGTTCTTTAAATTGCTCCAAAAACTCTACGCTGAAATCGGCTTTCATTGCTTAACTCCCGGTAGCAACGGACTCACATCCATGTTTTTCAGCACCTCTTTATCCGCCAGCGCCAGTGGGAACTGAATGGGATCGAGCCTGTAATCTGCAGAGCAATCCACTCGCCATGCCTGGGTTAAATAGCCCAGCAAAGCTTCGCGGGTTTGAACGGTTAAGCTGCCGTTCGTCATGTTGTAATCAAGTTCAATGGCTTGCTTATGCTTAACTCCCGGATGCGGTATTAAGTCCAATGTGATGACATTGTTCCAAGCTGTATCACTGAACACCGACTCTGTTTTCAGTGACTGCGCTTCCAGCAAATTGATGTCTAAAAAACGATTGCTGACAAAATCCCTGAATGCCTGAGTGCTTCTGTCGTAGCAACGTACGTGCCAGCGATAACCGTTATTAATGAGTGAATGGGGCACTAGTTCCCGTTCCGTTATGCCGGAAGACAGCGACACATAGCGACAGTGTATGGCTTTTTTATGCATGATGGCCCGTAACAGCGGCGCAATAGTAGATGATGAAGCATGAATAAGACGTACCGCTTCAACACATACGTCACTGGGTCGCTGCGGCAACTTAAACTCATCTGCGTCTTTGTTTGCCAACCTGAACAGCACTTCTTCCGCATGATGCGGAAACAACGGTGAAAATTCGGCGGTACGGTAGTAGAGCTTGGTTTGATGCTTTAGCACCAGGTTGTCTGGTGCCAGTGATTTATACAACGTTAAATCACGGGTGGCCGAGGCGATCCCCGTTTGAAAATGGCCAACCAGATCCGCTCTGGCCACTTGCCCGAAGAATTCCAGACAAAAATCGATAAACGCGAGCCGTTTTTGCTGAGTTAATGAAATAGTGCTGAAATCTGCCATGTCTTGCCACTGAGTGTATAACTATTGTTCAGCATAACATGGAATCATAATGATGCAATCATAATGATGCAATCATAATGATGCAATCATTTTGATTTCAATGGTGCAGGTATAACTGGATCTAAGTTTAAAGAAGCATAACAAAACTGCGCATACCTTGAGCCGGGCCGCGGATTCAAGCCTTTGAAGTTTTAAAGGGCTTTGACGGCGTGATTGATGAACAAAAAACCGGTGGCAATATTACCCAGAAGCCTTAAACGATGCACTATACGCGATTATTCATTGTGAAGGGTTAGAGATTGAGATTTGCGGAGCATGGGTGTGGGTCTGTGGTAACAGTTTTAAGCATAATGCGGTTCTCATAAAAACGGGTTTTAAACTCGCGTACAAGAAAAAACGTTGGTATTTCCGTCCTGATGATTGGCAAAGCAAAGGGCGTGGAACCTTTAGCATGGATGAAATCGGAGATACTTACGGCAGCGAAAAGCCTGCAAGGCCATCACGTCACGCTTTCACGAACGACATTGGATAAATGATTTTTTAGAAAGAAAAAAGCCATCAATAAACAGCTAGCGCTATTCATACGCTTAAGCTTCAAGGCGAGAAAGTAGTAACGCGACAATATCTCTCGCTTCGTGGAGTACTGCGATAATAGTCGGCTTTTTTACGCCATCATTAAGATAAAAGATATAGTGATGCTGGCATTTTGTGACGAGTAAATCAGGAAACGTATCTGAAAATTTGCAAATGACTACAGTTTTGCGCCTGATAAGCTCAAAAGTGTCTTTTATGGCTTTTCTATAGATGTTTGTGCAACGCCCCAGTTCTCACGGGTATAGCTTACAATCTCGCGAATATCCGCTTCAGCATCATCCGTAATGTCATACAAGGGCATTATTTTATTTGGCTTTCGCTATTTCTTCATCAAAAATTTCATCAACGGACTTACTCGAAATTTTACCTGCTTTGGCGGCGGCAACACGCGGCGCTAGATACGCCTCAAGCTTTTGTAAGGCGGCTTGCTCGTCTGCATTAGGTAGTGCCCGTTCAAGCACATAGCTTTTGATACTCTTGCCTTGTAAGGCAGCTGCGGCTTTTAAGTTCTGATGCTGCTCAGGCGTAATTTCTATAGATAATCGCATAAATACCTCCAAAGCATTTGATGATAAATGCTCAATTTTCATCATACTGGGATTTACAACAATTTGTCAATTTTGTACAAATGTTGTTTAACTAACCGACTAATGTCACATTAGAAAAATTGCTTGCAGTACAGGCGAACAAGCAATAAAAAAGGCCGTACTGGACAACCTTAATACAGTTATTCGAATAACGATTGCTCATAGGTTGGACATTAAGGATTAACCGAGACCAAGCCATGCTTCAAGCGCCCGGTTTTCTTATCTCTGGCAGGATGTGCCCGATTGGCACATCCTGATAAATAATTTACTGCCCAATTCCACGTTTGTATAAATTCAGATTAAGCGTCATGGAGTATCGACTCCATTAATAGATAAAACCAGCTTTGCGTATTTTTCGCGACCATGAAGCTCGATATATCGACGCCCATCAGACGTTGAATACTAAACCCAATACGCTGTTTTACCAATAATGCCAGCAAACTGCCATATCAGTCCCTCCATCAAGCCCGTATTCCGAGTATTGAACTTACGTAAACTGCAGTAGGGTTTCCACTCCTTGAAGAGTAATTCTATCTGCCAGCGCTAGCTGTATAATTGTAAGACTGCTTGTACTGCGTATTGCTCTCACGGCAAGTTCGTCGCCCAATAGGTTGGCTCTGATTTACCTGGAGGCCAACTCGCTATCAGGCGATCTGACATGGCGAATCAATGCCATAGAGTTTACTTTTTTGACAATACCGATCTGCTACGACAAATTGCAGAAATTAACCCAAATGGTTTTCTGGATGTAAAAGAAAAGGAATATAACTCAGTTAAACCCGGCTGGTTTCGTACAAATGTTCTTTTGAAGTGGGATAAGGATAAAGTCCGGATACTCCGCTGATCCTTTAGAAAATGGGCTGCACCTGATGCTTTCTCCCTGTTTTATTATCTCACTGTCTTATGGCCTATATCCCCACAGTAAGAGAGAAAGATCGAGTAACAATGAACCATTTTCTTTACGAGCCTGCCTAAAAACACACAATACCGCGCTACAATTACATCACTTAACTGATTTTAGCCCAGCAATATCCGGGGCAAAGCGAGCCAGCTTTGCTTTGATATGCTGTTCGATAACCGTTTTATCCGGACTCGAAGAAGCCGCGAGCAACGGCTGAAAATAGCGGGCAACATCGTTGCAGAGTTGAGCCACTAGCTTCTGTGCCGCCGCTTTGTGCATTCCAAGATTCATTGCCAAACGCACAAAACATTCCATACAATAATGACCAACGGCTTCATACGACGGACTAAACACGGCATTTAACTCACTCGCCAAAACACAAAGCGTTAAATCCTCGTTATAGTAATCCTGATAGGGTGCTACCGACACTACATCATACACCGGCGTAAAATCCCGCATCCTGACAGTCGCATCATCCGGGTGTCGGTACATCGACAAATTTTTACAATGGAGATCGTTGTTGCCTACCAGGTAGGCGAATAACACCTGCCTGACACCGTTGAATATTATCGCCATATTTCGCCCACTGGCTTCATATAATTTTTTCAGCACACCTTCATAAGAAAGGTTGTCACTGCCTTTATTCGATGAGTGGACGTTACACAAACTTGCGGCATCTTCAACAAACAACCGGCGACCATCGTCGCGCAAATCAAACCGACGGGTCACATAACACAGTTCACCGTCTTCAAAAGGCACCAGGGCGTTATCTGCTACATTAAATTTGCAGAGTCTGGCCAATTGCATGATGGCATGTTCGTTTTCCGGCAGATGGGGCAGATGGTCGGGGGCTGGTTTAACAATATACCGGCCATGGCCTTTTACCGGTACCAGGTAATTGCCTTCTAGATCCATGAATAATTTTTTCTGGACACCCGAGATAGATTGACCATCCAAATAGCGCGGCGCGGCACGATTAAATAATGCCTGGTCCCCTTTAACTCTTATCCCCGCTGCGGGCAGGCGGGTTAACGTAAACATCTTCTTCAGAAACGCCGGGGAGTATGGTGCAGCTCCGCCTTTAAGTGATATTTGGCCTAGCTGAGCAGTCATAATCTCACGAATTCCTTTTCCATATTCACCACAGATAGCGCCCCAATCAATACCCGGCCATTATGCAATAGCAAGCCAAATTCATCACGTTTGTCTAACCGGGTATTGGTTGTTTGATACATTTTTATCCACCCTTCACTTAGCAGGTTTTCAAAAAATGAGGGAAACGCATCAAATATAAAAGCGTCGGCTTGCAAAGGAAACTGGTGGCCTATGGGCACACCGCTACGAAGATACTCCAAGACATACTGATAGGTATACCGTACTTTACCATTAGCGGTGAGTTCTGTGAGATAACCCGCCAGCAGGTTATTGGCATAGATGGCCCCCTGGCGATTTATTTCACTCATCGGTTTGAGCCTTTCTGGCTATCACTATTTCCATGCCCATAACATTCAGTACGGCATTTAACGTGTCGATTCTGCAAGACTCAACCGATTTTTTAAGACGGGTCATGGTATTTTTGGACACGCCCGCCAGCATGGCCAGGGTACTCAAATCCATTTGGTGTTGCCGAAGGTAATCATCAAGGACGTAATTAAACTGGTTGAGGTTCCCCGCTACTTCACTTGAGTTCATGGCCATCTTCAATTGCCTTTCCAGCGTTGATGTAGCGGCGGAAAGGCTTTGCTGGTGAGCAGATAAAGCCTGATGTAACAGCTCGTTATTCTCTGAAGCGCTCATAAACAACCTTAAAAAGTGATTATATAAAGTAAAATACAATATAGTCACCATTTAATGCGAAGTAAAGACAGAAAATCATCATTAATAGTGATTATAAAACTTAACCATCAAAAAATAACAATAAATAGTGACCAACCACAAAAAATCATCACAAATAAGGAAAATGTGAATAATATAACCCTGAAATCACAATAAAATAGTATCATCTTAGTAAAAGTGAACAGTCTCATACGCCAGTAAGGCTCATCCATAGATTTATTTTTAGCTATTCCTTTGTTGCCAAACGCAGTTGTTCATCTACTGTGGTAACTCAACGGCAACGATAAAACGGAAGATAATAGACGCGGACACTGACAATAGAGGTGTGGAGAAGGTGTATTGGATTAGACTTGCAAATACTTACCGCATTGCCGGCGCTTGTTATACGAAAGGTGGGATATCCCCAAATAACAGGGGGCAACTTGCCCCCTGTTATTTGCGTTAAATATGGAGTTAAACGACGATTATTTAAGCTGTGCCTAACCGCTCCCCCTGATAGCTACCATCTAATACGGCTTGCCACCAGGCAGTGTTATTTAAATACCATTCCACGGTTTTCTTGATGCCGCTCTCAAACGTTTCCTGGGGGGTCCAGCCCAGCTCCTTTTTGATTTTACTGGCATCAATGGCATAGCGCATGTCATGGCCAGGACGATCGGCAACGCTGGTAATGAGATCGCGGTAGCTGCCTTCGGCCTTGGGTTTTACTTCATCGAGGATGTCACAAATAGTGTGGACCACTTCGATGTTTTGCTTTTCATTGTGACCACCAATGTTATAGGTTTCGCCAATTGCGCCTTGAGTAGCCACCACCACCAGCGCCCTGGCATGATCCTCAACAAACAGCCAGTCACGAATCTGATTGCCTTTACCGTAAACTGGCAGCGGTTTACCAGCCAACGCGTTTAAGATCATCAGCGGAATAAGCTTTTCCGGAAAATGGTAAGGGCCATAGTTATTGGAACAGTTTGTCACCACTGTTGGTAATTTAAATGTTCGTAACCATGCACGCACCAGATGATCAGAAGCAGCTTTAGACGCCGAATAAGGAGAGCTTGGTTCGTAAGACGTTTCCTCGGTGAAAAGAGGTAATTTAGTTCCCGCAGCCACTTCATCCGGATGCGGCAGGTCGCCGTATACTTCATCGGTAGAAATATGGTGGAAACGAAACGCTGACTTTTTATCCTCATCCAATTGCGCATAGAAAGCGCGGGCTTGCTCAAGTAGTACGTAAGTACCCACTACGTTTGTTTGAATGAACTCACCGGGGCCGTCGATTGAACGGTCGACGTGGCTTTCTGCAGCCAGGTGCATAATGATATCCGGCTGATACATATCTAGTACACGCTTTACTTCTGCGCCATCACAAATATCTACTTGTTCAAAGTGGTAACGCTCACTTGAGTCAACTTCTTTAAGCGACTCTAAATTCCCGGCATAAGTCAGCTTATCGAGGTTCACTACGTTATGATTGGTATCGTTAATCAAATGGCGCACTACCGCCGAGCCAATAAAGCCCGCGCCGCCGGTTACAATAATGGTTTTTGCTGTTGTCATGCTATTAAGTTCTCTGCTGCGCTTACACTAACTCATCCATCATAGCGCTTAACTGTTCGCGCCAATGGTTAAGGGGTGAAGTAAAAGTCTCTCGCGTTAGGGTTTTATCCAATACGCTGTAATGGGGGCGCTTTGCCGGGGTGGGATAAGCGCTGCTCGGAATGGGTTTTACCGGCACCGCCTGTTCCAGCAAGCCTTTTTCCAGCCCTAATTGCTGAATGGCTATGGCAAAATCATACCAACTGCATACGCCTTCATCAGACCAGTGATATACGCCTACTGTGCGTTGAGAAGCGGCTTCCACACAGGCACGCGACAGGCCTTTTGCCCATGTAGGGCTGCCAATTTGATCGTCAATCACGCCTAGCTGAGGCTTCTCCGCCATCAGGCGGAGCATGGTTTTCACAAAATTATTACCGTGGCTTGAATACACCCAGGAAGTACGCAGAATGGCACTTGCTTCTGGAAGAACCGAAGTCACTTCCGCCTCACCCGCCGCTTTAGTTTTACCGTACATGCCCTGCGGCTCAATGGCATCATCTACCGTATAGGGTGAGCCTTTTTCGCCGTTGAACACATAGTCAGTAGAAACATGCACAAAAAACACATTATTGCTTTTGCAATATTTCGCCAGGTTGGCTACCGCTGTTTGATTAAGCAAGTAAGCATTTTCTCCATCGGACTCGGCTTTATCCACCGCGGTATACGCTGAGGCATTGATCACTGCTTCAGGTTTAACCTGATCCAGCTTTGCAGCGATATCTTCACTGGAAGTAATATCCACATCTTCCCTACCAAGGCACACAGCCTCGGGTACCAGTCGAGCAATTTCCCAGGCCAGCTGACCGCTTTTACCTATAACCACGAGTTTAGTCATGATTCTTCCTTAAAACCTTCATCCTTAAAACGTAGGCGCGTCGACAAAAGCAGTGCCCGCTTCATCCTTGCCCGATAAAGACGGCGCTTCGCCATTCACCAGCGGCCACTCAATGCCAATGGTTGGATCGTCATATTTCACCGATATTTCGGATTCCGGATGGTAGTAATCAGTACATTTATAAACAAATTCTGCTGATTCACTGGTGACATAAAAACCATGTGCAAAACCGGCTGGCACCCAAAGCTGACGCTTGTTTTCGGCAGAAAGGTATACCCCCACCCATTTACCAAAAGTTTCAGAGTCTTTACGCATATCCACGGCTACATCGAACACTTCACCAGACACTACGCGGACCAGCTTACCCTGGGTTTGCTCTAGTTGATAATGCAAGCCACGCAAAATCCCTTGTTTAGATTTAGAGTGGTTATCCTGTACGAATTCCACGTCTGCACATTCGGCTTTAAACCAATCTGTACGGAAGGTTTCCATAAAAAAACCACGCTCATCGCCAAACACGCGTGGTTCTATGATTTTGACATCCGGGATGTCTGTTTTAACTACTTGCATTATTTAACCCGGTCTTTAATGACTTTTAATAAATACGTGCCATAACCACTTTTCACTAACGGTGCCGCCAGTTTTTCTAACTGCTCTGCATCAATGTATCCCATACGGAAAGCTACTTCTTCCGGACAGCAGATTTTTAGACCCTGACGCTTTTCTATCGCCGCCACGAAGTTTGCAGCATCTAACAAACTATCAAGTGTACCTGTATCGAGCCAGGCAGAACCACGCCCCATCAACTCAACTTTTAAAGAGCCATCCTGCAGGTACATATTATTAAGGTCGGTAATTTCCAGTTCACCACGCGGAGAAGGTTTTACTTCTTTGGCGAAATCGACAACCCGGTTATCGTAATAATAGAGGCCGGTTACTGCATAATTAGACTTTGCTACTACTGGTTTTTCTTCGATGGATAACGCATTCCAGTCGTCATCGAATTCGACTACACCATAACGTTCGGGATCGTTAACGTGATAGCCAAATACCGTTGCACCTTGTGTTTGCCCATAGGCATTCTTCAAAGATGCTCTGAGGTCGTGGCCATAATAAATATTGTCGCCCAGAACTAATGAGCAACTATTATTCCCAATAAAGTCTTCACCGATAAGAAATGCCTGGGCGAGACCATCCGGCGAGGGCTGCGCTGCGTACTGGAGGTTGAGCCCCCAGGCACTTCCATCTCCCAGTAGCTCAATAAATCGACTCTGCTCTTCCGGGGTAGTGATAATCAGGATGTCTCTGATGCCTGACATCATCAGGGTAGAGAGCGGATAATAAATCATTGGTTTATCGTAAACAGGCATGAGCTGCTTACTAACGACTTTGGTAAGGGGGTGGAGCCTGGTTCCTGAACCACCCGCCAAAATTATTCCTTTTCTCATTAACCTGCCTTAATGTCTAATTAAGTATTGTAAAATCTAACCTGACTTTTTAGAGAAACTCATCAACAAGTGCATACTCTTTAGCTAATAAGCGCCTCAAATATTTCAGTTCAACCGGAACAGTACTAGCCGCCCTGCTCACCTCCGGTGAGAAAGAATCAGTAGGCAAACATAATTTATCGCTAAGTACTCTAAGACCATCTTTGTAACGGTACACAGAACCAATAAAGTCAAATTCTTCTGAGCCAACTTTACCAATATAAGAAGTGTAAATCCTCTTTAAGAAATCAAAGTCCTTGCTTTCCATCATCGTAACAAATAAATCGTTTTCACTTACAATATTATTAATATCAGCCAGAGACATCAATTTCTGGTAATGATCTGCTGGCCGCTGACTGTTTAATACATACTGAAAGTACATCCAAATACGCTCAAGGGGGTCACGAACCCAACAACTCCTTATTGCATTTGGGAAAATTTTTCTATGCTCTTGATTGGCCCGAAAGTGCCCTTGGACAACTTTTATCTGTGATGGAATCCAGACATTTTCGCCTTTACTTAAATTTGGAGCCCCTGAGCAACTATGAGCTTCATATAGAGCGCTATCTCCATATATTGATGATATAGATTTTAAAATGGCGTCGTTACAGGTAAACGGAATATTGTGGGACAATAATAGAACAGACTTATGCTCGCTAATCTGCTTATTAAAAGTGCTGCAATAAGCTCGACTTAACCTTTCCGTTATTGGTACTTTCCTGGCCGTATTATCAGATAAAACTGCATATAGTTTTTTTACGGACCGCATTACTTTAACGTGAATCTTACTTTGTGTTTTCTTAGCTTGGATAATCTTTTTTAACGCATCCAACCTCATTTTGTCAGTAGCGTCTATTTCGATGGATTGAAGCCGTTCTACAAATTTGTATAACCCTTTTAAACTACTACTATCGTAATCGATCAGATCACGACTCAGATTAACAAACTCACCTAACCCCAAATGCTGTAGGCGAGGCTTACGTTGCCTCATATTTTTTGATTCGCTTATCAACTGTGAGCTATTGTGGACTTTAAACCTATGACAAAATCGCTCTAATTCGTTAAGGTATATTTTTTTTAATATATCAAAGTCATTGGTTGACAGGAGTGAAAAGTTTAAAGTTCCGGTTGATGATTGTTTCTGAAGGAACCGATCCAACACGTGCTGTAATTCAGCTTCATCAAATTTATTGAACCACCTTTTAAACTCCAGACCTTCTAACGAATATCCGGAATTTACAACGCTGCTTCCTGTAATATCGCCAAACTCTTCTGCGTTAATATTTAAACAAAACAAAAAGTCATTAATTATATTCCCTTTGTAAAAGCAATTATTGCCGTAAGCTCTCATTAAGAAACGTTCCTCACCATACGCTCTTATATACCGCTCCAGAAACTTTAGCGCTTGCGAGTGAGGATTTACAGGTGGTTTAAAAAGCTCAACTTTACCATGTCGTTTAACTGACTGATTGTAATTTGACTCTACTTTTCCAAGGTCAAACCTTAGATAGGCAACAAAGATGGCTTCGGGTATGTTACTTGCTAGCTCAGGGACTTTCTTAAAGAAGAACTCGGAAGATAACAGAATTGTCCGAGCACCTTTCTCTTTTGCATCAGCCAACAGCAACTTTAATTTTTCACCTGAATACTGAAGCTCATCATTTTCATTTCTTTCGTACAAACTCAATAGATTACCAGAGCTAACACCGTTTGGGTCTAAGTCATGTATTGGATAATAAACACCAGATTGAAGTAGCTTTTCTTTATTTTGCAGGCACCACTTTTGAATAGCAGAAGTGCCGGTTTTCGGCGGACCTATATGGATCTTAATATCCATAGTGAGACACCAACCAAATCGCTTGAGGATGAAAATTTCTACTTATCATGAATTACTAATAATTTTCTCTAAAACTTTCTTCATAGCCTGCGAATATACAGACTCTGAAAACATTTCATTTGCTCGTTTTCTAGCATTACTTCCATAAAAGAGAAGCTTAGACTTATCTACTAAAAAGTTAAGCAGATGTGCTATGACCAAATCAGATTTTTTAAACGGGACTAGTATACCACTAGACGGATCCACGACTTCATTTATAGCCCCCCAATCGTACCCAACAACCACTCGTCCGCAGCTCATTGCTTCTGCTGCCGTTCTTCCAAATGACTCTTTAAAATTAGACAAGCATAAAACTACATCATTACGTGACAGCGCTGAACTCACTTCTTGGATATAACCGTGCACTTTGATATTTGTAGGCTTCGATGTAGCAATTGCCCGCTTTACTTCCTCGGTTACAGGCCCGTATAAATTAAACTCAATCTCAGTATGCTCACACTGTTTGGCAATATGGAAAAAATCATCAATGCCTTTTTTTAATGTGTTGCTACTTATCATACAAACTTTTAACGGTGCAGTTATTTGAATCGGTTCCGTATTACCTAGCATGTTAACCCGATTATAAACTACCGCAGTTCTGTCTCCCGCATCTAACCAGGAAGCTGTAAGGCAAGAATTAGCTACAAAGTATGATGAGATTTCTAACAGCCTGGTACGAGACTCCGTTGCCGTTTCCTTTAAAATGGACCGCAGATGACTATCGTGTTCTGGGAGTTCTCTAACATGAGTAAGTGTATTAATAGAAACATCAGAAGCTGCCAAATATGGTTCTAACAACATGATAGTATTAACATACACGAGCTCTACGTGATCCTGCGAAAAACTGTTACTTAAATAAGTGACGATCTCAGGATCTACTACTCTCCCCTTATAGAACCAGAGCAATGGCACAAATGTAATTTTTTCTACAAACTTCAATAACGCATTAACATATTCAGCATTTACAGCATTTGGTAAATACAAAAAAATCCGGTAACCGCTATTAAAACAGGCTTTTACCATATCTATAAAGCTAATCTCGGCACCAAAAACATGTTCGCTGACACTGTGAGAAAATACCGCAATACACTTTCCATGATTTACAGCATCTCCATCTATAACAATGCAATCATCGAATGACCAACCCCGCCTCAACGCTTCCCAGGTTGGGGATATATCTCTGCTCAATTGATGTTTAAATCGGTACGCGCTAGGAATAAAAAAAGGAGATGGAGAATAATCAGCCTGTTCCCCAAAGGACCAAAAATGTTGGTGCAATGACAGTCCCATTATGTCTACATTTTTATAACTTTTAAGATACCATCGTTCGTTAAAAGCACGACGCCAACGCGATAATTCGGATAGTTCCTTATCGACCAGTACGCCTGACATTTTTAGCTCAGCAGGGACAGGAAACTCTCTTTTAGTTGATGGCAGATGTAGTGGCTTATTTGCATTTAGGTGCCAAACACTTGAGAAGTCAATATGCTCCTTTCGTGCACCGCCAAATTGCGTTACCAGATGAGTTTTCGACGCTTTAGTGAGTGAGCCGTCATGAACTCGGCCAAAAGACAAAGGTACTTCTGGGCAGACTTCTTCTAAGCTCTTATCACCAAAACTAGCGAGTAATCGCAAATAGAACTCTGTATCTGCATTTGCTCTTAATTCATCCCAATAACCAACAATATCGAATACCTTTCTCCTTACCATTAGAGAAGAGATGTTTCTGTGTATCCACGTTATTTCTGTCTTTAATTGTGTAAATTGTAACTTATCATTACATCGCACCCAGTGAGAAATCGAACCGACGAGGTCTGCGTTTCGCAGAAGAGGCAATGCTTGCTTTTCTATTTTCTGAGGATGCGCCCAATCATCCGCATCCATGACGGTTACCAATTCTCCAGTGGCGACTTTGACCCCTTTATTTCGGGTTGCGTAAGCGCCTATATTTTTTTCATTAGTGATGACCTGTAAATTAGGTATATCAATATATCGTTGGATTACTTCAGAAAAATCATCTGTCGAGCAATCGTCAACTATCACAATCTCTATTGACTTCCATGTTTGATTCAATAATGAATCTATAGCGGTTTGCAATGTTGAAGCTGAATTAAATACCGGAACAACAACAGAAACCACCGGACTGCTTAATGGCTTTCTGAATACGTTCAAATTAAGTTTTGAAGGAATAGAAAATAACGTATCAAGACTAACAACTCCGTTAGCACAAGCAACTTTAAGCAACTTACTCTTTTTATAAATCTCGTTTATATGCTTAAGGTTACCCCTTTTTGAATCTAACATCTGCAGGGATAAAAGTTTGGAATTACTTTTGGTCCAGTTGGAATTATTTACTAATTCTTTTGCTTTATTCATATTTCCAGAACGATAAGCAGCTTCAAAACCAACCAAAAAAATTGTCGAAGGATCAATAATTAATGATGAAGTATTAAGTTTTGCTAGCAATTGCAACGCATGATGCAATGCCTGATCAAACTTCGATTGAAACAAGTAAAAAGACGCTAAAACCTTGCCTGCATAAATGCTATTGGCATCGTTTGATTTCACTTGAGACTCAAGTAATGTTAACCATTTTTCTGGGTTAAATGCATTAGCCCACAAATCCCGCTCAAGAGCCATAGCAGGAAGTGAGCATGGTAATCTGCCTTCATATCGGCCATGATTTAAGTAATGCTCTACAGGGTCCATTTCAGCAGCCGCGACATCCGGATATTGTTGCAAATACCAGCTTTTATCAACGTAACAGGGAGAGTTTGAATTACTCACAAAACTCACCTTACCTTTGGCTTTAATTCGGCAAGAAAATCATCACTCAATCGGTGTAGGGTATCGCTCTCCAATGCGTTAAAGAGCTGTTTATAATTGCTATCATTGTGACAAAATTCAGAGGGGATAAAGCATTTTCTGGCGTTTAACTTCACTTTGTCTTCCGGAAGGTTTTGCAGTATACCCGGTTGTAATAACACTGCATATTCAGTATCTACTTCCATGCCAAATACACACAACTCTAAACTAAATTTTTCTGCAAGCTCAAAAAAAGAGTCGCTTAGCGGCGAAACTGGTTTTGCATACTCTGGAATATGGTAAAGGCCGACGCCTATTCCTTGAGATGCATAAGTTTCGATCAGCTGTTTATTATTATCGGTAAGATTCTTTTCCCTAAAATCTCCAATAAAAAGCATATGCAAGCGTAAATTAATACCACCTTTAATTCGCATTGGTTTAGGAGCGGGAAAGGCGCGAAGTCTTGCATTATGCTTAAGTTTTCCTTCCTGACTTACCTTATGCCACCACTTACCTGAATTTCGGTAAACATGGCGCAGGCCGTTATGCATGGTTCTTATGTGTGTAGCCTTGTTTCTGGTTAAAGAACTATCATCATCAAGCGCAAACGCCAAAGGTATGTTTCCATGTATTTTGTGGAAAGCTTGTTCCCCATATCTGGCCTGAACTCGCCAGATGAACTCGGTGTCACCGCCAACTACTACCGGATCCCAGCCTCCCATATCCTTTACGTCTTTGCGTCTAAACAGAAAAGACGAATGTGACCAATGAATCAATGATGTGTTTAATCTCCAATTATGCTGAAACTCCACATTATCGGTCGCTCTTACCCAATGCGTAGCAACCCCCATAACTTCTGGGTTCATATCAAGGTATTCTACCTGTAACGCTACTTTCTGTGGATGCGACCAGTCATCACTGTCATGAGTTGTTATAAAGTCACCGCGGGCAAACTTTAAGCCTGAATTTCTTGCTTTGTAGGCTCCTCCGTTTTGAGGTTGTTGCACTAACTTCACCCTAGAGTCATTGCTATAGTGCTGTTTGATATGATCGACAGTATCATCAGTACTACAATCATCAACCACAATGATTTCGATGTTACGCCAGCTTTGATTAATTAACGATCGAATAGCAACTAATACTCGCTCTCCAGCATTGTAAGTAGGCAAAATAACGCTGACTAACCGACCACTAACGACTTCTTCGCTCTGACACTCAATAGACGCAAATGATAGTTCCTGCTTACCTTCACCGGCCGATAGTAACGAAAGGCCATTATTACTAAAAATTTTATTTATCCATTTGAGTTTATTTTCAGCGCTGTGTTCTAAATTAGACATTGTAAGCAGAATATTAGGATCAGATGGATTACATTCTAAGTACCGAATACAGCTGGTTCGTGCAGCTTGTATATCGTTCAGTTTAAAAAATAAAAAAGCATGCATTAAAACTGCTGTAATGTTTAATGAATACTCATTATCCAGCTGTTGAACAAGCTTTGAGAGTCTAAGAGCCTGTTCATATTGATGATTAAAATAGTACCATCTCGCGGCATGCCAGGCTGCAAGAAAGCGGATCTCATGACTTAAAGTTTCATCATTATAAAGCTTACTTAACGCTTTCAAGCTTTGCACAGAGTACCCCCCCCAGAGATATTCTGTGGTCAAGTCGGTTATATGTGTTTTCAGGAAAGAGGCGGAGCGTAAATACTTTGATTCTGAAGAGAAGCGCCCTTCTTTCTCACCGAATAGAATGAAATGAACAAGCGGAGACATTCCACTGTCAGCAACATCAGGGTATTGAGAAAGGTACCATGAAGTAGAAAACTCGCCAGATGGGTTCAGCCCATTTCTTTCACCAACCCTGAGATAATGCCTTATGGCATTTTTTTCAGACAAATGTTCAAAATTTACGCCAGATTGTTGAGAAAGATAGAACTGTTTGTCGAATTTGCCGCTACTTTTTATCAAGCTTACACAACGGGATATATCTTTATTTTTAAAGACAATGCGCTTGAATAAAGACAGTAGATTTTTTATTGCCATTTGGATACTGTCACAATTAAATACGACTTAATATAGTATCAATTAAATTGCGCCCTCACTACCCAATACTAAAGGAGTCTCCGTGAAAAAGGTATTAACTCTGAGCCTCTGTGTAGTTGTCTACTACTTATTATCTTCATTTCCAAATAGCGATGCCCAGGTACTAAGCACTCCCGGTGTAATAAGCACAGCAGACGAATTAAAGAGGTTAAACCAACTAACACAAATCAACGATAGTGAAACCCATAGACTGTTATCACACTTCTACAATTCTGAATATGCGGATGTAAACCGTCCTTACACTCCCTATGCAGTAGTAAATATTGCAGCACGCGAGAGTACAGCGATGGAAAAACAATTCAAAGATGATGCTCACGCTGCCAGAGCAATGGCAATTCTTTGGCATATAAAGCATGACGATAAATATATGCTAAAAGCAATTGAGATAATTAGGGGCTGGTCGGCAAAATTTGAGGGGTTCAATGTTACAAAAGGCCACAAGCGCCAAGCATATCTGGAGGCAGCATGGGTAACTCCAGTTTGGATTTCAGCAGCAGATGCAATTGCGATGGGCGGAAAAAATAAAGCCTGGACGAATACCGACGAAGAGATGTTTAAACATTTTATCCTGAAACTTCAAAATTACTTTGAAAAGGCATACAGGGATAATAATTGGGGCGCTTCTGCAACACTGGCTCAAATAGCAACAGCAGTATACCTGAACGACTCAAAACTGTATCAGCAACAATTAAAGAAATTTAACTATTACCTCAAAACCTTAACTAACTCAGATGGCTCTATGAATGCAGATTACCTGTCTGATCCATGGCATCCCCAATATACTTTAATCGCGATGATTCAAGTTGCTGAAATTGCATTTAATCAGGGCGATGACCTTTATGGCACAACATTTGGCAAAGAAACATTACCCCGCCTTGCTCTGGTACTAGAACACATGGCAAGCCTGTTTTTAGGAGAACGCCCTAATCCAGATGGGTTGAAAAAAGGAAACTACAAAGGTGCTCATAATAACAAGCAAGGTTATCAAATTGCTTATAACCACTATTTTAATAAACGACAAATGAAAAGAGAGCAACTTCCGCTATTTGCCAAGCTCGTCGATAAGTGGGCAGTCAACGAAACATCACCACTTTTTATGAAATGGGACCGTATTACACATGACCAAACTGTCACTTCTGCGCACGAAGAAAAGCCCTGAAAGGTTGGAAATTGGCGGCTTAAAATGGTAACTTGCCGCTCCTGTCATAAAGAATTTAAGAAGTTACTTTTGATACGTCTTGCACTATAACTGAGCGGCTTCAATGAGACTTTATTAAATTTTTAACTAAATAACTATATACAATAAGCACATCAAGTATGTCTATATATTCTCTCCATGAGAAAGGCCTTATTAATGTAAATGAGTCCGCTCAATCAGCCACAGTAGATTCAAATATAACAATCGCCTTCGCTTTAGATAGTGGCTATGCAGATTGCCTAAAAGTTATGCTGGCAAGCATGGCTCATAACGGCATACTATGCCGAAGTCCAATTGTTATTTACACGGACGACCCTAAGCTTTCGGAAGATCCAATTGTAAAAATAGTAGCCGATAAGATTTCAGTACTATCTGGTAAAAAGAAAGATCTATTGTATAAGCTAGCCAAAGATAATGTTCAACGACCAGAACGCGCAGACTGGAACCGTGGTACATTTTTGAAGTGGAGCGTTTTCGAACCCCAAGAAACCACAAAGCTCCTCTTTTTAGATGTTGATATGCTGGTATTAAACTCTTTAAGTGGCTTGTTGACAGCATTTACCGACAAACCGCTGGTAACGTGCCCGCAGTTTCAGCAGTCAATCAAATCCGAAAACACAGACGCTCAGTTGACTAATCTGCTAAGTGGTAACTTTGATAACAAACATAAACGCAGAATAAATTCTGGCGTAATGTTAGTAAGCGAAGATTATTTATCTGATACGTTTTTTGCCGATATCACCCAGTACGCATCTGAGAGAGTCTCTATCCATGAACAGGGTTTGATGAGCGAGTACTTTTACAATAAATCTGAGTGCTTAGGTATGGCTCCCTCTGCATTTAATTATCAGGACAGTTATTTACGCCTTGCAACTAAAGAAACTTATAAGAAAATATTAAACAATATCTCTATTCTACATTACGCTGGGGCTGTAAAACCCTGGAGCAATAGTTCCTCCTCAGTAAGCCATATGAGAAGTATTCAGCTTTGGCATGAATATAAGAAAATTGCCAATGAGCTCCTTAGTGTTGTTTAAGATTTTTAAAAATTAATGAAAATATTACTAAAAAACGCAGCGCCTCCCCTAAATATACAAGGAGCGTTTTGCAAAAATTCATTTATTCAGTTAAGCAAAGAAGCTCATAACGCTATAAATAAAGGTACCTTAAAGCTAACCATAAAGCGTCACGCTACCAGCGGAGAAGCAAAGCGTATCAAGATAACTATAAATGCAACCTCGGGCAACATCTCGGTTTCATTTGGGGGCAATGACCAGGAGGTATATTTTGGTCATGGCTCAAAAGGCAAGTATACGATCCGGCTTACAGGTAACAGTAAAGCAATCATCGGTGCGCGAACTACATCCAATGGCACAACTCTTTATTGTAATAACTCTGGCTTTGTTTGTGGTGAAGATTGTATGTTTTCTAGCGATGTTTTGTTACAAGCATCTGATCAGCATGGCATTATTGATTTAAATACCGGTAGCATAATTAACAATGATTACTCAGAAGTAATGCTGGGTGACCACGTCTGGCTCGGCCGAAAATGCACGCTAACAGCCAAAACTCAGGTTGGGAATGGTTCTATAATTGCCACAGGAGCCATTGTATCCGGTCGCATACCCAAGCAGGTATTAGCTGCTGGTGTGCCAGCCCGTATAATAAAGACCGAAGTAACCTGGTCAAGAGAACTTAATTCAATGGATGAGTTATCTCAGCGTTACTTAAATGAATACCAAAAGTAGACAAAATAACTTTTTCAGAGGAAAGAAAATTGGAAACAAAATCTTATAATATTGCTGTAGCAGGCACCGGTTATGTTGGTTTATCCAATGCAATGCTTTTGAGTCAGGAAAATACTGTAGTTGCAGTAGATGTTATTCCTGAAAAAGTTGAATTGTTGAATAATAAGAAATCACCAATAGTAGACAAAGAAATAAGTGATTATCTAGAGGTTGTTGATCTTTGTATGAAAAGCAGCCGGCATAGCAACG
>CENT01096756.1_pt1 | contig 30292 bp, 29 predicted proteins | sample 530141 | NCBI WGS metagenome assembly CENT01 (sample SAMEA2591074, study PRJEB7988) | marine metagenome | isolation source: saline water (ENVO:00002010), including | reverse complement strand
TTATCTCTTTACCGCTGGCCATGACTATCTCTCCGATTACTCAACGTTGTGCTGGTGGTTTGCACCACCAGCCATTGATTACCAAGTTTGTGTCGCTTTAAATTTGGTTAAAGCGTCATTCAACTGAGACTCAATGTCATCGTTGTAGTTACCTGTTTCATTGATAGTCTTCATCAGATCAGCGTAGTCGCTGTTCATGAATGAATGTAAGGCCGCTTCGAAATCGAGGATCTTGTTCAGTTCCACGTCTTTCAGATAACCTTTTTCTACCGCAAACAGGGAAACACCAGTATCCGCTACCGACAGTGGCGTGTACTGTTTCTGTTTCATTAGTTCGGTAACGCGCTCACCGTGCTCAAGCTGGGCACGAGTCGCTTCGTCAAGGTCAGATGCAAACTGCGAGAATGCCGCCAGTTCGCGATACTGAGCCAGGGCCAAACGGATACCACCGCCCAGCTTCTTGACGATTTTAGTCTGCGCAGCACCACCAACACGAGATACCGAGATACCAGCGTTAACTGCCGGACGGATACCTGCGTTGAACAAGTCAGTTTCTAAGAAGATCTGACCGTCAGTAATCGAGATTACGTTGGTTGGTACGAATGCGGAGACGTCACCCGCTTGCGTTTCGATAATTGGCAGTGCCGTTAATGAACCAGTCTGGCCTTTAACTTCGCCGTTAGTGAAACGCTCAACATACTGCTCGTTAACACGTGCAGCACGCTCAAGTAAGCGTGAGTGAAGATAGAATACGTCACCTGGGTATGCTTCACGACCAGGAGGACGTTTCAGCAGCAGTGAAATTTGACGGTAAGCAACAGCTTGCTTAGACAAATCATCATATACGATAAGGGCGTCTTCACCGCGGTCACGGAAGTATTCACCCATGGTACAACCAGAGTATGGCGCCAGGTATTGCAGGGCAGCAGACTCAGAAGCAGACGCGGCAACAACAATGGTGTGAGCCAGTGCGCCGTGCTCTTCGAGCTTACGTACTACGTTTGCGATAGTAGAGGCTTTTTGACCAACCGCTACGTATACACATTTAACGCCAGTACCTTTCTGGTTGATGATGGCATCGATCGCCATCGCAGTTTTACCAGTCTGACGGTCACCGATGATTAGCTCACGCTGACCACGACCGATTGGAATCATAGAGTCAACCGACTTGTAACCAGTTTGTACTGGTTGATCAACTGACTGACGCTCGATTACGCCCGGTGCGATTTTTTCAACTGGCTCGTAAGTATCAGTTTCGATAGCACCTTTACCGTCAATCGCTTCACCCAGGGTGTTTACAACACGACCAAGGAGTGAACGACCAACCGGTACTTCTAAGATACGGCCAGTAGACTGGACTTTTTGTCCTTCTTGCAGGTCCGAGTAAGGACCCATAACAACTGCACCAACTGAATCTCGTTCAAGGTTTAGTGCAATCGCGTAACGACCACCAGGAAGCTCAATCATTTCACCCTGCATAACATCGGCCAGGCCGTGAATGCGGATGATACCGTCGGTTACTGCGACGATAGTACCTTCATTGCGTGCTTCACTGCTTACATTGAACTGTTCAATTCTTTTCTTGATCAGTTCAGCAATTTCAGTGGAATTAAGTTGCATGCTCTTATCCCCGTTATGCTTGCAACGCGTCTGCGAGACGGTTCAATTTAGATTTCACGGAACCATCGATGACTGTATCACCAGCTTTAACAACTAAGCCGGCTACCAGGGCAGGATCCACGTTACAAATAAGCTTCACTTTACGTGCCAAACGTTTTTCCAGCGATGTGCTGAGTTCAGATTGCTGTGCTTCAGTCAGCTCAGCTGCAGAGGTAACAGATACTTCTACTTCTTTTTCATAATCTGCTTTGAGTAAATCAAACAAAGCAGAAATCTCAGGCAACGCGGTTAAACGTTTATTCTCAGCCAGTACTTTCAGTAAGTTCTGACCATGTTCATCGAGCGAATCGCCACAGACATTAATGTACAGGTCTGCCAGCTTGTCTGCCGCCATGGCACCTGTAGACAGGTCATGGATAGTTTCGTTTTTCGAAACCTCAGCAGCAAATCCCAGCATTTCCTGCCATTTAGCAATGGCATTTTGCTCAACTGCAAAATCGAAAGCGGCTTTCGCATAGGGACGAGCTACGGTTGTCAATTCAGACATGGCTCATCTCCTATCTCAAAGCTCGGCGACAAGTTTTTCAACAATGTCGCTTTGCGCGCTGGCGTCGATTTCACGTTCAAGGATCTGTTGTGCACCGGCAATAGCTAATGCTGCTACCTGCTTACGCAGTTCCTCTTTGGCACGATTGCGTTCAGCTTCAATTTCGGCATAACCTTGCGAGATAATTTTTTCACGCTCAGCATGACCACGTTGCGTTTCTTCATCAACAAGTTGATTTCCACGCTTCTTAGCCTGCTCGATAATTTCAGCTGCTTGTGCTTTCGCTTCTTTAAGTTGCTCAGAGACTTTCGCCTGAGCAAGCTCCAGGTCTTTCTCAGCGCGATCAGAAGCCGCTAAGCCATCGGCTATCTTCTTCTGACGCTCTTCAATCGCAGCCATTAATGGTGGCCATACGTAGCTTTTGCAGAACCACACAAAAACAACGAATGCGATTAATTGACCAATTAGAGTGGCGTTAATATTCACAACCGCTCCTCCTCATAAATGTTCGCTAATAGACTTGAGTTAATAAAAATTAAGCACCAACAGCGAACAAGAGGTATAAAGCGATACCAACACCGATCATTGCGATCGCATCGATAAGGCCCGCTACAACAAACATCTTAACTTGCAGTTGAGGTGCCAGTTCTGGTTGGCGTGCAGCAGATTCCAGGAATTTACCACCCAGCAGACCAAAACCAATAGCAGTCCCAAGGGCACCCATACCGATCAGTAGTGCAACAGCGATGTATAACATGTACGTCTCCGATTATATTTAAAGTTAAAGTTAAAAGTTAAAGTTAAAACACGTTTCAATGTGGTTGCCGTGAACATCCAGGTTACTCACGACAACCGCTTGTTTGTTTCTAGTGATCTTCGCTCGCCAGACTCAGGTAAACGATGGTCAGCATCATGAAAATGAAGGCTTGCAAAGGCAGAACCAGGATGTGGAACACCGCCCAGGCAAAGTGCAACGGTAGCTGGAAGTAGCCGATGGTTGCGATCAGGATGAAGATAAGCTCACTGGCGTACAGGTTACCGAACAAACGTAGCGCAAGTGATAGCGGACGCGCCAGCAGGGTAACGGTTTCCAGAATAAAGTTAACTGGAATAAACGCCGGGTGATTAAACGGTTGCATGGTCAGTTCCTTGATGAAACCGCCTACACCTTTAATTTTAATCGAGTAGAATATAATCAGTACAAACACGCCTAAGGCTAACGCAAAGGTCAGGTTAAGGTCTGTGGTCGGTACTGCTTTGTTGTATACGTGATGGGCATCCACACCAAAGAAGGTTTCGCCAATCAGGCCAGAAATCATTGGAATGACGTCTACCGGTACTAAATCCATCAGGTTCATCAGCAACACCCATACAAAGATGGTCAGTGCTAACGGCGCAATCAGGTCACTCTTACCGTGGAAAGTACTCTTTACGTTGTCATCGACAAACTCGATAACTAATTCCACGAATGCCTGCCATTTGGTAGGCACGCCTGTGGTTGCTTTTTTGGCCGCCGAGCGGAATAAAAACAAAAACAGTAAACCTAAACCAATCGACCATGCCAGCGTGTCGATATGCCAGGTCCAAAATCCAGCATCGGCACATTGCGCGTTAAACGCGATGCCGTTTTCGGTGCTGCACATGGAGGCATTGGTCAAGTGGTGCTTGATATATTCTGAGGTAGTGTATTCAGATGCCATTGTTCAACCTAAAAAATTAAAGTTTAAAATGCTTTACTGGTTTCGTCTCTACGACCTTCGCCTTAGTTTACTTACGACTATGGGCGATACGTTTTATTTTTAGTTGTTAGTACTATCGTTGACGAAACAACGCCAGCCAGTAGCTGACCGTTGCTATTGCAAACCCGGCAAATACCGGTAGCGGTTCTAACTTTAAACCTGCAAAGGCAATAGCAAACAAAATTACTGTTGCAGCCAGTTTTAACTTTGAGCCTTGGCTGAAACTTTTCGTGACCAGTCTTAATTGACTCGCCCCGGCATATCTGAACGCAAACAATGCGAAAATCTGATTGGGTAAGATACTGATGATAGTCCCCGCTGCAAAAGCTAAGGCTTTATCAACGGTACTCAACAACCCTGTTATGAGAATGAAAATCAGCGCACCTATAATCTGAAAAAGCGCCGCTTTTTTGGCCACTGATTTTCCTTTGTCGGCCAAGTTTTTTGTCACATGTATTCTCTGGTTGTGAAACCCAACAAAAAGCGACAGAAGTATACTGTTTTAGCGGTAGAATTCAACCGTTATGGATTTTTTGTATGTTATTGTGAAAATTTTCTGAGTCTATAACAGAAGGTCAGACGAGTTAGCCGCCAAAATCGCCTGAAAAAGGCTATTTTATCCGCGACAAAATACCGTCGAGCTGGTCTAAATCATTAAAGTTGATCACCAGCTTACCTTTCCCTTTCGCGTTATGGTCAATCGACACTTTCGCACCCAGGTTATCCGACAACTTATTCACCAGACTTTTCACATCCGGGTCAATTTCTTTTGGGGGTTTGGGTTCTGCAGGTTCAAGAATTTTACGCACCAGCTTTTCGGTATCACGCACGGTGAGCGCCTTGCCAGAAACAATTTGCGCGGCATCAGACTGAGATTCACCTTCCAGCGCGAGCAGGGCGCGGGCATGACCCATTTCAATATCACCGTGTTCAACCAGTAACTTTACATCGTCGTTAAGATTATTGAGGCGTAACAGGTTGGTAATGGTCGTACGTGACTTACCTACTGCTTCGGCCACTTCCTGATGAGTTAATTCAAACTCATTCATTAAGCGGTTCAACGCCTGGGCTTCTTCCATGGCATTTAAGTCTTCGCGCTGAATGTTTTCGATCAACGCAATGGCCACGGCGGCTTCGTCAGGAACGTCCTTAATCAGGCAGGGAACGACATCCAGTTGCGCCAACTGCGCAGCACGCCAACGGCGTTCACCGGCAATAATTTCATATTTATCAGTACTTACTAACCGCACAACAATGGGTTGAATAACCCCTTGCGAACGGATAGAGGAGGCCAGTTCTTCCAGTGCCTCAGGCGACATATCTTTACGGGGTTGATACTTGCCAGGCTGCAAAAATTCGATAGGCAGTTTTCTCAATTCACTGTTTTGTGAAGTAACGGCTTCGCCATCTTCGCTGCGTGAGGCTGACTGACTGGTAGCTAGCAATGCATCCAGCCCGCGTCCTAATCCTCTTCTTTTTGCTGACATAATATCCTCAATGCCTGAATGTTCTTTTTCTTAACTAGCCTTGGCAGGCACTTCTGACGTTTTATCCCGGCGTCGCAAAATTTCGCCGGCCAGCGCCAGGTAGGCTTTGGCGCCAGTCGATGATTTATCGTAATACATGGCTGGCGCGCCAAAGCTTGGGGCTTCAGCAAGACGCACATTGCGCGGGATCACGGTACGGTATACCTGCTCGCCAAAATGCCGTTTGAGTTGTTCAGACACATCATTGGCCAGGCGATTACGCGGATCATACATGGTCCGCAGCACACCTTCTATTTTTAATTCCGGATTCACCACTGAAGCGAGTTTCTGAATCGTGTCCATTAACGCCGTGAGTCCTTCCAGTGCATAATATTCGCACTGCATGGGCACTAAAATTGAGTCAGCGGCTGCCAGCGCATTAACCGTTAGCAGGTTGAGCGACGGCGGGCAGTCGATAAAAATAAAATCGTAATAATCACGAACCGACTGCAGGGCATTGCGCAAACGAACCTCGCGGGCAAACTGTTCCATCAGTTTAATTTCGGCCGCCGTAACGTCGCCGTTGGCGGCAATTAAATCGTACTTACCCGAGGTATTTTTAACGATGACTTCGTCAACGGGCTTATCTTCAATCAGCATTTCATAGCTGGTTGCATCAACCTCGTACTTATCCACGCCGCTACCCATGGTAGCGTTACCCTGTGGATCAAGGTCTATCAGAAGTACTTTGCGTTTTGTGGCAGCCATTGACGCAGATACGTTTACTGCCGTAGTGGTTTTACCCACACCGCCCTTTTGATTTGCGATTGCAATTACTTTAGCCACGTTTGATCCCAACTATGATTTTTGAACCGTCAGCAGGTGACGTTCGCCTTCCAACCCCGGTACTAATAGCTCTACAGATGATTCCAGAGTACAGGTAGCCGGGATAGCAGCGATTTCGTCGGTCGGATACTGGCCTTTGAGTGCCAGAAACTTCCCTTGAGTATCTACCAGATGCTCACACCAGTGCAACATATCTTTCAGCGAGGCAAATGCGCGGCTCAGTACTGCATCATAGTACTGCGCGGGCACGTGTTCCTCAACCCGGCTTTGGATAGGCTCGATATTGGCCAGTTTCATCTCGAACGCGCATTGCTTCATAAAGCGCACTCGTTTACCCAGGCTATCGAGTAACGTGAAGTGTTTATCCGGACAGGCAATGGCCAGCGGAATGCCCGGTAAACCGGGGCCGGTACCTACGTCAATGTAGCGCTGATCTGTTAAAAATGGCGCGACAGCCAGCGAGTCCAGAATATGCTTTACCATCATCTGTTCGGGGTCACGAACTGACGTCAGGTTAAACGCCTTGTTCCACTTGTGGATGCGTTCAACATAGTCGAGCAACAAATTTTGCTGTTCTTCAGACAGCACCAATGACATAGCATCGATGCCGTCACGTAAAATAATACTTAGTTTTTGTCGGTCAAAACTCATTTAGGCAGACTGCTTCTCGTGTTTACGTAACATGCCGTGTTTTTTCAGGTAAACCAACAGCAGCGAAATGGCCGCCGGCGTAATGCCTGAAATCCGTGCTGCTTTGCCAATGGTTTCCGGACGGGCATCGGTCAGCTTAGCCACCACCTCATTGGACAGCCCGGATATTTTACTGTAATCAAAGTCTGCTGGTAACAAGGTATTTTCATGCCGCTGTGTTTTCGCGATCTCGTCGAGCTGACGAGCGATGTAACCGGCGTACTTGATCTGGATCTCCACCTGCTCAGCCGCAATGGGATCGGCAAGGCCCGGCCCCAGCGATTCAATACTCATCAGTGACGAATAGGTCATTTCCGGACGACGGATTAGCTCTTCCAGTGAATGTTCGCGGCTCACCGGGTTTTTAAGCAACGTGTTTAGCTCAGCAACCGCGGCGTGTTCAGGATGGATCCACTGACCACGCAAACGCTGTTGTTCCTGTTCAACCGCTTCCATTTTGGCATTAAAGGCCTGCCAGCGAGCATCATCCACCAGCCCGATGTCGCGGCCTGCAGCGGTAAGACGCATATCGGCGTTATCTTCACGCAGCAGCAGGCGGTATTCAGCCCGGCTGGTAAACATGCGGTAAGGTTCTTTAGTGCCCATCGTTGCCAGATCGTCAATCAGTACGCCCATGTAGGCCTGATCGCGACGCAGGATCAGCGGATCTTTTTGCTGTACCTGTAAGGCCGCGTTGGCACCGGCAATAAGACCCTGGGCACCGGCTTCTTCGTAGCCGGTAGTACCGTTAATCTGGCCGGCAAAGAACAAACCCTCAATGTACTTGGTTTCAAGGGTTTGTTTGAGGTCGCGGGGATCAAAGAAATCATACTCAATGGCATAACCCGGACGAATGATATGCGCGTTTTCAAAGCCTTTGATGGAATGGATCAGCGCCTGCTGAATATCAAAGGGCAGGCTGGTCGAGATCCCGTTAGGATACACCTCAACGCTGTTCAGCCCTTCAGGCTCAACAAAGATCTGATGTGAATTCTTATCGGCAAAACGGGTAATTTTATCTTCGATGCTGGGGCAATAACGCGGCCCAACGCCTTCGATTACGCCGGTAAACATTGGTGAGCGATCCAGTCCGCCACGAATAATCTCGTGGGTTTGCTCGTTAGTATGGGTGATGTAGCACGGGATCTGCTGCGGATGCATTTCACGGTTCCCCATAAACGAGAATACCGGTGCCGGCGTGTCGCCAGGCTGAGCCTGCATTACATCAAAGTTCAGACTGCGGATATCCAGTCGTGCCGGGGTACCGGTTTTAAGACGATCGACTCTGAACGGCAGCGCTCGTAGCCGTTCGGCCAGGGCAATCGACGGTGGATCGCCGGCACGACCGCCACGATAATTCTCCAGACCAATGTGAATGGTACCGCCCAGGAATGTACCAACGGTTAACACCACGGTTTTCGCCCGGAACTTCAGGCCCATCTGGGTTACCACACCACAGACGCGATCGTTCTCGACGATCAGATCATCACAGCTTTGTTGGAACAGCGTGAGGTTTGGCTGGTTTTCCACGATGTTACGAATCGCCTGACGATATAAGCTACGGTCAGCCTGGGCACGGGTTGCACGCACAGCGGGGCCCTTGCTGGAGTTAAGTGTTCTGAACTGGATCCCGCCCTGATCGATAGCCAGTGCCATTGCGCCGCCTAAGGCATCGATTTCTTTTACAAGATGACCTTTACCGATACCACCGATCGCAGGATTACAGGACATCTGCCCGATGGTTTCGACATTATGGGTAAGTAATAGGGTACGCACGCCCATACGGGCAGCAGCAAGTGCAGCTTCGGTACCGGCGTGACCGCCGCCAACTACGATGACATCGTAATCCTGCTGATAAAACATAGTTACCTCACTAATTACCTAACTGGGACGAAGTGTTAGCCAGTGGAGAAAAAAGGGCGCGTATTTTAGCTGAGTTCTTGGCTAATGAAAACGGTTAAATTTTCTACATTTTGCCGGTAAAGCTGAAAAGCGGATCGTGTTATTAAAGTATAGGATCTATTTAGATCTTTTATATTTATTCTTATTAGGGATCGCCGGATCTGTGTGTAAGTCATTTTTCCTCATTTAAAACATGATTTTACGCGATCAATAAGATCTGGAAGACCCCGATCACAACCGTACTGGGATCCTGTGTATAAGGCACTGTTTTATCCACATGCCAACACCGTCCGGATCTTATCACAATTCAGATCAAAGCTTGTACACAGCTACTTCTCAGAGGTTATTCACAGCAGTGATCTAGCTTTGATCTAACTGGGGATAAGTTGTTTAATAGATCCAGGATCCGATCGGCCGTTAACCCTTATTATGCGGCTTATAGCGGTGTTTTTCTGTGGAAAAAAGTTATTCAGATCGTAACGGTTTTGGATCTGTGGATCACGTTTTCGATCCGATCACATTATGCGGCAATGTTTATAAAAATAGTTAATAGCAGGTTATGGAGGGCAAATAATTGTTGTCAGAAGGCCGTTGAAACCTATTGAATGGATATTTTTAAGCGTAAATAGTAGACGCCAGCTATAAAAAAACGCCGTATAAACGGCGTTTCTCAGTGGTTTGTTGGGACGTTAGCGGACCTGATTAGGCTGATAGCGAGGTGTGGTAGTGACCTGATCTTCTTCGTCGAGAGTGAGGCCTTTACGTCGGCTCGGGCCGGAAAACCTGACTTTGTAGGTATCGTACTCTTTGATCGATTCAAAGCAGTAACGGCCCAGTGCCTGTTCCAGATCGCCAAGGTTGTGGTTGGTGATCAGAATGCAGTTTTTCTTGTTGACCAGGCGCTGACGGAGCAGATTACCCAGCCAGCTTTGTGAGTTTTTCTTTAATGCGGTCTCGTTAACGCAAACCTCGTCGAGGATCAGCATGTCCACATCCAGCAGTTCCTGATGGGCGGCACGGAATTTTTGCCCGGCGTTGTCCTGAGAACCAAAGTCATAGGCAGAATGACGCATCTCCAGCAGTGTGGATAGCTGGCGGTACAACACGGTAACTTCATACTGATCGATAAGCTGGTGTGCAATAGCACCGGCAATGTGCGACTTACCGCGACCATAGTCACCGTAGAAAATCATCATATGAGAGCCCGCGTCACGCCAGGCTTTGTCTTCGTGGGCGGCGATAAAAGACTGGGCAATGCTGACCGCTTCAACCACGTCATCACTGTCTTCAATTAAGTTGGCGAAGGTCCAGCGAGGGTTAAGATCAGAGCGACCATGGAGCATTTCGATGCGCTGCTTTTTGGATTGTTGCTGGAGCTGAGCGATTTCCTGATTGGCCTGGGTTTCGTATTGCTTTCGCAGGGTCTTGTAATCGATATATTCAGATTCATTTGGCACCGCTTTACCCAGCGTTCTGGCCAGTGAGTTAAGTTTATCTTTAAATGAATCCATGATTAATTTTTACCTGATTTATTGGCGTATTTAGCAACAAGCTGTCTGGCATTATCATCTGCTTCGATGCCCGGTTCAACGGTGACAACCTGATTACCCACTTTTTTTGTGGCCTGATAGCCTTTGGCGGTGCGGCGGTTCTTCAACGCGTAGGTGAACTTCTGCGTCCATTGATAGCTACTGAACACCGCTTCCGGACGGCCTAGCCAATAGGCCACAAACTCACCAATGTCTTGTTCATCAAAGCTTTTATCAATTAATCCAATCAGTGCTGCAATGTCATCAAACACCTGTTGTTCTGGTTGCCAGTCGCGATGCATGGCGTAGTGTTGCTGATGAAAGGGCTGATAGCCCTGGGTATTACTGATAAGGGGCAACAGAACACGTTTGCCGTTAAGCGACATATCCAGGCTCAGCGATTCAGGTAATGACACCAGACCGGCCTGAGTGAGTTCATCGAGTAAAGTGTTAATCTCACGACCGCGAGTTACCGGTTCTCGTTGCGGATCGCTGTTCATCAGAGCCAGTAGCTCTTTGTACTGCAGCGGGTTAGATAGCAATGTGTCCTGATTCGCTTTAGGACGCAGCGCCAGACAATACAGCACCCTTGCCGCATTGCTCAGCGGCGAGGTCAGGGCATTTAATTCGGCCTGGGTAAACATTTAGTCCAGCGTGTCGAGAATGGGTTCCAGCCACTCTACGGCGCGATCTTCCGGAATGGGGTGGTGGAGTACGTCGATGTGTAATGGCTCGGCCATGAGTTTAGCGCCGCCTTTATTCATCAGCGTTTCCATGGCCATTGCGCCGTGGCAATAAGTATCGTAGCTGCTGTCGCCTAAGCCCACCACAAAGTACTCAATATCGCTGAGATCTTCGTCTTCTAACTGGGCTGCAAAAGGCTGAATGTTGTCGGGTAAATCGCCGGCACCATGGGTAGAGGTGCAGATAAACCAGGTGGAATCTGCTTCGATATCGTCCATATCGGGCTGAGTGAGTATAGTAACTTTATATCCCCGGGCACGAAGTGCCTCAGCAATGGCATCAGCAACATATTCGCTGGCCCCCAGTACAGAACCTACTAGCAGTGTAAAGTGACGATCCATATTACTCCGGATAAACCTTGTGGCAGTTATGCTTAAAGTGGCGGCATTATAACAATAATAACCGCCAGGGAATATGTTTAGTCGGGGTAGGTTGCCGGCTGCTGGTTACTTGCCGATACAGAACGAGGAAAAGATACGACCGAGCAAATCGTCGGAGGTAAATTCGCCGGTGATTTCGGTGAGTGCCTGATGGGCCAGGCGCAACTCTTCAGCCAGTAATTCTCCGGCTAGGTTATCGTTTAGTTGCTGTTCGCCGGTTTCCAGGTGCGCCAGCGCGGTATCAATGGCATCCATGTGACGGCGGCGGGCGATAAACTGGCCTTCGGTGGTGGTGTCCAGGCCGATACTGGCTGCCAGATGGTCTTTTAACACATCGACTCCGGCACCGGTACTGGCAGAAAGCGCGATGGTGGTAAATGCGCCATGGGCCGAGTCGACCTGATGCAGGCGGATTTCATCGCCGGTTTTATCCACCTTATTGCGGATAACTGTTACCGGCATACCGGCAGGCAGCTGTTGCATAAATTCTGGCCAGATGAGGTACGGGTCGATGCTGTCTGATTCGGTGCTGTCGACCACAAACAATACCCGGTCGGCCTGATTAATCGCTTCCCAGGCTCGGGCAATACCTATTTGTTCTACTTTATCCGGGCTCTCGCGCAAACCGGCGGTATCGATAATATGTAGCGGCATACCATTAATGTGGATTTGTTCTTTCAGAACATCCCTGGTGGTACCGGCGATATCGGTTACGATGGCACTTTCGCGGCCGGCCAGTGCATTAAGCAGGCTTGACTTACCGGCATTGGGTTTACCGGCAATCACTACCTGCATACCTTCCCGTAGCAGCGTCCCTTGTTTTGCCTGGCTGTGAACCTTGCCAACCTGCTCGATAATAGTGGTGAGGTCATTGCTGACCTTGCCGTCGGATAAAAAGTCGATCTCTTCATCCGGGAAGTCGATAGCGGCTTCCACATACATGCGCAAATGAATAATGGCTTCGCTGAGGGTATTAATTTGCTCTGAGAACTCACCCTGTAACGAGCGTAACGCGCTTTTCGCGGCCTGTTGAGAGCTGGCATCAATCAGGTCGGCAATGGCTTCAGCCTGGGCCAAATCAAGTTTGTCGTTTAAAAACGCCTGCTCGCTAAATTCTCCTGGCCGTGCCAGCCTGACATTGGGTACTGCCAAAATGGCTTCCAGCAGCATATCAATAATGACCGGTCCGCCATGACCCTGAAATTCCACTACATCTTCACCGGTAAAGGAGTGCGGGTTGTTAAAGTAAATAGCGATGCCCTGATCGATGATTTCACCCATGGCATTGTAAAAATCAGTGTAAGTCGCCTGACGGGGTGATAGCGGGGTACGCAATATGCTTTCAGCCACTGTTAACGCCTGCGGGCCGGATACCCGCACTATGCCAACACCACCTCGCCCGGGCGGGGTAGCTTGTGCAACGATGGTGTCGGTATGGCTGATAGTCATAATTAAGCTCTAGTCGCGGAAATTATTAAATTGAAATGGCTGGCCCAGCTCAGCCTGTTTAACCAGTTGCATGACTTGTTGCAGGTCGTCGCGCTTTTTACCGCTAACCCGCAGCTGGTCGCCCTGGATAGCCGTTTGTACTTTAATTTTGGCATCTTTGACCAGTTTAACAATATTCTTGGCGACGGCTTGTTCAATGCCTTCTTTAAACGCAATAATCTGACGGTAGTTTTTGCCGGTAACAGTATGCGGTTTACAGTCGATGGCTGAGGTATCCAGATTTCGCTTGGCACAGGCATTTCGGAACATCGATTCCATCTGTTGCAGCTGGAATTCGGCCTGGGCGGCCATAACCACGGTTTTGTCTTTGTATTCGAAGCTGGCTTCTACGCCACGAAAATCGAAGCGGGTCGACAATTCACGGTTAGCGTTTTCCGTGGCATTGCGGACTTCTTCCATGTTTATTTCTGACACAATATCAAATGAAGGCATGGTGACTGCTCTCCTGTTAACAAAAGCCCGCAAGAATGCGGGCTTTAAGTAGTTTATTGGGATTAATTATTTACTTAATGCCACGCTTTTCCATGGAGGCGTAAATAATTTTTGCCTGGATAAGGGTAATCACGTTACTGATAAACCAGTAGAGTACCAGACCGGCCGGGAACCAGATGAAGAATACACTCATGGCAACCGGCATCCACTGCATAATCTTTTGTTGCATCGGATCGGTCATCGTAGTGGGTTGCAGCTTCTGCAGCATCCACATGCTGGCACCGGTTAATACCGGCAGAACAAAGTAAGGGTCCATTACCGACAAATCGGTAATCCACAGAATAAAGTCAGCATGGCGTAATTCCACACTTTCCAGCAGTACCCAGTACAGCGCCAGGAAGATAGGCATTTGCAGTAACAGTGGGAAGCAGCCACCCATAGGGTTAACTTTTTCCTTCTTGTACAGCTCCATCATGGCCTGAGACATCTTTTGACGGTCATCGCCGTAACGGTCTTTCAGTTGCTGCATCTTCGGTGCCAGATTACGCATCTTGGCCATGGACTCGTACTGTTTCTTGGTCAGCCAGTACATACCACCTTTAACGATAATGGTGATAAGAATAATCGCCACACCCCAGTTGCCCACCAGGCTATGCAGGAATTTAAGCAGGGTAAATAATGGCTGTGAAATCCACCATAGAATACCGTAGTCTACGGTCAGATCTAAGCCTTTCGCCAGCGTAGCCAGCTTATCCTGATCCTTGGGGCCAAGATAAAGAGTGCTCTTTAACTCAATGGCTTGTCCGGTTTCTACTGTTGTCGGTTCGCCGGTGTAGCCAACAATCGCGTACTGATTAGCTACCAGACGGCTGTAAAGCGAATTAGTCTCGGTTTGAGACGGTACCCAGGCCGAAATAAAGTAGTGCTCCAGCATACTTACCCAACCACCCGTGGTGCTGATACGCAGTGGCTCGTCTTCGATATCGCCGAACGTGTACTTGTTGTAACGATCGTCGGCTGTGCCGTAAGCGGCGCCGCGATAGGTCGGCATAAACATGTTACCGCCTTCCTGTTCAGCGGTGGTTTGCTTAAGCTGGGCATATTGTTGGAACTGAGCAGTCTGACCTGAATTATTGGTAATCGCATAGCTTACATCCACATCGTTGTGTCCACGGGTGAATGTGAAGGTTTTAGTAATGCTGATCCCGTCATTGCTCGACCAGGTAAGCGGCACACTCAGTGTGTCACCGTTTAGCTCGTATGAATCTGCTTGTGCCTGATATAAGGGTCTGCCCTGTGAGCTGCCATCGGGGCCATTTGCACCTACCAGTCCGCTTTGCGCCACGTACAATCCGTTACCAGCGCGCAGTAAGCTGTAAGGTTCGTCTGAGCCCTGAGTAACCGGAAACTTAACCAGGTCGGCGTGAATAACGTCACCACCCACTAAGCTGATAGTCAGATTCAGTGTATCGGTTACTACTGAAATCGTTTGCTTAGTATTGTTGCTGGCTGTTGCCTGCGGCAAAGTTTCACTCACTGCAACAGGGACATCTTCGTCAGTGCCATTGCTGGCTGGGACTGATGAAGCTGAGGGTACACCGGCCGGTACACTGTCTGCCGCTTCCTGGGTTACTGGTTGAACTGGCTGCGGTCCGTAGGCCTCATGCCACTTTTGCCAGAGTAAAAAGCTGATAAATGCGATGGCAATAATCAGAATACTTCGTTGCGATTCCATACTGGTCTCTTTTAATTTGAGTGTTTATTGTCTTGTTTGTTTTCGGGTACCGGATCGTATCCGCCAGAGTGCAAAGGGTGGCATTTTAATATGCGTTTGATAGATAACCAACCGCCAATTAACAATCCGTGCGATTTAAATGCATTTAAGGCATAAACTGAGCAGCTTGGATGAAAGCGACAGCGCTGTCCAAGCACCGGTGAAATAAATAACCGGTAAAAGTAAATGAGTCCCAGCGGCAGCGCGATTAGCCCGTAGTGCAGCGCTTTTCGAGCTTTTTCCATAACTTTTCCAACGTGATAAACACTTCTTCATTCGACAATGCATCGGCGCCGGTTTTGCCGACCACAATAATATCGATTCCGGGGAGTTGCTGCGCGCGATGACGAAAGCTCTCGCGAATTAAGCGTTTAATGCGATTGCGCTGATTAGCTTTGCGAATACGTTTTTTGGCTAAGGTGATGCCAATACGGGGATGAGTTAATTGATTATGTCTGGCTAGAACCGTAAAACACGGTGATACTGCAGGAATTGCTTTATCGAAAACATAGGTAAAGTGGGAGGGAGTAAGAAGCCTTAACTCCCGGGAAAACTGGTTTTCGCCCACTTTTGGTAAATACCATTAAGCAGAAAGGCGAGCACGACCCTTTGCACGGCGAGCGGCTAGTACTTTACGACCGTTTTTAGTCGCCATACGAGCACGGAAACCGTGAGAGCGTTTACGCTTTAGGTTACTCGGTTGAAACGTTCTTTTCATGACCAAAGTCTCACTTTTACGTGGTTAAACATACTTATTGTAACTGCCCAAATAATAGGCGTGCTACAAAAGGACGCTGAATTCTAGAGATCTCCGGGGCCATTGTCAATGGAAAAGCCGGTTAATCCACTTAATAATCCTAATTTTGTTGCCGTATCACGAATAGAAATCAAGCGGACTGTGAATAATTATTTTTGTCAATACAATTTATCCACAGTTTTAGTGGCGATCCAGCAATATAAGGTCTTGTCAAGCACACGATCGGCTACTGATCGCCTATACAGGATCCTCGATCACAATATTGCGATCTGATCATTTTTTAAAGATTTTCCTTTAATAAACATGAAATTAAATGTTTCTCGTCGGTGTTTTTTGCTGATCCGGATTTACTTTGGATCGAATAAGTAAGATAATCCACAAGCTAGTTGATCGATCAGCGTGACTTCATCAGTTTACTCACAATTCACCTGTTTGTTAGTCGATGCGACCCGCAGCATTTATACACAACATTAAATAACGATAATAACAATAAAAATAAGGCCTAGCGCCAGAACGGAGCATAATAATAATATGTCTTTATGGAATCAGTGCCTGGAGCGTTTGCGTCAGGAACTCCCTACACAGCAGTTTGTTATGTGGATAAGACCACTAACATCAGAACAAAATCATGATGCTGTAACGCTTTATGCTCCGAATCGGTTTATTCTGGATTGGGTTCGCGAGAAATACCGCGACAAGATCAATCAGTTATTTGTTGAGTTCAGCGGCGGCCAACAGGCGCCACAGCTGCGTTTCGAGGTAGTTCAACGTCGTACTGCTCCGGCTGCGTCTAATCCGGTGCCAACTTCTACCGACAGCGATCCGATCCGCGGATCTGCAAGGGGATCGTCGTTTCCTGCATCTGCTAATAATTATAGTCAGCCTCCTCAGCAAACAACTGCTTTCACTAATGACAACAGCGCAGCGATGCAAAGTCCACCTGCTGCACCGGCACCGGTAAGTGCCAGGGTTAATCCTCCATCACCGGCAGGGCAGACAGTCAATAGGGTCATCCCTATTCCGGAAGGAGTGAGTCACAAGAGCAATATCAATCCTACTTATCAGTTTGATAACTTTGTTGAGGGTAAGTCTAACCAGTTGGCCAGGGCAGCGGCGAGCCAGGTAGCTAATAATCCAGGTGGTTCTTATAATCCGTTGTTTATATATGGCGGCACCGGTTTGGGTAAAACTCACTTACTTCATGCAGTAGGTAACGGCATCCTCAATACTAAGCAGGATGCAAAAATCATTTATATGCATTCTGAACGTTTTGTGCAGGATATGGTTAAAGCGCTGCAGAATAATGCCATCGAAGACTTTAAGCGTTTCTATCGTTCGGTGGATGCGTTACTTATCGATGACATTCAGTTCTTTGCTAATAAAGAACGTTCCCAGGAAGAGTTTTTCCATACGTTTAATGCGTTGTTGGAAGGTAATCAGCAAATCATTCTAACCTCCGACCGTTATCCCAAGGAGATTGACGGGGTAGAAGACCGGCTTAAGTCGCGGTTTGGCTGGGGATTAACCATAGCAATCGAACCACCGGAACTTGAAACCCGGGTGGCAATTCTGATGCGTAAAGCGGCTGAGAATAATATCCAGCTGCCTAACGAGGTTGCTTTCTTTATTGCCAAGCGGCTGCGCTCAAATGTTCGGGAATTAGAAGGCGCATTAAACCGCGTTATTGCCAACGCAAACTTTACTGGCAGACCAATCACCATAGATTTTGTGCGCGAGGCATTGAGAGACTTACTCGCGTTACAGGAAAAGCTGGTGACGGTGGATAATATTCAAAAAACGGTCGCGGATTATTATAAAATAAAAGTATCTGATATTCTGTCAAAACGTCGCAGCCGCAGTGTTGCCAGGCCAAGACAAGTCGCCATGGCGTTATCAAAGGAATTGACGAATCATAGCTTGCCCGAGTTGGGTAATCTGTTTGGTGGCAGAGACCACACTACGGTGTTGCATGCCTGCCGTAAAATAGAGCAGCTAAAAGAAGAAAGTCATGATATAAAAGAAGACTATAAGAACTTGATAAGAACACTGTCTTCTTAACAGAAACCAACACAGGTGAGAAAAGAATTCGATGAACTTTACCATCAGCCGGGAAAACTTTTTACAACCATTACAACTAGTATCCGGGGCAGTAGAGAGACGCCACACTCTGCCGATTCTATCTAACGTTTTAATAAAAGTTAGTGAAGGCGCACTTTGGTTAACGGGTACAGATTTAGAGGTGGAGTTAATTTCCAGTACACAACTGAAAGGGGACTTTGCCGAAGGTGAGATCACCGTACCTGCCAAAAAGCTTTTTGATATTTGTCGTGGTTTGTCTGATGGTACAGAAATCAACTTTTCACTCGATGGCAATAAAGCCGTTATACGTGCTGGTCGCGGTCGTTATACACTATCAACGTTGTCAGCCAGCGATTACCCGAATCTCGAAGACTGGGAAGGAGAGGTTGAGTTTGAAGTATCTGGTGCAAATCTAAAACGCTTAATCGACAGTGTTCATTTTTCCATGGCACAGCAGGACGTACGTTACTACCTCAATGGGATGTCCCTTGAAACTGAAGAAAACCTGGTAAGAACTGTTGCTACCGATGGTCACCGTTTAGCACTTTGTCGACTTGATTACACGGCGGCTACCTTGCCAGCTCGTCAGGTTATTATTCCGCGTAAAGGCGTGCTGGAAATTTCCCGCCTGATTGAAGACGATGACAAGTTGTTAAAAATTCAGATTGGCGCGAATCATATTCGCATGTTTTCTACTGAGTTCATCTTTACCAGTAAGTTGGTTGATGGTCGCTTCCCTGATTATCGTCGTGTACTACCTAAGGATGGTGACAAGATTATTCTGGCTAGTAAGGACGTATTAAAAGATGCGTTCTCTCGTGCTGCTATTTTATCGAATGAGAAGTTCCGCGGTGTTCGTTTAAACATCTCTTCCGGTGAATTAAAGATTACGGCTAATAACCCGGAGCAGGAAGAAGCCGAGGAAATCGTAGATATCGATTATCAGGGCGATTCCCTTGAGATAGGGTTTAACGTTGCTTACTTAATTGATGTACTGAATTCTATTAACTCAAATAACGTTAAGATTAATCTGATGGATGCCAATTCCAGTGCGCTTATTGAAGACGCCGATGATGGTGCCGCGCTTTACGTTATTATGCCCATGCGCCTGTAGGTGCAGTGGGCCCGTCATTTTTGTAATCTTTGAATACATTGCCGAATCTCGATATTCGGCTTTGTTGTATTTAATCCCCGGTTTTTACTTCACTCAGAGCATAAGTATTGTTTTATGATTTTGGATAAGGTGCAGCTCACAAAGTTTAGAAACTTCGAGTCTGTGCAATTCAGTCCGTCTCCATCACTGAATATCATTACAGGTAGAAACGGTAGTGGTAAATCCTCGCTTCTCGAAGCGCTTCATTACCTGGGATACGGCCGTTCATTCAGAACTTCCAAACACCAATCGGTTATCAAACATGATAAAGATGCATTCACTATTTTCGCCAGCTGCCAGAATGACGACGGTAAACAATTCAAGATTGGTTTGTCTCGGGGCAATGCAGAACAGTTTAAGTGTAGCGTTAATGGCGAGCATTTTAAGCGTCTTAGTGATTTGGTGAGTCTGCTGCCTATCCAATTGTTTACCCCTCAAAGTACCGATTTGGTAATCGGGTCACCTTCAGAAAGAAGACGATTCTGCGATTGGGGATTGTTCCACGTGGAACAATCCTATTCAGAACTGATAAAAAACTATGGAAAGGTACTTAAGCATCGCAATGCGCTGTTAAAGGACTATAATGGACAATCCGCCCAAAATGATACGGGATATTGGGATCAGCAGATTATCGTGCTAGGGGAGCGTATAGATGCATTACGTGGCGAATACGTCAATAGATTGATTCCTGTATTCGAAAGCACATGCACGCAATTTCTACCTGAGTTTTCCGTCGAAATTTCGTATTATAGGGGCTGGGAAAAAGATAGCGATTTATCGCAGGCTTTAAATAAAAAGCTGCCTTACGATAGAAAGGTGGGATACACCTCCGTTGGTCCTCATAAAGCGGATTTACGCTTTAGGGTAAACAAGACCCAGGCCCAGGAAGTGCTATCACGCGGACAGTTAAGAATGGCAGTTGCTGCATTACAGTTAGCTCAGACAAAGCTATTTACGCTGGAAACCAGCAGGCACAGTATCTTTTTGCTCGATGATATTGGTGCCGAACTGGATGCAGAAAAAAGAGAACGGTTCATCGATGGGTTATTAGAAACTCAGACCCAGGTTTTTGTTACTGCCATAGAACAAGAACAACTTGAATTTGTGAATAAATATAAAGACAAAAAATTGTTTCACGTGGAACATTGCAACGTGAACGAGGAGTAAAACTGAATGTCAGAAGAACAGCATAATTACGATTCTTCCAGTATTAAAGTTCTGAAAGGGTTGGACGCAGTACGGAAGCGTCCCGGCATGTACATAGGTGATACCGATGATGGAACAGGCTTACATCACATGGTATTTGAGGTTGTAGATAACTCCATTGACGAAGCGTTAGCTGGACACTGTTCTGAAATCAAAGTGCAAATTCATACTGATGGCTCTGTTTCTGTTTCTGACAATGGTCGAGGTATTCCTACTGAACTGCACCCGGAAGAGGGCGTATCAGCGGCTGAAGTTATCATGACGGTACTTCACGCAGGCGGTAAATTTGATGATAACTCTTACAAAGTATCAGGTGGCTTACACGGCGTTGGTGTATCGGTAGTAAATGCACTGTCCAGCAAACTCAAGCTGACAATCCGTCGCGGAGGCAAAACTCACGAGCAGGAATACCAGCACGGTGTGCCACAACAGCCACTAGCCGTAATTGGCGATACTGAAAGCTCAGGTACTGCAGTACGTTTCTGGCCAAGTACTGGTACTTTCTCGGATGTTGAATTCCACTATGAAATTCTGGCCAAACGTTTACGCGAACTGTCATTCCTGAACTCAGGTGTATCAATTAAACTGAAAGATGAGCGCGACGGTAAAGAAGACCACTTCCATTATGAAGGCGGTATTCAGGCGTTTGTTGAATACCTCAATCGTAACAAAACACCTATCCACCAAAAGGTATTTTACTTCTCCAGCGAAAGGGAAGATGGCATCTCTGTTGAAATATCCATGCAATGGAACGATGGCTTTCAGGAAAATATTTACTGCTTTACCAACAACATTCCACAGCGTGATGGTGGAACTCACTTAGCCGGTTTCCGTGGGGCACTAACTCGCACCCTGAATAACTACATGGAAAAGGAAGGCCTCAACAAAAAAGCCAAAACCTCTACCAGTGGTGATGATGCACGTGAAGGGTTAACAGCGGTTGTGTCCGTAAAAGTACCCGATCCAAAATTCTCGTCACAGACTAAAGACAAACTGGTTTCTTCTGAAGTGCGTCCGGCCGTTGAGTCTGCCATGAACGAAAAACTGGCTGACTACTTACTGGAAAACCCAACAGAAAGTAAAATCATTGCCAGCAAGATTATTGATGCAGCACGCGCTCGTGAGGCAGCGCGTAAAGCCCGCGAAATGACCCGTCGTAAAGGGGCATTAGACCTCGCCGGCTTACCAGGCAAACTGGCAGACTGTCAGGAAAAAGATCCGGCTCTTAGCGAACTGTATATAGTGGAGGGTGACTCTGCAGGTGGTTCAGCCAAGCAGGGTCGTAACCGTAAAAACCAGGCTATCCTGCCATTGAAAGGTAAGATCCTTAACGTTGAGAAAGCTCGCTTCGACAAGATGCTGTCTTCTCAGGAAGTCGCTACCTTAATTACTGCTCTGGGTTGTGGAATTGGCCGTGACGAATATGACCCGGAAAAACTGCGCTATCACAGCATTATCATCATGACGGATGCAGACGTGGATGGCTCACACATCCGTACCTTGCTGCTGACGTTCTTCTACCGCCAAATGCCAGAAATTATCGAGCGCGGCTATGTGTATATTGCCCAGCCACCACTGTATAAAGTGAAAAAGGGTAAGCAGGAACAGTATCTGAAAGACGATGATTCACTGACCAAGCACCTCACTTCTATCGCAATGGACGGCGCTGAGTTATATACCAGTGAAGATGCGCTGCCTATCAAAGGTGTAGCACTGGAAAACCTGGTACAGCAGTATCAGGGCGTAGAGAAGATGATTGCGCGCATGTATCGGGTTATGCCCGTGAGTCTGTGGTACAAACTTATTTATACCAAAACACTGTCTACCGACGACCTGACTGATAAAGATGCGTTAGCCGCATTTGCCTCTGAGTTTACCAGCGCACTGGAAACACAGGAAACCGACGGTGCGTTATACAAGTACGAAATTAAACATGACGCAGAGCGTAGCGAATACTACATTGCTATTATCATGCGTATGCACGGTATCGACTACGAGTATAACCTTGGCAGAGACTTTATCGAGTCTGCTGAATATCAGCGCATTAAAGGCCTTAATGAAGCCATTAATGGCATGATGGAAGAGGGAGCCTATGTTAAGCGTAATGAGCGTAAAGAGCCGGTAACCTACTTTGTAGACGCACTGGAATGGCTAATGGGTGAAGCGAAGCGTGGTCAGTATATCCAGCGCTATAAAGGACTGGGTGAGATGAACCCTGAACAGCTTTGGGAAACCACTATGGATCCGGAAAGCCGTCGTATGCTACAGGTCACCATCGAAGATGCCATTGCCTGTGACCAGTTGTTCACAACGCTAATGGGCGACCAGGTTGAACCTAGACGTGCCTTCATTGAAGCCAACGCATTGAACGTGGAAAACCTCGACGTATAGGTTACTGTTACCCGAATAAAGATAAAAGCCCGGCTAAACACGCCGGGTTTTTTTTGCTTTTCGATAACAGGCAGCTAAACATGACTGATGATCATGACAGCTGCAACAAACACAGTTACATTGGATAATTAACCAAACAAGCCGACTGCGGAATTGATAATAATGAAAAGACGACTATTACTTGCAGCTGCTATTTCTGCATCACTAGGTTTTATCTCGCCGGTTTTAGCCGAGCAAGATAGCTTTGAAATGTGGCCAGCTGCACAATACAACGCCAGTATTCCTACCAGCCAGGAAGTACTCGGTTACGAACTAGGTGAACGCATCACCAGCCATGCAGACACCTTAAAATACTATTATGCGTTACAGGCTGCTGCACCTGACAATATCAGGGTAGTTGAGTTCGGCGAAACCTGGGAAGGGCGCAAGCTAATCTACGCGGTAATCGGTTCTGAAGAAAATCTCGCTAATCTTGACCAATTCGCTAAAAACATGAATCGCCTGGCTGACCCAAGAACCACCTCTGCAAATGAAGCCAAAAAATTAATTACTTCTTTGCCATCGTCGGTTTGGTTGGAGCACGGTGTTCACGGCAACGAAATTTCCAGTACGGATGCATCAATGGTAACGGCCTATCATTTACTGGCCGCTACTAATCAACCCATGGTAAAAAAGATCCTGGATAATACGCTGGTGTTTATCGACCCTATGCAAAATCCGGATGGACGTATGCGGTTTATCAACCAGTATTACGCAACGGTAGGGCTGGAGCACAGTACCGACCGCCTGAGCGTTGAGCACAACGAACCCTGGCCGCGGGGACGTGCTAATCACTATCTGTTTGATATGAACCGAGACTGGCTGGCAATCACCCAGCCTGAAACAAAAGCGCGTATTCGCGTCATTAACCAATACAAACCTACCGTGGTCATAGATCTGCATGAAATGGGCGGCGACTCGAGCTACTTTTTTGTCCCTGCTGCACAGCCTATTAACCCCCATATGCAGAAAGAGCAGTTAGATAATAATGTCACCATCGGTAAAAACAACGCAAAATACTTCGACCAGTTTGGTTTCAGCTACTACACCCGTGAAGTATTTGATGCTTTCTATCCAGGCTATGGTGACAGCTGGCCAACTTTCTATGGTGCGTCCGCGGCAACTTATGAAGTAGCATCGGCCCGGGGTGAGCAGTTTGAAAAACTGGACGGCAGTATTTTGCACTACCGCGACACGGTACAGCGCCACTTCGTAGCATCCATGGCAACGGCCGAAACTACTGCTGAACATCGCGAAAAAATCCTCAGCGACTTTTATCTTTATCAACAAAAAGCCATTGAAGCAGGCAAGGATGATGATGAGCGAACCTTTATTCTGCCAAACGTCAGAGACAGGGCTGCGACGCATCGTTTAGCCACATTAATGGCTGAGCATGGTGTCCAGGTTAAACGGGCCTCAGAGAGCTTCAGAGCGTGCGGTGAACGCTACAAGGCTGGCGCATTTATTATTGATACCGCCCAGCCCAGAGGACTGTTTGCCAAGACCACCTTTACCCAACAGGTGGATATGGATAAAACCTTTGTGGCTGAACAGGAGCGTCGCCGGGCTAATAAACTACGCGATCAGATCTATGATGTCACCGGCTGGTCATTACCGCTGATGTTTAACGTGGATACCGATAGCTGTGACGATGCAGTAAAAGTAAATGGCAAGATGATCAGTGCCGATATGCCCCTGGGAGCAGAACTGGTAAACGCAGATGCTAAGGTGGCGTACCTTGTGCCCTGGGGTGATATGTCCGCGGGGCGGTTCTTAACAGCCGCACTGCGTGCAGGCATCCGGGTTAAGAGTGCAGACCAGGCTTTTAAAATGGAATCGGGCAGCTATCCTGCCGGTACGCTGATCGTAGAGGTTGCTCAGAACGATAAAAACCTGGCCGGGGAAATCGAACGGATTGCTACCGAGACCGGCGCCAGAGTAGTGGGAGTGGATACCAGTTGGGTGATTGAAGGTCCAAGCTTTGGTAGTGAAAACACGGCAGGCATGAGCGCACCGAAAATCGCCATGGCCTGGGATGAACCTACCAGCTCACTAAGTGCTGGCAGTCTGCGTTTTGTGATTGAGCGACAGTTCAATTATCCGGTAACGGCAATCCGCGCCGGCAATATGAGCTGGGCTAACCTTAGTGACTATCAGGTTATTATCCTGCCTTCAGGTAACTACGCCAGACATCTGGGGGCGGGCGGTGCAGAAAACCTCAAAGACTGGGTAAGCAAAGGTGGTGTATTAATTACCATAGCTAATGCGACTCAGTGGGCAGCCAGCGAGAATGTTGGTCTGTTGGATGTAAAACGCGAGTATGCCTTAAAAGACGAAGACGTAACTGCACAGGGCGATGGAAACATTGTTGAGGGCACCACCATCGAAAATCGCGAAGGTTTCCTTAACGCGATAGAAAACGAGCAGGAACTACCAGATTATGTAGCGGGTATTCTTACCCGGGTTGAAGTTGACCAGGAGCACTGGCTTACCGCAGGGGTGAATCCCGAAGTGTTTGCCATGGTTACCGGAAACGATATTTACAGCCCAATCAAACTGGATTCCGGTAAAAATGTAGCCTGGTTTAAGTGCCAGGATGAGGTGGTAGCCAGTGGCTATATCTGGGATGAGTTTAAAACGCAGAGCGCGTATAAGCCGTTCCTGATCCACCAGCCTATGGGTCGGGGAATGGTCATCGCATATACCCAGGAGCCAACAGTCCGAGCTTATCTTGATGGCTTAAATGTGATGTTCATGAACAGCATATTCCGCGCTTCAGCCCATGCTTATCCGCTGCGATAACGTTTTATAGTTGTCTGACATAAACAAAAACGGCGACATCAATTGAATATTGAGTCGCCGTTTTTTTATATTGATTCCCTGATTAAAGGGCGGTGATATTTAGCATTAAACTCGTATTCGGGCTGCCTTTTACCGTGAATCTGTAGGTTGCAGTGTGAGGAGGTGTGAAGCGCATGTTAGCGGCTTCTGCGCCGCAGGTTAGCGACATGGACTGTTTAAGTGCAATCGCCAGGCCTTTGTAACTGGCGCCACAGGTTTGACCGGTCGTCCAGTTGGCATTGGAAAACTTAAAGTCGTAGGGCTGCTCATCAGCAATCAGTTCAACATCCACGTACCAGCCGTTACTGCCACGCTGTAACTGATAAGCCGGTTTGGCTTCCCACCAGTTAAATACACCACGCAGGTACCAGTCTGAAAATACAATTTCTGGCTGCTTTTCCTGAAAGACCGGGTACTGACCGGTTTGCGTACAGGCTGTCATCAACAGGGATAACGGCAGAGCTAACCAACGTTTTTGCATGATTGACTCCAAACTAAAGAAAATAAAAAAGGGCACGCCTGGTGCCCTTTAATGTACTTCAATGTTATTTGGCTAATAACGAAATATCTGCGGTGGTGATAAACAGACTGCGCAGTAATAATAGCAGCGCCAGGCGGTTTGCTTTTATTGCCGGGTCGTCAGCCATAACCATTACGTTATCAAAGAAGGCATCGATACTCGGACGTAACGTTGCCAGCTGAGCCAGTACTTCAGTATATTCACGATTAGCCGCATGGCTGTGAATACTGGCCTGAATCGCTTTTATATCGTTATACAAGGCGATCTCTGCATCTTCTGAGAGCAGTGCCTCATCAACTTTCTGATCGCCTTCAACTTTATTCTTGGCAAGAATATTCGCTACCCGCTTATTCGCGGCAGCCAGCGCCTCAGCAGCTTCATTTTGCTTAAAGCCGGCAACGGCATTAATGCGCGCTAAGAAATCGGTTGGTTGCGTTGGACGGCGGGCAGAAACCGCCTGAATAACATCAGTCTCAACATCCTGATCGTGCAGTAAGGCATTAAAGCGGCCTAATACAAAATCGACTACCTGCTCGATGACGTCCTGATTGGTAAGCTTATCACCGTAGATTTCAGCGGCTTTAACTACCACATCCTGCAGATCGATCAGTAATGATTTCTCGGTGATAATCCGCAACACGCCGATGGCAGCACGACGCAACGCAAACGGATCTTTATCACCTTTAGGTAACTGACCAATGCCAAAAATACCCACCAGCGTATCGAACTTATCGGCCAATGCCACCGCAGCACTTTCCGGCGCTTCAGGTAACACGTCGCCGGCAAAGCGCGGTAAGTACTGCTCGTATAACGCATTGGCTACCGGTGCTGGTTCACCATCGTGCAGCGCATAGTATTTACCCATTACGCCCTGAACATCCGGAAACTCCATGACCATGTCAGTCATAAGATCGGTTTTGGATAACAGGCCTGCTCGTTGCGCGTGGGCGCTATCAGCACCAATGATATCGGCAATGTAACCCGATAACGCCGCAATGCGATCAGACTTTTCTTTTAAAGTCCCTAACTGCTTCTGAAACAGCACAGACTCAAGAGAAGCTAAACGTGACTCGAGAGACTGCTTTTTGTCGGTATTAAAGAAAAACTCGGCATCTGCAAGGCGCGGGCGGATGACTTTTTCGTTACCATGAATAATCTGAATCGGATCGTGACTCTCGATATTGGTCACAAACAAGAATTTATTGGATAAAGTGCCGTCTTTATTCAGTAAAGGCACGTATTTCTGATCGCCTTTCATGGTGTGAATCAGGGCTTCTTTTGGCACATCCAGGAAGGCTTCTTCGAAACCTGCCTGCAACACCACCGGCCACTCGACCAATGCGGCGATTTCATTTAACAGGCTTTCATCGTAATCGGCAATCAGGCCCAGTTCGTCGGCTTTAGCATTCAGTGATTCAGCAATGCTGGTTGCGCGGCTGGCGAAATCGGCTACAACATAATGGGCTTTCAACGCACTCTGGTAATTATCAGCGTGATCCAGTTCGAAGGTCTGTTCACCGTGGAAACGGTGGCCCTGAATGGTTCTGGCGCTGCTTAAGCCCAAAGCTGCGATATCAATCAGTTCATCACCATAAAGTGCACACAGCGTGTGTACCGGACGAATAAACTGAGTGGTGTAGTCACCCCATTTCATTGGTTTAGGGATAGGCAGTTTGGCAATTGCCTGGCTGACGATGTCTTTCAGCAGCTCACTGATCTTCTTGCCTTTTACTTCGGCCTTGTACATCAGCCATTCGCCTTTGTCGGTAACCAGACGGTCGGCATCTTCAACATTAATACCATTACCTCGGGCCCAGCCCATGGCGGCTTTGGTTGGATTACCTTCGGCATCAAAAGCGGCAGAAACCGCCGGACCACGTTTTTCTACCACTTTATCCTGCTGTGATTCTGTCAGGGTAGTTACGTACACAGCCAAACGACGTGGCGCGGCAAACCACTGCACATCGCTGTAGCCCAGATCGGCTGCACTTAACGCATCTTTGATGTTATCGGCAAAGCTTGAGCCAAGTTGGATAAGGGCTTTTGGTGGGAGCTCTTCACTACCCAGTTCAACTAATAAATTTTCGGTGCGCACCTTTTACTGCTCCTTCTTACACAGCGGGAAACCAAGCTCTTCACGGGCATTGTAATAAGCTTGTGCAACGGCTTTGGCAAGGGTTCTAACGCGTAAGATGTAACGTTGTCTCTCCGTAACAGATATCGCGTGGCGGGCATCCAGCAGGTTAAATGCGTGGGATGCTTTCATTACCTGCTCATAAGCCGGTAACGGCAGATTCTTTTCTATCAGCAACTGACAAGCTGTTTCGCACTCATCAAAGGTTCTGAACATGACATCAACGTTGGCATAGTCAAAGTTATAGATGGATTGCTCCACTTCGTTCTGGTGGAACACATCGCCATAGGTAACTTTACCCATTGGGCCGTCTGTCCAAACCAGATCGTAAATACTGTCTACACCCTGGATATACATGGCCAGACGCTCAAGACCATAAGTGATCTCACCGGTAACGGGCTTACACTCAAGGCCTCCCACTTGCTGGAAGTAGGTAAACTGGGTCACTTCCATACCGTTAAGCCAGATTTCCCAGCCAAGACCCCAGGCACCCAGGGTAGGTGATTCCCAGTTATCTTCTACAAAGCGAATGTCGTGCACCAGTGGGTCGAAGCCAAGCTCTTTTAACGAGCCTAAATAAAGCTCCTGGAAGTTATCCGGTGAAGGCTTGAGCATGACCTGAAACTGATAGTAATGCTGCAGACGATTAGGGTTTTCACCGTAGCGACCGTCAGTAGGGCGTCGGCTTGGTTGCACGTAAGCACTGCTAATAGGCTCCGGGCCCAAAGAACGCAGGAACGTCATAGGGTGAAAGGTACCTGCTCCAACTTCCATATCCAGTGGTTGAATAATCACACAACCTTGTCTGGCCCAGTAATCCTGTAAGGCAAGGATCAAGCCCTGAAATGTTTTAATATCGTACTTAGGCATACATTAACGACTATAACTGACTGATGACTTAAAGAGGTGGGTTAGTATACATTTTGTCAGGCCATGAATGTAGGCCTAGGGCGGCTTAATTACCCGCTTGTTGACTAAAAAGTCCGGTTTATTCCAACAAAACTGGCGTCGCTATGCGACGAGTATTACGGTTGACCTATCACAGGAGAGAAAAATGAGCGAAAGTGTTATTCGGTGTGGCTGGGTGTCGGACGACCCTATTTATCAGCAATACCATGATGAAGTGTGGGGGCGGCCTGAATATGACTCACAGCAGCTGTTTGCAAAATTGTGTCTGGATGGGCAGCAGGCTGGCCTGAGCTGGATAACGATTTTAAAAAAACAGGCGGGGTTTGAAGCGGCCTTTCATCAATTCGACCCGGTCAAAATTGCCGCCATGAACGACCAGGACGTTGAGCGACTGCTACAAAACCCACAGATTATTCGTAGCCGGGCAAAAATTAATGCCATTATTACTAACGCCAGAGCCTATCTGACACTTACCGAAAATAGGGAATTCAGTGATTTTATCTGGCAGTTCACCAACCATAAAACCGTGGTAAATCAGTGGCAGGACTACCGGGATGCGCCTACCAGTACCGAAGAGTCTAAGGCGATGGCAAAGGCACTCAAAAAAGCGGGTTTTAAATTTGTTGGCGAGACGATTTGCTATGCCTTTATGCAGGCTGTGGGCATGGTCAACGACCACACCACAGACTGTCATTGTTACGAAAGTGTGCGGGAATTGGCTAACTGCGGATAGCGCTCTTCACAGTAGGCGATAATAGCCGGCAGCTCTTTTAAAACCGGCGTTTCGTGTTGCTCTTCGATAGCTTCGCGGGCTTTGTCTTCATTGAAGCGCTGCTGTTTGGATAATGCCTTACGGTCTTCTAAAATGGCGAAGCCGCTGACTTCAGTAAACAGCGTGTGAATAGCCGGATATTCACCAGCATAGTCGCGGGCTTCTTCCGGCAGTGCTCTGAGTAGCCGGCAGATACGTATAGTACCTTCTGATACATTACACTGTTGCTGCTGCATCGCTCTGGCAATGGTGTGAATACTTTCAAACCGTCATTCCGCACCTAATTAACTGATTTATTTTTCTTGACACCGAT
>CENT01094724.1_pt1 | contig 30382 bp, 24 predicted proteins | sample 530141 | NCBI WGS metagenome assembly CENT01 (sample SAMEA2591074, study PRJEB7988) | marine metagenome | isolation source: saline water (ENVO:00002010), including | reverse complement strand
AGCACTAAAGCACTAAAGCACTAAAGCACTAAAGCACTAAAGCACTAGTTCACTAGGTCTTAGGTCAGGTCATTTCACCCTAAATCATTATGCTCAAGGACAGCGTGTCTTAGATCTTTACGTCTTAGGTAAATTATAAATTGGGAAAAATACTATGAGAGCTCCGCTACTCATCTTTTTATTTATGCTGTCGCCATACTGTCTATCTACTGAGACACTGAAAGTCGCTACATTCAATGTCAGTATGGAGGCGGGAAACTATCCTGAGGCTTTAACAAAAACGAAAAATTCACAAGGGGCAACGCAGCAGTCCACACCGAGTATTAACGTGCTTCAACGAGTGCTAATTACGGGAGAGCATCCGCAAGTTAAAAATGTGGCTGAAATTATTCAGCGCGTTAATCCAGACGTACTGCTATTGAATGAGTTCGATTATATTGCGGATAAGACCAAAGGTGTCGACGCCTTTATTAGCCACTACCTGAATGTTTCTCAAAATGGTCAGCGGGCTGTTGACTATCCCTATACGTACATTGCACCGGTCAATACGGGGCTCGCCACGCCATTCGACTTAGACAATAACGGACGGGCTGAGCAGCTTGGAGGTGATGCTTACGGTTTTGGCTTATATCCAGGGCAATACGGTATGGCACTGTTGTCGAAAAATCCCATCGACATCAACAATATCCGCACGTTTCAACGGTTCAAATGGCACCACATGCCTCATCCCCAGCAGCCATACATACCCAGTCCTCAGCAAAAAGAGACTGAGTGGACGCCTTGGTACGATGCCAAAGAGTGGCAGTCGCTGCGTCTAAGCTCAAAGTCTCACTGGGATGTGCCTGTTCTGGTTAATGGCGAAAGCATTCATATATTGGCAATGCACCCAACGCCGCCGTCTTTTGATGGGGAAGAGGACAGAAACGGTAAGCGCAATCATGATGAGATTCGTTTAATGGCAGATTACTTATCGCCAGATAAAGGAAGCTATATTTATGATGACAACGGCAACAAGGTGAGTTTGCAACACAATACGCGCTTTGTACTTGTTGGTGATTTTAATGCTGCCGACATAGGCGATAAATACCTTGAGGGTGTCATTGAGCAACTAACCGAAAACCCATTAGTGAATAATACTGTGTTGCCAATAAGTTGCGGTGGGGCAGAGTCGTTTAGCGTCGCTTACAGTGACCGCTATACGGCAAGTTGGGGCGCTAGGGCTGATTATGTGCTACCCTCTGCACAGTTCGACATCACTGACGCTGGCGTTTTCTGGCCGACAAAAAACAGCGAGCTTTATCGTTTGGTGGACAAAAGAGAAGCGAGTTCGGATCATCGCTTGGTTTGGGTTACGTTAGCACTAGATTAATCCTTCTATGCGCTGGGCATTTGCTGATTATGCCCCTTTTATGCCCTGAGCATGCAAACGTTAGCAGTCGTATTATTATTTGAAAATGAGAAACCGTTGAAATATTTTTCTCTCCCATTTGCGTTGTTCGCCAAGCTTTTATTGCTATTGCTCGTACTACCCCATACAAGCGTTGCTTACGCCGCCAGTACCGGTGTCTTTACCGTTCCGCTTAATCGATACTTTCCTCAAACATGGGGCACCCAAGATGGCCTACCTCACAACACCATAAACGCGCTCGCGCAGACTCAAGATGGCTATTTATGGGCCGGCACTTGGGAAGGCTTGGCGCGTTATAATGGAGTTGAATTCGATGTGTTCACACGGGGAGAAAAAACAGGCCTGCCTGACTCAGGGATTAGAAGCCTGTTTTATCACTCAGATTCCCAAGAATTATTGGTTGCAGGCAGTAGAGGAGGACTTTCCGTATTCAACCAACAACAATGGAATGCTCAGAAAACGGCTTCATCAATGATTAATCATGGCTTTAAAAGTAGCGATAACACCGTGTGGCTAGCAATCGAAGATGGTGGACTTGAGGTAAGGTTTCCAGATGGTACAGACGCTCAATTCCTCTCCAATACCAGCGCCTATCGTGTAATTGAAGACAGACAAAAGCGAATTTGGGTCGCAACCAATGCGGGGCTCTACGTTTATAAAAACCATGATGTGGAGTTGGCAGCGCCCAATATTCCGGCGCTATCCGGCCCATCATTTACTTTTGCCCTTAACCAAGATGGCGACGTGCTGGTAGGCACTGAGCAAGGGGTGTGGCAACACAGTGCCGAAGGTTTTTCAATGTTACATCCAGCACTGGCAAGGGAATCAATCAGCAGTATATTACTGGATAGTCAAAACAGCATATGGGTGGGCACTATCAATCATGGTTTGTATAGGTTAAGTGGATTTGGTCTAGAAAAACTTGATGCAAACGTTGGGCTTCCAGATAACCGCATTTTCTCTTTGCTTGAAGATACAGAAAAAAGTATTTGGGTAGGCACCAACGGCGGTCTTTTTGCGTTGCGACGTGCGCCGTTTACTACGTTTACCCAAAGCCAAGGGTTGAGCGGCGACTATATTCGAACGGTTATGCAGCATAACGAGACTATTCTCGTTGGCAGTAGCAATGGCTTGGATGTGCTAAAAGACGGTCGTTTTACGTCGATATCATCTCCCCTCAAACGACCTACTTCAGTGTTAAGCCTAGCTAAATACGCTGACAATGCAGTATTAGTGGGTACCTATACTGACGGTGTCATGGTGTTTAAAGATGAGAAGCTAACGCCTTTTCTAAATCGTGCTGGTGGGTTACCCAGTAACGAGGTGAGAGCTATTTTACATGCCAAAGACGACAGCGTTTGGTTTGGCACAGCACACGGTTTAGTCAGGATGCTCCCCGATGGTAGCCTTGAACAATTTGATGAATCAAGGGGGTTACCCGCCCATTTCACCATGGGGTTAGCAGAAGATAAATTGGGTCGAGTTTGGGTAGCTACAGGTGTAGGCGTTGCCTATATTGAAAATAACCAAGTGTATAACATCAAATTTCCCGAAAGCTCTGATGCACAGTATGCGTTTAGTTTTCTTGCCGACAATGACGGCCTCTGGATGGCAACCGATAGGGGCGTCGCTTTCTTTGACTACGCGACAAAATCAGTGACACTTGCTGGGCGTGCTCAAGGCCTGCCCGTAGACAAAGTATTTGCTATCCAATTTGATAAAAAAGCGCGTGCGTGGATAAGCTCCAATCAAGGTGTCTTTTTAATTTCTCGTCAAAACTTACAAGCATGTATGGAAGACCCATCGAAACAGCTTCAGTTTGAGCAGTTTAAAGAGGCCGACGGCCTGCAAAGCATGCAAATGAACGGTGGATCGCAGCCTTCACTTTTTATCAGTGATGAAGATAGCATTTGGCTTGCTACCGCTAAAGGTCTCGCCAACATACAGCCTCAAAGCTTAGAACGTATCAATGGTTTCAACATTCCCGTGAACGTAGAGCAGGTTTCACTTGATGGTAGAGTAATATCGTTACTTCAAAGTAAAAAACCAATTGAAGTATCACCGAATATCGACCGCATTACGTTTGAATATGCCGGGCTGGGTTTTGCGATGCCCTCCCGCATTGAATATCAAACGAAACTAGTGGGATTCAACCAGAACTGGCTAACTCGAGACCAAGTTAGGCTAGCGGAGTATACCAACCTAGCGCCTGGTAACTATATATTCAAAGTGCGAGCTCGCTATCCCAATGGACAATGGCAAGAAAGTCGTATGCCTATCAGCTTTGTTGTGCAGCCTAAATTTACACAGACTGTAGTGTTTAAGCTCGGCGTGTTTGTCATTATTTGTTTAAGTATATTGGTGCTGTTTAGATTGCGTTTTCATCACTTACGAAAGTCTGAAGCCCTGTTACAAGAAAGAGTATTAGCGCAAACTGAGTCACTTGAAATGCAAACCAGGCAATTTGAATATCAGGCCACCCATGATGGATTAACCGGCATAGCCAATCGACGGGCCTTCGATGCCCGAGTCGTTGAATTGTTTGTTCAAGCTAAAAATAAGAAGCAGCCCCTTTGTCTAGCGATTATCGACATTGATCATTTCAAACAGGTTAACGATCAGTACTCCCATCTCATCGGTGATAATGTGATAAAAGAAGTTGCTGCTCTCATCGAAAAAGCGCTACCCGTTGACGCTGTTTGTGCTCGTTGGGGCGGAGAAGAATTTACTGTTTTGATGCCAAACTTTAATTTAGCCACCGCAAATAAGTGTATTGATAAGCTTCGCTTGTCCATTAAAAACCATGACTTTAGCTGGATTGCCGACAACCTAAGCGTTACTGTAAGTGCGGGTGTCGCGAGTATCGAGTTCGCTAGTGATCACGACAGGTTGCTAAATCAGGCTGACCAAGCGTTGTATCAAGCGAAGCAGCAAGGTCGAGATAGAGTTATTGACTACAGCTTTTGAAGTGCTGTAGCGCTATGTGCAGAACCTGAGCCTTTGATAACGCGAGATAGCATGTAAGTTAGTGCATGCGTCAGCGTTTAAGTTAGCACTGGCAGCGAAAAGCCCACTGATAAAAACCAGTATAAGAGCAGAGAATTCTATATGCGTTTACTAGCGTTTGTTTTTACCCTAACTCTCGCCGCCTGCGGTGCAAAGCCTAATGAAGACTTCATTGATATCGAAGCGATACAGAGTTTAGAGCAAGGGGTCGATCACGACCTTCCCCTGATTGCGCAAGCATATTCGATAAAAAGCAGTGAGCTGTGTGAAAAAGAGGGCGGTACGTGGAAGCAAAATGATAGCAAGCAATCTGCTATTTGTGTGTTGCCCGCCAGTGATGCCGGAAATGTGTGTTCTGATAGCTCTCAATGCACAGTGGCGTGTGTGGCAAAAAGCGACAATGTCACCGCTGGAATGGAGGTTGAAGGTATGTGCTTAGAATCTACCAATCTCTTCAACTGTCCAATTTATGTGTCAAAGGGCGTTGCCGAACAAAGTATGTGCGCCAACTAGCTAAAGCGATGCTCTCCACAAATTGACTTTTAGCGAACTTACACCTAACCAATTTATACCTAACAATTAATAAAACAGGGACATGTTAGATGCTTCAAAATATTCAACACTTTGCAAAATCCATAGCGGTTTCTCTTTTCGCTATTTTCATCTGTTTTGGTGTGCTCGATTTCCTGTGGCTAGGCATTATTGCCGACAGCTGGTATCAAACCGAAATGGCGCCGTTGCTACGCTCGCAATTTATTACGTGGCCGTGGCTAATATTTTATCTTATGTATGGCTTTGTTGTATTTGTATTGGCAGTGGTAGCAAACCGCGACAAGTCGCTATTGTACGCAGGCATTGATGGCGCCTTACTTGGGCTTGCCAGCTATGGCGCTTATAACCTCACGGCGTACAGCATTATCGACGGGTTTACCCTGTTTATCATGCTAATAGATTGGGCATGGGGAACATTCCTAACCAGCGCTAGCGCTATGGCAGGCTGGTTAGGATTTCGCGCTGTTTTAAGGAAATGAATAGCGAACAATGCGTTTTAGCACGCTAGCATACTGCTTAAAAAATCCGCCCGTGTTGTAATGCATACCGTGCTCTTTGAAAATAGCTTGTACCCGAGGTGCCATTTCTTTGTAACGGCGTGCGGGAATATCTGGAAACAGATGATGCTCTATCTGAAAGCTTAAGTGGCCGGTGAGCACGTGAAATAGCTTGCCGCCTTTTATGTTGGACGAACCAAGACCTTGTCGGTAGTACCATTGCCCTTGGGTTTCATCAATACAGTCTTCAGCGCTAAAGGTTTGCACATCACCCGTGAAGTGCCCGCAAAATATGATGGTAGACGTCCATAAATTCCTCAGTAGGTTAGCCACCAAGTTACCGGTGAAAACGTAAAGAAAGAATGGGCCGGCTAGCAAAGGAAATAACACATAGTCTTTAACTAATTGACGGGCTCCTTTGCTAAAAAAGCGACGCTTTAACTCAGCATGTGGCAGTTGATTTTTGCGGTTGTCTTTTTTCTTACCAAAAAATACGCGCTCTGCCGCCATCTCGTGATACGACACCCCCCATTGAAACATGACGCTAAGCATTACGTAGGTAATAAACTGCCATAGGTTTTTTACGCGCCAGCGAAAGTCATTCGACAAACGCAGTAAGCCATAACCAAAGTCTCTGTCTTTGCCAATAATATTGGTATAGGTGTGGTGTTCGTAATTATGCACACGATTCCAGCTAGAGCCGTCACAGGCAATATCCCACTCATAGGCTTTGGAGTTGATGTGCTTATCGTTCATCCAGTCGTACTGACCGTGCATAACATTGTGACCAATCTCCATATTATCTAAAATTTTAGCCGTTGCTAAACTCAGCACACCTACTACCCATAACAGAGGTTGTATAAACCCTAACATAAGCAATATTCTGCCGGTCCATTCACACGCACGCTGGGCCAATATTACCCGTCTAATGTAGGCGGCATCTTCACTGCCAATTTTACTTTTTATGTCGGTTTTAACGGCATCAAGCTGAGTGGCAAGTTTGGAATAGTCAGGTACCTTTGTATTGCTACTTTCTGTGCTAATTGATGCACGCTGTGAAGCCTGTTCGTTAGCATTTTCTCCACTATTTAAATGGTTGTTTGAACCTTTGAAAACTTGGCCTTTATTAACGATACTTTTATTAACCGTGCTTGGTTTAACGGTGTCTGTATTAATTGTCGTAATCATGCTTGAAGCTCCAAATCGGTAACGGCTTGAGATACACAAAGTTGAATTAGCTGCTCGGCGTTGTCTGATAGCGCGCCGGTTCGTGTATCTCGAACCACGCCACGTTTTTTCACACATTGGCATTGGTGACAAATACCCATGCCGCATCCATAAGTAACAGGTCGGTTAGCTTGCTGAAGTTGTGTTAATAGCGTTTGCTGGTTATCTACTAAAAGAGAGCTTCCGTTATGGTTTAAAGAGAAAATGGCTTTCTCAGCACTGGTTTGCGCAGTTGCCACGGGAAATGCTGCAAAATGTTCGCTATCTAATGACACATCATTAGAAGGGGGAAGGTTCGCATGTGTATTTGCCACTTCATCATAAAGAGACTGCGGACCGCATACCATCCAGTGTGAATCAGTGTGGTTATCCAAAAGCTGTTCCACCCCGCCATCTTTTTGGCGACACAGTAATTCATAGGTGAAGTACGTATTTAGTCGCTTATGTTCGGCAAGCTCTTGTGTGAGTAGATGCTCATTCTCTTTAGCAAAATACAGTAAGTGAATAGGCAGACTTTGCAGATTATCGCTACTTGCACTGTATAGGTCTTCCAGCATAGCGATGAAAGGCGTAATGCCTGAGCCGCCAGCTATCATTACAACGGGTTTGATTTGCTCGGGCACTGCTCCTTTTGAAGAAGTGCTCTCGGGCTTATCCAAACGCGCAGCGTTTGGCATAACAAAGTTGCCCATGGGTGCAGAAATATTCACTGACAACTTTGAGGATGCCTTTGATGCCGCTTGTGTTGCCGATTTCGATGAAAGCGCGCTTAAATACGGCGTTAGTGCCCCGTCTTCTTTAACCCGTATAACCAAACGGATAGTACCTTCATCCTGTCGGCTTTTTTGACCGCTAGCGATAGTAAATACCCGAGTGACTAACTTACCGTTTACTTCTACGGTAAGCGCAATATGTTGACCAGCAGTATGTTGGGGCCAGCGCTTTTGCGGCAAGAGAATAAGCTGTACGGTTGTATCACTTAGCGTAGATACCGATTTTACACGGGCTTGATAATACCCGTCCCGCCATGATGGATTCACCATTTGAAAAACCGTTTCCCAATATCCTGCCCACGTAGCGTGGTGGAAGAAAACGGCTGCGGCCTTATTTATTAATGCTTTCACTGCGATGTTTACTCTTTTCTCTTGTATTAGCTTTTATATTTGCTCTCTGGGAGCCTTCAAAAATAGGTACGGTTAGCGTTTTTACTATCACCAAAGATATGTACAACCGTAGGCTTACAACTGTACGCTCAGTCAGCGCACAAGTGTAAGCTTAAAAAAATAAAAAGCAAGAGGGCGATTATTAAATGTTCAAGCACGACAAACGCAATTAAGACAAAATGGGCTGATAAGATAGGCTGTCTAAATTGAGTCTTATTTACTGCAGCCTCTATCAAAATTGCTCTAAATTCGGTAGTATCCGCGGTCTTAATTTTTAATTAATAAGCGGACTATGTTTGAAATTAACCCGGTTACTAATGCGATAAAAGATATCCGCGAGCGCACCGACGCGCTTAGGGGGTATCTTTGACTTTGATGCGAAGTCAGAGCGTTTAGAAGAAGTAAGTCGAGAACTTGAAAACCCAGATGTGTGGAATGAACCAGACAGAGCGCAAGCATTGGGGAAAGAAAAGGTAGCCTTAGAGCAAATTGTGGAAACCATTCACAATTTAGACCAAGGCACTGAAGATGTTGAAGGTTTGGTTGAACTTGCCGTAGAAGCCGAAGACGAAGAGACATTCGAAGAAGCGCAAAATGAACTGAATAGTTTAATTGAGGCGCTAGAGAAACTTGAGTTTCGCCGTATGTTCTCCGGCCCAAACGATGCCAACGATTGCTACATTGATATTCAATCTGGGTCAGGCGGTACGGAAGCTCAGGATTGGGCGAATATGCTGCTGCGTATGTATCTTCGCTGGGGTGAAGCTCACGGTTTTAAAACCGAACTTATCGAAGTATCAGACGGTGATGTTGCCGGCATAAAAAGTGCGACATTACGCATTCAAGGTGAGTATGCCTTTGGCTGGCTGCGTACCGAAACAGGCGTTCATCGCCTTGTTCGAAAGTCGCCATTTGACTCTGGCAATAGAAGACACACCTCGTTTTCTTCGGCGTTTGTATACCCTGAAGTCGACGACGATATTGATATCGATATCAATCCTTCCGATTTGCGTATTGATACTTACCGAGCCTCAGGTGCCGGTGGACAGCACGTAAACCGAACGGACTCCGCTGTGCGTATTACCCATGAGCCCACCGGAATTGTGGTGCAGTGCCAGAACGATCGCTCGCAGCACAAAAACAAAGATCAAGCCATGAAGCAGTTGAAAGCGAAACTCTATGAGTTTGAACTGCAAAAGCAAAACGTTGAAAAACAAGCGATGGAAGACAGTAAGTCAGATATCGGGTGGGGGAGCCAAATACGGTCTTACGTATTAGACGATTCTCGCATAAAAGATTTGCGTACTGGCGTTGAAACACGCAACACCCAGGTTGTCCTTGATGGCGATTTGGATAAATTCATTGTAGCTAGCCTGAAATCTGGGCTGTAGACCGAACAACGAAGTGAAAGGTTATGACTGACCAACAAACTGACGATAACAAATTGATTGCAGAGCGCCGTGCTAAGTTAAGCGCTATTCGTGAGCAGTGCCGTGCAAACGGTTTCCCTAACAGCTTCCGTCGCGAAAATTACGCTGACGAATTACAAGCTAAGTTCGGTGAATTCGATAAAGAAACGCTGCAAGAGCAGGGTAATAAAGTAAGCATCGCCGGACGTATTATGGCAAAACGCGGTCCATTTATGTTGCTTCAAGACATGACTGGACGTATTCAGGCCTATGCTGACAAAGATACGCAGAAAGTGCTTAAAGCCAAATATGGTGCGTTAGATATTGGCGATATTATTGGTGTTGCCGGTGATTTGCACAAATCTGGCAAAGGCGACTTATACGTTAATATGGCCGAATACGAGCTGCTGACTAAAGCACTGCGCCCGTTGCCCGAGAAGTTTCATGGCTTAAGCGATCAGGAAACTAAGTATCGTCAGCGCTACGTAGATTTGATCACCAGCGAGCAAACCCGTAAAACCTTTATGATCCGCAGCAAAATTGTGAATGGTATTCGCAATTATTTGACTAAGCGCGACTACCTAGAAGTAGAAACGCCAATGCTGCAGGTTATTCCAGGTGGCGCTACTGCAAAGCCTTTTGTAACGCATCACAATGCGTTAGACATTGATATGTATTTGCGTATTGCCCCTGAGCTTTACTTAAAGCGCTTGGTAGTAGGCGGGTTTGAACGAGTGTTCGAAATTAACCGCAACTTCCGTAACGAAGGCTTATCAACGCGTCACAATCCCGAGTTTACGATGCTTGAATTTTATCAAGCTTACGCTGACTACAACGACTTGATGAATCTTACGGAAGATATGCTACGCACTTTGGCGGAAGATATCCTCGGTACTAGCATTATCACCAATACCACAAAAGACACTGACGGCAATGTAACCAGTGAAGTTCAGTACGACTTTGGTCAGCCTTTTGAGCGTTTAAGCATGGGTGATGCCATTTTGAAGTATTGGCCAGAGGCCAATGAAGCAGCAATCCGCGACCCAGAAGCGCACCTCGATGCGCTGAAAGCCATGGCAAAGCAGCTTCATATTAAAGAGCCTGAAGTGGATGGCATTTGGGGTGCAGGTAAATACTTGTGTGAAATTTTTGAAGCCACTGCAGAAGAGAAACTAGAACAACCGACGTTTATTACGGAATATCCGTGGGAAGTTTCTCCGCTAGCGCGTCGCAACGATAATAACCCGTTTATTACTGACCGCTTTGAGTTTTTCGTTGGTGGTCGTGAATTGGCCAACGGCTTTAGTGAGCTTAACGACCCAGAAGATCAAGCGGAACGTTTTGCTAAGCAAGTGGTAGAAAAGGACGCTGGCGACGATGAAGCTATGCATTATGATGACGATTACATTCGCGCCCTTGAGTATGGCTTACCGCCTACAGCGGGTGAAGGTATTGGCATCGACAGATTAGCCATGTTGTTTACCGACAGCTCTACTATTAAAGACGTAATTTTGTTCCCTCACATGAAGCCTCAAGCAGGCAACGACGCTGAGGCAAAAGACTCAAAAGCCGAGTAAAAAAACCGAATAAAGAAAGCTAAACAAGAAGCGCTTTCACGCGCTCTACAAGAAGGGTATTGGTGGGAACGCTAATACCCTTTTTCTTTGCCATAGACACAATATAGCCGTTGATCGCGTCTATCTCAGTTTCACGTTTATACTGTACATCTTGATGCATACTGGAAAAATTACTGCCCGTCGCCTTTGCTACCTGAATTACTTTGTCTTTAACTTCACTAAGGTCGAAGTGCTCACCGCAAGCTCGAGCTACTGCTACAAATTCTTGGCAAATATCGTGTATTTGTTCGCTGTAGCTTTCATCGCAAATAGCAATATTAGGAACATTATTAAGCGCAGTGAGTGGGTTTATGACTGCGTTAACTGCAAGCTTGCTCCAAAGCGCGTGTAAAATGTTGTTTGAGAGTGCCACTGGCGGCAACGTCTTATTCAGTAATGCATAGGCTCTCACAAGCTGTCTACTTTCACGCTCTGTTTTTGATAGCTTGCCTGTTTTCCCTAAGCTGCCTGTTTCCAATAGACTGTCTGTTTTCAATAGATGGTCTGTTTTCAATAGATGGTCTGTTTTTAATAGACTGTCAGTATTGAATGAGTCGGCTAACGCACACAAGTTAGGGTGTTTTATACTGCCTAGCGTAGTACTTCCCAAGCCCGTATACACAAGCTGTTGCTGTGCATCGTCTCTTTGCTTTTTCAACGCACCGTGGCTCGTTGTCGCTAATAACAGTGGATAGTCATCACCGAGTAAGGCTCGCGCTATTTCGTGTCCGCCCATGCCATTTTGCAGTAATACAACAACCGGTTTGGCGTGTAAAAACGGTAGCCATTGGCGAAGAGCCGATTCCAGTTGATACACTTTAAGCGGAAATATTAGCACATGGTCGGCATCAATCTTCGTGGGTGATGCAATAGCGCCGTGTAGGGGAAAAGAATGTCCATCAAGCCATGTTGCTTCGTTTGGAATGCTAGATTCGTTTGGAGTGCTAAAAAATGTAGCGAGTGTTGGTTTATCACAACGCTTGGTAGCTTCATTGCGGTGCAAAGGAGAGTAAACCCGAGGATAGCGAGTATAAGTCACCTTGTGCTTTTCAGCGCCAGCTGCCAAGAGGCTCCCAATGGCACCACTGCCCACAATATGTAAGTGTGTCATATCAGTTAGGTTGCCTGGCCGCGCTCAGGGAACTGTCATGAGTGTAGCGAGAGGGCAGTGCTGGCCATGCAAAATCATCGGGGGTTGCGACAGTTAATAGCCACTGCTTAACGGTATCGTCGTTAAATTCATTGCCCTCTAATAAAGGCGCGGTAAAGGTCTTTGTTCCGCTTTTCAGAGGCAATGAAAGCATAAAGGCGTGTAAATACAATCGGTCGGCACTGCTACCGCCGTAGAGTGAATCCCCTAAAATAGGTGCGCCCATGCTTTTTAAAGCAACTCTAATTTGGTGAGTTTTACCTGAATGGGGCTTTAATAAAAAACCGCGGATCCCTTGTTTTGCCGACTGGCTAAAAAATTGAGTGACGGCAGGGTTGTCAGTGGTTTTTAACAAAATGTGTTGACCACCACGGCGATTTTTCATGTCGCCGATGATTAAGCCCTGCTTTTTCTTCGGCTTTTTATCACTGAGCGCTAAGTAGTACTTACTTACCTGGCGAGTCTCGAATAGCAAGCCAATTTCTGCTGCCAAATGCTCATTTTCAGTAAGGCATAAACAGCCAGAAGTGCCGGTGTCTAAGCGGTGGCATAGAAACAGTTGAGGTACATTTAACTGCCGTTTTAATAACTCGACTATACCCAGTTCCGGTTCAAGCTCTGAACCAAGTTCTGAACCCAGCCCTGCACTGGGTTGTGCAACATGCTCGCTATGCGTAGGTGACGTAGTATGCATGGCAATGCCAATGGGCTTATTGACAACAATAACCCCGTTGTCACGGTAAATAATAGGAATGTGCTGCACTGCCTAGTTTCACTTAACGTCTAGGGTTGCTAACGCTTCTTCGTAGTCTAATTCGTCTACCGCCTCAATAATTGCTTCGCGCTTTTCATCGCTAAGGTTCATCGCATTTAGCCATTCATCGAGAGTAGTTTGTGAAATAAACTCACTGGCTTTTAGCGCTGCCACTAGCTGCTTCTCAGCGCGTTCTGCAGCTGCGCTATTTGTCACATTATTCGTCACATTATTCGTCGCATTAGTTTGCGCTTCAGATGCCGCGGGCTCAGCAGTCAGGCTGTCTACTTCGGCAACCGTGTCATTAAGCAATACAACAAACTGAGGGTAATTACCGGGTAGCTGTTGCTCGTTTCTAATTGCACTTTCTATTTGTTTACTGTCATTGTGAAGCGCGAATAAGCCCAAGTTACCAGTCACGCCCTTTAGTGTATGCATAAGCGAGTAGGCATCGTCATACTGCTCCTTTTCCATAAGCGCCTGCAAGTTTGCATCTAAAAGACGATATTCATCTGTAAATTTTCCGAGTAGGGTAAATAAGAGTTTTTTGTTCCCGCTTAACTGCGACATCCCAAATTCGAGATCGACTAATGTGGTTGACTTGTCCATGCAAGTATCCTTTTACAACACGTTAAAGCGACGTTGCTCTAACGTCGTTGGTCATTGCTTTACTACCATTGAGCGAAACAATATGGCACTGGTTTACATTACCAGAGATGATAGAACTCATAATGGTGATAGTGTATTTCAAGATTGCACAAATTAATACAGTCATAGCGTTGGCTGTACAAGTAAAGCATTAAAAATTCTGTTAATCTTCGATGCAAATGCGACGCCCTCCTCTGTTATAAAATAATAAAAACACCGCTTTAAAAAGCGCGGTTTATAACGTAGTTAGTTAAAAAAGGAATAAACATGCCGGGTAACCCCTCCTTTCGTATCGTCTGTGCGGCCCTTTTAGTGTTAATTAGTAGCGGGTGCCAACGGGTGCAGGTAGAACAACCGCAAGAAGAAAATTCAGTTTCTATTCCTTTTGAGAAATACACCTTGGATAACGGCCTAACCGTCATTCTTCACGAAGATAACTCAGACCCACTTGTGCACGTAGACGTGACTTTTCACGTTGGCTCTGCGCGGGAAGAAGTTGGCAAATCAGGATTCGCCCATTTTTTTGAGCACATGATGTTCCAAGGCTCAAAACACGTTGCTGACGAACAGCATTTTAAAGTTATCACCGAAGCAGGTGGAAACTTAAACGGCACAACAAATACAGACAGAACCAATTATTTTGAAACCGTACCTGCTAATCAATTAGAAAAGGTATTGTGGCTTGAATCTGATCGCATGGGCTATTTACTTGAAGCGGTAGATCAGAAGAAGTTTGAGAACCAGCGGGAGACCGTTAAAAACGAAAGGGCCCAACGAGTCGATAATCAGCCCTACGGGCTTCGATTTGAGCTAAACGGCGAAGCGCTCTATCCCGAGGGTCACCCTTATTCATGGTTAACAATAGGCTACGTTGAAGATTTAGACCGCGTAAACGTTAACGATTTAAAGGCATTCTTTAAACGTTGGTATGGACCAAACAATGCAGTGCTCACCATTGGCGGCGATATTGATGTGGCCAAAACAAAAGCACTTATTCAGCAGTATTTTGGCGATATACCCTCAGGGCCAGAGGTTGTGGATGCGAAGCCTCAGCCCGTGACGCTTGATGAAACGCATTACTTAACCTTAGAAGACAAGGTACATTTGCCCCTGCTACAAATAACGTACCCCACAGTTTATGCCCGTCACGTTGATGAAGCGCCTTTAGATGTGTTGGCCAATATTCTTGGCGGTGGTAAAACATCGTTATTTTATAAGAACTTGGTAAAGCAAGGAATGGCGGTGCAGGCCGCTGTGTCTCACCCCTGTCGCGAGCTAGCCTGTGAGTTTCAGCTATTGGCCTTAGCCAACCCTGCTAAAGTGACGTCGCTAGCGACACTTCAACAAGCGCTCAACGATACATTAAAAGAATTTGAAACCCGAGGGGTTACCGCCGATGACCTTGCCAGAACGAAAGGTCAGTTAGAATCTAGGACGGTATTTGGGCTTCAAAGTGTTTCAGGTAAAGTCTCTGCGCTTGCAGCAAATGAAACCTACTACAAAACCCCCGACCTCATTGCACAAGACATTGCGCGATACAATTCGGTTACCGCTAGCGACATTATGCGTGTATACAATGATTATATTAAAGACGCCAACAGCGTTGTATTAAGTGTTGTGCCAAATGGCAGCCCTCAGCTTGCCGCAGCAGAGCCCACTTTCGAGCGACCCACGCGCACACTTACCGATGACCAATTACAATTTGAGCATCAATCAGCCTCTGCTAAGCATAAAAGTGACAATGAGTCGTTCGCTAGCCCAGCGTCAACGTTTGATAGAAGCATTATGCCAGGAGCTGGGCCTGCGCCGGTTTCTAAAGTACCAGACTATTGGGAACGTTCGCTACGTAATGATATTAAGGTGCTTGGCGTAACCAGTAATGAAACGCCCACGGTAACCATAACCTTAGGTATGGACGGTGGCATGTTGCTAGACCCAGAAGGCAAAGCAGGCACCGCATACCTTACGGCGCTACTGATGAACGAGACCACGGAAAACTACAGTAATGAAGACTTAGCAAACGAACTTGCTAAGCTAGGCAGTTCGATTCGCTTTAGCACTGGTGGAAGGTTTACTCAGATGTCAGTGTCTACCTTGACGAAAAATATTAAACCCACGCTAGCGTTGATGGAAGAGAAGCTGTTTAACCCTGCATTTACTGAAGCAGATTTCTCGCGCATGAAAGAGCGCGTTCTGCAGGGCTTGCAGCAGCAGGCAAAAACGCCCTCTAGCCTAGCGCAGAGAGCCAAAGACTTAATTCTGTTTGGGGAAGAAAATCGAGTAAGTTTGCCTGATGGAGGCACTATAGCGTCGGTAAACAATATTGCCTTGGATGATGTAAAAGCATTTTACGAGCGCTATTATTCACCCGCAAAGGCCAGCATGGTTGTTGTGGGTAACCTGACGCCAGAGCAGACCATGGAAGCGCTTGGCTTTTTAAATGACTGGGAAGGGCAAGACTATGATTTTGTCGATTACCATGAATTTCCTCAGTACGAAGAACAAAACCTGTATGTAGTACACAGTCCTGATGCGGTGCAGTCGGTGGTGTATATTGTGAATAGAGGTTTACCCTTTGATGCCACAGGCGAATATTTTAAATCTCGACTTATGAATTTCCCGCTAGGTGGAGCCTTCAACAGTAGAATCAATTTAAATCTACGGGAAGATAAAGGTATAACCTACGGTGCGAGTAGTGGCTTTGTTGGTGGAAAAACCTTAGGTTGGTTTGAAGTGGGTACTGATTTAACCGCAAAGGATACTGCACTGGGCATCAAAGAGATTTTTGCCGAGATAAATGCGTATAAAGAAAAGGGCGTGACTGAGTCTGAAATTGAATTTATGCGAAATGCCTTTACATTAAGTGATGCATTGGCATTTGAAACGCCCTCTAGCAAAGCTCGCTTTTTACGACAGTTGCTCAGCTATGACTTGGAAAAAGGATATCGAGACGAGCAACTCGACATCATTAACCGCATAGATAGAGCTGCTATTAACAGGCTAGCAAAACAATATTTGAATGCTGATAAGATGCAAATTATTGTAGTGGGTGATAAAACGAAGATTTTGCCACAGCTGAGCTCATTAAATATACCGATGGTTGAATTATCGGTAGAGGACAACAAGCGAGAAGCGTTAGACTAAACAGCCAACGTATCTTGAATTTACACTATTGCCGCCCATGACTTCAAAACTGGGCGCAATAATGACATCAAGGAATACCATTTTGACAGCAGACAACATTTGTTTCGACGCGCGCGTTAAGGCGCTTAAATCGCCAGAATTTTTAGCCTCGTTAAAAGACATAAAGCGTGGTGTAGAGCGAGAGGCGCTTCGAATCAATCCAAACGGTACGTTGGCACAAACGCCACATCCTAAGCCGTTGGGCTCGGCCCTGACTCACGAATCTATTACGACAGACTTTTCTGAGTCTTTGTTAGAGTTTATTACTCCTCCAGAGGCAAGCTCAGCAAAGACCGTTGCACAACTTCAAGATATTCACCGCTTTGTTGCAGATAATATTGAAGAAGAGCAAATTTGGCCGCTAAGCATGCCCTGCTTTATCGATGATGAGACGGAAATTCCCATTGCCTACTTTGGCGAGTCTAACGTGGGTAAAATGAAGCGTGTGTATCGCATCGGGCTTAAAAACCGCTACGGTAGTAAGATGCAGGCTATCGCGGGTGTTCATTTTAACTTTTCCTTACCAGAGAGCTTTTGGGCACTGTGGGCGAAACAAAACGGTACCACTCATTCACAAGACCAAACGTCGGCAGAGTATTTTGGCCTTATTAGAAACTATCGCCGCTTGTGCTGGTTAATCCCTTATTTGTACGGTGCTTCTCCAGCTTTATGCAGCTCATTCTTAAAAGGCAAGGAGTACAGTCTACCGTTTAAGAAGGTGGGTAAAGGTACACTGTATATGCCTTACGCCACATCGCTTAGAATGAGCGACTTAGGCTATACCAGCGCAGAACAATCTTCGCTAAAAATTTGCTACAACGAATTGGATAATTACGTTCGCTTGTTGCGCGAAGCGATGAGCACACCTTCCACTCGTTTTGAGCGCTTTGCCTCAGGTGAAGGCGGAAATTATCAGCAGCTCAATCACAATATTATTCAAATTGAGAACGAGCTTTATTCTCCTATTCGTCCTAAGCAGCCTACTGAGTCAATGGAGAAGCCCACCGACGCTCTCGTAAGGCGCGGTATTAGCTATATAGAAGTGCGCGCATTAGATGTAAACCCGTTTTCTGCCATAGGCATCTCTGATTCGCAGTTTGATTTTCTTGATGTATTTCTGCTTTCCTGTTTGCTGATGCCCAGTGACGCGTTAGACGAACAACAGCTTCATGAAGCAAAAGAAAATATGGATCGCGTTGTGTTGGAAGGAAGAAACCCGGAGCTAATGCTGACAGAAAACGGCAACCCGGTATCGTTACCTCAATGGAGCGAAAAGCTTTTTGCATATTTTGGCCAAGCGGCCACATTGCTTGATGAGGCGAATAACACAAAACAATACACCAGGGCGGTGAGTGACGAATACGCTAAAATTCAAAACCCCGCTTTAACGCCTTCAGGGAAAATGCTTCAGTCTCTGTTAGATGGTGACAAAGACAATAGTATTTTTGGGTTAGAGTTAGCGCAGAAATACAGCAACGAAATGAAAGGGTTTGACTACACGTTTACCGATAGTGCTGAGTTTGTTAGACAGGGCGAAAGCTCTTTTGACGCACAGCGAGAAATAGAGACGTCAGATGAAAAAGACTTTGATACCTTTATTACTGACTATTTTGCCGAGCCCCAAGCAAAAAAAAATGCCTGACATAAGTCAGGCATTAAAGGGTTCCAGGGAAACACACATTTTACTAGAACATTAATTAAGACACGCTATGAGCCAAAAGTTCAAAAAATGGGTTGTTTTTTTATCAGCCCTTATCGTTCTTTTTCCGCTGTTAATCGCAGGGTGTGCCACAACACCCCCGAAAAACAGCAGTAACTTGTGTGAAATCTTCTACGAAAAAGAAGATTGGTACGATGCCGCTGCCGATGCAAGGGATAAATGGGGCGTCCCCATTCACATACCCATGGCAATGATGTACCAAGAGAGCTCCTTTAGACACGACGCACTTCCTCCCAGGGATTACGTGTTTTTTGGCTTAGTTCCTTGGGGAAGAGTGAGTTCAGCGTATGGTTATTCACAAGCGAAAACGCCTACGTGGGAAGATTACATAAGAGAAACAGATAGCAGTGGCGCAGACAGAGACAACTTTGAAGATGCCATTGATTTTATGGGCTGGTTTATCTACAAATCGCAAAAGGTCAATGGTGTGTCTAAGTGGGATGCTTACGCCCAGTACCTTAATTACCATGAAGGTTGGGGCGGGTATAAGCGCCGCAGCTACGATAGAAAGCCATGGCTTAAAAAGGTGGCATCAAACGTCAAAGCGCGCTCGTTACGCTATGCCACTCAGCTAAAAACCTGTGAAGAAGATCTTCAAAAAGGTTGGTTTATGAAGCTATTCAGCTAAAGCTACTTTGTAAGGCGTTTGTTCTTGTGGCTCTGCGGGCTGTTACACGCCCTTTGAAACTAGCGTATTAATAAGCAGCATATATCAAAACAAAATCATAAAACATTAGAACAAAAAAAGAGGGGGTAGATTATCTCTACCCCCTCAGCGACGCTAAGCTAAGACCGTTTTTTTGACCCAACGTCGAACAGGCATACTCAATGTATTGCAAATGAGAATGATTTGCAATAGCAATTTGGTGTATTTTTTGTGACCCTTCTATTTCTTTGATGCAGATCAAGATACCCATGCGAAACCATTCATCCCTTTTACGCTGTTGATCTAGATCATAACCGCAGCTTTCGCACTTCCATACACTCCAACTATAGATTTTTTATTCACGTGCTTGTTTACGTGCTAATTTTTCGTACTTGTGGAGAGAACAATTATGTTGTGGACAATGATTAAAGATCCGGTGGTGTGGGGTTCGCTGTTAGGTATAGGTATTATTGTTGGAATGATGGTGTACTACACCTATTTGTTCATGCACAACAGCGCGGCTGGAAAATAAAGCTGGTTGCTTTAAACGGCAGAGGCAGTCAGGCCTCTATTTTCAAAAAGTAGAGTGCAGCTACTGTTTGCCAGCCATTACCGGCACATCAAGCAATACCAGTAAAGCGGCTTTACCGCCATACTCTAACGGGGCCTGGTGAAACGCTTTAACGTGGGGATGTTGAACCAAGTAATGGGGCAGGGCGGCTTTCAGTACGCCCTGACCAAAACCGTGCATAATACAGGTGCAGTCTACAAGGTCTTTTCTCGCGGCGTAAATGAGCGCGGCAATTTCATCTTTTGCTATTTCTCTGCTCAGTCCGTGAAGATCTAAATGTAGCTCTGGCGAAAAGTCACCTCGTCGCAATTGCTTTAACACATGAGTGGGCACATCGCTGCGGCAATAACGTATCGGGCCTTCTTGTGGCAATACGGCTTGGTACATGTCTGAAAAGTTAAACGACGCAGCAAGTTGTTTACTGTGTTTAAGATTTTTAGCCGACGACTGCTGTTTCTTCTTAAATAGCTCTACTTGCTTATTTGGCTCTACTTTATCTTGCGCCAACGGCTTTACGCCAGCCATGGCGTCGGTAAACGAAAAGGTCTCTTCTTGAACAGTAGGCGCGTGCGTACTTTGCTGCTTTTTCAACGCTTTCAATTCTTTTTTAAACACTTTCATAATGAATCTAATCTGCATTGGGCTTTCAAAGAAGCAAGAAGCTTCTGTTAAAAGCGAGCGTTAATAAAATACCTTTCGACGCTGCTGCACCACAGTTAATTATGTGAATTAGCATGAAGTTTGGGTATGATACCAGCTTTCAAAATATTGATGTACCCAAACGCTATGACCGATAAGTTTTACCTAGAAGAAGCCATTGACGATCTGCATACATTGCTTGATATGACCCGATGGGCAACAAGCCGTTTTAATGACGCTGAACTCTACTTTGGTCACGGCACTGACAATGCGTGGGACGAAGCAACAAGCTTGGTATTGCAAGCCCTTCACCTTCCACACCCTATCTTATCGTCAGTGGGAGAACATATATTGTCTTCTCGCCTTACAAAAAGTGAGCGTGAGAAAATAGCAGAGCTTGTATTAAAGCGTGTACAAACACGCATGCCTTTGCCCTACATGACTAACGAAGCATGGTTTTGCGGTATGCCGTTTTATGTTGACGAACGAGTGCTCATTCCTCGTTCACCCTTTGCTGAGTTAATTCAAAACCACTTCTCGCCGTTTGTAGAAAACGAACCGTCGAACATTCTTGATATGTGTACTGGGGGAGCCTGTATTGCAATAGCACTTGCCCATGCTTACCCAGAAGCGCAGGTAGATGCGGTGGACATTAGCTCAGACGCACTTGAAGTGGCAGATATCAACATACAAGAGCATGGCCTTAGTCATCGCGTTTATCCCATTCAGTCTGATTTATTCACAAGCCTTGAAGGGCAAAAGTACGATTTAATTATTTCAAACCCGCCGTATGTTGATGCACAAGATATGGCAGACCTCCCAGAAGAGTATCATCATGAGCCAGAACTCGCGCTAGCCGCAGGAGAAGATGGCCTTGATTTGGTAGCTACCATGTTGCGTCAGGCCCCTATGTATCTAAACGATGGCGGTTGGCTATTTATCGAAGTGGGTAATAGCGAGGTGCACATGAATGAAAGATTTCCTGGCTTAGAAGTTATTTGGTTAGAATTTGAAAACGGCGGCCAAGGCATCTTTGCTGTGAATAAAAACACACTGGTTCAGTATTTTAGTAGTAAGGATTAATGGTTAATTATGTCAGGTAACAGCTTCGGGAAACTTTTTACTGTAACCACGTTCGGAGAAAGCCACGGTATTGCTATTGGCGGTGTCGTAGACGGTTGTCCTCCAGGATTGGACATTACTGAAGAAGATCTTCAAATTGATTTAGACAGAAGAAAGCCGGGAACGTCTCGTTACACCACTGCTCGTAGAGAAGATGATGAGGTACAAATCCTTTCAGGCGTTTTTGAGGGCAAAACAACGGGAACCAGTATTGGCCTGTTAATTAAAAACAAGGACCAACGAAGCCAAGATTACGGCAATATTGCCGACCGGTTTCGTCCCGGCCACGCCGACTATACCTACGATCAAAAATATGGCAGCCGCGATTATCGCGGAGGTGGCCGCTCATCTGCTCGCGAGACAGCTATTCGCGTAGCAGCGGGTGGTATTGCAAAAAAATACCTTAAAGAAGTTCATGGTATCGAAGTGTTAGGCTACCTATCTCAATTGGGCCCCATTGCCGTAGAGAGCGTTGATCATACTATTACCAATACCAATCCTTTTTTCTGCCCAGACGAGAACAAACTAGGCGCTCTCGACGAATACATGCGCGATTTAAAGAAGTCTGGCGATAGTATTGGCGCGAAAGTGTCAGTGGTCGCTAAGAACGTGCCTGTAGGACTTGGTGAGCCCGTGTTTGACAGACTAGATGCCGAAATTGCGCATGCCATGATGGGTATCAATGCGGTTAAAGGCGTTGAAATTGGCGACGGGTTTGACGTTATTAATCAAAAGGGCAGTGAGCATCGCGATACGCTGACTCCTGATGGCTTCGCGTCTAATCATGCCGGTGGCGTACTTGGTGGTATTTCTACGGGGCAAGACATTGAAGTTCACATGGCATTAAAGCCAACGTCGAGTATTTCTGTGCCAGGAACGACAATCAATAAGCAAAACGAAGAAATTGATATTGTGACAAAAGGTCGCCATGATCCCTGCGTTGGCATTCGCGCTGTGCCTATTGCTGAGGCAATGATGGCGCTAGTATTGATGGACCATCTATTGCGCCACCGCGCACAAAATATGGGCGTTGTATCAACGACAGCACCTATTTCCGGCAGCCGTTAAACGCCACGTTTATCGTTTAAAACACTTGGCTTGCTGTATTACGTTAGTGGCGCCCTAATATCACATTAGTGGCGCCTTTTTAAATGGTCGGTGTAAATGGATTTTATACATATGGAGATACGCATTGACGCTTCCTAGCCACTCTTCGGTTACCAGTAAAAAGTCTCTCATTATTTTAGCATTAACCTATTGGCTCTACTTTGGTCAACTTGGTGTGCTTGTTCCCTATTTAGGTATTTTTTTAGACGGTCGGGGCTTTTCGTCACAGGACATTGGTGAGCTATTTGCTGTTATTACGTTAGCGCGTATTTTAGGGCCTGGACTGTGGGCAGGTGTGGCAGATAAAACGGGTAACGCGGTTGGCATTATGCGACTTGGCTGTCTTCTTACGGTGCTCACCTTTAGCTCGGTGTTTTACTTTTCCAGCTTTTGGGGGCTCACTTTTGCCTTCGGTCTTATGATGATGTTTTGGACTGCGGTATTGCCTCAGCTGGAGGTGATCACAATGAACGCAGTCTCTACGAGTACCGCTAACTACGGGCAAATAAGACTGTGGGGCAGCATTGGTTTTATCTGCTTGACCGTGACTGCGGGTAAAGCCCTCGATATATTTTCCACCGAAACTCCGGTGTATGTCAGTGTTGGGGTGCTATCGCTACTATTCATCAGTACATTATTCATTACCGCGCCGGCTAAGAAATCAAAAACTGAAAGTGAGCCTGGAAGTATTTGGAGGTTCGTTAAGCAAAAACCGTTTGCGATATTTATTTTTGCCTCTGCATGTCTACAAATTAGCTTTGGTGCCTTCTATGGCTTCTTTGCATTGTACATGCGAGACCTTGGATACTCTGGTCAGCAAACCGGCGTATTTATCGCATTTGGTGTACTGGCGGAGGTGGGCATATTCTTAGTTGCCAGACATCTTATTAGCCGTTTTGGCGTGTGGAATTTGCTGTTTGCGAGTATCGCGCTGACGGCTCTGCGATGGTACTTGCTTGCCGACTTTGCCCAACATATATCCGTGATTGTGCTTAGCCAAGTTATTCACGCATTAAGCTTTGGATTGACTCACGCGGTGTCTGTGCACTTTATTCATCAGTATTTACCCGCAGCATTTCACAGCCGCGGGCAAGCCGTGTATATCAGTATTGCCTTTGGTTTAGGGGGCGCGTCTGGTAACTACCTTGCAGGTCAGCAGTGGTCACAAGGCACCAATGCCTATGAAACCTTTGTGACTGCAGCCGTTTTCGCTGCAGTGGGGGCCCTGTCTCTCTTCTTGTGCTCTAAAAAAGTGATGGATGGTAAGCCACCTCAACAAGCCTAATCAACCCATTAAATTGAAGGCCAAGCTTCAGAAGTCCAAGCTTCAGATGTCCAAGCCTCAAAAGGTCAAGTTTCAAAAGGCCAAGTTTCAAAAGGCTAATTATCAGAAGAAGCGGGGCTAGGGCATTGTGAAATGACCTCTATTTTACCGCATTTATGCTCTTGCTCTAACCGTACATCAAATTTCCACAGCCGATGCAAATGACGCATCACTTCCTCTTTTGACTTGGCAAGAGGGATATCGTGTTGAGGGATGTAGCGTAATGTTAAGGAACGGTCGCCGCTTATATCTACGTTGTATACCTGAATATTAGGCTCTAAGTTGCTCAAGTTATATTGGGCCGAGAGCTTTTCTTTGATTGTGTGGTACCCCTTTTCATTGTGAATAGCACTTACGTTTATAAACGATTTTGAGGTGTCGTCTTCAAGAGCGAATAGCTTGAAGTCTCGAATGATTTTTGGGGATAAGAACTGACTGATAAAACTTTCGTCTTTAAAGTTCTGCATGGCAAAATGCACCGTTTCTAACCAGTCCTTCCCTGCGATGCTGGGAAGATAGTAATAATCTTCTTCAGTAGGAGATTGGCATACCCGTTTGATATCCATAAACATAGAAAAGCCTAACGCGTAGGGATTAATACCAGAATAATACGGACTGTTGTATTCGGGCTGCATGACCACGCTTGAGTGACTGTGCAGAAACTCCATCATAAACCTGTCGCTTACCAGCTTGTCGTCGTACATTTTATTTAGAATGTGATAATGCCAAAAACAGGCCCATCCCTCATTCATTACTTGGGTTTGCTTTTGAGGATAAAAATATTGCGACACCTTGCGCACTATTCTTACAATTTCACGCTGCCACGGCTCTAATAATGGCGCATTCTTTTCAATAAAATAGAGTAAGTTTTCCTGTGGCTCACTAGGAAAACGACGAGGGTGGGTAGTATGTTTTTGCGCGTTCTCCGGCAGTGTTCGCCATAGTTCATTGACCTGCGACTGTAAGTAAGTCTCGCGCTCTTGTTGACGGTTCTTTTCTTCCTGTAGGGAAATTTTCTGAGGCCGCTTATACCTATCTACGCCAAAGTTCATTAACGCGTGGCACGAATCAAGAATATTTTCCACATCCTCAAAGCCAAATTTTTGTTCGCATTCGGCAATGTAATTTTTAGCAAACACCAGATAATCAATGATTGAGTCAGCGTCGGTCCAGGTTTTAAATAGATAGTTGCCCTTAAAAAAGGAGTTGTGGCCGTAGCATGCATGGGCCATAACTAACGCCTGCATGGTAATGGTATTTTCTTCCATTAAATAAGCAATACAGGGGCTTGAATTAATGACTATTTCGTACGCCAACCCCATTTGTCCTCGTTTGTACTGCTGCTCAGTCTGAATAAACTTTTTACCAAACGACCAGTGGGTATAGTTGAGCGGCATGCCGATGCTGGCGTAGGCATCCATCATTTGTTCTGCGGTAATAACTTCAATTTGGTTGGGGTAGGTGTCGAGTTTGAATGCTTTTGCTATACGGTCAATATGTTCCTCGTACTCACCAAGGAGGTCAAAGTTCCAATCAGGTCCATCACTAAGCTCATAAAATTGATGGGATAAGGGGGGAGTCGACATAGAATGCTCCTTAACTTGCGTCAGCATCTGCGCGCTTAAATATCTCTCTAAACACGGGATAGATATCAGCTTGAGATTCAATATGCTTACACATAAAGTTGTCGTGGGAAGCGCTTACTTGCTCAAAGCCTTTCCATAAACTTTGATGGGGCCGTTCAGTAATCTCAATGTAAGTGTAGTAGCGGCAAACAGGTAATAAATGGTGGGCGAGCAACGCACTGCATTTTGGCGAGTCGTCAGCCCAATTATCACCATCAGAGGCTTGAGCTCCGTAAATATTCCAAAGGCCGTCGCTGTATCGTTCTTCAATGATGTCTTTCATCAGCTTTAATGCGCTTGAAACAATGGTGCCACCGGTCTCCTGGGAATAAAAAAACTCTTGTTCGTCTACTTCTTTAGCCTGTGTGTGATGGCGAATATATACCACGTCCACATTTTCATAAGTACGACTGAGAAAAAGATAAAGCAGAATATAAAATCGCTTCGCCGTCTCTTTTGTAGCTTGATCCATTGAGCCAGATACGTCCATTAAACAGAACATCACGGCCTTACTGCTAGGGAGCGGTCGTTTGTCATAATTTTTAAAGCGCAGATCAAAGGTATCAATAAAGGGTACTTTGGCGACTTTGGCTTTTAATGCGGCAATATCCGCCTCTAAAGCGACTCGCTCTTCCGTTACTAATTGCGAATTAGCAGGCATGTTTTCATCTGTGCTGTCAGTATTATTGCCTTCGTTGGCTTTTAATCGCTCATAGCGCTCCTCTAATTCTCTAAGCTTGCGTTTGTCTGTTGCAGTCAACGCAATGCGCCTGGCCACAGAGCCTTTTAATGAACGCACAATATCTAAATTAGAGGGAATGCCATCGGTTTGATAACCCGCTCGATACGTTTCGTATTGTGTAACGTGATTGAATTGGTTTTTTTTCAGGTTCGGCAATTCAAGACCTTCAAACAGAATGCTTAAATACTCGTCTTTAGAAATAGAGAAGACAAATTCGTCTTGCCCCTCGCCGTCGTTGCTGGCGTCTCCGTCTCCATTGCCCCGGCTAGCTCCTTGAGGGGGACGCTCAATTCTATCTCCCTCTGAAAACTGGTCGTTGCCGGGATGGACCATATCCCGCCGCCCGCCTTTACCAGTGTGAAATACAGGTTCTGAAATATCCCGTGTGGGAATACTAATTTGTTCACCAGATTCCACATCGGTTACCGAACGCTTGCCTACTGCGTCTGACACCGCCCGCTTTATTTGCTGCTTATAGCGTTTAATAAAGCGCTGTCGGTTTATCGTGCTTTTGCCTTTGCTGTTGAGCCTTCGGTCAATAAAATGGGCCATAAACACCTACTTACATAATGATACTCATGTATTAAACTTCGACCTCATACAGGGGAAATTCATACAATGAAAATCCACATGAGTGAGAATTCGATAGGCAGAGAGAAAGCGCGTCTTTACGACGCTTTTCTCACTCGGAGATACCATTCGCAGAGTAATCTTACTTGCTTTTGCGTATAGCCTTTTTCGGTCATGCGGTTAACAAAGTCGTCATGCTTCTTCTGCTCCTCAGTGGAGCCTTTTGTGTTAAACGAAATGACGGGCAACAAATCTTCAGTATTTGAAAACATTTTCTTTTCAATCACGGTGCGCAATTTTTCATAGCTGGTCCACGAAGGATTGTTACCGTTGTTATTCGCTCTGGCGCGAAGCACAAAGTTTACGATTTCATTTCTAAAATCTTTTGGGTTGCTTATTCCCGCTGGCTTTTCCGTTTTTTCAAGCTCTGCATTAAGTGCCTCACGGTCGAATAATTGACCAGTTTCGGGGTCTCGATACTCTTGGTCCTGGATCCAAAAGTCAGCATACGTGACATATCGGTCAAATAAATTTTGACCGTATTCCGAGTAGCTTTCTAAATAGGCGGTTTGTATCTCTTTTCCAATAAACTCCACATATCGAGGCGTAAGGTACCCTTTCAAAAATTCGAGATATCTGTCGGCAATTTCTTGGTTAAACTGTTCACGCTCAATTTGTCGCTCTAAAACGTAGAATAGGTGCACAGGGTTAGCTGCTACTTCTTGGCTGTCGAAATTAAACACCCTAGATAAGATTTTAAACGCAAAGCGAGTGGAAAGACCCTCCATTCCCTCATCAACTCCCGCGTAGTCTCTATACTCTTGATAAGACTTCGCTTTTGGATCTGTGTCTTTTAAGCTTTCTCCATCGTACACCCGCATTTTAGAAAATAAACTTGAGTTTTCAGGCTCTTTAAGACGGGAGAGAACAATAAATTGAGCCAAACATTCCAATGTGTCGGGGGCACAGGGCGCACCGCGTAACTCACTGGTGTCCAACAGCTTTTTATAAATCTTAATTTCTTCACTCACTCGCAGGCAGTAAGGCACTTTGACAATGTACACCCTGTCTAGAAACGCCTCGTTGTTTTTGTTGTTGCGAAAGGATTGCCATTCAGATTCATTAGAATGAGCCAGTATCAGACCATCAAACGGCAATGCCGAAAATCCCTCTGTCGGATTGTAATTACCTTCTTGCGTTGCTGTAAGCAGAGGATGTAACACCTTGATAGGTGCTTTAAACATTTCTACAAATTCCATCAGCCCCTGATTGGCTTTGCATAGAGAGCCGGAATAGCTGTAAGCGTCTGGATCATTTTGAGCGTATTGCTCTAAGCGGCGAATATCTACTTTTCCTACCAGCGCAGAAATGTCTTGGTTATTTTCATCACCAGGCTCGGTTTTTGCGATACCAGTTTGGTCGAGTATTGAAGGATAAACCCGAACAACTTTAAACTGGGTAATATCGCCATTAAATTCATGTAGACGCTTGCGCGCCCATGGCGACATGATGGTTTTAAGGTAGCGCTTGGGAACACCGTATTCTCGTCTTAAAATGTCACCGTCTTCATTTTCATCAAATAGACAGAAAGGGTGATCATTGACTGGCGAGCCCTTGAGCATATAAATTGGAACATTTTGCATTAACTCTTTCAGTCGTTCGGCCAATGACGATTTACCGCCGCCAACAGGACCTAGCAAATATAAGATTTGTTTACGCTCTTCTAATCCCTGTGCGGCATGTTTTAAGTATGACACGATTTGTTCAATCGCCTCTTCCATACCATAAAATTCTGAAAAAGCTGGATAGCGAGAAATGACGCGGTTAGAAAAAATGCGACTGAGTAGTGGATCGCTGGCGGTATCAATCCGCTCAGGTTCACCAATGGCTATTAAGAGACGTTCGGCGGCGTTGGCATAGGCCAGAGAATCTTCCTTGCAGATTTCAAGGAATTCTCCAATGGTAAACTCTTCCTGTTTACGCTCCTCATAGCGACTTTGATAGTGCTCAAAGATACCCATAAATACCCCTTAGAAAAGGAAAACCCGTACTTTCATGTTAGTAGGTATTCTTAAAAAGGTAAGGTTTTGTAGGTTAACTTTTTTAGAGAGTGTTTGTCGCTGAACACAAAAAAGCCTCGCTAGTGCGAGGCTTTCATATGCAGCTATTTGTAGCGATTTATTTCTATTCAGAGACCGCTCTGTATAGCGCTCACCCTGTCTAGAAAGGAAGGTCGCTTACGCTAGATTACTGTTCGCAAATTCCCAGTTTACCAGTGCCCAGAAGTTTTCTAGGTACTTAGGACGAGCATTACGATAATCGATGTAATACGCGTGTTCCCAGAGGTCAACAGTTAGGATTGGCGTTAGCGAGTCGCCTGAAATAGGTGTTTCAGCATTGCTTGTATTAACAATGTCTAGGCTGCCGTCAGCTGTTTTTACTAGCCACGTCCAGCTTGAACCGAAGTTGTTCACTGCTTTGTCATTAAACGCTGCTTGGAAGTCAGCGAATGAGCCCCATTTTGCATTTATTGCGTCAGCTACTGCACCTGTTGGCTCGCCGCCGCCATTTGGGCTTAGGCAATTCCAGTAGAAAGTATGGTTCCAAACTTGAGCTGCATTATTGAATACACCGCCTTCAGAAGCCTTAATGATTTCTTCTAGGCTTTTGCTCGCCATATCAGTACCTTCCACTAGGCCATTAAGCTTAGTTACGTAGGTAGCGTGATGCTTGCCATAGTGGTACTCAAGTGTTTCAGCAGAAATATGCGGTTCTAGTGCATTTTGTTCGTAGGGTAATGCTGGTAATTCAAAAGCCATGTCGGTCTCCATGATTAGTTTATAGATATAACGCTATTAACCCTCTAAAGCCTGCAAATAGAGGACAACGTGCTAATTTAGCTCACTAATATCGTTATGTGTACTGCTTCGAAATAAAGCGTTTCGAAATAAAGCATAACGTAGAAGTGGGGATAAAGTCTTATAACTCAATGACAAAATTATGAATTTTTCGTCTATGCTTGAGAGAAGTCAGTAACAATACAATTGATAGCCACGTGACCTTTTAACAGATCACTTTATAACGCGTGTTTTATCGGCGCTGGTAAAGCGACTGCCACGTTACTCTATTCATTATTAAGCATATTAGCGATTATGTTAGAGACTGGATAACATCACAATAAGATAATTTGTGTTATTCTGCCCTTGATAAATGTGACGAGCATTCCCACTTCCTAAGTATTAACTATTCCGCTGAGAGGATCCAATGGACAATACTGAAAGCCAATCGACGATTGACAGAATTAAGCAACAAATTGAAGAGAACCCAATCCTGCTTTATATGAAGGGCTCACCTAAGCTTCCAAGCTGTGGATTTTCTTCACAAGCTTCACAGGCGCTTATGTCATGTGGAGAGGCCTTTGCCTATGTTGATATTCTTCAGAATCCAGACATTCGTGCAGAATTGCCAAAGTATGCAAACTGGCCAACGTTTCCACAACTTTGGGTTGATGGAGAACTGGTAGGCGGGTGTGACATCATTATTGAAATGTTCCAGCAAAACGAGCTGCAGCCATTGGTCAAAGAGACGGCTGAAAAACACAAAACTGAAGAGTAATTAGCAAATCTCAATTCTCTATTGAAAAGCCGGCTTTAAGTCTGTCTCTTATACACAAATCCCTACTAAGTAATTAGTGGGGATTTTT